>ERZ724517.1460-NODE-1460-length-13013-cov-4.388332_pt1 | contig 13013 bp, 11 predicted proteins | sample MGYA00376050_ERZ724517 | MGnify/ENA primary metagenome ERZ724517 (study PRJEB28724, sample SAMN07190886) | activated sludge metagenome | isolation source: activated sludge of sewage treatment plant in Hong Hong | place: USA: Christiansburg, Virginia | collected... | reverse complement strand
ATGTTGAGGAGCGCCAGTGGGATCAACTTCTTCCACCCCAAGTTCATCAGCTGGTCGTAGCGGAAGCGGGGAAGCGTCCAGCGGATCCACATGAACAGGAAGATGAAGAAGCACACCTTCGCAAAGAAGGCCAGGGTGCCAAGTATCACCACGAGGTTGCTCGCCATGCCCGCTTGGTCCACGAAGGGAATGTCGTAGCCCCCGAAGTACAGCGAGCTGATCACGGCGCTGCTGATGAACATGTTCACGTACTCCGCGAACAGGTAGAAGCCCAGCTTCATGCTGCTGAACTCGGTGTGGTACCCGCCCACCAGCTCGGTCTCGCACTCGGGCAGGTCGAAGGGTGCACGGTTGCACTCAGCGAAGGCACAGGTGATGAAGAGCAGCACGCCGAGGGGTTGCACGAACACGTTCCAGGTGCCGTCCAGCTGACCGTTCACAATGCCGCTCAGGCTCAGTGTTCCGGTGGTCATCACCAGCGCCACGATGCTCATGCCCATGGCCAGCTCATAGCTCACCATCTGGCTAGCTGCGCGAATGGCGCCATACAACGCGTACTTGTTGTTGCTCGCCCAGCCGCCCAGCATGATGCCGTACACGCCGATGCTGACCATGGCGAAGATGTACAGGATGCCGATGCCGGGGTCCGCGCCCTGTAGGCTGTAGGCTTCACCGTCGAAGTGGAGGGTGCCGCCCCAAGGGATCACCACGCCTGTGAGCAGGGCCGTCGTCATCGCGATGGCCGGGCCCATGAAGTAGAGCTTCTTGTTCGCCGTGGAGGGCACGAAGTCCTCCTTCATGAACATCTTCACGCCATCCGCCAAGGGCTGGAAAAGGCCGAAGGGACCCGCGCGGTCCGGACCGATGCGGTCCTGCATGAAGGCCGCCACCTTGCGCTCGGCATAGGTCTCGTACGCCGCCACCCCCAGGGTGATCAGCAGCAGCACGGATAGGAAGATGAAGGTGTACAGCATCAGCGATCAGCGATGTTGAACGGTTCGATGCTCGGCGCGTCCGGAGCCGCCTTGTCCAGCAGCTTCTGCTGCAGCTTGCGCTCGTAGTGGCCCTGGCTGATCACGCTGTGGCGGTCGATCTTCCGCGGCCCTTCAATGGTCCAAGCAGCCTTGTCCTTGGTCTCGAAACGGCAGGTGTTGCAGATGAACTCCTCCACCTCGCCCCACTGGTCCTTGCGTCCCGTAACGCGGAGCACCTCCTCGCCCTTCATCCAGAGGACGGTCTTGCCACTGCACTTCGGACAATCACGGTGCGCGTCGAGCGGCTGGGTGAACCACACGCGGCTCGCGAAACGGAAGGTCTTGTCGGTCAGCGCGCCCACAGGGCACACATCGATCACGTTCCCGCTGAAGTCGTTGTCGATCGCCTCCTGGATGTAGGTGCTGATCTCGCTCACGTCACCGCGGTTGATCACGCCGTGCACGCGGCCATCGGTGATCTGCTCAGCCACCTTCACGCAGCGGTAGCAAAGGATGCAGCGCGTCATGTGCAGCTTGATCGTCTCGCCGATGTCGATCGGGTCGAAGGTGCGGCGCTCGAACTGGTAGCGGCTGGCCTCCTTGCCGTTCTCGTAGCTCAGGTCCTGCAGGTGGCACTCCCCGGCTTGGTCGCAGATCGGGCAGTCCAGCGGGTGGTTGATCAGCAGGAACTCGGTGACGCTCTTGCGCGATTCGATCAGGTCGGCGTTGATGGTGTTCTCCACCACCATGCCGTCCATCACAGCGGTGCGGCAACTGGCCACGGGTTTCGGCATGGGGCGCGGGTCCTTCTCGCTGCCTTTGGTCACCTTCACGATGCACGTGCGGCAGTAGCCCCCGCTGGTCTTCAGCTTGCTGTAGTAGCACATGGTGGGCGGCACCACGTGGCGGTCCGCCTTGTTGCGCTCGCCGATCATCCGGGCGGCCTGCAGGATCGTGGTCCCGTCAGGAACTTCGATCTCAATGTTGTCGATGGTGACCTTGGCCATGGCTCAGGCGTAGGAGGCTTTCAGTTCACGCTTGAAGGGTTCCTTCGCGAAATGGTCGGGGTCCTTCACCTTGGTGGGGTACTTCACGTGGAACTCGAACTCATCGCGGAAGTGGCGGATGGCGGAGGCCACGGGCCAGGCCGCGGCGTCGCCGAGCGGACAGATGGTGTTGCCCTCGATCCGCCGCTGGATGTCCCACAGCAGGTCGATGTCCTCCATGTGCCCGTGCCCGTGCTCGATGCGGTGCAGCACCTTCTCCATCCACCCGGTGCCCTCGCGGCAGGGGCTGCATTGACCGCAGCTCTCGTGGTGGTAGAAGCGCGCGTGGTTCCAGGTGCTGCGCACGATGCACTGCGCATCGTTGTAGGCGTAGAAGCCGCCGGAGCCCAGCATGCTGCCCGTGGCGAAACCGCCGTCGCTCAGGCTCTCGTAGGTCATCAGGCGCGTCTCGCCCGCAGCGGTCTTCAAGAAAAGCTCGCCGGGGATGATGGGCACGCTGCTGCCCCCGGGCACCACGGCCTTCAGGGCGCGGCCCTCGATGCCACCGCAGTACTCGTCGCTGTTCAGGAACTCGTCGCAGGTGATGCCGAGGTCGATCTCGTACACACCGGGCTTCTTGATGTTGCCGCCGGCGCTGATGAGCTTGGTGCCGGTGCTCTTGCCCACACCGATCTTGGCGTACTCCTCACCGCCGTCGTTCACGATGGGCACCACCGCGGCGATGGTCTCCACGTTGTTCACCACGGTGGGACGGTCGTACAGGCCTTTCACCGCCGGGAAGGGCGGCTTGATGCGCGGGTTGCCGCGCTTGCCTTCGAGGCTCTCCAGCAGGGCGGTCTCTTCGCCGCAGATGTAGGCGCCCGCACCGATGTGCATGTGCAGGTCGAAGTCGAAGCCGCTGCCCAGGATGTTCTTGCCCAGCCAGCCGGCGGCGTAGGCCTCGGCGATGGCACGCTCCAGGATGCGGTGCACGTAGAAGTACTCGCCGCGGATGTAGATGTAGCCACTGTTGGCACCGAGCGCGAAACCGCTGGTGATCATGCCCTCCACTAGCAGGTGCGGGATGCGCTCCATCAGGTAGCGGTCCTTGAAGGTGCCGGGCTCGCTCTCGTCCGCGTTGCACACGATGTGGCGGGGCACGCCGGGGGGCTTCGCCAGGAAGCTCCACTTCATGCCCGTGGGGAAGCCCGCTCCGCCACGACCGCGCAGCCCGCTCTTCTTCACCTCCTCCACCACCGCCTCGGGGCTCATTGTCTTCAGGGCCTTCTCCACGCTGCGGTACCCACCGTTCGCGCGATAACCCTCCAGGCCCTGGATGCCGGGCTTGTTGATGTGTTCGAACAGGAGCTTGCGTCCCATGTCAGCGATCGGTGTAGTTCGGACGCTTGTTCTCGGCGCGCATGGCATCCAGCATCGCGTCCACCTTCTCGGGGGTCAGGTCCTCGTAGTACTTCGCGCCGCACTGCAGCATCGGCGCACTGCCGCAGCTGCCCAGGCACTCCACGGTCTTCAGGGTGAACATCCCGTCCTTGGTGGTCTCGCCCGGCTTGATGCCGAGCTTCCTGCTCAGGTGGTCCACGATCTTCTCGCTGCCGCGGATCATGCAGGGCGAGGTCTGGCACACCTCCAAGTGGTAGGTGCCCACCGGGTGCAGGTTGAACATGCTGTAGAAGCTGGCCACCTCGTACACCTCGATGTGCTTCAGGCCCAGCACCTGCGCCACGGCGTCCATGGCGTTCACGCTGAGCCATCCGTCGTTCTCGCTCTGGGCGATGTGCAGGATGGGGATCAGCGCGCTCTTGCTGCGCTCCGCCGGGTACCGCGCGATGATGTTGCGGCACTCGGCCAGGGCGGCCTCGCTGAAGGCGAAGGGCTTGGTGCCCTCCCGGGTGGTGACGGCTTTGATCGTGGCTCCCATCACGCGTCGAGTTCTCCCGCGATCACGTTCATGCTGCTCATGGTGAGGATCGCGTCGCTCAACATGGTGCCTTTGATCATCTCCGGATAGGCCTGGTAGTAGATGTAGCAGGGCCGGCGGAAGTGCAGGCGCGCCGGGGTGCGGCCACCGTCGCTCACCAGGTAGAAACCCAGTTCGCCGTTGCCACCTTCCACGCAGTGGTACACTTCGCCCACGGGCACATCGCTCTCGCCCATCACGATCTTGAAGTGCCAGATCAGCGCCTCCATCTGGTTATAGACCTCCTCCTTCGGCGGAAGCACCCATGCGGGCACTTCGGCCTGGAAGGTCTTCTTGTCCGGCATCTTGTCCAGCTTCTCAATGGCCTGGCGGATGATGGAGAGGCTCTCCCACATCTCCTGCTCGCGCACCATGAAGCGGTCGTAGGTGTCGCCGTTCTGGCCCACAGGGATGATGAAGTCGAAGTCCTGGTAGCTGCTGTAGGGGTTGGCCACGCGCACGTCGTAGTCCACACCACAGGCCCGCAGGTTGGGACCGGTGAAGCCGTAGGCCAGCGCCCGCTCAGCGGGGAAGGGTCCGCAGTTGATGGTGCGGTCCATGAAGATGCGGTTGCGCATCAGCAGGGCCTCGAATTCCTTCAGTGCGGCGGGGAACTCCTTCACGAAGGCGCGGATCCGCTCCCAGGCCAGATCGCTGAAGTTGCGCTCGAAGCCACCGATGCGGCCCATGTTGGTGGTGAGGCGCGCACCACAGAGCTCCTCGTAGATGTCGTAGATCTTCTCCCGCCACTGGAAGATGTAGGTGAAGCCCGTGAGGGCACCGGTGTCCACCCCGATCACGCTGTTGCAGATGATGTGATCGCTGATCCGGGCCAGCTCCATCATGATCACCCGCATGTACTCCACCCGCTTGGGCAGTTCGATGCCGCACAGCTTCTCCACCGTCATGTGCCAGCCCATGTTGTTGATGGGCGAGCTGCAGTAGTTCAGGCGGTCGGTGAGCGTGGTGATCTGGTAGAACGGACGCCGTTCCGCCAGCTTCTCGAAGGCCCGGTGGATGTATCCGATGGTCTGCTCCGTGCTCTGGATGTACTCCCCGTCCATGGTCAGCACGTTCTGGAAGATGCCGTGCGTGGCAGGGTGGGTGGGGCCCAGGTTCAGGGTGTTGAGCTCACGGGTGTCGTGGGCCTGCACCATGTCGTGCTGCCAGTAATCCGGGCGCACGAGATCCACGGCGGGCTTAGGTCCTTTGGACGCTGGGGTCTTGGGCTGCTCGCTCATCGTCCGAAGTAGCTGTCGTCCTTGTCCTCGCGCGTGGGATCCTCCAAGGGGTAGTCCTTGCGCAAGGGGAAGGCGGGGAAGTCCTCCATGTTCAGGATGCGGCGCAGGTCCGGGTGACCGGTGAACCGCAGGCCGAAGAAATCATAAGCCTCTCGCTCCATCCAATTGGACGTGGGCCACAGGTCGGTGAAGGTGGGGAACACCGGATCCTTCATCGGTGTCTCGGTCTTCACCCGGATGCGATGGCCCTGGCGCATGCTGTGCAGGTGGATCACCAGGCCGAGGGCATCGCGGTCGGCGTAGTGCATGCCGCAGAGGGTGGTGAGGAATGTGAGGTCGAGCTTGTCCTTCAGAAAGCCCAAGACCTCATGGATGCTGTCCTTGGTCACCGTCACGCACAGCATGTCGCCCAGCTGCTCGCTCTTGAGGATGCGGTCGCCGAAGGTGGCGGTGAGCTGGGCGGTCACCAGCTGATCACGGTCGGCATTGATGGCGAAGGCTGGCACGCGCTAGTCGATCTTGTATTTGGCGAGGGTCTCCTCGTACTCCTTGCTGTACCGGCGGCGCAGCCCTTCGTTGGCCACCAGCTCCTGGATCTTCAGGATGCCGTCGATGATCTGCTCGGGGCGCGGGGGGCAGCCGGGCACGTACACATCCACCGGGATCACCCGGTCGATGCCCTGGAGCACGCTATAGGTGTCGAAGATGCCGCCGCTGCTGGCGCAGGCACCCACGCTCAGCACCCACTTGGGCTCGGCCATCTGGGTATACACCTCCTTCAGCACGGGGGCCATCTTCTTGGCGATAGTGCCCATCACCATCAACAGGTCGCTCTGGCGCGGGCTGAAGCTGAGGCGCTCCATGCCGAAACGGGCCAGGTCGTAGTTGGCGCCCATGGTGGCCATGAACTCGATGCCGCAGCAGCTGGTGGCGAAGGGCAGTGGCCAGATGCTGTTCTTGCGCGCCAGGCCCACGGCCTTCTCCAGGCTGGTGGTCATGAAGCCCGCACCGCTGTACCCCTCCGGGGCCTGCACGATGGTCGGCGTGCCGCGGGAAGTGGTCTGGATGATCTTGCTGTCGCTCATGGTCGGTCCCTGCTTATTAGTCCCATTTCAGGGCGCCTTTGCGGATCACATAGTAGAAGCCGGCGAGCACGAAGCCGATGAACAGGACCATCTCCACGAAGCCGGCCATGCCGAGCTCCTTGAAGTTCACGGCCCAAGGGTAGAGGAAGATGATCTCCACATCGAACAGCACGAAGAGGATGGCGATGAGGAAGTACTTCACCGAGAAGGGCGAACGGGCATTACCGAACTGCTCGATGCCGCACTCGAAGTTCTCGTTCTTGATCTTGCCCTTGCGCTTGGGACCCAGCCAAGAGGCGAAGACCAGACCGAAGACCACGAAGCCAACGGCCAGCAGGGTCTGCATGGCGATGGGCAGAAAATCGTTCGGGGTGCTCATGGTGCGTGCGGACAACGCCTCTGCGAACCTAAGGGTTCACGTGGGCGGCGGCAAATGTATACGGTGAGGCGAACGTGGAGAGGGCCTGATCGGCCTGTTTCCCCGATGCGATGTTCAAGCCGCTTTCCGATCGTCCGTGCCGGGAGGTCGTTGACCGGCCCGTTGCCGCACCCGTTCAGCGAAGGGCCTGCCGGACAACTTGCTTTCCACCCAGGCCAGCGGGTCGAAATGATCGTAGACCGCCCGTTCCCGCGGATCCTGTTCCAACGCCACCAGCACCTCCCGCAGTTGTTCGTAGGCCGCGCGTACCGCATCCGTGGTCCGCGCTTTCAACCGCTGCCTCACCAGTTCCACCACGGCCCTTTCCAAGGGGAAATCGCGCTTCGCACCAGCTAGATAGCGCTCCGTGTTCCGCAGGGCGTAGGGTAACAGGTCCTTCTTTTCCAGTTCGACCTGGATCAGCAGGTTCAATACCCTGCCGAAGCTGTGCACCTCGGTGGCCTCATCCACGGCACCCTCGTTCAACTGGCGGTGGCTGTAGCGCAAGGCCTTGTCCAGTTCACCCGCCCCGAAGTGCACATAGGCCAGCTGGAACAGCAGTCCTGTCCTGCGCAAGGTGCCCAAACGCCCCTCATAATCCGCCAAGCGACGCTCGATGGCCGAAGCCTTGGCGACCGCTTTGTTGAATTCGCCGCTACGGCCCAACATGGCGAGTTCCAAGCTGGTGGCCGTGGCGAAGACCTTCATTTCCAGGTCAGGGGAAGGCGCCTCAGGGAGGGTGGCTGGCAGCATGCGGAATTCCTTCAGCAACACTTCCGCTTCGGTGAACCGGCCAAGCCGCGACAGCACGTAGATGAGGTTGCTCAACACGCTGAACAAGAGGTTCGGCTCATCGCGGAACCGTTCCTTCTCATCGATCAGAAGGGCGTGGTTCAAGGTCAATTGCTCGGAACAGGCGTTCAGGTCGCCTTGCGCGAAAGCGATGGCCGACCGTACATGGTGATGCAGGAAGCGACCACGGGCCGTCAGCAGGATCGCGCCTTCCAGCAGGAGCGGATGCTCGTTCAGTCGAGCAAGTTCGGTGGCTTGCTGCGCGTCGCGCACATGCCCGGTGCGATAGAGCAGAAGAAAGGAGCGGCTCTTCAGGGCCCACAGCTCTTCCACTTGGCGGAGCTCTTCATGGAGGGCGCTGGTCTCGGCGCTCAAGGTGTCCACGTCGGCTTGTGAAACACCGTCGTAGTTGGACCGTTCGGCGAGTCGGCGTTCCCAATCGAGCACATCCAACAGAATGGTCTGGCGATCGTTCTGCCGGGCCAATTGCCGCACGCTTCGCAGCATCCGTCCAGCATCAGCGTACAGCGTCCGTTGGTAGAGCAGTTCCACTTGGTGCAGCATGCGACGCAGGCGTGCATCCACGGAGCTTTCCGCATGGAAGGCGTCCAGGCTTGCGAGGATCGCCTCGTACAGGCGCCGTTTGGTGATGGGGAAGCGGTGGATGAAGGCCTCTCCAGCGAAGCGCTTCAGCAAGGCCGCCTCATCATAATCCTCCATCAACGCAATGGCGTCGAAAAGCGTTTGGTGATTGCTGTGCCCGCTCACCACATGGCGGGAGGTGTAGAGCTTGAAGTACCGCTTTTCCGCCCGCGTCATGGAGCGGATCAGGCGGTGTACGTGGTCGTGCGGTGTGTTGGCCATGTGGTTCCGGACAAGCCGTCTGGGCCGGTCCGCATCGAAAAGCTAGCTGGCCGAGGCCACACGAAAAGGTCAGAACCGGGCAACGGACCGCTTGAAAAGGGGAACGGTCCAGGGTGCGGCTCAGGAACGGGAGACCCTGAACAAGAAAAAAGCCCCGGTCAGGGGCTTCAGCATCTGAGGGTCGGACCAGTTGTCCTAGTTGTTCCCTTTGTTCTTGCGGTTGCGCTCACTGTCTCCTGCATCATCACCATCGTCGGAAATGCCACCGTTGTCCGCACCGTTGTCCTCGATCACCTCGCCGTTGCGCAGCGTGTTCCCACCAAGGGTTTGCTCCTGGTCCGCAGCTTCGCTCTGCTGTTGATCCACAGAGCGTTGCGTGCCCGGGAACTCCGTGCCCAAGGGCGATACATCCTCACGGGAACATGCGCTGAACAGCATGACGAGCACCAGCGAGAACGCCTTAGCCAAACGGTTGCCGATGTGGAATGCGCACGTCATCACGAACCAAAGATAAGTGGCTTGTGCTCGTTCCGCAAGCCCTGGTCGGAACTTCCTGTACCATTCTTGGAAGGGAGCTCGATGACCACCCGTGTGCCCAGCACCTGACCTTCAGCCCCGTGCAACTGTTCCGGACCGGTGATCCGGATGTCCGACAGGTCCAGCCTCCGGAGCACATCGGCCCGCCCCTTGGTGATCTCAATACCCCGGGAAATGTGGTCACCCTCGCCTTCGGCCTTGCCCGATCGACTTTGCTCCACCCCGATGCCGTCGTCGGAAACGGACACCTTCACACGGCCCGGCCCCCCTTGTCCGACATGGATGGTCACCGCCCCCGGCCTGCCAGTGGGCAGAATACCGTGCCAGATGCTGTTCTCAACGTAGGGCTGTAGCATCATGGCGGGGATCTCGATGGAACGCAGGTCAACTGTCGGGTCCACTTCCACGTGATAACGGAACTTGTCCTTGAAACGCATGTGCTCCAGCACGAGATAGAGCTCCAAGCGCTCCAGCTCCTCGGCCAGTGAGGTGGTGTCGCTCTGGCTCGCGTCGAGGTTGCGGCGGATCAGCTTGGCGAAGCTGGTGAGGTAACGGTTGGCTGCGGTGCGGTCCTGGCGGTTGATGTAGTACTGGATGCTGTTGAGCGCGTTGAAGATGAAGTGGCGGTTCATGTTCGCGTTCAACGCCTGTTGTTCCAATTGCAGCATCCGGGATCGCAGCATAAGCTGGCGGGTCTTTTCCCGACGCTCGCGTTGTTTTGAGCGATAGCGCATCACCAAGTAGGTGCCACTGGCAAGCACCCCTGCACTGCCCAGGAAGAACCACCACCGCAGCCAGAACGGAGGTTGCACAACGAAGGTGAAGCGCTGAGGCATGCTCCAGACACCATCGCGCCCGGCGGCCATCACTTCAAAGGTGTACTCGCCTTGTGTGAGGTTGCTGTAGCTGGCGAAACGCGCCTCGGTGGGCGGCAGCCAATCCGCATCCGACCCCACCAACCGGTACCGGTACCGCACCTTGTCCGGGTCAGCCAAGCTGATGGCCGTATAGTCGAAGGTGACATGGTTCCGCCGGTACACGAGGTTCAGGCCCACTGGCAGTCCATCGGCCGATCCCAGACTGTCGCTTTGGCCCTTCCAGTCGGTGACCTGTAGGAAGGACCGAAGCCCCGTCAAGTGAAGAGAGGGTGCCTTCGGTCCACCATGCAGGGGCTCCCGTCCCGCGTCGTAGCGCAGCAGGCCGGCGGCCGTGCCCACCAACAGCCGTCCTTGCTCATCCTGATGCACGGCGTTGAGGTTGCATTCCAGGCTCCGCAGTCCATCGCTCATGGTGAAGTGGTCCGGAGCGCCGGAACCGTTCAGAAGACTGTCCGTCAGCGCCCTGAACAAGCCGTTGTTGGTGCCCGCCCACAAGCGACCATCCTTGCCCAAGGCCAGCAGGTCGATGTAGTTGCTACCGAAGTCCTGGCCTAGGCGGATGGTGGTGAAGCGTTGACCGATCAAGCAGTTCAAGCCATTCGATGTGCCCGCCCAAAGGCGCCCGGCCCCATCGAAGAGCAGGCAGAACACCGTGTTGTCGCTCAGCCCTTCCTGCGCACCATACCGCGTTATGGAAGAGCCGTTGAAGACCTGCACCCCTTCATCCGTGGCGAGCCAGAGGCGCCCTTGCTTGTCGGGTACGATCGCGCGGATCGAACGACCGGGACCACCCGGCCCAGCAGGATACCAATGCATGGTGCCATCCGGTGCGCGCATCACCAAGCCATCTCGCGTGCCGCACCAGAGCCTTCCTTGCGGATCCTCGTGCAATGCCAGCACACGCGATCCGCTCAAGGAACGTGTGCTGTCCAAGGGCACCACCTGGCCGTTCACCAACCGACAGATGCCATCGCTGGTGCCGAACCAAAGCTCGCCGTTCTTCGCCTGAAGCCCGCACCAGACCGTGTTGTTCGGCAGGCCGTCCAAGGTGGTCACCATGGCCATGCCGTCCATGCGGCACACGCCATTGCCATAGGTGCTCAGCCACAGGTCGCCTTGCGCGTCGGGGGTGATGTCCATGATCAGGTCACTGCACAGCCCGTCCTTCACCGTGTAGGTCACGAAGCGATCACCAGCATAGCGCAGGGCTCCCGCCCCGTCCGTTCCGAACCAGAGGTTGCCTTCAAGGTCCTGAAAGCCGCACCAGATGTTGTCGTTGGGTAGTCCTTGGTGTACGGTGAAAGAACGGATGCGACCTAGCTCGGTGGCGGAGGTTGGATCGACGATGTTGAGGCCGAACTTGGTACCGGCCCAGATCCTCCCGCGCGGATCCAGCACCAGGGAGCGCACGTTGTTGTTCAGCAGGCCGTTGTCCTCATCGTATTCCATCATGCGGCCATCCGCGAGCAGCCCGTAGAGCCCATAGCCGTTCGTGCCCACCCAGAGATCACCTTTCGCGGAACGTGCCAGCGCGCTTACGCTCAGTGCACCACCACCCAATGGCAGTGCTTTGCAATGCCCATCCTTCCATTCAAGCAGGCCATTGCGCAAGCCGATGAACAGCCGACCATCCGGCGCTGCGAGCAAGGCCCGTGCGTTCTGTGCCGTGTCCGTTGGGAAGCCTTCCAGGGCCTTGATGTCGGTGCCACGCCGCACCAGCACCCCTGCGACATCGGTGGCGATGTAGAGCGCGCCGTCCGGACCTTGGGCCAGCGCGAGCACGCGGCCTCCCTTGGTGTATTCGGGCAGTGGCACGTTGCGCATCCGGCGCCCCTGGTATTCCACCAGCGAGCCACCGGCACCAAGCCACACCGTGCCGTCCGCAGCGCAGAGCAGGGCGTTCACCTGGGCATCCGGCAGTCCTTCCTGGAGCGCGTAGTTGGTGAAGTCCTGGCCATCGAAGCGACTGGCGCCACCGAGCGTGCCGAACCACAGGTAGCCCGCCGAATCCTGCGCCATGCAACGCACCTGGCTCTGGGCCAACCCATCCTGTGTGGTGTATTGGGTGAAGGCATGTTGCTGTGCTTGGATCGGCAGGAGCAGGAGCAGGGGCACGAGCAGCACGACCACGCGTGGCCACCACGCGAGACGGGTCCCGGCATGGGACAGTGGACATCGGACAATGGCCCTGCTCCTGCTCATGCGCCAGCGCCGTGCTTCGCTCAGAACGTGTTGATCATCGACAGGAAGTCCGGCAGGCGACGCCGGCTCACAGGGATGAGCGCACCACTGTCCAGTTGGGCCATGTTGCCTTCGGTGCGGCTGAAGCCCTTGAGGTGCTCCAGGTTGATGATGTACGATTTGTGCACGCGGAAGAACTTCTTCGGGTCGAGGTTGGTCTCGAACACGCGGATGTGCTTGCTGCTGATGGTGCGCTTGCCGTCGCGGGTGAAGACGGTGGTGTAGCTGTCGCTGGCCTCCAGGTAGAGGATGTCCTCGTGCTTCAGGAGCACCAGGCCATCGCGGCTGGGCACGGCCACACGGCTGCTCAGGGGCGAGGCCGGGTCGTTCATCAACGCAGCGATGGCGCTTTGGTGTTGCTGACCTTCCGCAGGCTCGTCCACCAGCTTATGCAGCTTCTTCACCGCGCGCTTCAGCTCGTCCGGGTCGATGGGTTTCTCCAGGTAATCCAGCGCGTTCTCCTTGAAGGCACGCAGCGCGTATTCGTCATAAGCCGTCGTGAAGACCACCGGGATATCCCGCCCCTGCAAGCTCTTTAACAGGCTGAACCCATCTTCGCCGGGCATTTTGATGTCAAGGAAGAGGGCGTTCGGGTTCAGCTCGTCGATCATCTTCCGCGCTTCCTCCGCGCTCCCGGCCTGGCCGATCACCTGCACTTCCGGGCAGTTGTCCTCCAGCATGATCCGCAGGTTTTCACGCGCATCGCTCTCGTCGTCCACGATCACCGCTCGCATCGCCATGGCTACAGGGGTTTTCGCCAAAGTAGATGGTTGGGTGCATCGCTACCACGCCATTGAGCGGATCGTAGGGGTGGGGGAGTGAATGGGTGTATAAGGGATGACGCTAAGGATCGATCGCCTATCGCGACCCTTGCCTTAGTGCAGCTCGCTAAAGATCAGGAACACGAATGCCAGAGGGATGAGCACGCATAGCCCGCCTGATACGACGCACTTCCAGAACATCGGCGGTTCAAGGCGTCCAGTGAACTTGAGCATACTGCCTGCAATGATCATTACAAG
>ERZ724517.1456-NODE-1456-length-13032-cov-6.224012_pt1 | contig 13032 bp, 13 predicted proteins | sample MGYA00376050_ERZ724517 | MGnify/ENA primary metagenome ERZ724517 (study PRJEB28724, sample SAMN07190886) | activated sludge metagenome | isolation source: activated sludge of sewage treatment plant in Hong Hong | place: USA: Christiansburg, Virginia | collected... | reverse complement strand
ATCCACCTGGTGGTAGAAGCCCTGTTTGCCCAGCGCCTTGGACAGGGCGCTGCCACGGGTGGCGCGTTGGATCAGGTCCAGCGTGGCCGCTTCCAGTTGTGCCAGCGGCACGGCCTTGTTGATCAGGCCCCAGTCTGCGGCGGTGGGGGCGTCTATCGCGTCGCCGGTCAGAGCCATTTCCAGCGCGCGCTTGCGGCCGATGTTGCGCGCGATGGCGACCAGCGGGGTGTGGCAAAACAGCCCGGCCTTGCCACCGGGGATGGCAAACGATGCGCTGTCCGCCGCCACCGCCAAATCGCAGCTGGCCACCAGTTGACAGCCGCCCGCGGTGGCCAGTGCGTGCACCCGGGCCACCACTGGTTGCGGGATGCTCTGGATGGTGTCCATCATCGCGGTGCACACCAGAAACAGTTCGCGCGCCTGATCCAGCGTGGCGCCAGCCATGTCGGCAAAGTTGTGCCCCGCGCTGAACACCGGGCCATTGGCGGCGAGGATGACGCCGCGCGCCTCGGTGCCGGCAATGGCGCATAGCGCCTGCGTCAGCTCGCGCATCACGTTCAGCGCAAGTGCGTTGCGCTTGTCGGCGCGGTTCAGGGTGACGGTGGTGATGGGGCCGTCCGTGGTCAGCAGCAGGTGTTCGTAGGTCATTTCAACATTGTGAACCAAAGACGTGCCGCCAAGTGCCGTGCCATACTTAATGCCATGCGGCTGAATTTTTTATCCGTTCCATAAGGTGGAGCAATGAGTTTTTTTGATCGATTGCGGGCTCTTGCGAAGAAGGAGAACGTGGTATCCGGCACACCGGCGCCGGTGGTGGCGCCGGGCATCGCAGAGCGGCGCAATCGCAAGCGAAAGAATGCACGGCGCGGTGCTACCGCGTTGATCATTGACGACTCGCCAACGGTTGTGGCTGTGCTACGCAAGATACTGCGGTCGGCTGGTTATGTCACAAAAGATGCCGGGGACGCCGAGCGGGGTTTGGCGATCATCGCCGAAGCCAAACCGGACCTCATTTTTCTGGACATCGTATTGCCTGGTATGAACGGCTTTGGCGCACTGCGGGCCATTCGCAAAGACCCCTCAACGCAGGACATCCCCGTCGTGATGATCAGCGGCAATGAGCACGCCACCGAGCAGTTCTACGCCAACAAGATTGGGGCCGATGATTTCATGAAGAAGCCGTTTTCACGGTTTGAAGTCTTTGCCCACATCGAGTTGTTGCTCGATGCCGACCGCATGCCCCGCCGAAAGATCCCTCCAGCGGAGGTGAAACGATCTGTGTACGGGGACCTGCACCCAACTGTGGCCCAACCGCGTCACCAGCCCGCTCCCGTGGCTGCGTCCTTGGTGGCAACCGGCACCCAAGCTTCGCCACCCGCTGCCCTGATGCGTTGGCCTGCGCTGGATGCGCGCACGCAACTTACGGCCATGGGCTTGCAGTACTATGACCAAACCCAGTTTATTGCTGCCATTCGACGCAGCGACCAATTGGCCGTCGCTTTATTTCTCGCTGGCCGTGGCGTCAATCTGCAGGCAGCCGCCGATGGGACGACACCTCTTGCAATTGCTCAGGAAGTCGGCAATGCGGCAATCATCCAGTTGTTCAATTGACGCCGTGGATGCGACAGGCCAAACCAGCCCCACAACGGCCATACCAAGCACACTGGACCGAGCCCTGACCCTGCACAAGGCCGGTCAGTTGGATCAAGCGCAGACGCTGTATCAGGAACTGCTGCATCACGAACCCGAATATCCTGATGCCCAGCAACTGCTGGGTGCTCTTTTGTGCCAGCGTGGTGAATACGCCCAAGCCCTGCCACTTTTGCAGCGCGCCTGCCAACAGATGCCCCACCATCGGGACGCCAGGCTCAACTTGGCCAAGGCGCAGCGCTCGCTGGCACAGCATCAGAATGCTTTGGCTACCGTACTGGTCTGGCTTGAACGGCATCCGCAAGACGTTGACGCACTGGTACTGCAGGGCCGCTGTCTGCGCACATTGGGTCGTGACGGTGAGGCGCGCCAGGCATTCGAAAGCGCATTGCTCCATGCACCCCAGTCACCAGAGGCCATGCTCCAGCTGGCAGACCTGTTGCAAACCAGCGCACCAGCGGAGGCTATGGCGCTGTACCGTGCCGTACTGAACCACTCGCCCAACCAGGAGCGCGCACTCAGCGGCCTGGCCATGCTGCACAAGGCACGTGGTGAACTGGAGCCGGCCCGCCAGCTGCTAGAGCGCGCATTGGCGGTTCAACCTGAGCGTCTCGCAACCCACACCAACCTGGGCAATGTGTTGGTAGAACTGCTGCAGTTACAACCTGCGCTGGAGCATTACCAACGCGCGCTGGCGCTTGACCCCAAAAACAGCGGCACTCAAATTAACCTGGGCAATGCCCTGCGTCTGCTGGGTCGCACCGAGGAGGCGCGCGCCATGCTCCTCCAATGCTTGGGCAGCGGTGGTGAGATCAGTTTTGTCTGCAATAACCTAGGCATTCTGGAAAGTGAGGTTTGCAACCACAAGCTCGCAACAGCGTACTACTGCCGAGCTCTGGAGCATGACCCTGATCAGGCCGACGTGTGGGCCAACCTGGGTAGCTCGCAGCTGGCTTTGGGGGAGCGTGCTGCCGCACGCCAATCGTATGGGCGAGCGCTCGATTTGCAAAGTGACTCCAGCGTGGCCCGTTTTGGCCTGGCCAACGTCGATCTGCTCGAAGGCCGCTGGGCGCAAGGGTGGCAAAACTACGAGTTGCGCTGGATGGGCTCGCAGCAGGCAGGGCGGCGCGTGGTGCGCCCCTACCTGCCCTGGCCCCAATGGCTGGGGCAGGCGCCTATTCCCGGGCAAAGCATCTTTGTCTTTCACGAGCAAGGCTTTGGTGACACGCTGCACTTCATGCGTTTTCTGCCGTTGCTGGCACAGCAGTTCGGGCGTGTGGTGTTTGTCTGTCAACCCAGTTTGGTGCGTCTGGCGCGTGCCAGCTTGGGCCACCGCATTGAAGTTGTGTCGTCCGACCAGGGAGTCGTCATCGCTCAAAACAGCCGGTTTGACTGGCAGGTGCCGCTGTTGTCGCTGCCACTGGCTTTGGGTGTGGCACCACCGCCCTTCGGTCAAGCTAAGGCGGTCACGGGCTCCTACCTGCGTGTGCCCGCAGCAGACCCTGCAGCCCCGCTGCAGGTCGGCCTTTGCTGGGCCGGTAATTCCGAACACAGCGCCGATGCCCTGCGCAGCGTACCGCTGGCGCATTTCGACTCGCTGTTCAAGCTGCCCGGCGTGCAGTGGCATGCATTGGTCCATGGTGCCGGTTGCCCAGACCCACGCCTGCACGACGCGCTGCACGGCGCGCAGGACTTTGCCGATACCGCGCAGCGCGTGCGCGCGCTGGACCTGATCATCAGCGTGGACACGGCCATGGCCCACCTGGCCGCCGGCATGGGCAAACCGGTCTGGCTGCTCAACCGGTTTGCGCCGGACTGGCGTTGGGGCTTCGAGGGTGAGCATTGCGTCTGGTACCCCAGCCTGCGCCAATTTCGCCAACCGGCCCCGGGCCAATGGGAACCGGTATTGCAGGCGGTTGAACAGGCGCTGTGCGACTGGCAAACGCTCTAACCGTTTCAACCTCCGTTTTTGCTAGTATCAACTGCATGCCTGAGTTAACTCCCGTAGCACCAGTCCCTCTGGACGCGACCATCTCGCGGTTGGTGCTGGTGGACAGCAATGACTACACCGCTTCTATCCTGATAGACGATTTGCGCCGCCGCGGGCTGGGTTACATCCATTGGGTCGCCAGTACGCTGGAGCTGCCTCGGGTGTTGGAGAGCGTGAAACCGGACATCGTGGTTGTCAATTACCACTCTGACCAGCCCGATAACCTGATGGTATGCAGCACCATCAAGCTGATCGCGCCCCTTGCCGCCACCGTGGTTATCACCTCGCCGGGCCCTGCGCTCAAGGCGGTTCGCCACTGGGCCCAACAGACCAGCAGCATCGACGTGATCATTGAAAAGCCCCTGTCGGACGAGCAGTTTTTTATCACGGTGACGGAGTTGCTGCGAGTCAAGACCGCCACGCGGGAAGCGAATGCCCGCGTGGCGCGGCTGGCTAACCTGGTACCCGACGGCGCGCTGTCGGTTATGGACGAGGGTTTTAATGACGAGGCCGAAATTTTTGAAGCGGTGGTTCTCTTCACGGACATCCGCGGGTCATCCCAGCTGATCCGGGAGATGCCACCGCAAATGTTCTTCCAGAACCTGAACGGGTTGCTGAGCGCCCAGGCGGCGCTGGTGCGCAACCATCAGGGGGCCGTCGTCAAGTACACCGGGGATGGCATGATGGCCGTATTTCGAGGCATGGGCCGGTCTTATCTGGCCTTGCGTTGCGGCCTGGAGCTGGCTGCCCTGGACGGAAAGCACCCGTTTCCGTTTGGTATCGGCATTGCCCAGGGGCTGGCACTGGCCGGATTCATTGGTGATTCCACCCAGGCCGGGCAAAAGCGCCAGTACGACGTCGTGGGTGCCACCGTCCATCTGGCCGCGCGTTTGTGCGAGATGGCCAACCGGGGCGAGGTGATTGCCACCAAGGGCCTTAACCAGGCGGCGCGCGTGACATCGCCCGTGCCAAGGCTCCTCACCGGGCTTACGGTCCGGGGCTTCGATATGGAAACCGACTGTCTCGCCTTCACCCCTGGAAGCGCAGAGCCAACATCACAGGAGCCCGGACCATGAAAGAGCAGTTTGATGCCGCCCAGATCAGCAAGGTGATCGACCAGGCACTGGTTTACCAGTGCGCCTGCCCAGCGCAGGTGTGTCGCGCAATATTCGAGCTGAGGGAGTTGTACGAGTACCAGATGAATTGCGTCAACGACTCGGCCAATGACGCGCTGGTGCACCGAACCATCGCCGCCGCCACCGAAAGGTCACACGAGGTCATGGAGGAGTGCCTGAAGCAAATCCTCGATATTGAAGGCTGGGACCAGACCACGTTCACCATGCCGCAGGCTCTCAGGAAGAAGCCGACCCGGGCGCTTTGACAAACTGGGGCCGCACAATTTGGATGACAGCTTAGGCGAACGTCACCAACTGTGGAGTAGCCCACTCAATGCGACAGAAACCAGCCGGCTATGTTTTCCAACTCCTTTGGATCTTTCGTATCGATGATTCTGTGCCGCACTTCAAGACCGTCTGACAATTTAACGGTGGGTCCAGAGGTCATGTGTTTGATGGCCTTTGCGCGCCCGTCGGGCGTGCCTTTGTACTTGTCCGATATCTTTGCCATCGCCGGGCCTTTCTTGTCCTTGTCAGTTCCATGGCACTTGAGACAGTCATTGGCTTTGGCCAGTGCTTTGGCGGCTTCAACATCCACCTCTGCCTTTGCCATCCCAACGGCAACTAAGCCTGCAAACATGGCGATTACGAATTTGGCAGAAAGTTGCTGTGCCATCTATTTCGTTTCCTTCAACTGATCTAAGTCATTGCCTGTGAAGTGTAGTTAAACGCAAACGCAGGCAGCACAGTACTGCCAAAAAACCTGTGGGCATTGGTGCGTTTGACAGCGGAGACCGCGCTTTTGAGTTTCAAGGGTTGCAGTTTGGCATGCCTCAAACCCGTACCCTACCGGCACCATGCCGTTCAACTTCCCTTGCGTCGCTGGGTGGTGAAGGGGCGCGACTGTAGGAAGCGACGGATTCTTGTCGTTTCAGCGTCCGCGCTGTCGATTTGTCACCTTTCCAGGTATTGCAGCGGTTGGTGTGTCTAGACTGCGGGCCATGAACCGTTTTTTCAACACCCTGCGCGCGGCGCGCAAGGACTTCTTCAAACTGCGCAAGCACCGTGAGGCGCCGTCTTGGGCGATGTGGTTAATTACCGTCTGGGTCGCTCTGTTGTGGGGCGTCGGCCTGCTGGTCGCAGCCACACTCTTGGCCGGACGAGGGGGTTCGTTCACCTTGGGTTGGGACCATGCACTCCCGTTTCTGGCCACAAGCCTGGTTATTGGTGCTGTGTTTCACATCGTCTATACCCTGATAGAGCGCTTGGCGCCCCAAAGCTTTATCGATTGGACCAATGGCGAGCCTGGAGTGCTGGTCAGTCTGTTTTTTGCCTTCAGCGCCATGGCCTGCGTGGCGACGGGGCTGGGTCTGGCTTATCTGCTGCTGGGCAGTTTGCCGGGCATGGGCCGCGTGGACTGGACGCCGCAACGCGGTTGGTTGTCCATCGCCATGGGCTGCCTATTCTTCAGCGTCATCTGGGGCCTGGCAGCGTGGCAGGAATGGCACGAAGAGCAACTTAAACGGCAGGCAGGGGAGGCCGAACTCAAGCTGCTCCAAGCCCAAATCGAGCCACACTACCTCTTCAATACCCTGGCCAATGTGCGCAGCCTGATCGACTTTGCCCCACGGGAGGCAGGTGAGATGCTGGACGCCTTCACCGAGCACCTGCGCGCCAGCCTGAGCAGCATGCGCGCCGAACTGGTGCCGTTGGACAAAGAGCTGGAGCTGGTGGGACACTACCTGCGCTTGATGCAGTTGCGCATGGGTGAACGACTAACTTTTAATATAGACGCCGACAACGACGCCCGCGCCGTGATGCTGCCGCCCTTGCTGCTGCAGCCTTTGGTCGAGAACGCGATCCGCCACGGCGTGGAATCCCAGGTCGAGTCGGGCCATGTGCAAGTGCTGGCCCGGGTTCTGGCCGGCCAGTTGCACTTGTGCGTGCAAGATGACGGCGTGGGCCTGAACGCCCCCAAAATCCGCAGGGGGAACGGCATGGCCACAGAGAACATTCGCCAACGCCTGCAAAGCCGCTATGCGAGCCGTGCCAAGCTCCAACTCGAACCCGCATCGCCCAAGGGCACGCGGGCCACTATCGAACTACCCTTGATGCCATGACCTTGCGCGCCCTGATCGCCGACGACGAACCGAACCTGGTGCGTCACTTGCAAGCCTTGCTGGCCCAAGCCTGGCCTGAGCTGAGCTTGCTGCCTCCAGCCCGAAACGGGCTGGAGGCAGCCGAGCGTATCGCTGCCGAGCAGCCCGACTTTGCCTTCCTGGACATCCAGATGCCAGGCTTGACGGGGTTGGAAGTCGCACAAGGCATCGAGGGATCGACGCGGGTGGTGTTCGTGACCGCCTACGATGAATACGCCCTGAACGCCTTCGAGGCCGCTGCAGTGGACTACCTTCTTAAGCCACTACAGTTCGAACGCCTGCAAAAGACAGTCGAGCGCCTGAAGGCGCAGGCCGGGACCAATGCCGACTCCATGCCACAGGCCGTGGCCGCGCTGGCCCCGGCGCGCCCGGCGCAGCCCTTGCGATTCATCCGCGCCAGCAGTGGTGACTTGACGCACCAGGTTGACGTGCAGCAGGTCGTCTACTTTCACGCCGATGAAAAGTACACCGTGGTGCAGTTGGTGGGCGGAGGAGAGCACCTGATCCGCACGCCGATTGCCGAACTGTTGGCCCAGCTTGACCCCGACCAGTTCTGGCAGGTGCACCGAGCCACCATCGTGAACCTGGCACAGCTAGCCGGCACACGCCGAGACGACGCCTCTCGCCTGTTCGTGCGCTTCCAAGGCCTGACGCGCGAGCTACCCGTCAGCCGTGCCTACGTCGCGCGGTTCAAGGCGATGTGATCCAGTGGCCCGCGCCAAAAACACTGGGGAACTGCCACCGCACGAACCTGCATTCAGTTACCAGCGCCGACCTTTGTCTTGTTGACCATTCTCCGCAAGAAAAACCATAAGCCGAGATTGAAGGCGGGAACAATGGTCCCGATCAGCAGGAGTGGCAATAAGGCTGATCTGGCTCGCGCAGGGTTGAAACCGTCCAAGGAAGCCTGGTGTTTGTCGGGGCTGACATACACCGTAAACCCCGACGCGCTTGCATAATTTGATGCCAAAAACTGCCTGGCCGCATCCGGCGAATCAACAAATCCGGTCAATTTACAAGCCGTGATGGGTGGGTCGGCATCGCTTAGTTTTACGGTGATGCAGGGAACATATTCACTCCACGAGGCGCTTTTGTTCGAGCGATGCTTGACTTTGACGTCCTCGCCGATTTTGATGGCGGTATTCGACGGCGCGTAAAACTCCAACTGAACTTCCGCACGGTATTTCGGGTAAAAAACAAAGCCTAACCCCGCCATCACCGCTAGCGTGGCAAAAGCCATGGCAAAAGAAAAGATTCTCGTTTCAAAAAAGTGCTTAGGCATATCAACACCGGGCGAGAGCAATTGTTCGAAAAAAGTGGTCTGGTTGTGCCCAAGGGCAACAACAGAATTTTAAATCGCCGGAAACCAAAAAGCTCTTGGAACCCGCGCCCCGCTTCAGTTCGGGCTGTTGTGAAGCGGAATTTGCCGGACTCTGGTATTTTGTATGTGAAATCGGGCTCTAGCCCACGTGGAATAAGCGTAAATAGCTATCAATTCAGGAGCAAATGGTGTGCCGACGAAAAGTCAAGTTATTGGCGTGTCCGCCCCGGTGTTTCCACCCTGCCTCGCAGAAATGGGTGCCTGCAATGGAAGGGTCAGCGTGAATTCGGTCCCGCAAGCGGGCTCGCTCGCCACGCCGATGGTTCCACCCAGGGTGACGGTTACGGCGTTGTAGACGATGTGTAACCCCAGACCCGAGCCCCCTTGTCCCATCTTTGTGGTGAAGAACGGGTCAAAGATCCGGGGCATAATTTTTTCTGGAATACCCCGCCCATCGTCGGCGAAGCGCAGAGTCAGAAAGCCGGGCGCTCCCGACTCGATCTGGATCAGGATGCGGCCGTGATCGCGCCCCTCAAATCCATGAATCAGTGCGTTGTTGACCAAATTGGTGAGAATTTGCGCCAGTGCGCCGGGAAAGCTGTCCATTGTCAGGTCTTCGGCCACGACGGTCTCGACCTGGTAGGGCATCTTTTTCAATGTGGGCTGCAGCATCAGCAGAATGCCATTCAATTGCTCCCTCACCGAGAAAGTCCGGCGATTGTCCGTCGCCTGGTCCAGCGAAAGCTGTTTGAAGCTTCTGACCAGCTCGGCACTGCGGTTCAGGCTGCGGTTGGCAATGTCCGAGGCGGTCTCCATGGTGGCGAGAAAGCTTTCAAAGGTTTTGCGTTGCAAGCCTTTGGCCGCCATCTCGCTACGCAAGGAACCCAGTGCATCACACACGGTCGACATCGCCATCAACCCGTTGCCAATGGGCGTATTGAGTTCGTGTGCGATACCGGCCACCAGGGAACCGAGTGCCGCCAGCTTTTCGCTGCGCACCAGTTCGTCCTTGGCGATTTTGAGCTGTTCGAACGATGTATTGAGTTCATTGTGCATGGTCTGAATGTCATTGGACCTTTGCAGGAGCAACAGCGAGCTCTCCTGAATCTTCTCGATCATGGTGTTGAACGCCACAAGGGAGAGTCCGATTTCATCCATCCGGTCAACTGGAACGCGGCGGGAAAAGTCCTGGCTGCTGGCGATCTCGGTCATCATCATCTGCATGCGGGTGATCGGTGTGGTGACGCTGGTTGTGATGCGCCATGCAATGGTGCCCCCCATACCAAGTGCCAGGCACACCAGGACGCCCACTGCAATCAACACTTTCTCTTGCAAGGCCAGCACATCACGACTGGCCTGCTCACTGATTTTGGCTTGCAGATCAATCAGTGCCGTGACATGTGCCCGCAACTGAATCTCGGCCGGTCTGACCCGGTTGCTCAGCGTCAGCACGGCAGCCACATTGTCGGCAGCCAGCGCCTGACCCAGAGACTCTTCGGTTTCCGAAAAGACCTTCTTCTTGGCAGCAAAGATATCGGCCATCACGGTGCGCTCCGGCCCGAGTGAACTTTCGTCGGCCAACATCGCATTGAGTTTGCGCTCCGTTCTCAAAAACGATTCCTTCGCCACCATGGCCGCGTTGAATTCAAGCTGCAGCTGCTTGTGGTCCATTTCGGTGAAGAGCGCGGCGGATCGGCTGCGAATTGCCACCTCATTGATGCTGTCCATCAAATCGTTGGCCAAGGCGGTTTTGATGTTATTGACCTGAACGATGCGTTGCACTCGTTCGCCCTGAAGTTTCAGGGCGTAGGAACTGGTAATGGCCACCGCCAGCAACAGCGTGAGAACGCTGATGAACCCCAGTGACAGCCGACGGGCCAACGACATGGACTCAAAAAATGAATCAAACATTGCTGAGCCCCTGATAGTTGGCGCTGACCTGTGTTCAGTGACGCCGGTCCTGCCTTAGCTACGGACCTTTGCGGTTAATCCCACTAGGGTGATCCCGGTGGGACAAGGGGTAGGCATCTGCCACATAACCGGGGCCTTTCATCACCATCACGATGGCGCAGCCTATCCCCACTGTGAGCACCATTGTCCAATGGAAGATCACTGCCCCCAAGGCAACATACCCGGCGGTGAGCAACCAGCGTGCATGTTCTGCACTGGATTGGGGGTCCAGCGTCCAATCGCACACAAGCCACAGCAGCGCCGGCAGCAGGGTACCGACCAGGGTGATGATAGGCAACTTGCGCCAAATACGCCATTCCAAGCCGCTTGCGTAGCGCCGTGTTCCTTCCAATCGATTGAGCCATTTCATAGTTTTTGCAGCTTAGCACTTTGCCAAATGCACCGTGTATCCCGGCTCATTCGGACATCTGGCTTCTCAGGTCGTGCCTCAGCCCAAAAAAATGGCTCGCACTCACCAAAGAGTGACTAGAATTTCAAGGATGTAAACCTGTTAACAAATCGGAGGCAATGTGGCGTCCGTATATGCCCCCTCAAGGCTGCAAACCATTGGTGCAGACCCGATATGAAAAGCGAACTGCGCCAAAGCATTCTGCGCGTAGCAAGAGCGCTCTTTATGGAAAAGGGCTTTGAGTCGGTGGGCATGCGAGCGATCGCGCAAGCCGTGGGGTTGCAGCCCACGCAGGTTTACCGGCTGGAGCTGTCCAAGATCGACATACTGGCCGAAGTCATTATTGACCTCAATGGCGAGTTGATTGCGCAACTGCCCGATGTGTTGAAGACTGTCAAAGGCCATAAGGCCTTGGACCGCACCTGTGCCTATCTGCTGGCCTTGTACCGGTTCGACATTCACTACAAACCCTTGCGATCGGTCGGTGCTATCTACGGCTGGTCATGGAACGCAACGTACGAGTCAGCCGTTGTCGCCCAGGTCATGCAGTTCCTGGCCCCTGTTTCACGCTGGATGGGCGACGAGGGCTTGGACGACATCCCTGCCCGCTGTTACGGCGTCTGGTCTTTGTATTACGTGGGATACCGCCGTGCGGTGATTCACGGCGGCAGTGCCGAGGAGTGCCTGGCCGAGATACAGCCGAGCCTGAAGATGTTGATGCGTTCCAACCCGCACACAAGTTTCTAAACCCTGAAAGGATCCCTATGCGAAAAGTCCAACACGGCTTCACATTGCTGGAGCTGATGATCGTCACCGCCATTGTGGGCATTCTGGCCGCAGTGGCGGTACCGTCTTACCAGGCCTATGTGTACCGGGCCAAGGCCGCAGAAGTCATTGTGGTGATGGACAAAATAAAGTCTGTGCTCGCCGGTCTGCAATCGCAAACGGGGGCCACTTTGGGAACGCCCCTGAAATTAGGGGACAACACTGCCGCCAGGAACGACATGTCTGCCCCGGCGCTCACCTATTGCATTTCGGTGCAGACCAAGTGCGTTGACGGATACAAGCTTGTGTCAGGGCTCAATCGTGGTGAACTCGAATTCAAGCATCTGGGGGTTAGGCTGCTGGTTAGCTCAGGATATCTCCATACCGATTCACCCGGGCAATACAAGATCTCCATCAATGAGGCCACCGACATCACCCGGCACGATCCGGCATTGCACGCCACGGCGCAGCAGATCATGCTGGCGGTGCACCACGTGATGAAACCGCACACCTATCTGAACAAAGTTGGCCACGGCGACGTGTATTTGTATTTCAACATGAACGGAAAATAGCCATGCGTGAATCCCAGTCCAATCCCAATCCCAATCCCAATCCCAATCTGCATCAGCTCATCGACGACGCACACGAAGCGGCCATCGAACAGCAAACCGCAAGTCCTTCAAATGGCGAACGGAAAACGACCTTTGCGCCGCTGAAAACTATCTTTGGTGTGCTGCTGCTGGTGGCATTCGCGGTTGTGGTGTTTGTTCAATATCCGCGCATGCAGTCTCCCTATGCCTGGCCCGATCCGAATGCAAGCTCCATCATGGCCGAGGCGGATCTGGAGGCCGTTGCAAGTCTGATCGAGGCCTACCGAATCTCCCAGGGCCAGTACCCTGCGGTTTTGAGTCAGGTTGCGCTGCCCGCAGGACTGGCTTCGCTGGTGGCAGGTTCGGTGATGGTGTACAGCCCGACAGATACCGCCTTCACGCTGGATTGGACGCTGCCCCACTGGCACGCCACTTACGACAGCAAGACCGGAAAAGCCATCGTAGAACCTGTGACAAAACGCTGAGGGACATCCCATGACGATTTCTCAACACTGGCTGGTCGAAGCCGCCCAACACGGCCGCCCCGACGTGGTCGTGGCATCCAACGTGGCGATTGCCCCCAATCTGAATGACGCCTGGGCACAGGTGTGTGGTCTGTTCCACATCAGCGCGCCCGAACTCACGGCTATGGTGGCGCAGTCATACAGCCTGGAGCCGGGTAACTTGAAGCGCTTTCAACCGGGGGAGGGCAGTTGTTTGCCTGAGCGGTTGTGCCGCGATTTGCATTTGGTGCCGATGTGGGCTGAGCGTGACCTGGCATGTATTGCGGTGTCGGACCCGCGTCTCACGCAAGACCAGCGCAAGCAGTTGAGTTTTGCCGCCAAACGGCAGATTGAGGTGGTGGTGCTGGCTCCAGAAGAGATTGACACCTGCCAGACCCGCCTTTTCTCGATGGCATTTCGCGGTGGCAACATCAAGACCCAGGTCATCGATCTACTGGCCCAGGGCAGCCTGGCCAGCGACAGCAATACCGTCAAGCTGGCAGGCGCGATTTTGCGCAATGCCATTGACCGCAATGCGTGTGCGCCGTGCAAAGGCGGCGCTTTCCTGTGGGTGCAAGTC
>ERZ724517.1451-NODE-1451-length-13044-cov-7.025252_pt1 | contig 13044 bp, 7 predicted proteins | sample MGYA00376050_ERZ724517 | MGnify/ENA primary metagenome ERZ724517 (study PRJEB28724, sample SAMN07190886) | activated sludge metagenome | isolation source: activated sludge of sewage treatment plant in Hong Hong | place: USA: Christiansburg, Virginia | collected... | reverse complement strand
AAACTGCTGCATGCCAGACAGGAATTGATTCGGCCGTTGCTGCCTTTAAAATTACTAGCGGAAAATCGAGACGCAAACTTTCCTATGGAAGATTATTCCGAACAAATCACCAACAGTAAGAATGCTTTGTCGAAATATTTATACCTGAATGCGGTGGCTGCCTTGATCTCGAATGACAAAATCAGATGCCGTCACGCTTATGATGATTTGGTGTATTTGAACAGCATCAATCCGAATTATAAAGATGTTACCAAACTCATCAATGATGCGCAGCGCAAAGGCACCGACTTCGTGAGTGTCAGTACACAAAACCAAACCAATATGGTAATTCCGAAACGTTTGCAAGATGATTTGCTCGACTTTAGTACGTTTGGTCTTAACGATAAGTGGACGGTTTTTCACAGCACCAAACAACCCGGATTGACTTATGATTACGGCGTTCGCATTGACTTCCGCGACATTCAAATCACACCAGAACGCATCAATGAAAAAGAGTTTATCAAAGAAAAAGTAATCAAAGATGGTGTGAAGAAACTATTGGATGCCCGTGGTCGTGAAGTGAAAGACAGTTTGGGGAAAACCATTTACGTTGATAATATGAAAACAATTCGTATCGAGATTCGAGAATTCAGTCAACAGAAATCCGTGCAAGTCACTGCCAAAGTCGATTATATGAATTTGAAAACCAACCAATTATTGCAAACGTTTCCGATAGCTAGTGAATTTGTTTTTAAAAATGTATTCGCAAGCTACAAAGGCGACAAACGTGCTTGTGAAAACGACTATCTATCCAATTTCGACCGCCGTGAAGTGCCTTTCCCATCTAACGAACAAATGGTTTATGATTGTGGGGAAGATTTGAAGAATAAACTCAAGGATATTATTGTACGGAATAAAGTGGTGAACTAGTTGACGGTTGTCGGTTGATGGTTGTCCCTCGACTGCGCTCGGGAGGACAGGATTGTTAACCCAAAATGTTATTTAAACGCCTACTCAGTTACTCAGCAAAACTACTTCCGTTCGCCAATCTGCTGACGCCACATGGCATAATACAACCCTTTTTCATCTAATAAATCTTGGTGTTTGCCTTGCTCTATAATTTGTCCTTGTTCTAGGACGAAGATTTTATCGGCATGCATGATGGTCGACAAACGGTGGGCTATTAGCAACGTAATTTGGTCTTGTTTCGACGAGATGTTTCTGATGGTTTGCGTGATTTCTTCTTCGGTGATTGAGTCTAAGGCTGAAGTTGCTTCATCGAACAACAACAATCTTGGGTTTCTTAGCAAAGCTCTGGCGATGGACAAACGTTGTTTTTCTCCACCAGATACTTTAATACCGCCTTCTCCAATCGTCGTATGAATACCATCTTTTGCACGGGCTAATAAATTCCCACAAGCCGCTTGTTGCAATACTTGTTGTAGTTCTTCATCGGTAGCATCAGGTTTTACGAACAAGAGGTTGTCTCGAATCGTTCCAGAAAACAGCTGGGCATCTTGGGTTACGAATCCGAGTTGTTGGCGTAACTCTGTCAAATCAATATCATTGGCATTTTTGCCGTTGTAGAAAATATTCCCTTCTTCGGGTTTATACAAGCCGACCAACATCTTCACGAGCGTGGTTTTACCACTACCCGACGGACCTACAAACGCTATGGTTTCACCAGCTTTGGCTTCAAAAGAAATGTCTTTCACAGCATAAGTTCCGGCGCTTTGGTGTTTGAACGAGATGTGCGAAAACTTCAAATCATTAATAGCGCCAATGGTTTGTGGGAATACTGGACGCTCTTCGCTTTTAGAGTGCATCAAATCGCTGAAATTGTCCATAGACACTTTCGTTTCGTTGTACGTAGCGATAACATTCCCCAATTCCTGTAGCGGATTGAACAAGAAAAACGAGAAGAACATCAGCGTAATCACATCGCCAGGTTGGATGATATCTCTAAACACAAACATATACAACGCAAAAACCAAACTGGTTCTCATGAAATGCACGGTGGTTCCTTGAATAAAACTCAACGAACGGATGAAGCGCACTTTCTTCAATTCTAAACCGAGAATTTTAATGGTTGTACTGTTCAAGCGGTTGACTTCTTGTTCTGTCAGACCCAAACTTTTAACCAATTCGATGTTGCGCAAGGACTCGGTTGTAGCACCTGCCAAAGCGGTGGTTTCCCGCAGAATCTCTTTCGACACCACTTTGATTTTCTTCCCCAAAAACGAACTCACAAAAGCCACTACTGGAATCGTAGCCAAGAAAACCGGACCTAATAACCAGTGAATGTTAATCGCATAAACCACCACAAAAGTGATCCCGATTACGGTTTGAAACACCATTGAAATTGACAAGGTGATAAACTTCTCACAATCGGTTTTTACCTTTTGAAGTTTGCCAAGCGTTTCGCCACTGCGCTGGTCTTCAAAGTCCTGAAACGGTAATTGTAAGGCTTTCTGAATGCCATCTGTATACATCTGCGCACCGGTTCTTTGAATGATGATGTTGGTAAAATAATCTTGAAAATTCTTGGCAATCCGTGACAACATCGCAGCGCCTAAAGATAAAGCCAACCATCCCAAAACGGCTTTGGTAAACAGCGCATAGTCGTTATTGAAGTTCTTTACGCCAACACCACATTCGTTGAGCAGTTTTCCAATTATAATAGAATCGCACAAAGAGAAACATTGGTTGATGGCAGCAAGAAATAAGGCTAAGAATAATAACGGTTTGTGGGCTTTGACGTAAGTATATAATATTTTCATAGGTGTTTTTAAAATCGATGCGCAAAATTACGATTAATGTTTACATAATTTTAATTGGATTTGATAAAGAAACGTTAAGGTTGGGTTGGCGGTTGTCAGTTTTCAGTTGACAGTCATAGATTGTAGTTGTACTCTCTCTTCTCAATGCTCACATCCCGCTCCTGTGTCAATTTTGCTTTTTAGCATTGCAAATTTTTTGTTAAATAAAAATTTAATTCTTAAAATTTTATTTCTTGAAAAAGATTACATTTACATACGACTAATAATCACTTAACAATTTTGTAAAGGTATGAGTGATGGTGTGAGATTTCTAAATAGATTTTCTTCTTTTAAGATTGTACTGTTGTATGCTATCATGGGTACGACCTATATTCTTACGTCTGATTATTTTTTAAAGCAATTGTTCTCAAACTCCGAGTTACTTTCTAAACACCAAACCGAAAAAGGACTGGCCTTCATTTTCACTACTTCGGTGTTGCTTTATTTCCTGATTAAAAGAAACAATACCGTTATTAGCTCCTATTACCTAGAGATCATTGGCTTAAAGAAATTGTCTAACGAACAGTTAATACGATCTAAGGAAGAATACATGTTCTTGTTCAATCACAGTCCGTTGCCTACTTGGTTGTTTGACATGGACACTCTAGAAATCTTAATGGTCAACGAAGCAGCTTGTGCAATTTATGGGTACACCGAAGAAGAATACACTACAATGACCTTGCGGGATATTCGCCCTTCAGAAGACATTCCACTATTAGAACAAAGGATTTCCGAGCTCACCGATCATGACCGTAACGTACTACCAAGCGTGATGCGCCACCGCAAAAAAAATGGAGATATTATTTATGTGAAGGTCAAGTCGTCTTCGGTATATTTAGACTCCAAAAAAGTAAAACTAGCCTCGGCTTTTGATGTTACTACCGAAATGGAACATCAGAAACAGTTGCTAGAAATCAATGCCAAGCTAAGTGCTGCGAGTGAAATTGCCAATTTGGGCTATTGGACTTTCAACTTGGTGAGTTTAGAAATACAATGGTCGAAAGAAGTCTACGATATCTTTGAGGTGGATGCCCAAAAATTCATCCCGACTTTAGATTCTATTACGGCACATCTTCATGTTGACGATCAGTTTGAATTTGACGAAAACCTATTCGACGGCTTTGAAGATCATATCGTCAGAGAAAGCGAACGCCGTATCATTACGTGCACTGGAAAAACAAAATGGCTGCTAGAACGACAATACTTAACCAAAGATGCCAACGGCGTTCCCATCAAACTTGAAGGTATTGTGCTAGACATTACCAAAAGAAAAGTAAACGAGCAAGAAGTTTGGGAAAGTAACGAACGCTTTAAAATATTGGCCAAAGCCACGATGGAAGCCGTCATGGATTGGGATGTAAAAAACAAAACCGTCATTTGGGGCGATGGCTTTAAAACCTTGTTTGGCTATGATCATCACCAAAATCAAAACTTTTGGGCACAAAACATCCACCCTGAAGACAAACGCAAAGTGCTCGGTGATTTACTAAAAGCCATTAAAGACCAAACTGTTGACTATTTTAACGCAGAATTCAGGTTCCTTAAAGCCGATGGTAAAGAAGTATACGTGCGGCACAACGGCATTTTTATCCGAGACGAAGCAGGAAAAGTTACCCGTGCCATAGGTGCCATGATTGATTTGACAGAAACACTAGAGCGTATCGAACGCATCGAATTGCAAGATAAAATACTCAAAGAAATTGCCTATACCCAATCGCATGTGATTCGCGCGCCACTAGCCAATTTGCTTGGCTTTCTAAAACTTTACAAAGACAACAAACGCGACGGCTTGTTTGATGACGAATACATAGACTACATCACCCACTCTGCTGAAAAGCTCGATAGTATTATTCATGAAATTGTGAACAAATCTACACGCAATGGAAAATCTTAAACTGCTATAAAACAGCATGGTTGTAGTAGTAGGGCGTTAGTTTCTATCAAACAGTAGCATGCCAATTGTATAACACTAGTATGGTTTTTTGTTCTGCCCTTTTTGTTTGAAAGTGTGTTTACTTTTTTCATACACTATCTATATCAACCTTGCGGAAAAAGTAAACCAAATTATAGTCAACTAAGATAACCGTTTTTCGTGAAAACCCATCGAGAAACTAACATAAACCAGCTATGCATGTTTAGCAAGTGATGCTATAGTTGTTATTATTCAGTCGGCAATTTAGACATATCCATATAGAAAACTTCCCAAGTGTGGCCATCAAAATCTTCAATGGTTCGCTGTTGCATAAAACCATAATCTTTCATTTCGCTAGGTTCCGTCCCTCCTGCTTTTAGTCCGTTATTGACCATGCTATTTACCTCATCAACACTGTCTAATGCTAATGAAAAAAGCCCCGCTACACTTGATTTGGTATCCGCAATAGGTTTGGTCGCAAAGTTTGCAAACTTTTCATGCGTTAGAAGCATGACAAAAATATGCTCACTCCAAACCATACACTTCCCCATATCGTCCGAAAATTGTGGATTGTTTGTAAAACCCAATGCAGTATAAAAGTCCATCGACCTTTGGAGGTCGGTTACTGCTAAATTGATGAAGATTTGTTTTGCCATCTGTTCTTTTATTTAGGCGTTATGCATCTGGAATGTTGGGTTCTACCAGTCGTTTTAATTTTTCTAAAGACTCTTGCCAACCCAAATAACACATTTCAGTAGGGATGGCATCAGGAATGCCCTCTTGGGTTGCCGTAAGTTCTGTTCCGTACAACACTTTTCGCAATGCAATGGTGGTAATCATTTGTCCCGGTAAATTGGGATCATCAAATTGGTCGGTGTATTTTAGGAATTCATTCGGTCTTATTTCCAAGTATTCGCCACCAAAGAAATGACTGCTACCTGTGGTAAAGTTGGTAAACGACATTTTGTATTGGCCGCCTACTTGTAAATCCATGTTATGCACTTGACACAAAAATCCGTATGGTGGTATCCAAGATGCCAAAGCGTCTGGATTTGTAAATGCTTTATAAACTTTCTCCGGGCTTGCTGTAAAAACCCTGTGGAGTGTCACTTTGTTTTTTTCCATTTTAATCTTGAATTAATTTACTGTCTTATTATTTTTTCTATCTTTTTACCTTTCGCCAATTCGTCAATGAGTTTGTCTAAGTATCTGGTTTTTTTGGTCAGCGGATTTTCGATTTCTTCTATTTTATAACCACAAATAGTTCCTTTGATAAGCGCCGCATTCGGATGCAATGTTGCCCTTTCAAAAAAGGTTTCAAAAGTTACTTGCTCGGCTATGAGTGCTTCCAGTTTTTTTTGATCAAAACCAGTCAACCATTCTATTACCTGGTGTAATTCTGCTAGGGTTCTCCCCTTGCTTACCACTTTGGTAACATAGTGCGGATAAACCCCAGCAAAGGTCATTTTAGCAATTCGGTCGTTGTGTTTATCCGTTTCTTTCATGGTTGCACTTTATTGAAGTTTTTGCGAGTTTTCCTCCATTACCACAAAACGAAAATAGTAAAAAATGAACAATGAATTGAAAAACAGCGGTCAGCTTTTGGCTGATCGCTGTTGTTGGTTGTTATAGTTTGTCAAGGAAAAGGACAAGCCCTGCCTCAAAGGTATTTAGAGCGCAAGTAATTTATTCTTTAATAATTTTGATTGTTCTTTCCACGCCATTGCTTTTTATTTTGAGGAAATAAAGGCCCTTTGACAGTTGTGATATATCGGTAGATGTATTTGATAAGTTTATATTTTGGTTGATGATCACATTTCCAAGTACATCTACAAGGGAAATCGATTCGATTACTAAAGTTGTTTTTTTAGAAGAGATATTTATCAAACCGTTGGTTGGATTAGGATAGACCGTAAAATCTGTGTCATCAAATTGATTGACAGCCAGGGTTGCAACAAATTCTGTATTGAAGGTATTTGTAACAATTGGCGGATTGGTATCAAAATAAATGTTGGCGGTATTTGGGATAACATCGCCGACTGCGTATCCGGGTTTTGGTTTTATCTCAAAAACTATATATCCTTTTCCAATCATGGTATTGGCAACAGAGGGTGGCAGGTTAATATCGGCAAAGTTCCAGGTTAAGTTCGAACCTACTCTTTCAAGGGTATAGTCATGGCTGGCAGCAATCATCCGCATAGAAGTCTCGTCGAGTTTTGCATCGAGTAGGTCATCTACATGGATGTCAAAAGCTTCTGCAGTTCCGGTGTTTTCAAAGCGAATGGTATAAGTCAAGTAATCGTTATTTGTAAAGCTGGAGTGCAGGATTTTACCGCCGTGGCTTTCGGCCATATCGTTGGGATCGTAGGACGCTACAATTGTCTGAGATACGGCAGATGTATTATTTTCAGGAAAGGCATCTGTAGGTGTTATCGATGCTGTTTCTGTAAGAATCTGGCCCATAGATACAAAAGGAATCGCAGGCAAAGACATGTATATAAAAAGAATCCTTTGTTCGTTAGGCAGCAGGTTGGTAAACGCATAAGTAAAGCCAGTTGCTGTAACAACAGCACCAGTTGGCGAAACACTGCTCATGGTGGCATTGGGGTCTTTATTAAAAGTCACAACTCCCGAGGCGATGGTCTGGTTGCCGGAATTTTTATAAAATAAAGTATTTGAAAAGACATTCGAAGGTCTTGGCGAACCACCAGAAACAAGATATACCGACAAATCGGTGCAGTCAGTATTTGTAGGGACTAGCGGAAAACTATAAACGACCGTTCCGGCATCTGCTGCTACCATAACATTACTGTAAGAAGCTACGGACAGCGTGTAAGAAGTGCTGCAATTGTTAGTACCAGGGAGCACTGAAAAACCCAGATTATAGCTGTCTAGTGGATTTATATCTAACAAATAATATTGTCCGTTATAAGCATTGACATAATGAGGCATTTCGGCATTTACCTGATAGCTGAACGTACCACCAAAATAATATGTTTCGTTTGCATCCTTAATATTGTTGTTGTTTGAATCTATGAACGCATTCAACAATATATTTCCATTCGTTGACGCCAATAGATTTCCACCATTCCAGCGGTAAATTCCGCCCACTGTGGGAGAAATGCTAAATCCGGAAGCAAATCCGACGTTTTCATTTAGCATGGCAACAACTCCTCCATCCACATAGTTCACATCAGGATTGTCGTTGATGGATATCCAAGTAAATCCTCCGTCAATTGAATAAGAGGAACCTCTCTCGGCAAGATCCAGATCTTCGCCCACAGATACATAAGCATTTGGCAGACCAGGAATAGCTGCAATATCAAAATTTCTTAAAATACCTTCCCATGGGATATCATTCCATGTAACACCGCCATCATTGGTTTTATACAATAAAAAATCACTGGTTTGAAGTAGTCCATTATTGGTATCGCTAAATGTGATATCACCGGCTTCGCTTCCATTGATTCCTCCTCCAAAGTCAGGAATAGGAGTTTGTATGACCGACCATGTAGCACCTTTGTCAGCAGAATGCAATAGTCTGCCAAATGTAGTCGATGCCCAAATACTATTGCCACTAACGGCGAATTCGTGTAAACCATATTCTTGTGGGTCCAGCGGAATCAGCGCAGGTGTAGATGCTATACGAGTCCAGTTAGTGCCACCGTCAACGGTTTTATAAATTTCAAAATAGCCATTTGCAGGATCGCCCATTGCAATCCCTTCATTGGCATTCCAAAAATAGACCAAGTTGGTAAACGATGTGCCCTCTGGTCCGTTAAAAGAAGCTGTATTTTGTCTGACCCAAGTGACACCAGAGTCTGTTGTTTTCCAGATACCACCCAAAACACCAGCAGCTTTCGGAAAAACAGAGGCAAACGCTACAGAAGCCGATACACCATGGATATTAGCAATCTCAAGATTCAAAGTACTTGGCCCTAAATTAATCTCGGCCGTGTTCCATACGCTACCGCCATTGACTGTTTTTGCAAAACGTCTAATAGGGGTGCATCCGGTAGTCCCGCAGGCCATATTAAGCCAGGTAATATTATCGTCTACAATGGAAATACTACGAACACCTGTACTGACCATAGGCTGCGATGTTGCATATTCGGTCCAGATGTCCTGGGCTTGCGCGTTTATAACTAGTAATAAAAAAGGAAGGAGTAGTAGTTTTTTCATAATATTAGCTTTAACCATTATTGATAAAAGTACACATTATATTTTAAAGTGCTTAACTGCAATTAGAATTCGAGGGTTTTGAATTAGAATATGATAAGAATAAATTGAAAAAAAGGGGTTGGCTCAAAGCTATTGACTCGAGCTGTTTTCTCGTTCCATGATATCTTCAATAGCACTTTCAATAAAGTATCTTAAGTCATTGCTTCTGGTTCGTTTTAATGCTGCTTGCAGTACCTCCATAGATGCTTTGGTTCCTGTGGATCGCAATGTGGCGCAAATCATGCCTTTGGTATGCTGGTCACTGGTTTTAAATTCTTGGATTAAAATGGCTTCAAGTTCAGGATGCTCGGCGTTTTGTAAAGCACTTAAAGCATCTATTCTGTTTTGATACGTTCCTTTTAAAAGCAATGCTTTGAGATATTCTATGTTTAGTGTTTTTGGTTTTCTCAAACTCTTAAGTCGGCTTAGTACTGTTGTGATCTGTTCTTCATTATCCGTTTTTTCTAGTTCGGTTATTAAAAAATCGAAAATCTCGTAATCGTTTGTATTGACACACAAGCTGCTTAAGCATCTTAAAACATATTGCTTGTAGTGTGAAAATTCTGGGTCATGATATAATCTGAGCAGCTCCGGTTTTAGATTTGTGTCGCTTAGCTCATCTGAAACTCTGTATGCAAACCAACTGGGTGCATCTTCACTTCCAAAAGATTTGTCTCGCTTTTGCTTCTTTACAATATTATTGGAAATAGGTGCATCATTATCCATTTCGATAATTAGCGTGCGGACATCAGCTGATTTCAATCTATCAATCAACCTTGCTGTGTCTTCGCTAACTTTTTGGTCTAAACTTTTAAATAATCCAAATAGCATCTTCGTGGTTTTTGCAGTTGCTGCTCGCTAATTGTTGCTGCTAACAAACTTAAACAAATCTATCGTAATTACAGCCAAGCAACATTTTGATGGGTTGAGAATATTATAAATTATTGTTTCTGGCTTTTAAGTCAAAAACTGTTGAACCTAAAGGGCAACAAATTCAGTGTAAATACTGTTGTTCGTGTGGGGATTTATTGGTATGTTTGGATAGAAACTAACAAACCCTATGAATACCACAGTTCTCGACCCAAGAAAAGCACTCAACAAAGCGTTTCTAAAAATAAAACCCAATCGCGATGCCATCGAATTGTTTAAAACCAATTTAATACAACTCCTAGATCGATGCAACGAAAAAGAAACTGAAGAATTTCATAAAAACCTAGTCAGCGATTTCCTCAAGAAAACCTACTACGACAACACGCATTTCATCAATACTAAAGGCCGTAACGATTTGGTCATTCACAATGGTAAAGATGCCAAAACCCATGTAGGTGTAATTATCGAAGCCAAAAGTCCGACGAATAAATCCGAAATGATTGCGCTTGATAACCTCAACGGTAAAGCTTTTCAAGAGTTGGTTTTGTATTACCTACGAGAGCGAATCACCCACAAAAACACCGAACTCAAACAAGTCGTCGTCACCAACATCTACGAATGGTTTGTGTTTGACGCCCAACTATTCAACAAAATATTCGCTGAAAATAAAAAATTCGTACAACAGTTTACTGATTTCGAAGAAGGCCGCCTATCCGGAAAGACTACCGACTATTTCTACAAAGAAATCGCCAAACCTTTCATCGATAGCATCTCAACCAATATCGAGTTTACGCACTTCGATATCAGACACTACGAAAAACCACTGCGCAATAATGATAAAGCCGACGATAAAAAACTCATCGGTTTGTTCAAACTCTTATCGCCCGAACATTTATTAAAACTGTCTTTTACCAACGACAGCAATTCGTTAGATAAAAATTTCTACGCCGAGTTGCTACATCTTATCGGACTCACAGAAGTGAAAGATGGCGGCAAGAAACTCATAGAACGTCACAAAGCCGGACAACGACACAGCGGCTCATTACTAGAAAACGCCATCATCGAACTCGATAGTTTAGACAAAATCAATCGATTGCCCAATGCCAAACAGTTCGGCGACACCTACGAAGAAAGGCTGTTTAACGTAGCATTAGAACTGACCATTACTTGGGTCAACCGCATCTTGTTTCTGAAACTGCTCGAAGCCCAACTCATCACCTACCACAAAGGCGACAAAAGTTATTCGTTTCTCAACATCGATTTGATTCACGATTACGACAACCTCAACGGTTTGTTTTTTCAAGTCTTAGCCAAGAAAGCCGACGAGCGCAACGACCGTGTGAAAACCATCTTTGCCAAAGTGCCGTATCTCAACAGTTCGTTGTTTGAACCTACCGAATTAGAGCACGACACGCTATTCATCAACATGCTTGAAGACAATGTGCCGCTGCCCTTGCTGCCGAGTACCGTGATTAAAGATGCCAACGGTAAAAAAATCAGCGGACAAATGAATGCGCTATCGTATTTATTTGCTTTTCTAGATGCATACGATTTTGCCAGTGAAGGCAGCGAAGAAATTCAAGAAGAAAACAAAACCTTAATCAACGCTTCGGTGCTCGGATTGATTTTCGAAAAGATCAACGGCTACAAAGACGGTTCGTTTTTTACGCCAGGTTTCATCACGATGTATATGTGTAAAGAAACCATTCGACGTGCCGTACTGCAAAAGTTCAACGAAACCAAAGGTTGGGATTGTCAAGATTTTGACGCACTCTACAATCAAATTACCGATGGTAAAGAAGCCAACGCCATCATCAACAGCATCAAAATATGCGATCCGGCAGTAGGCTCTGGACATTTCTTGGTGTCGGCGTTAAACGAAATGATTGCCATTAAAAACGATTTGAAAATTCTGCAAGACCGCCAAGGCAAGCGACTCAAAGAATACCATTTTGAAGTGATTAACGACGAACTCATCATCACCGACGAAGAGGCGCAACCATTTCAGTATTATCCAACCAACAAGGAAAGCCAACGCATACAAGAAACGCTCTTTCACGAAAAGCAAACCATCATAGAAAACTGTTTGTTTGGTGTAGACATCAATCCGAATTCGGTAAAAATTTGCCGCTTGCGGTTGTGGATTGAGCTGCTCAAAAATGCTTATTATATCCCAAACACGAACGAGCTCGAAACCTTACCCAACATCGACATCAATATCAAATGTGGCAACTCACTCATCTCGCGTTTTGCGTTGGATGCCGATTTGAAAAAAGCCCTCAAGCAAAGCAAGTGGAATATAGAAAGCTACAAACTCGCGGTTGATACTTACAGAAACGCCGAAAGCAAAGAACAAAAGCGCGAAATGGAACGCCTGATTACCGATATTAAAGGCAACTTCAGAAGCGAAATATCGAGCAAAGACCCGAAGAAACTCAAGCTAGAAAAAACCAAAGGCGAATTGTTGGTGCTCACGACACAAACCGGATTGTTCGAACGCTCGAAAAAAGAGCAAGCCGATTGGAACAAAAAAGTAACCGCGTTGGCTGCCGAAAGCAAAAAGCTGGAAACCGAAATAGAAGAAATCATCAGCAACAAGATCTACGAAAATGCTTTCGAATGGCGCTTCGAGTTTCCGGAAGTGTTGAATGATGATGGCGATTTTGTGGGGTTTGATGTGGTGATTGGGAATCCGCCTTATGGTGTCAATTTAAAGGAAAGTGAAATACTTTTTTATCGACAGAAATATAATTTAATAATTGGACATTCCGAAGTTTATTATATGTTTATCGAACTTTCTCTTGAAGGATTATTAAAATCAAACCAATTCTTGTCTTTTATAATCCCTAATGCTTGGTTATCTAACAAATATGCCAAAGCTTTAAGAGGAAGTTTACTTAATGATTTTAATTTGTTGGAGATAATTAATTTTAATCAACAAATAATTTTTGAAGATGCGCAAGTAGAAACTACAATTATTTCTGTTAGTAAGAGTAATTCAAAGAAAATTTTAAAGGTCGGTCAATCGCTTAATGATAAGTATAGTTTCAATTCTGAAATATGGTTAGAAAATGAAAATAGAGTAATTAATTTTTCTGAAAATCAAGTTTTACAATCATTATTGGTAAAAATTTCAAACTCCAAAACCAAGTTATCCAATTTTTTTGACATTACAAATGGATGCAAACCATATCAAGCTGGCTATGGGAAAAACCTTGAAAACAAAACTTTAACTGAAACTGA
>ERZ724517.1445-NODE-1445-length-13092-cov-7.031909_pt1 | contig 13092 bp, 8 predicted proteins | sample MGYA00376050_ERZ724517 | MGnify/ENA primary metagenome ERZ724517 (study PRJEB28724, sample SAMN07190886) | activated sludge metagenome | isolation source: activated sludge of sewage treatment plant in Hong Hong | place: USA: Christiansburg, Virginia | collected... | reverse complement strand
AACAGGGTGCGCTCGACGCGGCCGATCTCGCGCAGTGCCAAGGCCAGGCCATTGGCGCGGGGATAGGAGCCAAGCCGTTCCAGCATGATTGACGCACTCACGACGCCGGTGCGGATCGAGGTGCCCAAGCGCAGCACGTCGTCCCAATGGGCAGCGATCAGGCCCTCATCGACCTTGCCCGCGAGGAGCGGCGCAATATCGGGGCCGGGTTCGATGCCGTCAAACAGGTAAAGCCGGCGCGCGGAGATATTCGGTATGCGCGGCGCAAACCGGAATCCGAGTAGATGGCATAGCGCAAATACATGGTCGGAAATGCCCCCACCATCGACGTGATGCTCCTCGATGTGCAGATCAGCACCGTGATGGAGCAGCCCGTCCAGCACCTGCGCCGCCTCGCTCGCGGATGCGGAGATGACGGTGGAATGAAACGGCGCGTAGCGATCCGAGACATGGCTGTAGAAGGAGACGGCAGGCTCCGCGCCCTTGTGCGGATTGACCGCACCGGTCGCCTGGGCACGGCGATCGAGCGGGAAGTTCTGACCATCCGAACTGGACGATGTCCCGGCCCCAAACAGGGCGGCGAGTGGCGCGGTGTGCTGGGCATCGACCAACCTGGCGAGAGCCCGACCGTAGGTTTCCTCGCGTAAATGCCACGAGGCGAGCCAGCTGAGTTGGCGTTGGGTCACGAGATTGCAGGCTTCAGCCATGCGCGTATGACCAAGATTGGTTGCATCGGCGAGCACCGCCGTGAGGATAGCGCGGGGTTCATCGGCAACCCGACCGCTTTGCAGATGCGTAAAGCACTGGCTGAATCCGGTCCATCGATCGACTTCAGCAAGGAGATCGGTGATGCGGATCGCGGGAAGATGGGCGTAAAGCGGCGCAAGGGCGCTATCCGCTTCAGCCGGCGTGACCGCCTTCAACGGCGAAATCCGCAGCTTGCCGAGGCTGAGTTGTACGTCTTCCAGCGTATCCGTCTCCGCTTTTCGCTCGACCTCTGCCAATCTACGGGCGAGCCGGGTACGCCGTTCGGCTAGCCAGGCATCGGCCGTATCAGGTGCCGGAATCGGCAAAGGGCCGGCTGCCCGCATGGTGGCGAATACCGGGCCAGGAATAAGCTGTTGCTCGACGGCACGATAGCGTCTGCTTCCCTCGACCCACATGTCGCCGGCACGAAGCCTGTCCCGAAGCTCGACCAGGACGCAAAATTCATAAACTCTGCGATCGGGAATGCCGGGGCCGATCGCGCGACGCCAGGCCTGCCGAATGAAGGCAACCGGCGTATCCGGCGGCAGTTTTTTCAGGCGACCGAGATGAAGGTCGCGCATGATAGCGACTGCTCGCGCGAGCGTATGGCAGGCCGGGACCGCTCCGAACGTGAACGAGGCGATGAACAAGGGACCGACCTGTCGGAGGACGGGGTAGTTGGTAGCGGCGATCGTAACGGGATCGACGGCATCGGGGCGGATCAGCTTGCGGGCTTCATCGACTTCACGGCCGAGATCGTCCCATCCAACTACGGCCTCGACCGCGGCGCCGATGTCGCCGCCCGACACTTTGGCAGTGAGCAGGGCATCGCCGAGCCGGGCGAGTAGCCGGATTTTACCATTGATGGTGCGCCGGTCGCGCTTGAGCGCTGTGTCTGCACCGTTCTGCTCGCGCCGAAACATCTGACCCAGCAGGCGGTCGAACATCAGCACCGCATCGTCGGTAAGCGTGACGATGGTTTCGAGTACGGTTGCCGCCAGCGTCGCACGGCGCCGCGTTGCTTGCAGCGTCCGGACATGTTGCGCCGTCAGCCGAGCCCCTTCCTGACAGAGGCGTCGCAGGCGTTCGGGATGTATGCCTGCCGCGATATCGGGATCGATCCCGATATCGCGCAGCAGAGCTAGCCGCCGGATGATGACGGCGAACGTCTTGCGACCGGGCTTGCCGGGCGGCTGCCGCACCCATCCGAGGCCGCTGAGGTTCGTGCCGGCGTGAGGCAGAAGAAGGGCGTCAAGCAGACGGCGTTGCCCAGTCTCCAGCCCTCGGGTCAGATGCTCGGCGACGTGGCGCTCGGCGTCGAGCAACGCCTGCGCAACCATCCGTTCGACCGAACTGATGCCAGGTACGATGATGCGCCGTCGTCGGCACTCGCCTAGTAGCGACCGTGCCAGCCCAGCCCCGCTGGTCGTCGTCAGCGCAATCGGCAGCAGCCATTCCTGCAACGCCGCTCGCAATGGCCGGCTGAACTGTGTGAACCCAAAGCCCTCGCGCAGCGCATCGAGCTGTTCGTACCGGGTCGGGCCGCGCGTCGCATAATCGGCCAGCACCTCGGGCGCGATCTGCAATTGCTCGGCGACGAACGCGAGCGGCGTATCGGGGATCAATTCGCCCGGGCGCAGCAAACGGCCGGGATAGCGCAGCGCGCATAGCTGGATCGCGAAACCCAGACGATTATGCGGTCGCCTGCGGCGCACGATGATAGCCAGGTCATCCTCACTCAACGTCCAGTGCTGAACGAGCGTGGTTTCATCATCGGGAAGTGCGAGCAACGCCATGCGTTGCTCGTCCGACAGCACGGCGCGACGAGGCATCGGGTTAGGCTCTAGCGGGCGGCGCCCAACCGATCCGGGCAAGAGTGCCAATCAAGGTCGAACGCGGCACCTTGAAGGTGCGACAAACGGATGCCTTGCTTGCTCCGCCATCAAGCGCGGCAGTAATCCGTTCAAGGGTCTCAGTGTCGATCATGGGAGGCCGTCCACCCTGGCGCCCTCGACGCTTTGCAGCCGCCAGTCCCGCCATCACCCGCTCGCGCGTCAGCGCGCGCTCATATTGCGCCAGCGCGCCGAACAGCGAAAATAGCAGTTCGCCGTGCGGCGTGTTCGTATCCATCTGCTCAGTCAGCGAACGGAACGCGATGCCACGCGCCTTCAGGTCAGTGACGATCGCCAGCAAATGCGGCAACGATCGCCCAAGCCGATCGAGTTTCCACACGATCAGCGTATCACCCGCACTCAAATAATCGAGGCAGTCCTTCAGGCCCGGTCGATCGTCGCGTGCTCCCGATGCCTTATCAGTATGCAAATTACGCGGATCGACACCCGCCGCGACCAGAGCGTCGCGCTGAAGATCGACAGTTTGGCGATCATCGGCCGATGACACTCGCATATATCCGACCAGCATGTACGAAAAACCCTCAAAACCACTTTGTCGTACACTACGTCAAAGCGACAGGGTTTGTCGACTATTCAGGCGCAGGATTGCCGACCAAAGCCGAGGGATCACCCAAGGGTGTCCGAAAACATGTGTTTGCCGTCATAGCTAAGCAGTGGGGGCGCTCCTTTTCGATCAAGCTAGATCGCATAGGCACGGAGAAACGCATCTACTGCAAAGGCAACCGATTGCTCGGTGTCGAACCATGGCTCCGCTCCGTACAACGGCGGTTCGATGATCCCCGCTTCGAGCAAACCCTTGAGGTGAGCTGCCACGAACCGATTATCAGCACCACGGATTGCCCCGCTTGTCTGCAACTGAGTGAGATAGGTCTTCACTTCAGCCCATGTGCCTCCGCAACCCGCGTCGTAGAGGCTCTTTCCCAGCTTCGAGTTTGCGCCCTCGGCAATCGCCGTCCTCATGATCGCTACCGCATCAGCAGATGTCAGCAAGGCCAGATAAGCCATCCCGAACCGGCGCAGGACGAGGGCGATATCGGGTTCAGATGCATCAAGGAGGCGCACCGCGTCTGCCGCCTGCCCCTCCATAACCTCCATCATCGCCGCGCCGAACAACTCCTCCTTGGATTTGAAATATCCATATAGCGTGCCCTTCGATCCACCGAGCCGCGCCGAGATCATCGCCATGCTTGCGCGCGCGTAACCAACCTCGCGGAATATGTCCGTCGCCGCTGCCAAAATCGCGTTACGCCGTGCGTCAGTTTTCACTCGCATTCGCATCACTCCTTTCTTGAACCACCATGTACGGTTTTAGATTGACAGGCACAAGGGCCTGCTCATAAATGACCGAACTGTATGGTTTTGGAGTTCGGTATGGAGTCGCTTGTGAAAAAGCGCGGGGGAATGGCGGTACTCACCGCCGCGCTCCTGCTGGGCGGTTGCGCAACCCTGCCACAGAAAAGCGCATTGCCTGCGCGAGCAGCCGTTGAGAGCATAGCTAGCGTGAACAGCTTTGCCGCGCCGGACGCTGCCTGGCCGTCAGATCACTGGTGGGAGGATTTTGGCGACGCTCAGCTTTCGGGGCTGATTGCGGAAGGACTGGTGGGCGCCACCGATTTGCGCGTCGCCGAGGCCCGGTTCGCCCGCGCCCAGGCGCTGGTCGGGGAGACCCGCAGCCGCCTGCTGCCCTCGCTCAATGCGAATGCTGAAGCCGGTGCGACCAAGCAGAGCTACAACTATCTCTTCCCGCGCGAATTCGCGCCCCAGGGCTGGCCCGACTATGGTGTTGCAACACTCCGGCTAGATTGGGAGCTGGATTTCTGGGGCAAGAACCGGGCAGCACTAGGCGCGGCGCGGTCAAGTGCGGCGGCTGCCGGAGCGGAGGCGGCTGCAGCGCGACTGGCCGTGTCTGCCGGAATCGCCGCCGCTTATGCGGACCTGGGATCTCTCCATGCCGAGCGCGATGCCGCTGCGCGCGCTGTCGAGGTGCGTGGGCGTACGCTCGAACTGATGGAAGGCCGCAAGGCGGAAGGGCTCGAAAACGCGGGCGCTGTCGAACGCGCCCGGTCAGCATTGGCGACCTCGCAGGGCGAATTGGCCGCGCTCGACGAAGCGCTTGTTCTGGCGCGCAATCGCATCGCAGTGCTGCTCGGCGCTGGGCCGGATCGCGGCCTTACCATCACGCGGCCTGCTCCAATCGCCCGCGAGGACTTCGGCCTGCCCGCCAATCTGCCCGCCGAACTGATCGGCCGTCGTCCTGACATCATCGCCGCACGGTTGCGCAGCGAAGCGGCCGCGAGCCGGATCAAGGAAGCGCGTGCAGCCTTCTACCCCAATATCAATCTAGCCGGACTGATCGGATTGCAGGCGCTGGGCCTGGACAATGTGTTCAAGTCCGGCTCCGAGTTCGGAACAGTCGGCCCTGCGATAAGCCTGCCGATCTTTGACGGCGGAAGCCTGCGCGGCCGCTACCGAGCCTCGGAAGCCGACTATCGCGAGGCCGTCGCACAATATGACGGTGCGCTTATACAGGCGCTGCGCGAAATCGCCGATGCCGCCGCCAGCGAACGCGCGCTTGGCCAGCGGCTCGACCGAGCCCGCGATGCCGAGCGCGCTGCAAGTGCGGCCTGGGCGGTCGCCAACAACCGCTATCGCGGCGGTCTTGCCACTTCGCTGGACGTACTCGTGGCGGAAGACGCGCTCATTTCCACCCGCCGCACCGTCGCAACGCTGCAGGCCCGCGCTTTCGCCCTCGATGTCGCGCTCGCGCGCGCGCTGGGCGGCGGTTTTCGATCCTGAAGAGGAACCCTTTCGATGAACGAACTCACCTACACCGAGGAACCGCCCGCCGGTCCGCAGAACGCGAAGCGCAAGAAGCTGTTTATCGGCCTTGGAGCGACAGTCGCCATTCTTGGAGGTGGCTATCTTGCTTATGACGTCTTGATTGCTTCACGCCATGTCGAAACCGACAATGCCTATGTCGGCGCCAATGTGGCGCAGGTCACGCCGCTGATCAGCGGACCCGTCCATGATGTGCTCGTGGACGATGCGCTGCCGGTCAAGCGCGGCGATATATTGGTCAGGCTCGACGACACCGATGCCAGACTGACGCTGGCGCGCGCAGAGGCGGAGTTGGCGACCACCGAGCGGCGGATACGCGGTCTTGTCGCGACCGACAGCGGTCTCGGTGCCCAGGTCGCGGCGCGCGCCGCAGACGAGACACGGGCAGACGCCCAGCTTGCTGTCGCCAGGGGCGATCTGTCGCGAGCAAGGATCGATCTTGATCGTCGGGAAGCGCTTGCTGCTTCCGGCTCGGTCTCCGGCGATGAATTGACGAGCGCTCGCAATGCTTACAGCACGGCGCTCGCGCGGCTCAAGGATGCTGACGCCGGGCGCGCTCAGGCGACCGCGAACCGCACCGCCGCGATCGGCAGCCGTGACGCCAATCGCGCGCTGATCGACCGGGCAGCGCCGGAGGATAATCCGGAGGTCCTTGCCGCACGCGCCGCACGCGACCAGGCGCGCGTCGATCTCGATCGTACCGTCATCCGCGCCCCGGTCGATGGTGTGGTGTCCCGCCGCCAGGTCCAGGTCGGCCAACGCGTGCAGGCCGGAGCGAGCCTGATGGTCGTGGTCCCTGTGAACGCGGTCTATGTGGATGCCAATTTCAAGGAAGGGCAGCTCAGGAAGGTGAAGCGCGGTCAGCCCGTGACGCTCACCTCCGATCTCTACGGCAGCGATGTCGAATATCGTGGCACGGTCGTGGGCTTTTCCGGCGGAACGGGATCGGCCTTCGCGGTCGTACCTGCCCAAAACGCCACCGGCAACTGGATCAAGGTGGTCCAGCGCCTCCCGGTCAGGATCAGGCTCGATCCCCGGCAGCTCACCGAACATCCGTTGCGGGTCGGGCTGTCGATGACAGCCGACATCGACGTCTCCAATTGATCGTGGACTGAGCCATGGCCGACGCTGCTGCAGAATCTGGAGTCACCGCAGTTCAACCCTTGACGGGTGGCAAGCTTATCCTTGCCGCGATTTTGATCGGCATGGGCAACTTCCTGGTCGTGCTGGATACGACCATTGCCAATGTCTCGATCCCGCATATTGCGGGCTCGCTCGGCGTATCCGTGTCGGAGGCGACCTGGGTGATCACCTCCTACGCGGTTGCGGAAGCGATAACCGTACCGCTCACCGGATGGCTTTCGCGTCGCTTTGGCGGGCAGCGGGTCTTCATAACCTCCTATCTCCTGTTCGGAATTCTCTCGCTTCTATGCGGCCTGTCCAGCACGCTTGGCATGCTGATCGGGGCGCGCGTGCTGCTGGGGTTGGCCGGCGGCACGATCATACCGCTTTCGATGACGCTGCTGCTGCGCATCTTTCCGCCCGAGAAGGCGTCGGTGGCGATGATCATCTGGGCGATGACGACCACGGTTGCCCCGATCGCGGGGCCTATTCTGGGCGGCACCATCTCCGACAATGTCGGGTGGGAGTGGATATTCTTCATCAATGTGCCGGTCGCCATGGCCGGGGGAATAGGGTTGCTCTATCTGTTCCGGGGCCAGATCGAGGAAATCGTCAAGGCAAGGATCGATGTGATCGGCCTCATCCTGATGATCATCTGGGTCGGAGCGCTGCAAATCATGCTCGACGAAGGCCGCAACCATGACTGGTTTGCCGCCAATGAGATTCGCGCGCTGGCGATCATCGCCGCGATCGGGTTCGTCGCTTTCCTGATCTGGGAACTGACCGAGAGGCATCCGATCGTGAACCTACGTGTCTTCCGTCACCGCGGGTTCGTGGCCGCTTCGCTTACCTATTCAGTAGCATTCGGCGCCTTCTTCGCGACGGTCGTGCTGATCCCGCTCTGGCTCCAGCAGAATATGGGCTACACAGCGACGTGGGCGGGCTATGCCACCGGCATCATGGGCATCCTGGCGGTCCTCAGCTCACCCGTGATCGGGCAGTTCGCCGAAAAGATGGATGCGCGGCTGATTGTTTCAGTCGGAATCCTCGGGCTTGGTCTGATATCGGTATGGCGTATGGGTTTCACGCCGGACATGACCTTCGCGCAGATGGCTTGGCCGATGCTCGCGACTGGGCCGTTCCTGATGATGTTCTTCATCCCGGTCACGGGTCTGTGCATGGCCACCGTCGACCCTGACGAGCAGGCCGATGCCGCCGGCATCTCCAACTTCATGCGCACGGTGGGAGGCGCCTTCGCGGCCTCGCTGGTGCAGACCGGGTGGGGCGGCGCAGCGCGGGAAAATCAGACCGAGCTGGCCGGTGCGATGTCGCAAGGGCAAGCCACGCTCGACGCGATGACGGCACAAGGCATGTCGCATGGAAGCGCGACAGCCATGCTGACCGGGATGGTCGAAAGTCAGAGTACGATGCTAGCGACCCTCAACATGTTCGCCGCTATCGCGATATGCTTCGCTTTCGCCGCAGCGATCATCTGGTTCGCGCCAAAGCCGAAGGGCCCGATCGACATGAGTGGCGGGCATTGAGAAAGCCCTTGGGAGTCAGATAGCGAATAATTCTGGCGGAGTGGCAAAGGCAGACCGACGAAACCGGCTGACACACCGCTTCAGACGCTAACGCTCTCATCAATCGCAAATTGCGGTCAGCGATGTGCGATAAACAGGTGTTTGCCGACACCTGAGCGGGGCTGTCGGCGCTTAGCGTATATCTGGGTCCGTTCTATGTACTGACCCCAGATCAACGCTGCCGTCTGCTTACCTCGGTGCCAGGTGTCGGCACGGTCACCGCTACGGCCTTTGCGGCGGCGGTAGAAGATTCAATCAACTTCAAAAACTCTCGCGCCGTGGGCGCCTGGGTCGGGTTGACCCCGAAGCGATATCAGTCGGGTGAAGTTGACTTTGAAGGTCACATTTCCCGCCGCGGCGACGCTAAGTTGCGTTCGCTGTTGTACGAGGCGGCCTCAGTCATCTTAAACAGGCTGTCGGACACAAGCACGCTGCGAACCTGGGCGCTGGCGCTGAAAGAGCGGGTTGGATTCAAGCGCGCAGCGGTAGCCCTTGCTCGCAAGTTGGCGGTAATCATGCACGCGATGCTGAAGACGGGCGAGTTGTTTGATCCCAAAGCGGGGGTCGCATTGCCGGCCTGATCCCGTAGGCGCACGCCCCTGCCACAAGCCATACGCCGTTCCACCGATTGCGCCTTCCGGGGCGCGCCGATCCGTCCCTGCCGGGACGCGGCCGAGATCATTCCGAGATAGCGGTTAGCACTGCTCTCATGAGCAGATTGCGTCACGAACATAGGAAGATCTCGCCTACGGAACCCATTCTGCGGCGATCATGCATCGACCGCGTAGACGACCCTGTACCCGGCAAACGTATCGCAACATTTCTGGTGATCGGCGGCGCTTGACAGCGGGGCGATTAGACGACCTCTATCAAACCCGCGCTGTGGCGCGCCCCGTGCCTATGTGGAATTCTCATGACTGAAACTCTTGAACGCTACCGCCGCGAGTGGTTCTCGGGCGGAGCAGGGCTGCGGGCCGATGTGCTTGCCGGCATTGTCGTGGCGCTAGCCCTCATTCCCGAAGCCATCGGCTTCTCGATCATCGCGGGCGTGGATCCCCGGGTCGGTCTCTATGCTTCAGTCGCCATCGCTATCGTCATCTCACTGATTGGCGGGCGGCCCGGCATGATTTCGGCCGCCACTGCTGCTGTTGCGGTGGTGGTCATACCGCTCGTGCGCGATCACGGGGTGCAGTATCTTTTTGCGGCCACCATCCTGATGGGCGTGATACAGGCTGTTGCTGGGCTTCTGCGCCTTGATCTGATGATGCAGTTCGTGTCGCGATCGGTGATCACCGGTTTCGTCAACGCGCTCGCCATCCTGATCTTCATGGCTCAGCTTCCGCAGCTAACCGGCGTGGGCTGGGAGACCTATGCGATGATCGCGGCAGGCCTCGCCATCATCTACCTCTTCCCCCGACTAACCAGTGCCGTTCCTTCGCCGCTTGTCGCGATCCTCGTGTTGACGGTCGTCAGCATCGGCCTCGGCCTGCCGGTCAACACCGTCGGCGACATGGGCAAGCTTCCGGATGGACTACCTAGCGTTGCCCTTCCGAACGTTCCGCTGAACTGGGAGACGCTGCGGATCATCGCCCCATATTCGCTGACGATGGCAGCGGTCGGCCTGCTGGAATCGCTGCTCACCGCGCAGATCGTCGATGACATGACCCATACCGACAGCGACAAGCGCCGCGAATGCATGGGCCAAGGCGGCGCTAACGTCGTGGCCGCACTGTTCGGTGGCATGGGCGGCTGCGCCATGATCGGCCAGTCGGTGATCAACGTGGCCTCTGGTGGACGTAGGCGGCTTTCCACCTTCGTGGCGGGCGCATTCCTGCTGTTCCTGCTTGCAGTGCTGGGGCCGTGGGTAGGCCGCGTACCGATGCCTGCGCTGGTGGCCGTGATGATCATGGTCTCGATCGGCACCTTCTCATGGAACTCTATCCCCAATCTCCGGCGCCATCCGCCCACCTCGTCGGTCGTCATGCTGGTTACAGTCGCCGTCGTCGTCACCACCCATGATCTGTCGCTCGGCGTGCTAGCGGGAGTGTTGCTCTCGGGCATCTTCTTTGCCAGCAAGGTGCAACGAATGTTCGCCGTTGAGCGCGAGACTTCACCTGATGGCAGCGCCGCGACCTACCGCGTGCGCGGCGAGATCTTCTTCGCCTCGGTCGAGCGCTTCACCCGCGCTTTTCGTGCCGAAGACCGTGCGCAGAAGGTGACCATCGATGTATCCCGCGCCCACTTCTGGGATATTTCCGCCGTCGACGCGCTCGACAAGATCGTTGCGCGCCTGCGCCGCGACGGCCGATTTGTAGAAGTGATCGGTTATAATGACGCCAGTGCAGACATCATCGATCGCTTTGCGCTTCACGATAAGACCGGCGTCGAACTCGGCGCTGTTCCCCATTGATACTCGGCCCCACTGGTCCGTGGGTCAAGGTGTGGGCTGCTATGACATCCTCAACACGAGATGACCTCACACCAAATGTTGGTCGTTGCACGCCGAAGTCGTGAGGCCGAGCGCAAAGATATAGCGTCCTGCCTTGTGCTGGTCGTTATATGGGGCGTGCAACAAGAGCAGATCAGACGGGTCTAAATCTCGGCGTACTTTGGACTAACATCGGTTGTCTAACCTTCGCCGTAAATTTCGCGGAGCGCCCGGTCGGCTTCATCAGCATAGCGACGCTGAACATATTTCTCGGTCAATATCCCGAGCACAGCGCCTGAGGAGGAAACTACGGCAAGATCGTCCGCTTCACTTTCCTCAAAGCGTCGCATGATTTCGCCTATGCCGTCGTCAGGACTGAGAAATGCGGTCTTGAGGATTGCAAGATCGCCCACGGAACTTTTACTCGCGAGTGTCGGGGTGAATGCAACGGCCGTCGGGACCATGCCAGCATAGCGGCCTGCCTCGTCGATCAGCAGCACCCGACTGGTCGAACCGAGCGGGAACTGACTACGGAATTCCTGAACCGCAAGCGTCGCCGAAGCAGATGGCGGAGCGGCGCGCATCATCCGCCGTGCCGTCCACGCCCGCATCCACCCAATATCCCGAGCACTTCGGACAACCTCCCCGCGCAGATGGAGACGCCAAGTCGAGAACGAATAGCCAAAGCGGTCTCTGACTAGAGCGCTGGCGCAGAGAGCTGCAGTCAGAACGGTCGCCGTGATCTCGAAATCATGAGTGGCCTCGAGCACCAGCAGCGACATGGTCATGGGACCGCCGACAATTGCCACGGCGAGCGCGGCCATGCCAACCAGTGCAGCGTCGGTATAACTGATCGGCATGGCGCCGGGGATCATCATCCAGAACGCAGCCAAAATTTGACCGAGCAGCGCGCCAAGAAACAAGGAAGCGAAGAACAGACCGCCTCGAAACCCGAAGCCGAGCGAAATGACCGATGCCAAGGTCTTCATAACGAAGATCAGCACAAGGGCGTGCAGCGCCAACCCAGCATCAATGGTCAGATGGAGTGCTCCGTGTCCCGCCGACAGCGCATGCGGGGTCACCCAGGCAACCGGCATGAGTAGAAGGCCGCCAAGGGCTGGTCTGGACCATTCTGGGAGTGGGGATCGCCGGACCCAAGATTCAACGCTTGAGACCAATCGCATGATCACGATTCCGACGATGGCAGCTATCAAGCCGAAGCCGGCATAGAGCAGATAGTCTGCGGTGGTGATCGAACGGCTGCTGCTCGCCGCGATCAGATAGGGCGTCGCCCCCAGCGTTCGTGCGGTAATTACCGCAGATATCGTCGCTGCCGCGACTGGCGCAATGCTCGCCGGGGTGTAGGCACCGATCACGATCTCGAAAGCGTAGAAGGCTCCGGCCAGCGGCGCGCCGAAGGCAGCCGCGATAGCCGCGCCTGCTCCGGCCCCCACCAGAACTCGAAGGTCCGCACGGCGTATCCGCAATGCCTGGCCGAGCCAGGAAGCTATGCCGCCGCCGGACTGCGCGTAAGCGGCCTCTAGGCCCACCGAAGCGCCGCACCCGTTCGAAAGCAGAGTTTGAGCCGAAATCATTAAGGTGTCCCGCGCCGGGATGCGCCCGCCGTGAAGCGCGTTGGCTTCAACAACGTCGACGGCAGCCCGTCGCCGATGAATATAGAGAGCGCCAAGGCCCAGCAGCAGGCCGCCAAGTGGCAAGGCCAGCAGGCGGAGGGGTGCAATCTCAGTGAGACTGCTCAACCGTGAATCGTTGTTGAGGCCATAGATCACGATCTGTAAGGCTCGGGCCAACTTGCCGAGCAACGAGGCGACAAGGCCTGCCGCAATTCCGACGCCAGTGGCGAGCAGGATGAAGCTGACTTCGCTAACCCGGAACATGCGGCGCGCCAGTGCAATAGCGCCTGAATAGCGAAAACTGGATATCGAAGGCATTTGCATCATGGTTAGTGGCATCGCTGACTGCGCTGATGGTTCAGGCTAGGTTGAGTGTTCCTTGGCAACAGTGCATCGCCACCGATCCCTCCCATAGCCCAGGGCCTATTCATGAGTCTCGTGCAAGGCGCACAACACGGTATCGCGTTTACATCGCTGGGGCTCGACCCGGTGCTGCTGCAGGTGGGGCCGCTCGCCTTGCGCTGGTACAGTATGGCGTACCTTGCCGGGATTGTCCTTGGCTGGCTCTATCTCATTCACCTGACCCGGGATGAAAATGCACCCCTCGGGCGCAATGATGCGGACGAACTCATCACGTGGGCCACCATCGGCATCATTGCCGGTGGACGCTTGGCCTATGTCCTGTTTTACGAGCCTGCAGCCTATCTGGCGGATCCACTCAGTATCTTCACCTTGTGGCGCGGCGGGATGTCGTTTCATGGCGGCGCCTTCGGGGTCGGCCTGGCGATTTTCCTGTTCTGCCGAAACCGCAAACTTTCCTGGCTTCG
>ERZ724517.1444-NODE-1444-length-13095-cov-4.157592_pt1 | contig 13095 bp, 11 predicted proteins | sample MGYA00376050_ERZ724517 | MGnify/ENA primary metagenome ERZ724517 (study PRJEB28724, sample SAMN07190886) | activated sludge metagenome | isolation source: activated sludge of sewage treatment plant in Hong Hong | place: USA: Christiansburg, Virginia | collected... | reverse complement strand
TTGAAAAACTCGAGTGCTCGTGCGGCGGGGATGTAGGCCGTGTCGTCGAGGTCGATGCCGAGGAACTGGCCCTTCGTTTCGAGCACGCCGATGATGCGGAACTGCATGGCGCCGATCTTCAGCTTGGCGCCGAGCGGATTCTCGTTGCCGAACAGTTCAGTCTTCAGCTTGGCGCCGAGGATGACGAAGGGGCGCGCATTGTCGGAATCGTCCGGCGGCAGGAACTGGCCTGTTCGTACCTTGATGCTGAACACCTGGGTCATCGCCGCGCTGACGCCATAGACCGTCGTCCGCCGCAGGCGGCCGTTGGCGCCGACCTCGGTATTGCCCCATACCGTCGGCGTCACCGCCGTCACGTGCGGCAGCTGCTTGAGGCTGTCGGCATCGGCCAGCGTCAGCGGCCGTACCGATGTCGGAATGCCGGATGGGTGCGGCCCGGACGTCTTCGTCTTGCCCGGGCCGATGCCGATCACATTGGTGCCGAACTGCGTGAACTCGGCCAGCACGAAACGGTGGATACCCTCGCCGATCGAGGTGAGCAGGATTACAGCCGCAATGCCGACGGCGATGCCGAGCAGAGTCAGGAAGCTGCGCAGGCGCTGGGCGGTGATGGCGCGGGTGGCGAGTCGGAGGGAGTCTGCTAGCAGCATGACTTATCGCTTCATCAAGGCCTGCACCGGATCGAGCTGGGCAGCCCGACGTGCCGGCATGACGCCGAACAGCAGGCCGGTGACGAGCGCCGTGCTCAGCCCGGCGATCACCGCCCAGTCCGGCGGGTAGGCCGGGAAGACCGGGAAGGCCTGGCGCAGCGCAAAGGCGCCCGCTTGGCCGAGCAGGTAGCCGACCACGGCGCCGACCGCGGACAGCATGGCGGCTTCGGCCAGGAAAGCCAGGCGGATGGTGCGTGCCGTGGCACCGAGCGCCTTGAGCAGACCGATTTCGCCGGTGCGCTGGGTGACGGCGACGAGCATGACGTTCATCACCAGGATGCCGGCGACGGCCAGGCTGATCGCGGCAATGCCGGCGACGCCCAGGGTCAGCGCGCCGAGCAGGCGGTCAAAGGTGACCAGTACGGCGTCCTGGGTGATTACCGTGACGTCCTCTTCGCCGCGATGGCGCTGCTTGAGCGTGGCCAGCGTCTGCGCCTTGGCGCCCGGGATGGCCTCGCGGTTGCTTGCCTCGACCATGATGCGGAACAGGGTGTTGGAGTTGAACAGTGATTGGGCCAGCGAGACAGGGACGATGACCAGTTCGTCGGTGTTCATGCCCAGCCCCTGGCCGGTCGATTTGAGCACGCCGACGATGCGCAGCCGGCGGTCGCCGACGCGGATCAGTTGGCCGATGGCCGGGTTGCTGCCGAACAGTTCGCTGCGGATCTTGGCGCCGATCACGGCGACCGAGGAGCCGCGGTTCCAGTCCTCTTCCGGCAGCCCCTGTCCCTGGGCCAATTCAAAATTGCGGATCGGGATGAATTCGGCGGTCGAGCCGGCGACCATGACTTCGCGCAGCTTGCCGCCGAAGCTGATCTCCGAACTACCGACGGCGAGCGGCGCGACGCGGTGTACGGCGCTCGCGCGCAGCAGCGCCTGCGCGTCGTCCACGGTCAGGTCGCGCGGTGTGCTGGTGATCGCGTTGCCCGGGCTGAAGCCACCTGTCTGCGAGCGGCCGGGCAGGACGATCACCAGATTGCTGCCGATCGACGAGAACTCGTTGAGGACGTAGCGACGCGCGCCATCGCCGAGCGCCGTGAGGACGACGACGGCGGCGACGCCGATGGCCATCGCCAGCACCAGCAGAAAAGTGCGCAGAGGGTTGCCGGTCGCCGCGTCGCGGGCGAAACGAATCAGGTCGGGAGTGCGCATCGATCCGGCGTCGTATCAGCAGGGCGCCAATGGTCGTGGTGCAGCGCGCCGTCCTCCATCAGCAACTGGCGGCGTGCGCGTGCGCCGAGGCCGCCGTCGTGCGTGACGACGATCAGCGTCACACCGCGCGCGTTGAGTTCTTCGAGCAGGCGCATCACTTCCTCGCCGGTGGCGCGGTCGAGGTTGCCGGTCGGTTCGTCGGCGAGGATCACTGCCGGCTGCATGATGGTGGCACGGGCAATCGCCACCCGCTGGCGCTGGCCGCCGGAAAGCTGATCCGGCCGGTGGTCGGCGCGGTTGGACAAGCCGTAATCCTTGAGGGCCTGCGCCACGCGCCGCGTGCGCTCGGCCGGCGCAATGCCGGCCAGCGTCATCGGCAGTGCGATATTCTCGGCGGCCGTCAGGCGCGGGACCAGATGGAAACTCTGGAAGACGAAGCCGATGCGCTCACTGCGCACCCGCGCCTGCTCCTCCGGCGAGAGTGTCGTGACATCGCGGCCTTCCAGCCGGTAAGTGCCTGCATTCGGGCGGTCAAGAAGACCCAGCAGGTTGAGCAGGGTCGATTTACCGGAACCCGACGGCCCCATCACCGCGACGTATTCGCCCGCCGCAATGTCGAGATCGAGGGTGCGCAGCGCATGCACCTCGCTGTCGCCGAGCAGAAAGACCCGCTCGATGCCGGAGAGTGCAATCAGGGGGGCTGTCATCGTTTGCTTCTTACTTCTTGCTGGCCGTCTTGTCGTCGATCTTGTAGTGCGCGCCGGCCTTGACGCCTTCGCGTTCGAGCGAGGTCACCACCCGTTCGCCAGCAGCGAGGCCCTCCAGCACTTCAGTGAATTCCCAGTTGGCCAGACCGGCTTTGATCGTGCGCGCTTCCAGCTTGCCGTCGCTGCTGGCGATGAGCACACGGCCACCTTCCTGCAGCGCCGACGTCGGCACGCGGACCACGTTGTCGCGCACGGCGAGAATGACCTCGATATCGGCGCTGTAACCGACCAGCAGCCGACCGGGCGATTTTGGATCGTCAAAGTTGGCTTCGATGTCCACCGTGCGGGCCTGCTTCTCCACGGTCGACACATAGGGCGCCACGCGTTTCACCTTGCCCGGAAAGTGCTGCTTCGGCAGCGCATCGAGGCTGATGCGCACGACTTGCCCGGCCGTGATCTTCGGGGCGTCGACTTCATCCATCGGCGCCTTGACGTAGAGGCAGGAGTCATCGATCAGGTCGATGGCGGGAGGCGTCGGAACGCCGGGTGGCGAAGGCGTTGAATACTCGCCCACCTCGCCGACAATCTTGGCGACGATGCCGTCGAAGGGCGCGTAGAGCACGGTGCGGCCCTGGTCGACGCGGGTGGCATTCAACCGGGCTTCCGCCGAGCCGACTTCGGCGCGGGCCGCTTCGCAACTGGCACGCTTGGCCACCGCCTCGGCGCGGGCGGCTTCCTCGCGCGAACCGGAGACAAAACCTTTTTCCTTGAGCGAGGCCTGGCGATCGGCCTCCTTCTCTGCGTTGGAAGCCAGCGCGCAGACTTCATTCACGCGCTTCTTCGTGGTGTTCATCTGCGCCACGGCCAGGGTGGATTGCGCCTGCTGGTCGTCGTTCCACAGCTTCATCAGCAACTGGCCCTTCTGCACCTTGTCGCCTTCCTTCACCGCCAGCACCTCGATGCGGCCACCGACAATGGTTGACAGTTTGGTGCGCTGGCAGGCCTCTACGGTGCCGGCGCGCGTGTTGGCAATACTGGCTTCCACCTTGCCGCGATCAATTTCCGCCACGACAACCGCAATCGGCTTCGGGCGCCCGACCCACCAGACAATCGCGGCGATGACACCAACAGCCGCCAATACGAGTGGCAGGCGGCGGGAGAATGGGCTTTTCTTCGACGGGCCGGCATTCATGAGCAGCAATTCCTGAAGGTAAATTAGCGATCGGCAATATTGTCGCATCTTGTCGATGCCCGTGCTGTATCGGCTTGTGTCGATGCTTGCCGCAGGCGCAGCAGGCGTGCACGGTAGGTAAAGCCCTTGCCGTCAGCATCCCTCGTGAACTCGCTGCGGCCGGTAGCATGCGCTGAACGCAGATGCCCGGGCAATTCCGGATGCAGCATCGCATAGTCGGCAAATTGTGCCTGCCGCGTCTGTTCGGCGATCACGTTTGCCGTGAAACCGATGGCGGCAAGCGCTGCCTGAACACGCGCCGGGTGGGCCAGGCTGATGTGCAGCAGGAAGCATTCGCCATCGGCGGCCAGCGCCTTCGGCAGCTCGGCGATCAATGCGCAAATCAGATCGGCGCCATCGCTGCCGCCGTATCGGTCGAGACGAAAATCCACTGGGCCCGGCGTTTGCGGCAGGTTGGCGCAGATCAGCGCCGCCTTTTGGCCAGTAGCCAGCAACGGCGAGAGCAGGGCGCCTGTCGACAGGCTTGCCTCCTCCAGCATGGGTAGCTGCCGCCGATGACGAGTCAGCGTCCGTGCCAGTGCTGCAAGACTGGGCTGGTGCGGGTCGGCAAAGCACATACGCTGCACCCGGCGCCCCTGGGTTGCCAGCGCATCGAGCAGCATGAAGCCGAAGACGCCACAGCCGCAGCCCGCATCCATCACCAGATCGAGCGTCGGCGGGAGGGCTTGCAATGCCTCAGGCGAAAACGCAATACGCGCAAAGAGCCCGATATTCTCCGCCGACAACGGGTGCGTTCCCGGCGCCAGGTCGAGGCGCAGGCTTGAGCCGCTGGCAAGCGTCAGCGTGGTTTGTCTTTTCTTCAGGCAGCGTTCGACAACAGCGCGCAGGGCGCACTGTTCGGCCTCCGCCGGGTAGGCGGCGGCAATGTCGATGCGCGCCCGTGCAGCCAGTTGTGCGGTGGTTTCGGCAGCGTCAAAGCACTCGGCATAAGTCCTTGGCAATTGCGCGAAGCTGTCGAACAGCCGACCGTTCTCCTGGTTGCGCACGAGCAGGCGGTTGCCGGCAATGTCCCGCGCCAGCACCGGAATGCCGGCAGCCATTGCCTCTGCCAGCCCGTGACTGAGGCCTTCGTGTTCCGAGGCATTGAGTACCAGATCAGCTTCGCGCAGGGCGGCGAGGTAATCGGCATGCGGCAATCCATCGTTCAGCAGAATGCGTCCGCACAAGCCGGGGTGTTGCGCGCAGAGCACGTCGATACGGTGACGCAGCACTTCCGCATAGTCGGCTTCCAGCGCAGGGCCAAGCACCACCAGCACATGCGTCGGGTAGCGCTCGGACAGCATCGCGGCCAGCTCCTCGATGGCCGGCAGCACGCCCTTCAGGCGACGCAGGCCGGCGGGGAAAAGAATCAGCTTTGTTTCCGGCACCAGCCCGAGTGCGTCGCGCAGCGAGAAGCGCGAGCTCGTTTCAACATCAATGCCGTTGCCGAGGACGATGGTGTCATCGGGGAGCCCGAGTGCCTGCAGCCGGGGTTTCTGCGACTCGGTCAGGCAGAGCAGGAAATCGGCAGCCGCCAGTGCGCTGCCCATGGCGGCGGTGCGTGCCTGGTCGTCGATGTCGGCATTGGCATCGGTGCCGCTGGCCAGCAAGCCGAAGGGAAGCGGCGGCATTCCCGTTCCGGAAAAGGTGTCGGCAAGGGCTCTTCCGGCCCGATAGAGGTGAATGCCCAGCGCCAGATCGAGGTGTTCGCGCGCGGCAAATTCCTGCAGCCGAATCGATTCTCGTGCCTGAGCCTCTGCGGCCGGCAAGGGACGGAATCGCACCTGCGCGATAGTCGAGCATGCGGCCGCATAGCGGCGGGCCGTTTCGGCGTTGCCGGTGGCTGGTATCAGCTTGCTGTAGATCAGCAGGCCGGGTTTTTCATCCGCATCCCGGCGCGGCAGATCGCGATACGAACCGGGTTGCCAATCTGCGGTAGCGTCTTGCCACGCGACGCTTTGCAGCACTGCCATTTCGTGCGCCCGCGCTGGCGAGCGGCAGAACGCGCTGCACGCCGGGCTGGTAGCCGGCATGCCCGGATGCACCATCAGTTCGACCCAGGTTTCGCTGTGCCCCTGGGCCTGGATTTGGTTGAGCAAGGTTCGGGCGCGATCCGCCTGCAGACGCCGCCCCATCAGCGACTGGCCGAGGAAATAGTCGGTGCTATACACCGCAGCAGCGGCAAAGATGGCTGCAGAGGTGTGCGTGGCGCGCACCACATCGCGCTGAAAATCGGCTTCGAATTCCATATCGCCGGGCAATGCGCCCAGCCCCTGTTCTCGAGGCAGCCGGACACAATAGACACCATATTCGGACGCCATGATTGGTGCCAGCACTGCGGCAATGGCGGGCTCGACGTGGCTGTGGTGGTGGCCGTCCACGTGGCTGGGCAGCTCGCCGGTGAGTTCGATGAAACGGTCGAACTGGCGCCGGATTTCGCACGCAAGCTCGGCGTTGCGGATTCGCCCGGCTGCCAGCGCGTCGCGCAGGCCGAATTTGCCAAGGAGAGCGCCATCGGCACCGGTCAGCGTGCTTCGCTGCGGGCGGCTGCCTTCAGTCAGGTTGAGGTGCAGACCCAGTGGCAAGCCGGCATCGACCGCTTGTTGTGCCGCCTCAGCAGCGTGTTCGCCGTCGACCAGCAGCGACGCCGAGCTGATGGCGCCTTGGGTAAAGCAGTCGAGGATGCCGGCATCGCGTTCGGGGGAAACACCGAGATCGTCGGCATTGATGATCAGGCGGAAGCGCGGCGGGGTGATGCGCAGCGTCCACTCCATGGCCGCTGGCCTAGCCGAGACTATTCTTGGCGAAGGTATTGCACTGGTTAACGTCGCCGGAGTCAAAACCCCGGCGGAACCAGTGCACGCGTTGTGCCGAGCTGCCATGGGTAAAACTTTCCGGCACGATGCGCCCGCGTGACTGCTGCTGCAGGCGGTCGTCGCCAATGGCCGCAGCCGCCGTCAGCGCCTGCTCCAGCTCGCCGGGTTGCAGCACATGCTTCATGGTGTCGGTGCGCTTGCCCCAGACGCCGGCGAAGCAATCCGCCTGCAGTTCCAGGCGCACCGACAGTGCATTGCCTTCCACCTCGCCGACGCGTCGCCGCTGCGCATCCACCTTGCCCGAAATACCGAGCAGGTTCTGCACGTGGTGCCCCACTTCATGCGCCACCACATAAGCCTGCGCGAACTCGCCCGGGGCCTTGAAGCGTGTTTTCAGGTCGCGGTAGAAGGAAAGGTCGATATACACCTTCTGGTCGCCGGGGCAGTAGAAAGGCCCCATGGCCGATTGGCCGGTGCCGCAGGCGGTCGGCGTGCTGCCCGAGAAGAGCACCAGCTTCGGGTCGCGATACTGTTTGCCCGAGGCCTGAAAGATGTCGCGCCAGGTATCTTCCGTTGAAGCCAGCACCTTGGAGACAAAGCGCGCCATCTCGTCGTCGGCCGGCGGCTTATGGGCCGGCGCACTGTGCTGCTGTACCTGATGTGGCGCCTGATCGAGCATGCCGAGCAGCGTCAGCGGGTTGATGCCGAGGAAGTAGCTACCGATCAGCGCAATGACGATGGTGCCGATGCCGATACCCCCGCCGCCGAAGGAAAAACCACCGCCCGAGGAATAGCTCTCGCCGCGGCGATCCTCGATGTTGTCACTCTCGCGTTCGTCGTCCAGGCGCATGGTCGTGGCGGGCTCAGCGGAACTGGTTGATCGCGTCGCGCGTTTCGATGGCCGCCTTGCGGGCTGCCAAGCCGAAATTCTCGTCCTTGCCGGCGTAGAGGATGGCGCGCGAGGAATTGATCATCAGCCCGGTGCCGTTCTTCGTCTTGCCAGCATTCACGGTCGCTTCGATATCGCCGCCCTGCGCGCCGATACCCGGCACCAGCAGTGGCATGTCGCCGGTCAGCTCGCGCACACGGGCGATCTCGGCCGGGAAGGTGGCGCCGACCACCAGTGCGCACTGGCCGGTGGTGTTCCACTCGCTGGCCACCAGCCGGGCAACACGCTCATAGAGTTTCATGCCGCCGACGTCGAGGAACTGCAGGTCGCTGCCGCCGGGGTTCGAGGTGCGGCAAAGCAGGATCACGCCCTTGTCCTTGTAGGCCAGATACGGCTCGGCCGAGTCGCGGCCCATGTACGGGTTGGCGGTGATGGCGTCGGCGCCGTAGCGTTCAAAAGCTTCGATGGCGTATTGCTCGGCCGTGCTGCCGATGTCGCCGCGCTTGGCATCGAGAATGACCGGGATGCCGGGGTGCTTCTCGTGGATATGCGCGATCAGCGCCTCCAACTGGTCTTCGGCGCGGCGTGCGGAAAAATAGGCGATCTGCGGCTTGAAGCTGCAGACCACGTCGGCCGTGGCGTCGACGATGCTCTTGCAGAATTCGAAGATGGCATCATCGCGCCCCTGCAGGTGGGCCGGAAACTTCGCGGTATCCGGGTCGAGGCCGACACAGAGCAGCGAGTTGTTCTTTGCCCAGGCGGCGTGCAGCGATTCAATGAAGGTCATGGGGTGTTTTCCTCAGGCTTGTCCGTCGGCGCAGCGGCAGTCTTGCGCGCCTGCTTCTCATGGTAACGGGCGTTCTTGTCTTCATCCAGAAAACGAAAACGGCCGGCCAGCTCACAACCTTTCATCCCCGGGTTGCAGGGCAGGTTGTTCAGCTTGGTGCAGTGCTCGTCTACTTCATGGGGGCAGCCCCAGCCACCAGCCATAGTCGGTCCCTTTCGGGCAAAGAGCGTATTTTCTCACCGTCTGGCCCGGGGCGCATCGTTCTTGCGCGGCGAGTCTGTGGTGCCGGCGCCGGCCGCGTGGCACACTGCGCTCAACAGGTTCTGCAAGGAAGGCGAAAGGAGCATGCGATGAAAGGAAACTTTGCGGCAATCGTATTGGTTGTCGTCGGTGCGCTGGCGCTGGCGGCCAATCTCGGGCTCTTTCAGGTCGATCTGCTCGGCCTGCTGCGCACCTGGTGGCCATTGGGGCTGATCCTGCTTGGAGTGGGGCTGTTCTTTACTCCCGAAGCCGATGGCAAGAAGCGGGGCAAGTAGTGTTCTGAACCCATCTTTGCCGCGCTGCAACTTTTGGTTGTGCGCTTTCCCGTCTATGCTGCAGGAACAATAAGCGAGGAGGCCAGCAATGGGGCAAGAGGCCGGCAAACCGAAAAAGATCGTGCAGCGCGCTGATGCCTCGGCAGCGGAAATCCGTCGCCTGCGCGATTTTGCCGAGCTTGCCTCCGACTGGTTCTGGGAGCAGGACGCCGACCTTCGCTTCATGAATTTCGACGGCGTTTCGATCGATAAGTTACGCCGCAGCCCCAAGGGTTTCATCGGCAAGCGCCGCTGGGATATGCCCATTCGCTGTGTCCGCCCGGAGCAGCTCACCGAGCACATTGCCACCTGCGAACGGCATGAACCCTTCCAGAATTTTGTCTACGAAATCCCCTCCGACAGTGGCGAGCCGCAGTACTACGCCATCAGCGCGACGCCGGTTTTTGACGAGAACGGCATCTTTACCGGTTACCACGGCGTTGGCCGCAACATCACCGAACTGAAGCTGGCCGAACAGGCGATCGTTGAGAGCGGGCGTCGCCTGGCGCAGATCGTCGATGGCAGCTCCGTCCCCACCTTCGTGATCGATGCGGCGCACCGGGTCACGCACTGGAATCGTGCCTGTGCGACGGTTACCGGTGTGCCGGCCAGCGAGATGGTCGGGCACAGTGAAGCGTGGCGCGGGTTCTATTCAACGCCGCGTCCGGTGCTGGCCGATGTAGTCCTCGATGGTGCCGGGGATGTCGGCATGGAGGCACACTACGCCGGAAAGTTTTCCCGCTCACCGCTGATTGAAGGCGCCTACGAAGTCGAGGACTTCTTCCCGCACATGAGCGGTGGCCGCTGGCTCTTTTTCACCGCTGCACCGCTCTACGATTCCGAAGGCAATCTGTCCGGCGCCATCGAGACCCTGCAGGATGTCACCGGCCGCAAGCAGGCGGAACAGGCCGAGCGCCAGCACTGGGGCAACCTGCAGCAGGCGCATACGGAATTGAAGCAGGCCATGCGGCAACTGGTAGAGGCTGAAAAGCTGGCCTCGCTGGGCCGTCTGGTTGCCGGCATTTCCCATGAACTCAACACGCCGCTCGGCAATGCGCTCGTGGTGGCGACGGCGCTGGAGGAAATGGTCGAAGGCCTGGCCGCCGACAGTCGCGCCCAGACCCTGAAGCGCTCGATGCTCGACAACTACATCAAGGCGGCCGGCGAGGCGAGCACCATGCTGGCCGCCAATATCAACCGCGCGGCGCGGCTGGTCGAGCGCTTCCGCCAGGTCTCCACCGAACAGGCCAGCGAGCACCCGCAGGCCTTCCTGCTCCAGCGCGTGGTGACCGACGTGCTGGGCACCCAGCGCAGCCGCATTGAATCCAGCGGCGTCGTTGTCGATGCCTCGGTGCCGCCGGGTCTGCTGCTGGAAAGCTACCCCGGTGCCATGGAGCAGATCCTCTTCAATCTGGTCGAGAACGCATTGGTGCATGCCTTTGCCGGCCGCGATTCGGGCCGGATCGGTATTTCTGCCAGCATGAGCGAAGGCCTGGTGACGCTCGATTTTTCCGACGATGGCTGCGGCATGGATGAAGCCGTGCGCAAGCACGCGTTCGACCCGTTCTTTACCACCCGGCTTGGGCAGGGCGGTTCCGGGCTGGGGCTCTATCTGGTGCATAACCTGATCACCGGCGTGCTGGCGGGCCATGTTGAATTGCGCGACAGCGAAGGCGTTGGTACCACCTTGCGGCTGACGCTTCCACAACGGCTACCGGCGACGGCCGGGAGCGTGAAGTAAGCTAGAAGCCGCTGCCGGGCAGCGCGAGATAGGCGATCTCGGCCTCGGTGGAAGGGCGCCCCAGTGCCGCATTGCGATGCGGGAAACGGCCAAAGCGCACGATCACCTCATGGTGGCGCTGCGCATAATCGAGGAAACCTGCGGCACTGGGGTTCCCCGCCGCCAGTGCGCTAAACAGGGCCAGCGATCGCTCCTGATCGGCCAGCACCTCGCTGTGTTCGAAGGGGAGATAGACAAAGGTTCGCTCAACGACATTCATCGCCTGATCCCAGCCCTTGCCGATCACCATTTCCGCCACTCGCAGCGCTGCTGCATCGCCGGCAAAGCAGCGCGCCTCGCCGCGAAACAGGTTACGGGTAAATTGGTCGAGCACGATCAGCAGGGCCTGCGCCCCCTGCGGCGTTGCTATCCACTCCTCCAATTTCCCCGCCAGTGCGGCTTCCACATCGGGCAGAAAGCGCGCGCGGATCGCCTCGTCGAAAGTCGCATCCTTGCGGAACCACACCATGCGCGGCTGGCCGTGCCCTTCGGCCCCGGGCGGGAGAAACCAGAAGTCGAGAATGTCTCGTGGATTCGCGATGCTGTTCATGTGCTTTCTCGTTGCTACATAAAACACTGGTCGCACGGGAAATCCGCATCCAGCCGCGTGACGGCGTCTTGCCGGAGCTGGCGGTATGACGGGGCGTTGTAGATTGCCAGGGCATTGGCCCTTGATACGTCGCCGATCACGTGTTTTCCCTCCCCGTCCATGCAGCACAGCGCGACCTGGCCGGTGGACATGATCGACAACTCGAACCAGCGGCCACAGCCCGTGGGTGGGGGGGCGAGCGTTTCCGAGCTTTCGATCTGGCCGGCCCAGCTGGCGTAAGGCATCACCGACAGCGAAAAGCGCGGGTAGCGTTGGCGCACGAAGTCGACAAAGGCCGTGTCCTTGGCGCTACGGTCCCGTACGCGAGAGATGATGACCGGGTGCGGAAAATTCCCGGTCTCCACCGCCTGGTGCAGACGATCCATGCGGGCCAGTGTGCGGGCCAGCGGCAATCCCATCACCGATTGGTAAGCCTCGGCTTCAAACTCATTGAGCGAGATCCACAGGTGTTGCAATCGCTCGATTTCAGCCACGCGCCCGATGATCGCGTCCGTCATCGGCGAGCCGTTGGTAAAAAGGCGCGGGTGGGCGTTCGGCAGCCGCCGGTTGATCTGCCGACAGACTTCGAAAATGCGCTTGTCGATCAGGGGGTCATTGACCTTGAAGGGAGATATTCCGAAGGGCAAATCCCGCGGAATGGCCTCCAGATCCCCGAGAATCTTGTCGATCAGCGCATCGCTCATCTTCTCGCCGCGACGCTCGAGCGTCGGGTAGGGGCAGAAGGTGCACGCTGCGTTGCAGATGGTCAGGGTCTCTATCGTGACCTCGATCGGGTAATCCATATAGGGTGAGCGCCGCAAACGCTCGATGGCCAGTTGGCCAAAGAAGATCGCGGCCGTAAGCGCCAGTTCCGGTTGCCCTGCGTAGCAATTGGCGGTTGCCAGCCAGGCGGCATCTTCCGTGCTGCCTTCTGCCGCGAGTCGCGTCAGCGACGACAGCGCGGGCTTGTGCTCCCCCTTGATCAACGAGATCAGTGCCTGCTGCCGTAGCGCCGGTGGCCAGTGCGGCGCCCCCCAGCGAATGCTGCGCAGCAACGCTTCGGCGCGACCGAGTTCGCCCTGCAGCAGCACCTGGTCGATCTCGGCGACGGATTGTTCTCGTGACATGGCGCAGGGGTATCCGTTATCGGTGATGAGGCAAGGCAGTTTGCGAGTATCCGCGAGCTGGCGCTGCGGGTCAAAGTGGGTGAAAGATTGCAAGCTGTTGGCAGGCCAAACTGCTAGAATCCACACGGCATATTCAGCGGAGGCATCATGGCATTCGGACAGCGTATGAAGGGTTTTGGGGCGGCGCCGGCAGCGGTTGTCGTGTTGCTGATAGCCGCAGTCGCGGGCTACTTCATGCTCGGCAAGCCCGGCAGTAGCGCCCCCGAAGAACTCCCCGCCGACGGTGTCGCCTTCGAGGTCGTCGATGCCGCTCACCGCGAGCTCGATGGCTCTCCGGCGCTGGCCCTCTCCTTCACCCTGCCGCTCGATGCCAAGGCCGATGTCGGCCAGTTCCTGCAGGTGATGGAAGTGCCGCCGCTGCCCGGTACCGTCAAGCCGCGCGTGCGTGACGACTCGGAAGAATACGAGGACGACTACAGCGGTGACTCGGACGTAAAGCTCGGCACCGGCGTCAGCCGCAAGCCCGAAGACACCAAGCTCGACGACGGCAAGCCGGTTTCCGGCGCGTGGACCGTTGGCGACAACCCCCGCCTGCTCTTCTTCCCGCACATCAAGCCCAGTGCCCGCTACGTGGTGCGCGTGCTGCCTGGTATGCCGGCGAAGGGCGGTGCCAAGCTGGCCGGCGAGGAGCAGCGCTTCTCGGTGCAGACCGCTGCCGTCGCGCCGGCCTTC
>ERZ724517.1443-NODE-1443-length-13098-cov-7.124511_pt1 | contig 13098 bp, 1 predicted proteins | sample MGYA00376050_ERZ724517 | MGnify/ENA primary metagenome ERZ724517 (study PRJEB28724, sample SAMN07190886) | activated sludge metagenome | isolation source: activated sludge of sewage treatment plant in Hong Hong | place: USA: Christiansburg, Virginia | collected... | reverse complement strand
GGGTCAGACCATCAACTATACCATTGTAGTGACTAACACAGGTAACCAAACCCAGTCAGGAGTAAACGTAAGTGACGTCCTTCCTGGTGGCGGAGCGGGCACCCTGACGGGCCCTGTAGAGAGTGTAAGTACAAATGGAAGTTTGAACGTCGGAGAAACCTGGACGTACACCATCAGCTACACAGCTACCCAGGCTGACATTGATGCAGGTGCAAATTTGGTAAACACAGCAAGTGTTACTACCACACAAGTTCCAGGCCCAACCACGGATACAGCTACCACACCGGTAAGCCAGACTCCGTCATTGACCATAGCCAAAACACAAATTACAGGACCAAATCCAGCTACAACAGCTGGTCAGATAATTGGATATTCAATTGTAGTTTTCAATAATGGAAACCAGACCCTGACAGGAGTCAACGTCACTGATATTCTTCCAAATGGAGGCGTAGGTACCCTGACAGGTCCAACAGAAAGCATAAGTTCAAACGGAAGTTTGAACGTAGGAGAGAGTTGGACTTATACCATCAGTTACACAGTTAGTCAGGACGATATTGATGAAGGTGTCAACTTAGTAAACACGGCAAGTGTTACAACTACCCAGGTACCGGGTCCAACTACAGACACAGCTACCACACCGGTAATGACCAGTTCATCCATTCAGTTAGAAAAAACAGGAACCATTGTTGATTTGCCTCCAATGGGTGTTAATGCCGGTGATCAGATTAGTTACGTGTTTAGCATAACCAATACAGGAAATGTAAGATTATTTAATGTTTATGTTTCTGATTTCTGGGCAACCGTAATGGGCGGACCGATAGATACACTAGAGGTAGGTGAAGTAGATGCAACCACAATTTCAGGTGTATATACCATTGCTCAAACAGATATAGATTTGGGAAGCTTTTCAAACGTAGCAACAGTCACAGGCTCGCCACAAGTGGGTCCGGATGTTTCGGATGACGATACTGATGATCAAAATTTTGTGCAAAATCCACAGATTGCATTGGTAAAAACAGGGGTGTTGAATGATTTAGCACCTGCAGGCCATAATCCAGGAGATGAAATTAACTATACATTTAAAGTGACCAATACAGGAAATGTAACCTTAAGTACGATAACAATCACAGATCCAAATGCCACTATTTTTGGAGGCCCAATCATTAGTTTGATCCCGGGACAGAGCGATAGCATTACATTTACAGGAACCCATATTGTGACTCAGGATGATATAGACAACGGAACGTTTATAAATACTGCAACCGCTTCGGGTTTTGCGCCTGATAATTCAGAGCCGACGGATTCTGATGATGATACACAAATGTTTATCCAAACACCTTCCATGGTAATCGCTAAAGATCAGACCTCAGGGCCTAATCCTATATCGGCGGCAGGACAGACAATAGGGTATACCATTGTTGTTTCCAATACAGGAAATATCACTTTAAACAATGTTGTCGCCCAGGATATTTTACCGGATGGTTCAAATGGTGTTTTAACAGGTCCATTTGAAAGTTTAAGCAGCAATGGTGAGTTAAATGTTGGTGAAAATTGGATTTACGTTATTAATTATACCGCAACACAGTCCGATATTGACCTTGGAGATCCATTGGTGAATGTAGTGACTGCATACAGTGATGAAACACCAGTGCCTGTAACCGATGATGCTGAAACCCCAATAGAACAACTTCCTGCTATTTCAGTAATTAAAACACAGACGGGGGGTCCAAATCCGGTTTCAAGTGCAGGACAGGTGATAGACTACACGATCATTTTGGAGAACATTGGTAACATGACCCTTACCAACATTAATACTTCAGATATTTTGCCTAATGGTGCAAACGGTACCTTAACTCCTCCAGTAGAGAGTGGTGCTGCCAATGGCCAAATGGAGGTTGGAGAAACGTGGACCTATCTAATTTCATACACGGTTTCTCAAACGGACATAGACGCAGGTTTGCCTTTGACCAATAATGTGTATGTTACCACCAATGAAACACCAATTCCACAAAATGATGATGCAACTACACCTATATCTCAGTCGCCTTCATTTACAGTTTCGAAAACACAAACAAGTCTTCCAGATACAGTTTCTCAGGTAGGCCAGATAATTGGGTATCAGATTGTACTTACCAATACAGGCAATGTTTCTTTAACCAATATTTCAGTTTCTGACCAAATGCCTGACGGAAGCACAGTTGCTCTTACCATGCCGACTGAAAGTCAGATAACAAATGGCATCGTGGAAGTTGGAGAAACTTGGACATATACCACCACTTACACGGTTACACAAGATGATTTAAATTCAGGCACCAACTTAGTCAATACGGTTGCAATTACCTGTGATGAAACACCTGATCCGGTTACCGATGATGAATCTACTCCGGTTAAACAACTTCCAGCCATCCAATTGATCAAGACAGGTATTTATGTTGATCTTGCACCAGTAGGCTATAACGCAGGTGATGAAATTGTGTATAATTTTACAATCGAGAATACGGGCAATGTTACCTTGACCAATGTCTATATCTCTGATTTATTGGTTACCCTGGTAGGAGGACCTATTCCTGTTCTCAATCCTGGAGATATTGATAACGCTACTATCAGCGCAACTTATGTAATCCAGCAATCAGACATTGACAACGGAAGTTTCTCAAATCAGGCCTTTGTATATGGTACCCCTCCAATGGGTATCGAAGTGAGTGATGATGATACCGATGACCAGACATTTGTTCAAAATCCTTCTATTGCCTTAATTAAAAAAGGAACTTTTGTTGATCTTGCTCCGGCAGGATACAATCCTGGTGATCAAATTGACTATAAATTTTATGTTACCAACGCTGGTAATGTTACCCTCTATAATATTGAAGTATCGGATCCATTGGTGTCTGTTAATGGAGGCACCCTGGCTTCTTTAGCACCAGGTGAAACAGATAGTATAACATTTACTGCATCCTTAACAGTTGACCAAATGGCCATAGATACAGGACGAGTTACCAATGTGGCTTCTGTGGTTGGATATGCACCTGACAATTCACCGGTTTTTGCAACGGACAACCATATTGAAAACATGGTGCAAACACCTTCATTCAATATAGTAAAAACCCAAACTGGTGGCCCCAATCCAGTGACAACTGCTGGCCAGATTATTGATTATACCATAGTTGTTAGCAATACCGGAAACCTTACACTCACCAATGTTGTGGTGAATGATGTTATGCCGGATGGAAGCACAGGAGTGCTAGGCATACCTGTAGAAAGCGTAAGTTCAAACGGAAGTTTGAACGTCGGAGAAACATGGACCTATACCATTAGCTATACCGTTACACAAGCCGATATCGATGCAGGTCTTACCCTTGTGAATAGGGTTTCGGCAACAACAGATGAAGATCCGACACCGGAAACCGATGAGGAGCCTACACCTGTAAGCCAGACACCATCATTTACTGTGACCAAAACCCAAACGGGAGGGCCAAGTCCAGTGACAAGCGTTGGTCAGGTAATCGACTATACCATTGTGGTGACCAATACCGGAAACCTTAGCTTAACCAATGTGGTAGTAACTGATTTAATGCCGGATGGCACAATGGAGTCTCTAGGTACACCAATGGAAAGTATAAGTGTAAATGATTCTTTGAATGTTGGAGAAACATGGACCTATACCATCAGTTATACCGTAACGCAAGCTGACATCGATGCAGGACTTGCGCTGGTAAATACAGTATCAGTAACTACAGAAGAAGATCCTAATCCGGAAACAGATGATGAAACTACACCTGTGAGTCAGCAGCCATCATTCAATGTGGTTAAAACTCAAACAGGAGGTCCAAGCCCGGTTTCAGCTGCAGGCCAGGTACTTGACTATACCATTGTTGTGACCAACACCGGTAATCTTACTTTGACCAATATAGTGGCAACTGACCAAATGCCTGATGGAAGCAACGAAACACTTAGTTCCCCAATAGAGAGTTTATCTGCAAATGGTGTTTTGAACATTGGTGAAACATGGACCTATTTTGCCAGCTATACTGTGACTCAAGCGGACATCGATGCAGGTCTTACCCTGGTAAACAGAGTTTCAGTATCTACAGATGAAGATCCAACACCAGAGACCGATGAAGCACCAACTCCGGTAAGTCAACTTCCATCGTTTAATGTGGTTAAAACGCAAACAGGAGGTCCAAATCCTGTGACAGCAGCAGGCCAAGTTATCGATTATACCATCGTTGTTAGCAATACCGGAAACCTTACGCTTACCAATGTGGTGGTGAATGATGTAATGCCGGATGGCAGTACAGGAGTGCTAGGCATACCTCAAGAAAGTGTAAGTTCAAACGGAAGTTTGAACGTTGGAGAAACGTGGACATATACCATTAGTTATACTACAACCCAATCGGATGTAGATGCAGGAACCACCTTGGTTAACAGGGTATCTGTGACCACGGATGAAGATCCTACTCCAGAGACCGATGAAGCACCAACACCAGTGAATCAGTCGCCTTCATTTAGTGTGTTAAAAACACAAACGGGAGGTCCGAATCCGGTGACAACGGCAGGTCAAGTTATCGACTATACCATTGTTGTAACGAATACAGGCAATGTAACACTCACCAATATTGCAGTTGTAGATCAAATGCCGGATGGAGATTCAGGATCCCTGGGAGCTCCGATTGAAAGTGTTGCGTACGATGCTGTATTGAATGTCAATGAAACATGGACGTTCAATGTGAGTTATACGGTAACTCAGGCAGATTTGGATGCTGGAACCAATCTTGTGAACACGGTAACAGTAACTACTGAAGAAGATCCTACACCTGAAACAGATGACGCAACCACACCGGTAAGTCAGCAGCCTTCTTACACGGTATCCAAAATTCAGACAGGAGGTCCTAACCCGGTCTCAGCAGCGGGTCAGGTGATTGATTATACGATTTTAGTGAGCAATACCGGCAACGTTACCTTAACCAATGTTATGGTGAGTGATGCTATGCCGGATGGAAGCGCAGGAGTGCTAGGCATACCTGAAGAAAGCGTAAGTTCAAACGGAAGTTTGAACGTCGGAGAAACCTGGACATATACCATTAGCTATACCGTCACTCAGGCTGACCTGGATGCCGGCTTAACGCTTGTGAATACAGTAACAGTAACCACCGAAGAAGATCCTACACCTCATACCGATGATGCACCAACGGTTGTGAATCAAATGCCATCTTTTAATGTTGTCAAAACCCAGACGGGAGGCCCTAGTCCGGTCACGGCAGCAGGTCAGATAATTGATTATACCATTGTAGTGAGCAATACCGGCAACTTGACCCTAAACAATGTAGTGGTGAATGATGTAATGCCGGATGGAAGTACAGGAGTGCTAGGAATACCTGAAGAAAGTGTAAGTTCAAACGGAAGTTTGAACGTAGGGGAAACGTGGACTTATGCCATAAGTTATACAGTGACACAAGCAGACGTCGATGCAGGTCTTACCCTTGTAAACAGAGTATCGGTAACGACAGATGAAGATCCCACACCAGAAACGGATGAGGAACCGACTCCAGTTAGTCAGACTCCTTCTTTTACTGTTTCTAAAACACAAACAGGAGGTCCAAACCCGGCAACAACAGCTGGTGAGGTACTCGACTATACCATTGTAATTAATAATACCGGAAATGTAACATTGACCAATGTAATTGTCAATGACGTGATGCCAGATGGCAGCATAGGTGCACTTGGTTTACCAACCGAGAGCGTAAGTTCAAACGGAAGTTTGAACGTCGGAGAAACATGGACCTATACCATCAGTTACACCGTGACACAAGCAGACATTGATGCTGGAACTACCCTTGTGAATACAGTTACCGTTACAACAGATGAAGACCCAACTCCGGAAACGGATGATGCGCCAACTCCTGTTAGTCAGTCTCCTTCTTTCTCTGTTTCTAAAACACAAACAGGAGGTCCAAACCCTGCAACAACAGCTGGTGAGGTACTCGACTATACCATTGTAATTAACAATACCGGAAATGTAACATTGACCAATGTAGTTGTCAATGATGTGATGCCAGATGGCAGCATAGGTGCACTTGGTTTACCAACCGAGAGCGTAAGTTCAAACGGAAGTTTGAACGTCGGAGAAACATGGACCTATACCATCAGTTACACCGTGACACAAGCAGACATTGATGCTGGAACTACCCTTGTGAATACAGTTACCGTTACAACAGATGAAGACCCAACTCCGGAAACGGATGATGCGCCAACTCCTGTTAGTCAGTCTCCTTCTTTCTCTGTTTCTAAAACACAAACAGGAGGTCCAAACCCTGCAACAACAGCTGGTGAGGTACTCGACTATACCATTGTAATTAACAATACCGGAAATGTAACATTGACCAATGTAGTTGTCAATGATGTGATGCCAGATGGCAGCATAGGTGCACTTGGTTTACCAACCGAGAGCGTAAGTTCAAACGGAAGTTTGAACGTCGGAGAAACTTGGACTTATGCCATCAGTTATACAGTGACACAAGCTGATATTGATGCAGGATTAACCCTAGTCAATACAGTTACCGTTACAACAGATGAGGATCCAATGCCTGAATCCGATGATGCACCAACACCGGTAAACCAGCAACCTAAACTCTGGATGACAAAGGCAAGCATCTTAGACTTAGGTGTAAATAACATATCCAATCCTGGTGATGTAATTACCTATACATATCAGGTAGTCAATAGTGGAAATACAACCATCCAGAATTTAACCATCAATGAGAATCTGGACAACTTTACAGGAAATGGTGGATTACCAGTGCCAATATTCCAGTCAGCATCTATGGGAAGCGGAGAAGGTACCTTGATGATTGGAGAAACAGCAACCTATGTAGCCAATTATACAATTACCCTCGCTGATATTGTACAAGGTCAAATCCTCAATCAGGCAATAGCAGCAGGATCTACACCAAATGGCATCCCTGTTTCTGATTTGTCGGATAGCGCCAATCCATCTGACCCCAATGAAACCGGGTCTCCGGGTGATCCTGATGGAAATGATCCTACTACAACCATCATCCCTCCACCTCCACCGGTGGCAGTTGATGACAGCAGTCCAAACAACACACCAGGCACTACAGTTAGTTTAAATATTTTAGGAAACGATAATGTATTTAACGGTGACCCAGCAACACCTGCCAATACCCAGGTGGTATTGATAGATCCTGCAACAGGACTACCAACAGTAACTCCTAATACAGTTACCATAGCAGGTCAGGGAGTTTATACCTACAATCCGGCAACCGGTGTTTTGAGCTTTGATCCCAATCCGGGCTTCACCCTCGATCCTACACCGATAGATTATATTTTAACGGAGACGGCAACAGGTTTGAGCGATACAGCCAATGTATTAATCACGTATATTGAATTGCCACCTTTGGCCGTAAATGATGAAGATTTGGGCAATGCAGTAGGTACCAATGGAAGTGTTAACATCCTTGCTAATGACCAGTTGTCTGATGGCTCTCCTGCTACCACAGGTAATACCTCTGTGGTGTTGATTGATCCATCAACAGGGTTACCTACTCTTACACCAAATGTAGTTACCATCGCGGGTATGGGTGTTTACACTTACAATCCGGCAACGGGTGAATTGGTGTTTGATCCAGCTCCAGGCTTTACCACAGATCCTACCCCAATCAATTACATACTTACGGAAACATTGACCGGGTTGACAGATCAGGCTACTGTAACCATTACCTACCTTGAGCAACCTCCGGTTGCCAATGACGATCAGGATTTGGGCAATGCAGTGGGTACCAATGTTACCCTTAATCTATTGCTGAATGATGATGTTTCTGATGGAAGTCAGGCTACGGTTTCAAATACTACCGTAACGCTGATCGATCCTGCAACAGGCTTAGCTACCACCACTCCTAATGTGGTGACCATCGCGGGTCAGGGTGTTTACACTTATAATCCTGCAACAGGCGACCTTACTTTTGACCCTAACCCTGGATTCACAACCGATCCAACTCCGGTCAACTATGTATTGACAGAAAACCTCACAGGCTTAACAGATGTGGCCAATGTAACCATTACCTATATTGAACAACCTCCGATTGCCAACGATGACCAGAGTCTCAACAATGCGGTCGGAAGCAATGCTGCTATCAACCTGCTTACCAATGATGATTTGTCAGATGGTACTCAGGCAACTACAGCAAATACTACTGTTACCTTGATCGATCCGGCTACAGGTGTGGCAACAACTACACCCAATGTGGTTACCATTCCGGGCCAGGGAGTATATACCTATAATCCTGCCACAGGCGTATTAACCTTTGATCCGAATCCGGGCTTTACAACCGATCCAACTCCGATCAATTATATTTTGAAAGAAACATTGACGGGATTGACTGATCCGGCTACCGTGACCATTACTTATCTGGAACAGCCACCTGTGGCCAATGACGATCAAAGTCTCAACAATGTAGTGGGCAACAACGCGACACTGAACCTGTTGACCAATGATGACTTGTCAGATGGAAGTCAGGCAACCACAACCAATACGAGTGTGGTGCTGGTAAATCCGGCTACGGGTCTGCCAACAACTACACCCAATGTGGTTACCATTCCAGGACAGGGGGTTTATACGTACAATCCATCAACGGGAGTGCTCACGTTTGATCCTAATCCGGGCTTCACAACCGATCCAACACCGATTACGTATATTCTGACAGAGACCTTGACAGGCCTGACAGATGTGGCCCTTGTTACAGTTACCTATACAGAAGTACCACCGATAGCCAACAATGACTCTTCACTTGAGAATGCAGTTAACAGCAATGTAACCATCAACATTTTATCAAATGATGATATCTCGGATGGCTCGCAGGCTACAACTGCTAATACAACGGTTGTCTTGATCAATCCAGCCACTGGCTTGCCAACGGCAACACCGAATGTGGTTACCATACCAGGGCAGGGAGTTTATACGTACAATCCTGCCACCGGCAATTTGACTTTTGATCCCAATCCGGGATTTGGCGATGATCCAACACCATTGACCTATACCCTTACTGAAAACCAAACAGGACTCAGTGACCAGGCAGTGGTAACGATCACTTATGTTGACATCGTAGAGTCTATTGGTAGCTTGGTGTGGGAAGATTTGAACGGCGATGGTCTTTACCAGACCAACGAACCGGGTGTGCCCAATGTTCAGGTAGAATTGTTTGATCCAAGCGGCAATCTGATTGCTACTACTTTTACCGATAACACAGGCAGGTTTGTCTTTACCGGTATCCTGGCAGGCACCTACTACTTCAGATTCACCCCGGATCCATCTTATGGCTTTACCTTTGCCAATGTGGGATCCAATAACAATGTAGACAGTGATGTGGATGGCGGCAATGGTGCCGGTACTACTGGGCTTGTAACCTTTACTTCAGGACAAACGGATCTTACCTGGTATGCCGGCTTGTACAAATGCGTACAGATCGGAGAAAGGGTTTGGTATGATGTGGATAAAGATGATGTCCAGGATCAAACTGAAAATGGTATCAATGGTTTGAAAGTTAACCTTTGGAGAGTAGTGGGCAGCACTAAGAGCATTTATGAAAGTAAGTACACCGGACACAAACCGGGTACAGGTTCAACAGATGGTTACTTCCAGTTCTGTGCGCCTCCGGGAACTTACTACATCGAAGTCATTATGCCTCCAATTGGATTGGTTCAGGCCAGGGCAAATATAGGCAATGATGATAATCTCGACAGTGATCTTACCAATGCCAATGGTAAGTCTACTTCATCCAACTTTACGGTATTATCAGGTCAGGCTAAAAATGACCTGGGTGCCGGATTTTATCCAATGGCAACTGCAGGTAACCTGGTTTGGATAGACAATAACTATGATGGTGTTCAACAAGCCGAAGAGCCACGTGTTGCCAACGTTCTGGTTGAAGCATTTGATACACTGAATCAAAAAGTAGCAGAAGATTATACAGACCAGAATGGAGTTTACAAAATTGAATACCTTGGTAAGTCTTCTTACTACCTTAGATTTAATCCGCCATCAGGATATGGCTATACCTTGTCAGTGACACAAGACGATGCAGTGAATAGTGATGTTGACCACTCCCATGGTTTGAACACTACCAGAAGTTTTGATATGGCACCTGGTGTCAACTATGTCAACATTGATGCGGGTCTGGCCTTTGGTGTGCTTCCGGTAAGATGGCTGGATGTAAATGCTGAAAACAAAGGCAACCACAACCTGATTACCTGGTCTACTGCCAGCGAGGTTAACTCCGATAAATTCATCGTTCAGAGAAGACATGAAAGCGAAGTTGATTTTACAGATATTGCAGAAGTCAAGGCGGCCGGAATCTCATCTGATGTAAGGAAATATCAAACAACCGATGGAGATATCGCGAAGGGAGGAGTTTATTATTATCGCATCCAACAATGGGATAAAGATGGTAGAAATGCCCTCAGCAAAACTGTTGCTGTGCGTATCGAGGTTAAAGACAATAAGGTGGCCCTTTATCCTAACCCTGCCAGAGACTATAGCACACTTTCTGTAGAATTGAAAGGAAATGAAGACGCAGTTGTTTACATATTTGATGTTGAAGGGCAGTTGGTTCAAACCTACAATCTCGAATCTGAAAATAAATATGGACTCAACAAAAAAATCAGAATTTCCGGCTTAAGTACAGGGGTGTACATGGTACAAACTATCCAGGGAAGTTACACGGATATCAAAAAACTGATTATAACTGAATAGTAAGACGTAATTGCATATTTTTCGAAAGCAGGGAGGTAATTCTTCCTGCTTTTTTGTTTTATAAGCTGGAGTTAAGGCATGTACGACTAATTCCTCCATTTTTTTTAGATTAGTGTAGAAACATCTGTTTTAAAAAGGGTTTTCAATTTGAGGGCTGAACCAATATTTTTATTTATCGTTATATTATCCAGATGAAACCTACACTTTCGACACAGTTTTTTGAGTATCTGGACCACCTCTCATTTGATGCGGTCTTACCGCAAGGTATTGGTTTGCTCAATCCGATGGAGGGAAATGAAATGGTTCGAAATATCACCCGTCAGTTTTACGATCTTTACTACAACGATCACCAAAATCGCACCCTCATTCTTGGAATCAATCCGGGCAGATTGGGCGGAGGTGCCACCGGCATTCCATTTACAGATACCAAACGACTAAAAGAAAAATGCGGACTTGAATTGGGAGATATTAAGACACATGAACCCTCATCTGTCTTTGTGTACGAGTGGATCGATGCCATGGGTGGTGCAACAACTTTTTACCAAAAATACCTGATTCACTCTGTCTGCCCCCTTGGTTTTACCAAAGGTACAGTCAACTACAATTATTACGACGACAAAATCCTGGAAGCGTTGGCCTTACCCCTCATCAAAAAACACCTAACATCTTTGTTGGGTATGGGTTTTCGCCAGGAAGTAGTGTTTTGCCTGGGAACAGGTAAAAATTATCAATTTTTATCAAAGCTCAATGAAAGTGAAAAATTTTTTGGAAGGGTAGTTCCTTTAGAACACCCGCGCTTTATCATGCAATACAAATCAAAAAGTAAGGAAGCTTACATCGATCAGTTTATTGTTAAACTCAAGGACTTCTCTTAAACGACAATCAATCCCCCCAATTTCAAAGCAGGTAAAAGATGAAATAAGTCTTCTTCATCGGCAGAACCATTGGATGCCTTAACATAATTTTGTACAAAGTCCACCCATGACAATCCATCACCTGAAGTTGGCTGAAGAGTTGGCAAGGTAACTGCCATCCACTTCGATTCCCAGTCAAACAATTCCATTTCCGCTTCCTGGTTTTTGAAATACATTTTTACGGTACTATATTCCGCATCCAGGACGTCTGCACTTATGTAATCTCCTATATAATACACCCTTGCATTGCTCCTGACTTTGTCCTCTTGTTTTTTAAGAAATTTTTTAATCATCCTGGGAGGATGACTGGTGCGGGGAAGAACAAAGTCAAACCAATGATCCAACGGAAGTTCAAGACCGGCTCCGTTCATATAGTTAAATAATGAAATGCGAAGGCCTTCTGAAAATTTTTCATGCCTTCCGCCTTCGGGGTCTTCAAAATGCCACTCATTTTCTGCAAAACCTTTGAATTCAGGTCCTGTCTGTACTACCTTGTAGGCTGCCGGGTCGATTCCTACCGGACTGTGGGCCGTCATGGCGAAACGATGCCAAAATCCGGACAGAAGTACACCTTCTTTAAATAGTTGCCTTACTACTTCTAAGCTGTCTATGGTTTCTTGTTCTGTCTGTGTCGGAAAGCCATACATGAGATAGGCATGGACCATAATGCCTGCCTCCGTGAAGGCATGGGCCACCCGACTCACCTGTTCAACCGTTACACCTTTTTTCATGAGCGTCAACAATCGATCAGAAGCTACTTCCAGTCCCCCTGTCACCGCAATGCAACCCGATGCCTTTAAAAGCTTGCAGAGGTCTGGGGTAAAACTTTTCTCAAATCTGATATTGGTCCACCAACTTATTTTGATCCCTCTCCTGATCAATTCAAGAGCCAGCTCTCCCATCAATGCCGGAGGTGCAGCTTCGTCTACAAAATGAAATCCGGTTTCTCCTGTTTGGGCTACGATAGATTGTATTCTGTCACAAAGTTGACTGGCAGTAATGGGCTCATATCGTTGAATGTAGTCCAGGCTCACATCACAAAAAGAACATTTGCCCCAATAGCAACCATGGGCCAGGGTAAGTTTGTTCCACCGACCATCACTCCACAACCTGTGCATCGGATTGACGATTTCCACAAAAGAAAGGTATTTGTCCAATGGAAGTCCGCTGTAATCAGGTGTGCCAGTGTCTCTTTGGGCCACATCTTTTTTTGCATCTCCATTGATGTACTGAATGACGCCATGCCTGTATACAAAACATCTTTTTAATTGATCTAGAGGCCTGCTTCCTTGCAAATATTCCAGAATGTTTTGAAGTGGTTTTTCACCATCATCCAGGCAGATAAAATCAATAAACTCAAAAAGTCGTTCATCACTCACCCGCCGCAATTCGGTGTTGACATATCCGCCTCCAATGGCA
>ERZ724517.1439-NODE-1439-length-13117-cov-3.339152_pt1 | contig 13117 bp, 10 predicted proteins | sample MGYA00376050_ERZ724517 | MGnify/ENA primary metagenome ERZ724517 (study PRJEB28724, sample SAMN07190886) | activated sludge metagenome | isolation source: activated sludge of sewage treatment plant in Hong Hong | place: USA: Christiansburg, Virginia | collected... | reverse complement strand
AAGGATAAAAAATACTCCATTCAAGTGTTTGGCTCACATAATTTTGCCAACTTAAAAGCAGCCTTCGAGGTGGGAAAAATTGTAGGGTTGACAGAGGAAGAAATATTACAGAGTTTCACCACCTTTCAAGGGGCAGCCAAACGTTTGGAAAAAATAATAGAAAATAAAGAAAAGAAAATAACAATATTCAGAGATTTTGCCCATGCACCCAGCAAGGTGAAAGCTACGGTGAAAGCAGTGCGAGAACGATTTGCTACTAGAAAAATTATAGCAATTTTTGAAATGCATACTTATAGTTCTTTACAACAAAATTTTATAGAACAATATGCCCATTCTTTAGACAATGCAGATGTTAAAATACTTTTCTTAGATCAGGACGCACTCAAAATAAAAAATAAGCAAGATTTAGAACCAGAATGGTTGAAAAAACAATTTGCCGATGATGATATTCAGGTTATCAAAGAAGTTGATATATTGAAAAAATCTATCCAAATGGAAATTACAAATCATTGTGTTGTTTTATTAATGAGTTCGGGTAATTTTGGTGGCATGATTTTGGAAGATTTAATGCAATAAAGTATCTCGAAAAATTGTATTTATTATGTTGTATTTTTCTAATGTTCATTTTAGATGATACATTATTTCGTTCAAGAAAGTATAAAAAAAAGAGGGAAAGTAAATTTTACTTTCCCTCTTTTTTATTTTTTATTTTTAATAATATTATAAGCCTGAAGCACGTTTTGGTTTTTCTTCAGCTTGGCTTTTTCCAAATGTATAAATATAACCAACACCAATAGTCAATTTAGATGGTGTGATTTTTATTTTGCTTGGAGCTGGAAAAAAATCGGGTTCTTCACCTCTGAAAGATTTTATCAAACCATAGTCATAATTAATGTCAAAAGTTACGCAGCTTTTTAGTTTTTTATCTACATATACTTGGATTCCTCCGCCTAATCTCACCCCTGCATCAATATTTTGATAATGTTTGTCTTCTTTTGAATAGTCACTTTTTACAAAGCCGTCATTCGGTTGGATGCTACCATTCAAGTTGATAACTTGTTTGTCTTTTCCATTTACATTGTATCCAAAATAACCACCAGCATTGGCAAAAATTCTTAAACGTTCATTTCCCCATCCTGCCATTATTGTTACCGGAATAGTAACTTGGTTTTCTTTGTGGATGACAGTTATAGAATTAGTACCAATTGTTCTTTTCATAGTACTTCCAGACATATTAAATTCTCCTGCCAAGTTTAGACCTACAAATTTGTTAAACCATACACGTGCTTGAATACCGGCGTGAAGTCCTGTTTGAAATCCTACTGTACCACCTACGGAAGATAATTTAGAATTTTCTAATCCATTGTTCCATCGCCCGAAAGCAGGTCCTAAGGTAACACCTACACCTGCTTGAACTTTAGCTTGTGAGGGAAGGGTGACTGTGCATAAAAGCAGTAAGATTGCTACTAATTTTCTCATTTTTGGTCTATTTTTTATTGATTGTGTTAAACATGATTTTGAAAATCGACGTTAAATTACAAAAATCATTTAATATTTTTAACTTTTACTCTTATTATTTAACTTGAAATACATAAAATAAGTCTGTTTAATAATAAATTGAGTGCATATTGTAGTGAAAATATGTTTTTTGTTTGTATTTCTTGAAAATATTTAAATTAAACATTCTTTTTAAAATTTATATTTTAGCAAATTGATTAATCCTTATAATATGCAAAAAAAAATAGCCATTGTTAGCGGTGCTTCCGGAAGTTTAGGAAAAGCCGTTGTTCATTATTTTATTAATGAAAATTATTACGTAATTGGATTGGTGCATCATTTTTCTGCCCATCAATTTTTTAATAGCCACTATGAAGAGATTGAAGTGGACTTGTGTAATGAAATACAAATTAGTGAATGTGTAGATAAAATTATACTACATTATAATAGTATAGACACCGTTGTGCTAACGGCAGGAGGTTTTGCAATGGGCAACATTAACAATACTACTATTCAAGATATACAGCACCAGTATAAATTAAATTTCGAAACTGCTTATAACTTAGTCCGTCCTGTATTAGCACAAATGGAACAGCAAGGAAAGGGCAGAATATTCTTTATTGGTTCAGGCGCAGGAATGGACACCCGCAAAGGTAAAGGAGTTACTGCCTATAGTTTATCTAAATCTCTTTTATTCCAATTAGCTAATATTATTAATGCCGAAAATGAAAAAACAAATATTTATGCGCAAGTAATAGTGCCAAGCATTATTGATACGCCTCCAAATAGAGAAGCTATGCCCAATGCAGATTTTAGTAAATGGGAAAAACCAGAAAAAATTGCTGAAATTATTGGATACTATAATAATAAAGAAGTAAATAATGAAATGAAGCTGGCTATAATAATTCAAGACGAATTATAATTTTTATTGCCATTAAACATATATACTTATTATTATTTTATTAAACCACTCAATGCTAATTGCTATCTTTGCAGTATGCGTATCTTACTTGCTACTCTTAATTCAAAATATATTCATACCAATCTTGCTATTCGATTATTATATCAACTAAACAAAAAGTATGAAAATTTAGAATGGAAAGAATTTACTATTAATGAAGATAAAGATTCCATTGCGGAGGCTTGTTCATCGTATGATATTATTGCTTTCAGTTGTTATATATGGAATATAACTCCAACACTCGAAGTAGCCCGTAAAATAAAAACATTACACCCATCTATAAAAATATTATTAGGTGGACCAGAGGTATCTTTTGAATGGGAAACTATAATGGCACAAGATTGTGTAGATTTTATTATTGCCGGCGAAGGGGAAGTAGCATTTCAACAGTTTTTAGAATCTTATCCAAGCGTTCAAAATGTTCCAAGCTTAGTGTACAAGCAAGAAGGTGTGGTAAAAGAAAATAAACCTGCTCCAATGTTTGACGTAACTAATTATCAAGATATTTTACCTTATGCAGCGGATGATATTAGTGTGTTGCATCATAAAGTATTATATATAGAAACTTCCAGAGGCTGCCCATATAAATGTGAATTTTGTTTGGCAAGCATAGACAATACGGTACGTTATCTGCCGAACGAAGCCATTAAGAAAAATTTATTTTTTTTGATGCAACACGGAAGAGTTATCAAATTTTTAGACAGAACATTTAATATCAAGAAAAATTTCACCATAGATATTTTCCAGTTTATTTTAGACAATCGACAACCGAATAATGTTTTCCAATTTGAAATAACAGCAGACATCGTTCATCCAGATATTATTCAATTTATTCATGAAAAAGTTACACCCGGAATATTCCGATTTGAAATCGGTATTCAAACGGTTAATCAAAAAGCAAACTTGGCAGTAAGCCGCAAACAAAATTTTGAAAAAACGCGGGATATTATCCTGCAAATAGCTGATAAAATCGAAATGCATCTTGATTTGATAGTTGGATTGCCATTAGATTATTTTGAAGACATTAAATATTCTTTTGAAGAAGTATTTAAAATATTTGCTCCCGAATTACAATTAGGATTTTTGAAATTTCTGAAAGGCACGCCCATGCGGGACAAACAACAATTGCATGATTTTGTATTTGACAAAAATCCACCTTATCAAATTATAGAAAGCAAGTATTTATCCAAAAACGAATTAGCACAAATTGTATTATTAGAACATGCTTTGGAAATTTATTGGAATAAAAAACGCACCATCAATACTTTAAAATATGTAACACAACAATACAGTATTTTTGATTTTTTATTGGAATTGGGAACTTATTTTTCTACTCAAAAAAGTCTTTTTAGATATACCTTAAAAGAAGTATATGAAGTTGTATATCAATTTGTTATAAATAAATTTCCAAACGATACAGTTTTGAGAGAATTAATCGCTATCGATTATTATACACAACATAAGTTGAAGCCATCATCTATATTTATTGAAGAACGCCGTTTAAACGAAGAGCAAAAGAAGCATATTTTAAAAAGCATTGGTATTCCTAAAGGCAGAATTGCCGCCCTTCCAATTAGTTTTGATTGGAAGATTTTTAAAGCTCAAAATAAGATAGTTCCAAAAGAAACCTTATTAGCCATTTGCTATAATGCTACCACTTTATCAGAAGCAATTATCGCCACAGAATAGACGGCATGAATTTTTTTTTAAAATTCACGTTTTTTTGCATCCCTAATAATGATTAATCACTATCTTGTAACCGTATTTAGTTAGCTGTAAAATTCTAAAATATTATGATTTACGATTTCATTGTAGTGGGTTCTGGTTCCGGAGGCGGATCATTAGCCTATTATCTTAATAAAAGTGGCGCCAAAGTACTGCTGTTAGAAGCAGGAATATTCTACAGAAAAGATACATTCCCAAAAACAGAAGCAGAAACCTCTGCAAAGTTATACTGGGGCGGCGGAATAGAATTTGGAAAAGACGGTAGAATGGGATTTTTACGCACCAGAATGGTGGGCGGTTCTTCTATTGTATATCAATGTTTAATGGATCGTTTTGATGATATTGCATTGGATGATTGGAGAGCAGAAAGTGGCGTAAATTGGTTTACGCCCGAAATAATGGAACCACATTATGCGCAAGTAGAAAGCGACATGGCTCTACATACGTTTACTGCCGATGAAATGCGTCCAAATGGAAAATTATTTGCCGATGCTTGCGATAAATTAGGATATAAATGGGGCTTCTTGAGAAGAGGACAAAGTGATTGTGCTCCAGATAAAAACAATGACTGCGTAGGCTGTTTGGGTGGTTGTTTCAGAGATTCCAAACAAAGTTCATTAGTAGCATTTATCCAAAAAGCAGAAAAAGAAGGATTAGAAATACAAGCAGAAACAGAAGTACACAAAGTAGTGCCCAATAGTGAAACTTGCCAAGTACAAGCTTTCCAAAAAGGTAAGCAAGTAACTTTTGAAGGCAAAAAAGTAATCTTAGCCGGAGGTGCCTTTGGCTCTACTAGAATGATGACCATGTCAGGATTCAAATCCAAACTTCCAGCTTTAGGTAAAAATTTTGCTTCGCATCCACAGTTTATTTGGTTAGGCTTCCAAAATGAGCCAGTAGATGCACACAAAGGAATGTTTCAATCCGTAGCATCTAAAGACCCAAATTTTAGAGTACAAGGATTTAAGTTAGAAAATGTATTTGCTTCTCCAATATCCATCGGTATGCTCATGAATGAAACAGGAGCAGAACACCAACGATTGATGAAGCAATACCGATATATGCAATGCATTGAAGTAGCAGTACGCGATGAAAATGTGGGAGAAATACTTTGTGACAATAATGGAAAACTCACCATTGTAAAACCATTAACAGACCAAGATAAAGCCAGACGCGATAAAGGTTTCAATGCCATAGAAAATATTATGAATACGGCAGGAGCTAAAGAAATTTATAAATCAAATTTTTATTTTGGATTGCACTTAATGGGCGGATGTGTAATAGGAACAGACGCATCAAAATCTGTAGTAAATCCAGATTTTCAAGTGCATGGAGAAAAAACACTATACATTGCAGATTCCAGTATTTACCCCAATGCTCCCGGTATTAATCCAGGATTAACGATAAAATCCTTAGGACATCGATTAGCAATGCAATTGACAAAATAACTTTTCTGACAAAACTAAAATATAAATACAATGCCCAATTTATTTTCAACCCGCGCTACAAAAGGATTGCTAAAAGTAGGTGAAATATATTGCCCTAAAAATGGAGATTTCCCCTCTTTTAAAGAAGCCGCAGGAACTGCTTATCTTAATAGAATGGTGGAATATGTACCCGAAGATGATTTTTCGGCCCTTAGTTTAGTATTGGCACTCTTTTCATTTTTACCTATGTTTATTATTAAATGGGTGATAAATTTATGTACAAGCGCACAAAGCAATCCAAGTGAAAATTTGCTTTACAACAACTTGCGACAACTCAATTTAGGTTTACGTGGTTTATGCTATGCTATCTATTATTCAGAACTCACTAATCCTAATTTCAAAGGCAAAAAACCTTTAGATGTAATTGATTATCATGTAAATAGAGTGGTGGATTAATTAATTCAATTTTCCTCATTATATAAACACAATCTTTACTTGTCATTATTTCTATATTGACAATTAACTTAGTATGTTTTTTATTAAATAGAATATGTACTTTTGCAACAATGCTCAATTTTTTCCAAATAGAAGAATATTTTAATTATTGGATTACCTCCTTTAATAAATATAAAATACATTCGCCTTATATTTACAAATTAGTAACAGAAGTTTTTGAAAAAGAGCTTCAGTATGAAGATTTTGCTAAAATTGAAAAAGTACGCGATGAACTCAGAAGCAATGATAATATTATAGATGTAGTGGACTTGGGCGCAGGCTCCAGAGCATTTAAAACTAGCAAACGAAAAATTAGTAAAATTGCCCGCAAAAGTGTAAAAAAAGAAAAATACGGACATTTACTTTTTATGATGGTGCGCTATCTAAAAGCAAATTCTATCTTAGAATTAGGAACTTCTTTAGGTATTACCACCTCTTATTTAGCCTCCGCACATCCTAATACGCATGTAGTTACAGTAGAAGGTAGCGAATCTATTGCAAAAATTGCACAAGAAACATTCGACAAGCTAAATCTGAAAAATATTGAATTAGTAGTGGGGCATTTTGACAACGAACTTCATAAAATCTGTGATAAACATTTAAAATTTGATTTAGTTTTTATAGATGGGAATCATCGAGAAGTACCAACTATCAATTATTTTAATACCGTTCTTCCTTGCTGCCACAACGACACCATTTTACTCTTTGACGATATACACTGGAGTGAAGAAATGCAAGAAGCATGGGAGTATATTAAAAACCATGAAAAAGTAACCTGTACTATTGATATTTTTGAAATGGGTATCGTATTCCTTCGTAAAGAATTTCGCCAAAAACAACACATGCAGATAACGTACTGAAATCGTTCTTCCATTTATTTTTTAAGCGCATGAATTGATTTTAAATTGCACATTAGATGCTTTTCAATCCACCTTAATTCTCATTTATTCTTTTCTGCATATTTTTCTTAAATTTTTCCCGCATCGCCCCCGCATCCCATTTCTGACTTAAGAAAATATTGTTGTTTACAATCAATTTAAAATAATACACATCGTCTGTATAAACAGAGGAATCATATTCAAAATTTATTTTGTGCGTTCCCGCTACTACTTTCTTTTGATTGAATAATTCACGCACCAAAATACCGTCTTTATTAAACATGGCTATTTGAACATCTTTATCTATGGGAATAGTATATTCAAACATTCCACCCACTTTTTCCCGAGGTGGAGCATAATAACTAGTTGTATAATCTTTTGCTTGAACAGCATACGTTTTTCCAGTAAGTTTTGCCATAAAACGTTTTAAATTATTCTCCTCCGAACTATCGGCAGCTATAATAGTATTGAAATCAACATTATCGACAAGACACCAAACGGCCTGTTGAGCCGCAGTTGATTGGTATTTTTTTTCATTAATAAAAACGGCTATATTTTTTAATTTCTCATTGTCGCCGGTTTTAAAAATGTATTTTGTATCGTTATTTCCCGCTGCATTATTTCGTTGAATACACATCCCTTTTATTTTTAAAATACTCCTTTGTTTTGGCTGTAACGTAATTATTTGAGGTGAGGTAACAATGATTTTTTGTTTTGTATCATCTATCGGAATAAACAAATCTCCATTGTCTATTGTAATATTTACGAATTCATTACTACTATTGGTTAAATCCAAAATAATAGGTTCTAAATAATGAGTGCTGGCACTATTACCACGAATTTCACCCACTATTTTTTTATTATTAAAGGCATCGTTTAATTTTATAGAAACCCCTAAAACGGAATGGTGAAATACCATAAATATCAGAAATATAAATCCTATCCTTTTCATAATATTATTTTTACAATGAACGAAATATGAAATAATATATTGTATTTTACTTTGTTTTTTCCTATATTTAGTTGTTAATATAGTTAAATCTTTAAGGTAATAATATGAAGAAGTTATTATTTGTTTTTGTAACGGTCATTTTTTTTGCGTATTTTTTTTCAAATACTACTCATGCTCAAGATGCTTGTAAAGCACGTCGGGCGGCACATATCCGATTGGTTGGAGACAGTTGGTTGCATTTTCCCGCTATATACCATGCGTATGATTCTGCTTTGGCAAAATACGGATTCCCCGATATGTTTACAGTATCAGATGGGAGTGTTTTAATCAGTATGACGGCAGAAACATGGTGGCAACATCCTTTAGCTCGGTTTGCTTTAGAAGCCTCCGTTAACTCAGATGCAGCCAGACCAATAGATATTATAATGGTTTCTTTAGGAGGAAACGACGTGGCATTTAAAATTAAACATGGCGACTCCTTAAATGTATTGGATAATTCATTGTACACAGCTAAATTATTTATGGATAGTATTTTTGATTTTTTACATGAAAAATATCCCAACGGTCAGATTATATGGCAATCGTATGATTACCCCAATTTTAATGACCCTTGCATCGATTTCCCATGGGATCCTTACTGCGATTTATGGAAAAGTCACAATTATCCTACTCCGTATGAAATTAACCGCTTCTTAGGATATATTAGCCAATATCAAGACTCTGTTGTACAAGCATACCAAAAACCTTATATGCATTTTTATAATGCTTTAGGATTAATGCAATGGCATTACGGTCAAACCACCCCGCTTCGGTTTGAACCATACGGTACTTACCCACCAAGAAGTGTTCCGCTACCAGGTGGAAAAATTGACTACCCAACACCTTATCCGGCAATGGGATTATTGGGTATAGATACCTATCATCTCGGACCCCAAGGGTTTACTTATTTGGCAGAGTTTTATATGCGCAAATTCATCAATAATTATTTACGCAAAAACAGAGATATAACATTTCGTTCTATTGGAAAAACAGCAGACGGTTGGGTGGATGCCAATGGTATAACCGGAACAGGTGATGTATTGGTTGGGAAGCGAAATAATATAGACACAAAAGGAATTTTCAGCTTCAATACAGAAGAGATTCCAGATAATAAAAACATTAAAAAAGCCTCCCTTTTTGTGAAAGTTAAAACATTGAAACAGCCATATCCTTTAGGTTTGTTTTTTCCACAGAATTTTTCATTAGATGTAAAAAAAGGCACTTTTGGGACAGATGATTTACAAGGAGATGACTACAATGATATAGCTTCTTTTTCTGATATAGCCTGTTTCGCAGGAAACTTAATTGGCAACGACTATACCTTAAGAGCAGACCTCCATCCCGATGCCCTAAAATACATTAATAAAACAGGAATTACAGAATTTAGATTAAGTACTTCTGACAATAATTTATTGACATTTTACAACGGCGATACTACTGAATTTGAAGGTCCCTATTTAGATATTTATTATGATTCTTTAGAAATAATTTCTGGCGTAAAAAATAATACTTCAATCCATCAAACATTAAAAATATTTCCTAATCCAGCCAGCACCGAAATTAGTATTCAAGTAAACAATCAGGATTGGAATATGAAAAAATCAATGGTGAAAATAGTTACCTCGCAAGGAGCAGAAGTAATGTCGATTCCTTTTGATAAATTACAGCAATCTGACTATAAAATCGATATTAATCATTTGGCAGATGGTGGATATTTTGTGAGTATTGAAGATGAAAATCAAAAAACAATTGGTTCTTTTATTAAGTTGAAATAAACTTTTTATAGTAAGTGAAATATGTTCAATGTTTATGTATATTAGCTGATAATTTTTCACTTTAATATAATAAATAAAATCATGGCAGAAATTCAAGTCGGACCATTAGAAAGTATGTTGCAATACGATGGTAATTATGGTCCTTATGGTGGTGCTTATATTCCACCAGTATTAGAACCTAACTTAAAAAAATTAGCAGATTTTTTTGATCAAGAAGTTCGAAAAGAAGATTTTAAAAATGAGTATATCAAAATTTTAAAACAATATGTTGGAAGACCTTCACCTTTATATTTAGCAAAAAATTTAAGTGATTATGTAGGTTCTACCATTTATTTAAAAAGAGAAGACTTAAACCATACTGGAGCTCATAAAATCAATAATTGTATTGGGCAACTTTTGTTAGCCAAAAGAATGGGTGCAACAGAAGTGATTGCAGAAACAGGAGCAGGTCAACACGGTGTGGCAACAGCAACCGCTGCCGCTTTGTTTGGTATTCCTTGCAAAGTTTTTATGGGTGAAATTGATGTGGAACGGCAAGCATTAAATGTGCGCAGAATGAAATTATTAGGAGCCGAAGTGATTTCTACTAATTTGGGTAGCAGAACCTTAAAAGATGCTGTAGATGCAGCATTGGGTTATTACATAGAAAATCCAGATACTTTTTATTGCTTAGGTTCTCAAGTAGGCCCAAATCCATATCCAAGAATTGTAGGATATTTTCAATCTGTAATTGGAAATGAAGCAAGACAACAAATTTTACAAGAAGAAGGAAGATTACCCGATCATATTTTTGCAGCAGTAGGCGGTGGCTCTAATGCTATCGGGCTATTCTCCGGATTTTTGGAAGATGAATCCGTGAAAATTCACGGAGGTGAAGGCGGAGGTGAAGGCACTTATCCAAATACCGCAGCTACTTTAACTTTTGGAAAACCAACCGTTTTTCAAGGTACGATGTCTTATTGTTTAGTAGATGAAGCAGGAAATCCGATTCCGTCTCATTCTATTGCAGCGGGATTGGATTATCCGGGAATTTCACCACAACACGCACAACTGAAAGATACCGGAAGGGCTGATTATGCACCTGTAACAGATGCAGAAGCAGTGGAAGCCTACAAATTACTTTCTAAATTAGAAGGTATTACACCAGCTATCGAATCATCACACGCAGTAGCCATTGCTATTAAAACAATGAAAGGCAAAGGACAGTTGGCCATTGTAAACCTTTCCGGTCGTGGAGATAAAGACGTAGAAAGGGAAATGTAAATTATTTTCTTAGCAGAGTCTCACATAGTGGACTCTGCTATATTGTTCCTAACAGTGTTTCACAAAGTGGACGCTCCGATATTTTTAATCGTGTTCAAGTGATGACGAGTATGGTAAACTGTAAAGAAAAATAATTCACGAACAGTGATTTTTCCTAATATTGGATGAGCAACAATATAAGTATCCAGATCGTTTTCACTCCAATTGTCCACCGCTTTTAAAATATTGGAACAAGATTTTTTCCAAAAAAAATCTATAACACTTGGTATCGGAATTAAACTGAGTCTGGGCTGGAACGGCAAGGGTGCTTTGGCTCCATGGCTCAATTGTAATTGATATTTCCATGCAACCTCATCATAATTCCAATTTACTCTTTGATTCGTTTTAAAGAGTTGTTTTAATAGCGGTCTTGGTATATTTAAACTCAATGCAGTGATATTATTAGAAACAGTCAAGTGATCAATGTTTTGAGCAATACTCCATTTTCCATTCACACTGTTTGAAAATGATTGATTCTTAATTCCTTTTAAATAATTATCCAATTCTTGAAAAATTTCAACCAACACTTTTTTAATATCTTCTTTTGTATTCATTTTATTATCATTGTAGTGTAAAATAAATGGAAACTTTTCACACATACAACTATTTTATAAACGTTGTGTTGCCTTTGGCATTACCAAAGTTATATACGTATGCTGTACCCATTGAATTAGAACAACAAGTTCAACCAGGTGTAAGAGTGGAGGTGCAGTTTGGTCGCCAGAAATTATATACAGCTATTGTTCATTCTATTACTATCAATCCTCCGACAGAATATATTCCTAAAGAAATTTTAGCAGTAATAGATGATTCGCCTATTGTTACTGAAACACAAATAAAATTTTGGGAATGGATTGCCTCGTATTATATGTGTACTGTAGGGGAGGTAATGCAAGCAGCCTTGCCAGCATTTTTTAAATTAGATTCAGAAACTTTTTTTGTAAAAAATACAAATTTAGAAACGGATATACTTGAATTGCCCGATGATGAATATATGATTATGGAAGCATTAGGGCATCAGGCAGAACTCTCTTTAAAAGATATTACCGATATTTTACAACGCAAAACAGTTGGTAAAATTATTAAGAGTTTATTGAACAAAAAAGTGATTTATGTAAAAGAAACCTTGCATGAAAAATACTCTCCAAAATTTGAAACATTTGTAGTTTTAAATTCCATTTATGCTACACAAAATATGCCCACCAAAGATGCATTTGAAAAAGTGCAGAAATATCCCAAACAGGAATTATTGTTATTGGCATATATTGAATTAATAAAGAAAAATAATACAATAAAACGCTCTGAACTATTAAAGAAATCAGGTGTTTCTGCCGCAGTTTTAAAATCATTAATAGAAAAAGAAATTTTTTTTTTAGAAGAAAGGATTATTGACCGAATTTCTGCGAAAGAAATGGAACAATTGAATAATTTTATTCTATCCAATGAGCAAGAAATTGCATTAAAAGAAATTAAAAATTATTTCATCGAAAAAGAAGTAGTCCTGTTGCACGGTATTACCTCGAGCGGAAAAACCATGGTCTATGTTGATTTGATAAAAGAACAATTGGCTAATAAAAAACAAGTATTATTTTTGCTTCCTGAAATTGCATTAACAGCACAATTAGTGCAACGGTTAGAAAAATTATTAGGAAATATTTTTGTATATCATTCCAAATTTAATAATGCCGAACGAGTAGAAATTTGGAATAAAGTATTAAAAAATGAAGCACAAATTATTGTAGGGGCACGCTCCGCAGTATTACTCCCATTTCATAGTTTAGGATTAATTGTTGTGGATGAAGAACACGATATTTCTTACAAACAATTTGAACCAGCTCCACGCTATCAATGTCGAGATACAGCTATTTATTTAGCCAAACAACATAAAGCAAAAGTATTATTAGGTTCTGCAACGCCAAGTATTGAAAGCTATGCCAATGCTCATGCCGGAAAATATGGATTAGTAAAATTAATGTCGCGCTACGGCGATGTAAAAACTCCAGAAATAGAATTCATTAGCCTTATAGAGGCCAATAAAAAAAAGCAAATCAATTCGGGTATTTCAT
>ERZ724517.1437-NODE-1437-length-13141-cov-4.004203_pt1 | contig 13141 bp, 10 predicted proteins | sample MGYA00376050_ERZ724517 | MGnify/ENA primary metagenome ERZ724517 (study PRJEB28724, sample SAMN07190886) | activated sludge metagenome | isolation source: activated sludge of sewage treatment plant in Hong Hong | place: USA: Christiansburg, Virginia | collected... | reverse complement strand
CATGATATGGAACATGATCTGCGTGGAACGGGCGTAGTCAGTGTCTCGATCTGGATGGGGCCCCTCGTGACCGAGCGCAGCTTGATTGCCCGCGAGACCAATCCGGAGCAATATGAAGGATTCATCGAAAGCGCGGAGAACCCCGAATTTACAGCGCACATTCTGAACGCGATCGACCAGTCGCCAAATCGCGATGCCCTTTCGGGGCGTACACTGATCGGTGCCGAGATCGCAAAGGAGCTTGGTGTTACTGATCGGGGCAAGGAGCGTCCGTCCTATCGCGATATGCTTGGCAGCCCGCCCGAAAAAAACCCTGCCGCAGTATACTGATGGCCAGCCAGTTCCATCTTGCTGACCTTTTCGAGACTGTCGCGGCCCAGATTCCCGATCGCATCGCGATCAAATCTGACGCGGGGCATCTGAGTTATGCCGAGCTGAATACGCGTGCCGACCATCTCGCATCAGGGCTTTGGGAACTCGGCGTAAGGCGGGGCGACAGCGTCGGCCTCTACATGATGAACGGCCCGGAATATCTTGAGTCCATGCTTGCGGCATTCAAGATTGGCGCTGTGCCATTCAATGTGAATTATCGCTACCGCACCGAGGAACTGCGTTACCTGTTTGACAACGCCAAGGCCGTCGCGGTCATTCATGGCGCTGAATTCAGTCCAGTTATCGACGAAGTCCGGCGCGACCTTCAACAGCTGCGATTGACAATTGCCGTGGCGGATAACCTGATTCCGGCAAAGAGCCCGACATATTCCGAATTGCTAGATACGCCCATTCACGGGCGGTTCGAGCGGCACGAGGACGATATTCTCCTTTTGTATACCGGCGGAACTACCGGGATGCCCAAGGGTGTTATGTGGCCTCACAGGGCATTCTTCTTCGCCTGCCTTAATGGAGCAGGCTATTATCATCCGGATGGCCCCTGCAAGGAACCCGAGGACATCGCGGCACGGGCGACGGGAGGTTATTCGCTGACAATGTTCCCCACAGCGCCCCTCATGCATGGTGCAGCAATCTGGGCTGCGCTTGGTGCAATCCTGTCGGGCCTCACGCTCGTACTGGATCCGGTGCGCAGTTTCGATGCCTGTGCCATATGGGATCGCGTCGAGCGGGAGGGCGCGAACATGGTGCAAATCGTCGGTGATGCAATGGCTATTCCATTGCGCGATGCCCTCCGCGACAATCCCGGGAGATGGAATCTCGGCCATGTGGTCAACCTGGGATCAGGAGGAGCGGTATTTTCAGAAACTGTGAAGGCGGACATAAGATCCCTGCTGCCGAACGCGTCGATAACCGATGGCATGGGCTCATCCGAGACGGGGGTCAGCGGCATGGCCGTGCCAAGCGACGAGGGCATGATGAGGCTCCCGGTCAGTGACGTCCAGACGATCGTCGTCGATGGGCGCCTGGGCTCGCGCGGTGAAACGGGCTTCGTCGCTCGCAGCGGCAATATCCCGGTCGGGTATTTCGGCGATCCTGAAAAGACCGCAGAGACCTTCCGGGAAATTGACGGGCAGTTGTGGTCGGTTTCAGGCGATGCCGCCAGAATCGATGATGATGGCTTTATGACTGTCTTTGGGCGCGGCTCGACTTGCATTACCACCGGCGGCGAGAAAGTTTTTCCCGAAGAAGTTGAAGAAGCATTGCGCACGCACCCTGCAATTTTCGATTCGGTCGTCGCAGGGCAAAAGGACGACCGATGGGGAGAACGTGTCGTGGCGATTGTCTCTTGTCGTGAAGGCTTCGACAGGCCTTCATTGGAAATGGTCAAGGCGCATCTGTCTGGCAAGTTGGCGGGCTACAAGCTGCCCAAGGCGATGGTCTGGGTTGACAAGGTGAAACGGTCGCCAGCTGGCAAACAGGACTTTCGATGGGCCAAGGCGGTTGCAGCGACGGCATGACGAGATCCGACCCCATCTTTGAGGTCGTTACAGGACCGGGTTCGCCGTTCGAGATTGGCGAGCGCAATGGTATGCGGCAGTTCGTCAACGCGCCAAATGATCTGAACCTCATGATTGAACGCGCGCGCGACTTTGGCGATCGGACCCTGATCGTTGACGGTGACCTGCGTCTTAGTTTTTCCGATGTGTTCGAGCGGCGAGATGCTCTCGCGGCCCGGCTCGGGATTGAACGTGGCGACCGGGTTGGGTTGTGCATGAAAAACAGCGCCGCCTGGATGATCGGATACCTTGCGATCCTTGCAAGAGGTGGTGTTGCCGTCGCCGTCAATAGTCGTGGCTCGCCAAGCGAACTCGCAGCCATGCTCGATGATGTTGGCGCTCGTCTGGTGCTTGCGGATGCGGATCGCGCTAAGCGTTTGCATGAGGGCGGATTTCGTGGCCGGATTCTTCAGACTTCCGAATTTCCGGAATCGGCGGAAGCGCCACTGGTCGCGCTTGCGCCGGGAAATCCGGATGATGCGGCAGCGATCCTCTTCACTTCGGGCACGACAGGTCGTGTCAAAGGTGCCGTTCTGACCCACAAGAACCTTATTCACGGCATCATGCTGATGCAATTGTCGGGTGTGATGATCCTGCATGGAATGGCGCAGAAATTTGGCATTGATGTTGAAACGCTAAGGGGGAATCTTCCACAGGCTGCAGTGCTGCAAGTCTATCCGCTTTTCCACATTTCAGGAATGGGTAGTGCGTTCCTGTCGCCAATGCTTGCAGGCTCGAAAATCGTTGTAATGCACCGTTGGGATCCGGAAGAGGCGCTGCGTTTGATCGCGGCGGAACGGATATCGATGTTTTCCGGAGTTCCGACAATGCTGTGGGACTTGCTCAATCGGGCAAAGATTGATGGGGCAGATTTGTCTTCAATCACCAACATTGGAACAGGGGGACAGGCACTTCCGGTGCATCTGCTCGACGCGATGCGAGCGGCATGTCCACAAGCGTTTATGGGAACCGGCTATGGGCTGACGGAAACGTCGGGGAGTGTCGCCCAGTCTGTCGGCGAAGATTTTATTCGCAATCGCACCTCCGCTGGCCGTGTTCTAAGCTTGGTGGATTTGAAGGTTGACGCCCGCCCTGGCGAAGCTGGCGAAATCATGGTGCGCGGTCCGATGGTGATGAAGGGCTATTGGAACCGGCCAGAGGATACTGCGGCTGTGCTTTCGGCTGAAGGCTGGTTCCGAACCGGCGACATCGGCCGGGTGGACGAAGAAGGCTATGTCTTTATCGTCGATCGCAAGAAGGACATGGTGATCTCTGGCGGGGAGAATATCTATTGCGCTGAAGTTGAGCGCGTGATCGGTGCGATGGCTGGCGTGCACGAATGCGCTGCCTTTGGTATCCCGGATGAGCGATTGGGCGAACTGCTGGTCACAGTGGCCGTCGCGTCCGGAGTTAGCGAAGATGCCATAAAATCTGAAGTCGGCGAGAAGCTGGCGCGTTACAAGGCGCCTGGCAGAGTGGTTCTGGCGAGTGAGCCCCTGCCGCGGAACGCTGTGGGTAAGATAGACAAGATTAAACTCAGGGCGATGTGGTCTGCCCTCTCAGGAGCATAGAATTATGGGCATGCCCACCGACATCAAAGTTATCGACTGCATGCTGGGTATTCCCAACGCGGAAGACAGGTCGGACTGGTTTGCCGCCTTTCGTCCTTTGATAAAGGACCAGCAGACCCTCCAGCAATTCAGCATGCCGGCGCAATACATGTTCAAAGATGTTCCGCAGACTGGGGATCCCGGCGATTTCGTCAAATGGACAATCGACCAGATGGACCGTTTCAATATCGAGAAGGCGCTGGTTGGCTGGAACGATGATGACACGTCGCGTCGCGCGAAAAGCCTCTACCCGGATCGGTTTTTCTTCGATGTTCCATGTGATCCGAACAAGGGCGTCGACGAGGTGCGGCGAATCAAGCGGCTTCATAGCGAGGTTGGAATTTCGGCGATCAGCGTGTTCCCGAGCGGGACCTTGCCGCAGGTTGCAATCAACCATAAATATATGTTCCCGCTCTACACCGCTGCTGCGGAGCTGGGCATCCCGATCTGTCTCAATGTGGGCATTCCAGGCCCCAGAATTCCAATGGAAACACAAAAGGTCGAGCACCTGGACGAAATCTGCTGGTTCTTTCCGGATTTGAAGATAGTCATGAGGCACGGTGCGGAACCTTGGGAGGCATTGGCGGTCAAGCTGATGTTGAAATGGCCCAATCTCTATTATTCAACGTCGGCCTTTGCGCCCAAGCATTATCCCAAGGCTATCATCGACTATGCCAACACGCGTGGGGCGGACAAGGTTATCTACGCAGGCTATTTTCCGATGGGATTGAGCCTTGATCGCATTTTTGGAGACATGCCGAATGTTCCCTTCAAGGATGAGGTGTGGCCGAAATTTTTGAGGGAAAATGCCATAAAGGTCTTTGGCCTCTGAGAAATGGCGCAACGAGGAGAAGGGAGCCGGGAAGTCTGCTCCCAAATGCATCTGTTGCCGGCCGGGTGAGACAACCCCCCTTGGCCGGCCCTTCCAGAATGTGGAAGGTCAAGAATGGAGACTGATCATGTCCGAAGTTGAAAATCACGCGGTAGCTGATGAACGCACACCACCTGTCGCGGTATGGCAAATCCTTGAGAAATTGAAAGGACAGGAACTGCTTGATTGGCGCCTTGCACCACTTCAGGGGCGCGCATCGATCAAGGATCGCAACCTCGATATTGGCTTTCCCTTCGGATGGTACCCCGTGGCTCTTTCCAGCGATCTTGCAAAGGGCGAAGTCAGGCCGCTGAGATATTTTTCAAAGGATCTCGCGATCTGGCGTGGAGAGGATGGCCAGGTACGCATGGTCGACGCCTATTGCCGGCACCTCGGGGCGCATATGGGCCATGGCGGGAAAGTGCATGGAAATTTGCTGGAATGCCCGTTCCACGCCTGGCGTTATGACGGGATTGAGGGGATCGTTAGGGAAATTCCCTATTCGAAATCCATCCCGCCACAGGTGAAACGGAAATGCACACGTACGTGGCACGTGACTGAAGCAAACCGCTGGATCTGGATGTGGTACCATCCCGAGGATATCGCTCCGCTGTTCGAGGTTGTGCATATCCCCGAATGTTCCGATCCCGACTGGACCGAGTACGATGTACATGAGTGGAACGTCTACGGTTCTATCCAGAACATGGCTGAAAACGGTGTCGATGTTGCTCACTTCAAATACATTCATGGTACGGCCAATGTCCCACTCGGCGATCTGCGTTGGGGTGAATGGGGGCGTGGTGCCGATGTCCGCGGAAAGATGGGCACGCCGTGGGGCGAAGTCGATGGCTGCATCAGCTACGATACAATGGGCCCCGGGCAGAGCTGGACGCGTTTTACCGGAATTTCGGAAACGCTTCTTGTGGCCTGCATCACGCCGGTAGAACTGGACCATGTCCACGCCCGGTTTTGCTTCACTCAACCCAAGGCGCAAGCCGAAGGGGAACGCGCCGGTGTTGCGAAGGCGATCATTCGCGATATCTGTAAACAGTTCGATCAGGACAAGGTGATATGGGATCGCCAAAGGTACGAGCCGAATGCATTGATCTGTGAAGGTGACGGTCCGATTGCCCAGTTCCGGAAATTCTACAGCCGATATTATGCGCGGCCTGGTGCACCCGGTGAGGGGGACAATGTAACTCCGATAAGGCAGACCCGATGAAGCGCCTTGCGGTGCTCCTTTTGTCTCTCGCACTGGCAGCAGCGAAAGCTGCGCCGGAGCCAGCGACAATCTTGAGCGGCGGGCCAATCATCACAATGGATGGCGCATCGCCGGAGACGGTGCAGGCCATTGCCGTCCGCGGCGGCAAGATCATTGCTGTCGGCACGATTACCTCGGTCGCCAAGGCTGCGGGTAAGCACGCCCGTCGGATTGACCTGAAGGGAAGCACACTCCTTCCAGGCTTTATCGATGCACACGGCCACGTCAGTTTTGTGGGTCAGAATGCGGGAATGGTGCAGCTTCAACCGCCCCCTGTTGGCGGTGTCGACAGCATTGCCAAACTTCAGCAGGCATTCCGCGATTGGACGCTCGCGCAGGCGCTGCCGGAAGGTGTGCCGGTCGTTGGCAATGGTTTCGACGACAGCCAGCTGGTCGAAAGGCGATTCCCCAACCGGCATGATCTCGATGCTGTTTCGGAGACACGACCATTGATGGCCATTCATGTGAGCGGCCATTTTGCGGTCCTGAATTCAGCAATGCTGAAGCTGGCGGGCATTGGACCCGCAACTCCCGATCCAATCGGCGGGGTTATTCGTCGCGAAGCGGATGGCAAAACGCCGGATGGCGTGCTTGAAGAAGCTGCCTTGTTCGCGGCGCTCAAGATTCTGCTGCCCAAGAATGCTGATGCCGGAATCGATGCCCTTGTAGCGGGCGAACGAATTTATGTCGCAAATGGCATCACGACCGCACAAGACGGCCGCGTTATGCCAGAGAGCTGGCCAGCCCTGGACGCAGCAGCCAAACGTGGTGCTTTGCCAATCGATACGGTCGCGCTGGTATCATTCGAGCGCGATTGGCCCGAAGCGATCCGGGCACAGATTGGCAAAGGCTATGTTGGTCGTTTGCGGATCGCCGGAATCAAGCTGACGGTCGACGGGTCGCCGCAGGGCCGCACAGCTTGGCTGCATGATCCTGTGCCAATTCCGCCAGCAGGGAAGGGCGCCGACTATCGGGGTTACCCCGCCATCGATCTCAAACTGTTCAACGCAAAACTGGGGGAAGCCGCGAAGAATGGCTGGCAGGTATTCGTGCATGTCAATGGTGATGAGGCGATGCAGGCCCTGATTGATGGCGTCCGGGCTAACGGGCTTGCCGGCCGCCGGACCATCGCGATCCATAGCCAGGTGGTGAGGCCGGAACAGCTTGATGCAATGAAGGCCTTGGATATCCAGCCAAGTTTCTTCGCCAATCATACCTGGTACTGGGGAGACTGGCACCGCGATGTGGCTCTAGGCCCGAAACGCGCCGACTTTATATCGCCACAAGCGACAGCCTGGCGGATTGGGTTGAGGCCAACAGCCCATAACGACTCCCCCGTCGTTCCGCCCGATATCATGCGTCTGATCTGGTCATCGGTGAACCGCCGTACTCAGTCTGGTGACATTCTGGGGCCTTTGGAGCGCATTTCGGTCTATCAGGCGCTACAACAAGTTACGATCAATGCAGCATCACAGATTGGCGAGGATGGTGAAAAAGGAAGCATTGCCATCGGCAAAAGAGCTGATTTCGTGTTGCTCGACACAAACCCGCTTTCGGCCGATCCGATGAAGCTCAACGAGGTGAAGGTTCTGGCGACGATCAAAGATGGCTCGACTGTTTTCGGAAAGGTTGAATAGGACCGTCCATGGCTATTCCGCGACTGCATGATGAACCTTCGGCAAACGAACTGGCAAAAAGTATCGCCCAGGGGGAGTTGAGTGCTGTTGAAGCTACAGACGCAGCAATTGCACGAATCGAAAGGCTGGATGGGCCCATCAACGCCGTTGTTGTGAGGGATTTCGATCGCGCACGCGAAGCTGCCGGCAAGGCTGACGAGAGGCGCGCGGCAGGAAATGCCGGCCCCCTCAATGGTGTGCCAATCACCGTCAAGGAAAGCTTCAATATTGCCGGGCTGAAGACGACCTGGGGTTTCGAATACGCTCGTGATTTCGTGGCCGATGAAGATGCACACGCGGTCAAGAAATTGAAAGAAGCCGGAGCGGTGGTGCTCGGCAAGACAAACGTACCGGTTGCCCTCGCCGATCTGCAATCCAACAACCCCATTTATGGGCGCACCAACAACCCGCATGATCTTTCGCGCGTGTCGGGCGGCTCATCTGGCGGGGGTGCCGCAGCCCTCGCGGCCGGAATGGTCCCCCTTGAATTCGGTTCGGATATTGGAGGTTCGATCCGCACACCGTGTCACTTCTGTGGCGTCATGGGCCTGAAACCAACCTATGGCGCAATTCCCATCGATGGTCATTTTGCACCCGGGACGGCAGGCGCGGCGACGGTTCTTTCGATGTCCGGTCCTATGGCGCGTTCTTCTGCGGATCTGGCACTTGCGCTTGATCTGACGTCTGTGCCGCCACTGCCCCGGGCACGGCATTCAAGTTTCAAGGGTGTACGCATTCTATTGCTGGACACACATCCATTGGCTGCTGTCGATGCGTCGGTCGCTGCAGCGTTGCGTCACGCTGCAGATGTCGCGGCAAACGAAGGTGCAGTCATTTCAGTGACGAGTGAGTTACTGCCCGACCGCGAAGCGATGCATCCTGCCTATGTCAAGCTGCTCAGCACAGCAATGGCAGTGCGTATGCCGCCGTCGCCGGAGCACCCGGAAATCGGCATGCGTGACTGGCTCAAGCTGCTTGACCAGCAGGCAGATGTGACTCGGCAATGGCAGAGGCTCTTCACGCAGTTCGATGCCATTTTCACACCTGTGTTCGGGACTGTGGCATTTGAACATGTCGAAGAGGCTGACTGGCGGAAGCGCAGGCTGACAATAAATGGCGCAGAGGAACCATTCGCACCGCAAATCGCCTGGATTGGCCAGGCTACATATCCCGGACTGCCGGCAGTTTCGGTGCCTGTAGGCAGTAGTGGGCATCTGCCGATTGGGATTCAGGTAATCGCGCCACACTGGCAAGACCATAGTGCCATTGCGCTTGCCGGCTTATTGCATAATCTGATCTCTTGAGAGGGAAAAAGGGAGAAATCTGATGTCAACCGCCACGCTGCCACCCATCGATGGAGGAACACCTGTTCTTGGCCATTTGCTGCCCTTCTTCAAAGATCCCGTTTCAGTCTTGCGGCAAGGATACCAAAGTCGAGGGAAGCTCTTCTCGTTCAACATCCTGGGACGCAAGATGAACGTGATGTTGGGACCGGAGCATAACCGCTTCTTTTTCGAGGAGACTGACAAGCTTTTGTCGATCCGCGAATCAATGCCCTTCTTTCTGAAAATGTTTTCCCCTGATTTCTACAGCTTTGCGGAAATGGATGAGTACTTGCGTCAGCGCGCGGTCATCATGCCGCGCTTCAAGGCTGCTGCCATGAAGCAATATGTCGGTGTCATGGTTGAAGAGTCACTCAACCTTGTGAATCGGCTGGGCAACGACGGTGAGTTCGACCTGATACCAACCCTGGGCCCCGTGGTGATGGACATCGCGGCACACAGCTTCATGGGCAAGGAATTTCATGAAAAACTTGGGCACGAGTTTTTCGAACTTTTTCGCGAGTTTTCCGGTGGCATGGAATTTGTGCTGCCTCTCTGGCTGCCAACACCGAAAATGGTGAAGAGCCAGCGTGCCAAAAGGAAGCTTCACGCCATCCTGCAGGGCTGGATAGAAAAGCGCCGCGCCGCGCCGCTAGACCCTCCTGATTTCTTCCAGGGGATGATTGAAAGCAAATATCCAGATGGCCGCCCAATACCTGACGAGTTGATTCGCCACCTGATCCTGCTGCTGGTCTGGGCGGGCCATGAGACGACTGCCGGCCAGGTAAGCTGGGCCCTCGCGGACATTCTGCAGAACGCGGACTATGAAGCCGTCCTTCGTGACGAGTTGCGTGTGGTTGTTGGTGGGGATGACGGAAGTTCGATTGGATGGGAACACGCTGTCGCGATGCAGAAAATGGATCTCGCGTTGCGCGAGACCGAACGTTTGCATCCTGTCGCCTTCATCCTCTCGCGCAAGGCGAGCACGGACATTGAGCGAGAGGGGTACACGATCCGCAAGGGCGATTTTGTCCTGTTGGCGCCGTCAGTCACGCATCGCATGACCGAGACATGGATCGAACCGGATCGCTATAACCCGGAACGCTTCAATGCAGAGCGAGGGGATGCCCAGATCGAGAGCAATTCGCTGGTTGGCTTTGGCGGGGGCGTGCATCGCTGCGCCGGAGTCAATTTTGCCCGGATGGAGATGAAGATCATTCTCGCTGTTCTCCTGCAGAATTACGAAATGGAGCTTCTTGACGAGGTTCGGCCCATTGCAGGAGCCGGGACCTACTGGCCGGCGCAGCCTTGTCGCGTCAGGTATCGCAAACGGGCCAGAAATTCCGAAGCAGGGGCGAGCGTTGCGGAACTCGCAACGGCAGCGGGCTGTCCGGTGAATCACTAATGGCGAAAGTCACCTATATCCAACCTGATGGAACGCCGCGGACGTGCGTCAATTTCGAAGGCATGACCGTTATGCACCTTGCTGTTGGCAACCTTGTAGATGGCATCGATGCAAACTGCGGTGGCATGATGCAATGTGGTACGTGCCACGTGTACATTGCTTCCGAATGGGCTGACCGGGTCGGGCCGCCGTCGTCCGATGAGCGTGCGATGCTTGAAGGGTTGGAGGGGGTGGAGGTTCGACCCACCAGCCGGCTTTCCTGTCAGATACAACTTGGTGAAGAGCTGGACGGGCTTGTGATTGAAGTCCCGACCGAACAACCGGGGATCTGATTGTTCGGCTGAAAGGGCTAACCCCCTCGAAGCCTGTCGAGGCCACTCGTATCAAGCGGACGCATCACTGCCAGCGATACAAACCAGCTTGCAGGACGGTGCGTTGTATCACGATCATGCCGCGCCAATGTTTGAACCTTGCGCCGAAACTCCTCGATCAATTCGGCGAGCGTCGCAGCGCCCTGAGGAGATAGCTTCACCATTTCCGAGGCGTAGACGCTCTCTGCGGCCGAAAAATCCATCGTCACGAACTGGGTCTTCATCCGTTGTTCGAACAGGGTCCGCATCGGAGCCTTGTTCCAGATGATTGTCCCGTCGACGAGTGAGCGGACCCGCCCGCCGGGCAGGCGGTCAATGAGCGCCAGCCTTTCCAGACGAGACAGCGCCGATTCGATGAGCCGAGGCGGCAAAGCAAAATCGGTTGTGGTCTCTTCAGGCGGGTATCCCGCGAGGATCGTGACAAACATCAATGCAAGAAATTCATCGGCCATCAGCGCGCGCTCCTGCGCGAGGGTCAATTCCTGAGCGAGCCCCGACGCAGGCCGCTCGGCTTTCCTCACAAGATCAGCCAAGCTCAATCCGCAAAGTTCCGCAAGTTTCGACAATCGGTCAATTGTGGCAGATTTTCCGGCAAGCCAGCGCTTCACCGTCGCCTCGCCAATAGAAAGCGTCCTGGCAATGCGCGCACCCGTCCATCCGTGCGATTTCAATTCTCGCTTGAGCACTGCAAGAAGTCGCTCGCTATCGCTTTGGGATCGATGCATGATCTTTTTTAGATCGATTTATGATCCCATTGCAAGTTCGCCGTTCGCTCAATTCACTCCCTTCGGTTTATTCTCGAACTCAATACTCAAGGGGCGATCAACGTCTCAACGACGAATTGGAGGAGCAGATGTCGGATATCCTGATCAAGAACGGCACCGTCGTGGATGGCACGGGTGCAAATGCTTTCACCGCTGATGTGCGCGTGAGGGACGGCGTAATCGTTGAGGTCGGCCCAAATCTGGCCACCGGTGACGAACGCATGTTCGATGCGTCAAACTGCTATGTTTGCCCCGGCTTTATCGAGAGCCATACCCATTATGATGCCAGCATGTGGTGGCAGCCCGATCTCGATCCGCTGCCCGGCTATGGCGCGACGACGATGATCATGGGCAACTGCGGTTTCTCTATGGCGCCGCTGCACCCCTCAAAACAGGCCCGCGATGAAGTGATGGGGATATTCTCATTCTTCGAGGACATTCCAATTGGCCCATTTCGGCAAAATGTGCCGTGGGACTGGACGACGTGGTCCGAGTACCGCAAATCCTTTGAAAAGAGCGTCAAGGTGCCGTTGAATTATACCAGCTATGTCGGTCACATCCCGCTTCGTTTGGCGGCAATGGGGATGGACGCATGGGAGCGCGCCGCAACGCCGGAAGAAATCGCGAAGATGGCCGAACTGCTTGACGACGCGTTGGCGGCGGGTGCGCTTGGCTTGTCGGACAACATGCACGATCATGACGGCAGCGATCGTGCAGTTCCTTCGCTTCTCGCTTGCGACGACGAATTCAAGGCACTTTTCGACGTCATGGATCGTTATCCGGCGACTTGCTATCAGGTGATCGTCGATACCTTCATGCGGATGAATGGTCCGGCCAATCTGAAGCGACTTGAGGCGCTGCTGACTGGTCGAAAGATCCGGGTTCAGATCGCGGGGGGAATCCCGACACTCTTCTTTCAGGCCGGAATTTTGCCGGAAATGCAAAAGAGCATCGCGAGCATGCGCGAGGCGGGAGTCGATGTGTGGCCTGGATTTGCCCATGTTTCGCCAACGAGCGTACTCAGCATTACAAAGTCACTGATTTTTGCCCAGTCGAACGATTACGTCTGGCATGAGGTGGTCACGGCCGAGAGCCCCGAGGAAAAGGCACGACTGCTTCGTGATCCGGACTGGCGGGCTCGGGCTCGGGAAAGCTGGGATACTCAGGCATGGGACCATTCGCCGCTCAAGAACCCTCAGGAACTGCTTTTGCTGGACAGCGAAAATGGAGCTGGACCCATTGGCGGCACGTTGAAGGAGTTTGCGGACAGCAGGGGTGTCCATCGTTCGGATGCCATGGCAGACTGGATCCTGGAGAATGGGCTGCTTTCGACGGTGCACATGGCGCCGTTCCCGAAAGACGAACAACTGACCGTGGCCTTGATGAAAGACCCAAAGACGGTTGGCAATATCTCCGATGCCGGCGCCCATCTCCAAATGCTCTGTGGGGGCGGGGAAAACGCCTTGCTTCTCACGAAATATGTCCGCGAAGAAAAGTCGATTTCGATCGAGGAGGCCGTGCACATCATGACTGGCAAGCTCGCCGAACACTTCTTCCTTTCAGATCGGGGCGTGATCGCACCGGGCAAACGCGCAGACATCACGGTCTTCAACCTGGATGAAGTGACCTATCACCAGTTTGAAAAGGCTTGGGATGTTCCCGACGGGAACGGCGGAACCACTTGGCGCTTCACACGCAAGGCCGCTCCGATGCGCCTTACGCTTGTGAATGGTGTGCCGACATTCGAAAATGGCGCTTACACTGGGGCAAAGCCTGGCCAGTACCTTTCGCCAGCCAATGACGACGCGCCTTTGGCCGTCGCTGCGGAGTAAAGATCATGGAAGTCAAAGTGGGCGCCGGCGAGCGCGAATATTTCAACGGTGCGATTCGCAAAGTCGAAACGGAAAGTTCA
>ERZ724517.1434-NODE-1434-length-13143-cov-8.793399_pt1 | contig 13143 bp, 9 predicted proteins | sample MGYA00376050_ERZ724517 | MGnify/ENA primary metagenome ERZ724517 (study PRJEB28724, sample SAMN07190886) | activated sludge metagenome | isolation source: activated sludge of sewage treatment plant in Hong Hong | place: USA: Christiansburg, Virginia | collected... | reverse complement strand
GTCGTCTTGCCGGCGTCGATGTGCGCGCTGATACCGATATTGCGGTAGCGCTCGATGGGTGTTTTACGTGCCACGGTAGTTACCTTTGGGAATTAGAAGCGGAAGTGAGCAAAAGCCTTGTTGGCCTCGGCCATGCGATGCACTTCGTCACGCTTCTTGACAGCACCGCCGCGGTTCTCGGCAGCTTCCATCATCTCGGCAGCCAGGCGCTGGCCCATGGATTTCTCGGAACGCTTGCGCGCCGACTCGCGCAGCCAACGCATGGCCAGCGCAGCACGGCGCGCCGGACGCACTTCAACCGGGACCTGGTAGTTGGCGCCACCAACGCGGCGCGATTTCACTTCGACCATCGGACGGACATTGCCCATCGCAGCACTGAATACTTCCAGCGGATCCTTCCCCCCCTTGGTGGAAATGATCTCGAACGCACCATAGACAATGCGCTCGGCGACGGACTTCTTGCCGCTCTGCATGATCGCATTCACGAACTTGGAGACTTCGACATTGCCGAACTTGGGATCCGGGAGAATGTCACGCTTGGGTACTTCACGACGACGGGGCATATTGACCTCAATTAATCACGATTCAGTTGAAAAGCCGGGCGCGGGCTTTCACCCACCCGGCTCTCACGGCCACCCAGACGGGTGGCCACTTACTCAAGCTACCTGGAAAATCAGGCAGCCTTCGGGCGCTTCGCCCCGTACTTGGAACGGGACTGCTTGCGATCCTTGACGCCCTGGGTATCCAGGGAGCCACGCACGGTGTGATAACGCACACCGGGCAAATCCTTGACACGGCCACCACGGATCAGGACAACAGAGTGCTCCTGCAGATTGTGACCCTCGCCGCCGATGTACGAAATGACTTCGAAGCCATTGGTCAAGCGAACCTTGCACACCTTGCGCAGGGCCGAGTTCGGCTTCTTCGGCGTGGTGGTGTAGACACGGGTGCAGACGCCACGCTTCTGCGGGCATTTTTCCAGAGCGGGAACCTTGCTCTTGGTCACCTCGGCAACGCGCGGCTTGCGCACGAGCTGGTTGATGGTCGGCATATCAAACTTCCTTCAACGGCCGGGCACTTGAAACACGGTGCACGACGGCAATTTTGTTATCCAAAGCGGAGACAATGATTAGCCTCCGCCGACAAGAACCATATATTTTATGGTCGATCAATCCCCGTGTCAACGTGACACGGGGACCGGGGACTACCTCAAGACGCCTGATCGGCCTCCTGAGGAGCCGACTCGCCTGCCGCCTCCTCGATTGCACGACCGCCGGCAAGGTCCTCGCCCGCCGCCTGGGCCTTGCGGCTACGGTGGTAAGCTAGGCCGGTACCGGCAGGAATGAGGCGGCCGACGATGACGTTTTCCTTGAGACCACGCAATTCGTCACGCTTGCCCATGATGGCGGCTTCGGTAAGGACGCGCGTCGTTTCCTGGAAAGAAGCGGCCGAAATGAACGAATCGGTCGACAACGAGGCCTTGGTGATGCCCAGCAACATGTTGTCGAATGTCGCCGGCAGCTTGCCTTCGGCGATGACGCGGTCGTTTTCGCGGAACAACTCGGCACGTTCCACCTGTTCGGACTTGATGAACTTGGTATCACCAGGCTCGACGATGGCAATCCGGCGCAGCATCTGGCGAACAATGACTTCGATGTGCTTGTCATTGATTTTCACACCCTGCAGACGATAGACGTCCTGAACCTCGTCGGTGATGTAACGGGCAAGCGCTTCGACGCCCTGCAGCCGGAGAATGTCATGCGGGTCAGGCAGACCCTCGACGATCTTTTCGCCCATATTGACTACCTGGCCATCGTGCACCAGGACATGCTTGTCCTTCGAGATCAGGAACTCGTGGGCATTGCCTTCGAGGTCGGTGATGACCAGACGCTGCTTGCCCTTGGTATCCTTGCCGAAGCTGATGGTGCCGGTGACTTCGGCGAGCACCGAGGCATCCTTCGGCGTACGGGCTTCGAACAACTCGGCAACGCGCGGCAGGCCGCCAGTAATGTCGCGGGTCTTGGCCGACTCCTGCGGCATCCGCGCCAGCACATCGCCGACCCCAACCTGCTGGCCGTCAAGCACCGAAATGATCGAGCCAACCTGGAAGGCGATCGAAACCGCATGATCACTGCCGTGGACCTTGACCTCCTGGCCCTTCTCGTCGAGCAACTTGACGACCGGGCGAATCCCCTTGGTAGCGGCCTTGCCACCACGCTTGTTGTCAATCACCACCAGCGTGGACAGGCCGGTCACGTCGTCGACCTGCTTGGCTACGGTAACGCCCTCTTCGACGTTCTCGAAGCGGACGGTACCGGCATACTCGGCGACGATCGGCCGCGTATGCGGGTCCCAGGTAGCAAGCTTGGTGCCGGCCTTGACCACCTTGCCATCATCGACCGACAGCATCGCGCCGTAGGGAACCTTGTGGCGTTCGCGCTCGCGACCATGGTCATCGGCAATCAGCACTTCACCGGAACGCGAGATGACAACCTTTTCGCCCTTGGCGCTGGTCACATAACGCATGGTTGCGGTAAACCGCGCCGTACCGGCAGATTTCGATTCAACCTGCGAGGCGACAGCCGCCCGCGAGGCCGCGCCGCCGACGTGGAAGGTACGCATGGTCAGCTGCGTGCCAGGCTCGCCAATTGACTGAGCGGCAATGACGCCGACTGATTCACCGGCATTGACCATGCTGCCACGCCCCAGGTCACGGCCATAACATTTGGCGCACAGACCGTAGCGGGTTTCACAGGTGAGCGGCGTGCGGACCTTGACTTCGTCGATTCCCAGCTTGTCGATCAGGTCAACCATGTCTTCATCGAGCATGCTGCCCGAGAAGATGACCGTTTCCTGCGTTTCCGGATCGACCAGGTCTTCGCCGGTCACGCGCCCAAGGATCCGCTCGCGCAACGGCTCGATGACCTCGCCGCCTTCGACCAGGGCCTTGACTGCAAAGCCGTTGGCAGTACCGCAATCGTCTTCGGTGATGACCAGATCCTGGGTCACATCGACCAGGCGGCGCGTCAGGTAGCCGGAGTTCGCCGTCTTCAGCGCGGTGTCGGCCAAGCCCTTTCGGGCGCCGTGGGTCGAGATGAAGTACTGGAGAACGTTGAGGCCTTCACGGAAATTCGTCGTAATCGGCGTCTCGATGATCGAGCCGTCCGGCTTCGCCATCAGGCCGCGCATGCCGGCCAGCTGGCGGATCTGCGCAGCAGAACCGCGGGCGCCGGAATCGGCCATCATGAAGATCGAGTTGAACGAATCCTGCTTGACGCGCTTGCCGTGGCGGTCGATGGTTTCCTCGTGACCGAGTTCGTCCATCATCACCTTGGCCACCTGGTCGCCAGTACGGCCCCAGATATCGACGACCTTGTTGTAACGCTCGCCATTGGTCACCAGACCGTTGGTGTATTGCGTTTCAATTTCCTTAACTTCGGACTCGGCGGCAGCGATGATTTCGTGCTTCTTGGCCGGCACACGCATGTCGTCCGAACAGAAGGAAATACCGGCACGGGTTGCCAGTGCGTAGCCATTCTGCATCAGCTTGTCGGCAAAGACGACCGTCTCCTTGAGGCCGCAGCGACGGAAGGATTCGTCGATCAGCTTGGAAATCTCCTTCTTCTTCAACGCACGGTCGATGACCTTGAACGGCAGGCCCTTCGGCAGGATCTTTGAGAGCAGCGCACGGCCGGCAGTGGTCTCGACGCGAACGATTTTCTCGTTCCATTCGCCGTCGACCGCAGACGGTTCGAACTGCGGCAGGCGCACGGAAATCCTAGAGTGAACATCCAACTCGCCGGCAGCCATGGCACGTTCTATTTCGTTGGTGTTGGCGAAATACATGCCTTCACCCTTGCCATTGACCTTTTCGCGGGTCGCGTAGTACAGACCGAGCACGATATCCTGCGACGGCACGATGATGGGCTGGCCGTTGGCGGGCGACAGCACGTTGTTTGAGGCCAGCATCAGGGTCCGGGCTTCCATCTGTGCTTCGAGCGACAGCGGGACGTGGACGGCCATCTGGTCGCCGTCGAAGTCGGCGTTGAACGCCGCGCAAACCAGCGGGTGCAGCTGGATGGCCTTGCCTTCGATCAGGGTCGGTTCGAATGCCTGGATACCCAGACGGTGCAGGGTCGGCGCACGGTTCAGCATGACCGGGTGTTCGCGGATGACATCCTCGAGGATGTCCCAGACCACCGGTTCCTGACCTTCGACCATCTTCTTGGCTTGCTTGATGGTGGTGGCGTAGCCGAGCACTTCCAGCTTGTGGAAGATGAAGGGCTTGAATAGCTCCAAGGCCATCAACTTGGGAAGACCGCACTGATGCAGCTTGAGCTGCGGACCGACGACGATGACCGAACGGCCGGAGTAGTCGACGCGCTTGCCGAGCAGGTTCTGACGGAAACGTCCGCCCTTGCCCTTGATCATGTCGGCCAGCGACTTCAGCGGACGCTTGTTGGCACCGGTCATCGCCTTGCCGCGACGGCCGTTGTCGAGCAGGGAGTCTACCGACTCCTGCAGCATGCGCTTTTCGTTGCGGACGATGATTTCCGGCGCCTTCAGCTCGAGCAGCCGCTTCAGACGGTTGTTCCGGTTGATGACGCGGCGGTAGAGATCGTTCAGGTCTGAGGTTGCGAAGCGGCCGCCATCGAGCGGGACCAGCGGACGCAGGTCCGGAGGCAGCACGGGTAGCACCTCGAGGATCATCCAGTCGGGCTTGATGCCGGATTTCTGGAATCCCTCGAGGATCTTCAGGCGCTTGGCCAGCTTCTTGTTCTTGGCCTCGGAACTGGTGACGTCGAGTTCGGCACGCAGGGAATCGACTTCGCTGTTGAGGTCGAGGTTGCGCAGCAACTCGCGGATACCTTCAGCGCCCATGTAGGCGGTAAACTCGTCGCCGTGCTCCTCCATCATCTCCAGATACTGCTCTTCGGTGAGCAACTGGGCACGCTGGAGATTGCTGACCAGGCCGGGGTCGGTCACGACATAGGCCTCGAAGTAAAGGACGCGCTCGATGTCACGCAGCGTCATGTCGAGCACCATGCCCAGACGGGACGGCAGGGACTTCAGGAACCAGATGTGGGCGGTCGGCGAGGCCAGTTCGATGTGACCCATGCGGTCACGCCGAACCTTGGCCAGCGTCACCTCGACGCCGCACTTCTCGCAGATCACGCCGCGATGCTTGAGGCGCTTGTACTTGCCGCACAAGCACTCGTAATCCTTGATGGGGCCGAAGATCTTGGCGCAGAACAGGCCATCACGCTCAGGCTTGAAGGTGCGGTAGTTGATCGTTTCCGGCTTCTTGACTTCGCCGTAGGACCAGGAACGTATCTTGTCGGGCGAGGCCAGACCGATGGTAATCGCGTCAAATTCTTCCTCGGCGGTTACCTGCTTGAACAGATCGAGCAATGCTTTCATCGTATAACTCCCAGCCCTAAATCAGTAACGTTCCAGATCGATGTCGATTGCCAGCGAACGGATTTCCTTGACCAGCACATTGAAGGATTCCGGCATCCCGGCATCGATTCGATGCTCGCCCTTGACGATGTTTTCGTACACTTTTGTACGTCCATTGACGTCGTCGGACTTCACGGTCAGCATTTCCTGCAGCACGTAGGCGGCGCCATAGGCTTCGAGAGCCCAGACTTCCATTTCGCCGAAACGCTGACCACCAAATTGCGCCTTGCCACCCAGCGGCTGCTGCGTGACGAGCGAGTACGGCCCGGTCGAACGGGCGTGCATCTTGTCGTCAACTAGGTGATGCAGCTTCAGGAAGTGCATGTAACCGACCGTGACCTTGCGCTCGAATGCTTCACCTGTGCGGCCATCGAACAGTGTCATCTGGCCGGAGGACGGCATGCCGGCCAGCGCCAGCATGGCCTTGATTTCCTCTTCCTTGGCGCCGTCGAACACCGGCGTGGCGAACGGCACGCCGGAGGTCAGGTTACCTGCCATCTCCAGGACTTCGCTGTCGCTCAGCTCTTCGAGCTTCTCCGGCTTGCCGTTGGAGTTGTATATCTGGTCCAGGAAGGCACGTACTTCCTTGGCGTTTGCCTCGGCACGGAGCATGGCGCCGATCTTGTGGCCTAGGCCCTTGGCAGCGAGGCCAAGGTGGACTTCAAGAATCTGGCCGACGTTCATCCGTGACGGCACACCGAGGGGGTTCAGGACGATATCCACCGGATTGCCGTCGTCCATGTACGGCATGTCTTCCACCGGCAGGATGCGGGAAACCACACCCTTGTTACCGTGGCGGCCTGCCATCTTGTCGCCGGGCTGCAGGCGACGCTTGACCGCCACGTAGACCTTGACCATCTTCTGCACACCCGGCGGCAGTTCGTCGCCCTGGGTAAGTTTCTTGCGCTTGGCTTCGAAGGCCAGGTCGAAATTCTTGCGAGCCTGCTCAAGGCCCTCCTTGACCTGCTCGAGTTGTTGCGCGACCTCTTCTTCCGCCACGCGGATATCGAACCAATGGTGCGGATCCATGCCGTCGAGATAGGACTGCTCGATTAGCGAGCCCTTGCTCAGCTTCTTCGGTCCGCCATTGGCTTTCCTGCCGACGATCAGGCGCCCGACGCGCTCGAACGCATCGCGCTCGACGATGCGCATCTGGTCCGCCAGGTCCAGCTTGTAGTGGCGCAGGTGCTCGTCGATGATCGACTGGGCACGCTTGTCGCGCTCGATGCCCTCTCGGGTGAACACCTGAACATCGATGACGGTGCCGGCGATCCCCGAGGGTACGCGCAGCGACGTATCCTTCACATCGGAAGCCTTTTCGCCGAAGATTGCGCGCAGCAGCTTCTCTTCCGGCGTCAGCTGGGTTTCGCCCTTGGGCGTCACCTTGCCGACCAGGACGTCGGCGGCCTGCACTTCGGCACCGATGTAAACGATGCCTGAGTCATCCAGACGCGAAAGCTGCACTTCGCCCAGCGAGGCGATATCGCGGGTGATTTCCTCGGGACCAAGTTTGGTGTCACGGGCGACAACCGTCAGTTCTTCGATATGGATCGAGGTGTAGCGGTCTTCGGCGACGACGCGCTCGGAAATCAGGATCGAGTCTTCGAAGTTGTAGCCGTTCCAAGGCATGAACGCGATCAGCATGTTCTGGCCCAGCGCCAGTTCCCCCTTGTCGGTGGATGCGCCATCGGCCACCACGTCGCCACGGGCGATCAGGTCACCGACGCGAACCAGCGGGCGCTGGTTGATGTTGGTGTTCTGGTTGGAACGCGTGTATTTGACCAGGTTGTAGATATCTACGCCGACTTCGCCGGCCACGGTTTCGTCGTCATTGACGCGAACCACGACGCGGGCGGCGTCGACGTAGTCGACAAGGCCGCCACGTCGCGCAACGACGGCGGTACCCGAGTCGACGGCGACCGTACGCTCGATGCCGGTACCGACCAAGGCCTTCTCGGGACGCAGGCAGGGAACGGCCTGACGCTGCATGTTGGCGCCCATCAAGGCACGGTTCGCATCGTCATGCTCGAGGAAGGGGATCAGGGACGCGGCAACCGAAACGATCTGGCTTGGGGCAACGTCCATGTATTGAACGCGGGTCGGCTCGGCCAGGATAGTTTCACCCTTTTCGCGACAGGTCACGAGGTCGTCGGCAAGACGACCGGCGTCATCGAGCGCCGCATTGGCCTGGGCGACGACGTAATTGCCTTCCTCGATCGCCGACAGGTACTCGATGTCGTTGGTCACCTTGGAGTCGACCACCTTGCGGTAGGCAGTTTCAATGAAACCGTAGTCGTTGACGCGGGCGAACAGCGCCAGTGAATTGATCAGGCCGATGTTCGGGCCTTCTGGCGTTTCGATCGGGCAGACACGCCCATAGTGGGTCGGATGCACGTCACGGACTTCGAAGCCGGCACGCTCGCGAGTCAGACCGCCGGGGCCGAGGGCGGAAACACGACGCTTGTGCGTGATTTCCGACAGCGGGTTGGTCTGGTCCATGAACTGCGACAACTGGCTGGAACCGAAGAATTCCTTGATCGCGGCGCTGATCGGCTTGGCATTGATCAGGTCATGCGGCATCAGGTTGTCGGACTCGGCTTGCGACAGGCGCTCCTTGACGGCACGCTCGACGCGCACCAGACCGGCCCTGAACTGATTCTCGGCCAGTTCGCCGACCGAACGGACACGGCGGTTGCCGAGGTGATCGATGTCATCGATTTCGCCACGGCCATTGCGCAAATCGACCAGGATCTTGATCACTTCGACAATGTCGCGTGGCGACAGTGTCAGCTGTTCGCGCACCTCGGCATTGGCGCCGAGCGGCTTGATTTTGGCCACGAGCGCCTCGGCGTCGGCCTGGGTCAGGTTTTCGGACAGGGCACGAGCGCCGTAGGGCAACAGGCTGACCAGGTCCTGGATGGCGGGAAGCGCAAACCCGGAGCCTTCGGCAAGATTCTTCAAGGCGGCCTCGGCCTTGGAAGCGAGGTTCTTGATCGTCACCTTGAACTCGGTGACATCGGCGCGGGCCAGACGCCGATTGAACTTCATGCGCCCGACGCCGGAAAGGTCGTAGCGCTCGTCGGAATAGAATAGGCCGTTGAACAGGATTTCGACGGCCTCTTCGGTAGGCGGCTCACCGGGACGCATCATCCGGTAGATCGCGATGCGGGCAGCCTGGCGTGAAGCGGTTTCGTCGCCGCGCAGGGTATTGGAAATGAAGGCGCCACGATCGAGTTCGTTCGTATACAGGGTGTCGAGCGTGGTGATACCCGCTTGACGCAGCGATGCGAGCAGCGTTTCGGTGATTTCATCGTTGGCATTGGCGATGACTTCGCCGGTTTCCTTGTCGACCACATTGGTGGCGACGACGCGGCCGAGGATGAAATCTTCGGGGACGACGATCTGCTTCATCGCGGCAGCGGTGATGTCGCGAATATGCTTGGCGGTGATCCGCTTGTCCTTGGCGACGATAACCTTGCCGTCAGGCGCGACGAAATCGAAACGCGCCACCTCGCCACGCAGGCGCTCGGGCACCAGTGCGAATTCGATCTTGTCCTTGGCGATCATGAAGGTGTCGAATTCGAAGAACTTGGCCAGGATTTCCTCGGACGACATCCCGATCGCCTTGAGCAGCGTGGTCACCGGCATCTTACGCCGGCGGTCGACGCGGAAGAAAAGGGAATCTTTGGGGTCGAACTCGAAGTCGAGCCAGGAACCGCGGTAGGGAATGATGCGCGCCGAGAACAGGAGCTTGCCGGAGCTATGCGTCTTGCCCCGGTCATGCTCGAAGAAGACACCGGGAGAACGGTGCAACTGGGAAACGATGACGCGCTCGGTCCCGTTGATGACGAAGGACCCGTTGGTCGTCATGAGCGGAATTTCGCCCATGTAGACTTCCTGCTCCTTGACTTCCTTGACTGTATCCGGCGCTTCGCGATCCATGATCACGAGGCGCACCCGGGCACGCAGGGATGACGCAAAGGTCAGGCCGCGCTGCTGGCATTCGGTCACGTCGAAAGCCGGCTCGCCGAGCATGTAGCTGACGAATTCGAGGCGAGCATTGCCCGAGTGCGAAGCGATCGGGAAGATCGACGTAAACGCGGCCTGCAACCCCTCGTTCTTGCGCCGCTCGGGCGCAACTTCGTCTTGCAGGAAGTCCTTGAAAGACTGCAACTGGGTCGCAAGCAGATACGGAACGTCAAGCACGCTGGCGCGCTTGGCGAAACTCTTGCGGATACGTTTCTTCTCGGTGAAGGAGTAAGTCATGGTAACTCCGTGCGGATAAAGTCAAACATGGAACCTGTCGAAACAGGCAAACGCAAACGCACTTTCCCTCCCGCCGGGGAGGAAGAAAGTATCGTTTGCGTTTGCCGATTGGGGATTTTCAAGTTCGTTTTCGAATTCCGTGAAACCTGTCGTACAAAGCACAAAAGGGCTGGCGGAAAAACCGCCAGCCCGCACACCAAATGTCGATTACTTGACTTCGACCTTGGCGCCAGCGTCTTCCAGTTGCTTCTTGAGGGCTTCCGCGTCAGCCTTGGAAATGCCTTCCTTGACAGCCTTCGGCGCGCCATCGACCAGGTCCTTGGCTTCCTTGAGGCCAAGGCCGGTAACCGCACGCACCACCTTGATGACTTCAACCTTCTTGTCACCGGCGGCATTGAGCATGACGGTGAATTCGGTCTGCTCTTCAACAGCGGCCGCAGCACCAGCAGCCGGGCCGGCAACGGCCATGGCAGCGGCGGAAACGCCGAACTTCTCTTCGAATGCCTTGACCAGGTCATTCAGGTCCATAACGGTCATGGAGCCGACGGCTTCCAGGATGTCTTCTTTGCTAATTGCCATTTCAATAAACTCCTAATTCAAATCGTGTGCAGTACGGATTAAGCGGCAGCTTCTTCGCGTTGTTTTGCCAGAGCACCCAGGCAGACGGCAAAGCCGGTCACCGGGGCCTTCATGACATACAACAGCTTGGAGAGCAGCTCTTCGCGGCTCGGGATGGAGGCAAGCGCCTGCAAACCGGCTTTGTCGAGCACCTTGCCGGCATAACCGCCGGCCTTCAGCACGAGCTTGTCGTTGGTCTTTGCGAAATCGCTCAGGATTTTCGCAGCTGCAACAGGGTCGGCGGAAACGCTATAGATCAGCGGTCCGACCATGTGATCGGCCAGACCGGCGAACGGCGTGCCGGCCACAGCGCGACGTACCAGGGTGTTTTTCAGCACGCGCAGATAAACGCCAGACTCACGGGCCTTCCGGCGCAGCACCGTGAGGTCACCGACCTCGATGCCACGATATTCGGCGATCGCGATAGTCTGGGCGTTGGCTACTTGCGCCGACACCTCAGCTACGACAGCTTTTTTGTCGTTCAGATTGAGACCCACAGGTCCTTCCTCCTTTCAAGTCATAACACGGCGGGGAAGTCCCGCCGAACCTACGGCGACCTGAACCAGAAGCTATGCCGCCCGTTGCCGGCCGGCAGAAAATCTTGTTCTGGGACACCGTCTGCGCAGGGTGCTTTCGCGATTAAGCCTCTTGCGAGGCGCCTGCGGTCTTTGACGATCTGCCGGTCATCCCCGCGAGGAGACAACCGACAGCCCAAAGTACTAACTAGCCGACCAGGGTTGCCTGGTCGACGCGAACACCGGGACCCATGGTGGCGGCAACTGCGACCTTGCGCAGGTACTGCCCCTTGGAAGAAGCCGGCTTCGCTTTGTTCAATGCCTCGATCAGCGCCTTCAGATTCTTCTCGAGGCTCTCGACGGAGAATGAAGCGCGGCCGATGGTCGCATGCACGATGCCACCCTTGTCGGTACGGTACTGGACCTGACCAGCCTTGGCGTTCTTGACCGCGGTCGTCACGTCCATGGTCACCGTGCCAACTTTCGGGTTCGGCATCAGACCGCGCGGCCCGAGGATCTGGCCGAGCTGGCCGACGACCTTCATTGCATCCGGGGTGGCGATGACCACATCGAAGTTCAGATTGCCTGCCTTGACCTCGGCAGCTAGGTCGTCGAAACCGACGACTTCAGCGCCGGCCGCCTTGGCCGCTTCGGCCTTTTCGCCCTGTGCGAAGACGGCAACACGAACCGACTTGCCGGTACCGGCCGGCAGGACCACCGAACCGCGAACCACCTGGTCCGACTTGCGCGCGTCGACGCCGAGATTGACTGCGACGTCGATCGATTCGTCGAACTTCGCGGTAGCCGTTTCCTTGGCCAGCGTCAGGGCTTCCTGAACCGGGTAGAGTTTCTGGTCGACGATCTTGCCGGCCAGGGCTTTTTGCTTTTTCGTGAGCTTGGCCATGATTACAGACCCTCCACCGTGATACCCATCGAACGGGCGGAGCCGGCAATGGTACGAACAGCCGCGTCCATGTCAGCTGCGGTGAGATCAGGCATCTTGGACTTGGCAATCTCTTCGGCCTGGGCACGCGTGATCTTGCCGACCTTGTCGGTATGCGGTTTGGCGGAACCGGACTTGATACCGGCAGCCTTCTTGATCAGAATTGTTGCCGGCGGGGTCTTCATCACGAAGGTGAAGGACTTGTCCGCGAAGGCGGTGATCACCACCGGGATCGGCAGACCCGGCTCCACACCCTGGGTCTGCGCGTTGAACGCCTTGCAGAACTCCATGATGTTCAAACCGCGCTGACCCAGCGCGGGACCGATCGGCGGCGACGGATTCGCCTTGCCGGCCGGGACTTGCAGCTTGATGTAGCCGATAATCTTCTTGGCCATAACTACTCCTAATAGATGAGTCGTAACGCGCTTTCGGCTTGCACCTACTTACGCTCCTCTTGCCAGGCTGATTGGGGGCAGCCGGCCAACCCCTTGAACCTTCTGACTACTCAGGCCTTTTCGACCTGGGCAAATTCGAGCTCGACCGGCGTCGCCCGTCCGAAGATGGTCACGGCCATGCGCAGGCGATTCTTCTCGTAATTGACATCTTCGACCGCGCCATGGAAATCCGAGAACGGACCTTCCTTGACGCGAACCATCTCGCCAACTTCGAACAGCACCTTGGGGCGGGGCTTATCCACGCCCTCGCGCACCTGCTGCATGATCTTGTCCACTTCCTTCTGGGAAATGGGCGTCGGTTTGGTGGCCGTGCCGCCGACAAAGCCGGTTACCTTGGGTGTGTTCTTGACCAGGTGCCAGGAATCGTCATCCATGTCCATCTCGACTAGGACGTAGCCCGGAAATAGCTTGCGCTCGGAGTTGACCGGCTGGCCGTTCTTCAACTCGCGCACTACTTCGACCGGGACCAGAATCTCGCCGAATTTTTCCTGCATGCCCAGACGTTCGATGCGCTCCTGGATGGCGCGCAACACGCTCTTCTCGAAGCCGGAATAGGCATGGACGATGTACCAGCGTTTGCTCATGATTTCTTCCAGCCCAGCACGAGATCGTAAAGAACCCATTCCAGACTCTTGTCCGTCAGATAGAGGAACAGTGCCATGACCACGACAAAAGCGAACACCGCCCCGGTCGTCTGCATGGTTTCCTTGCGTGTCGGCCAGACGACTTTCTTCGCCTCGACAACGGATTCGTTGGCAAAGGTGAAGAAGCGCTGCCCCGGTTCGGTTTTCCAGGCAACGGCAGCAGCAAGCGCCACCCCGGCAAGCACCGCGAGGACGCGCAAAATCATTGCCTGCTCGGAGAGCAGGTAGAAGCCAGCCACGCC
>ERZ724517.1430-NODE-1430-length-13171-cov-4.458295_pt1 | contig 13171 bp, 10 predicted proteins | sample MGYA00376050_ERZ724517 | MGnify/ENA primary metagenome ERZ724517 (study PRJEB28724, sample SAMN07190886) | activated sludge metagenome | isolation source: activated sludge of sewage treatment plant in Hong Hong | place: USA: Christiansburg, Virginia | collected... | reverse complement strand
CGGATGAATTTGATAGCATTCGTATAGGCTTGGCTTCGCCAGAAATGATCCGCTCTTGGTCATTTGGTGAAGTAAAGAAACCAGAGACAATTAACTATCGTACTTTCAAGCCCGAGCGCGATGGTCTTTTTTGCGCCAAGATCTTTGGGCCGGTAAAAGATTACGAATGCTTGTGTGGAAAATATAAGCGTCTTAAGCATCGCGGGGTTATATGCGAAAAATGCGGTGTGGAAGTTGCTTTGGCTAAAGTGCGTCGTGAGCGCATGGGGCACGTAGAACTGGCTTCGCCAGTTGCACATATCTGGTTTCTCAAGTCGCTGCCAAGTCGTATCGGTATGTTGCTGGATATGACATTGCGTGACATAGAGCGTGTTTTGTATTTTGAGTCTTTTGTCGTCACCGATCCGGGCATGACAACATTAGAAAAAGGCAAGCTGCTTAACGATGAAGAATACTATCAGTGCATGGAAGAGTTTGGCGATGATTTTGAAGCCAAAATGGGTGCTGAAGCGATTCAGGTATTGTTGCGTGATATCGATATTGATGGCGAAGTGATACGTCTGCGTGAAGAAATCCCACAGACTACTTCTGAAACCAAGCTAAAAAAGCAATCCAAAAGATTAAAACTTCTGGAAGGTTTCCAGAGTTCTGGCAACAAGCCGGAGTGGATGGTTCTGGAAGCTCTGCCGGTATTGCCGCCAGATTTGCGTCCGCTGGTACCGCTGGATGGTGGTCGTTTTGCAACATCTGATCTCAACGATCTTTATCGCCGTGTTATCAACCGTAATAATCGTTTGAAGCGACTGCTGGATCTCAATGCGCCAGATATTATTGTGCGCAACGAAAAACGTATGCTGCAGGAGTCTGTTGATGCGTTGCTCGACAACGGCCGTCGTGGCCGTGCCATTACGGGCAGCAACAAGCGTCCGTTGAAATCGCTGGCCGATATGATCAAGGGCAAACAAGGTCGTTTCCGCCAGAACTTGTTGGGCAAGCGTGTTGATTACTCTGGCCGTTCCGTTATCGTGGTTGGTCCAACATTGAGACTGCACCAGTGTGGTCTTCCAAAGAAAATGGCTTTGGAATTGTTCAAGCCATTCATATTCGGCAAGTTGGAGGCGCGTGGTCTTGCAACCACCATCAAGGCCGCCAAGAAAATGGTTGAGCGTGAAACGGCAGAGGTATGGGATATTCTTGCTGACGTTATTCGTGAACACCCTGTGTTATTGAATCGTGCGCCTACATTGCACCGTCTTGGTATTCAGGCATTTGAGCCTGTGCTTATAGAGGGTAAGGCAATCCAGCTTCATCCTTTGGTGTGCTCGGCTTTCAACGCCGACTTTGACGGTGACCAGATGGCTGTTCACGTTCCGCTGACGCTGGAAGCCCAGCTTGAAGCGCGAGCTCTGATGATGTCTACCAACAACATACTGTCACCTGCTAACGGTGAGCCGATCATTGTGCCATCGCAGGACGTTGTATTGGGCTTGTACTGGATGACCCGTGAGCGTGTTAATGCCAAAGGTGAAGGTATGGCATTTTCTGATATCAAGGAAGTAAGCCGTGCGTACTATGGCAAGCAGATTGATCTGCAAGCCAAGATCAAGGTGCGTATTCGCGAAGTACTTTTTGATGAAGAAACAGGCGTGCGCAGTGAAACGGTCAAACTTTATGACACAACTACTGGGCGTGCATTGTTGTGGGAAGTTGTGCCTGAGGGATTACCCTTTGAAGTAGTCAACCAGCCAATGGTGAAGAAAGCTATTTCTCGTGTCATTAACCAGTGCTACCGTAGGGTAGGGTTGAAGGCTACCGTTATTTTCGCGGATAAGCTGATGTACACGGGATATGACTTCTCAACAAAATCTGGCGCGTCCATTGGTGTAAATGATTTCGTGATTCCAAAAGAGAAGACCGAAATTATTGATAAAGCGGAAGCGGAAGTAATAGAAATCGAACAGCAGTTTGCGTCCGGTCTTGTAACTCATGGTGAGAAATACAACAAGGTGATTGATATATGGTCGCGTGCTAATGATCACGTAGCCAAATGCATGATGGAAAACTTATCGAAAGAATCTGTTACTAATCGCCAAGGCGAGCAAGTGCAGCAGGATTCTTTTAACTCCGTATACATTATGGCTGATTCTGGCGCGAGGGGTTCTGCTGCCCAGATTCGCCAGCTGGCCGGTATGCGTGGTTTGATGGCGCGTCCTGATGGCTCCATTATTGAAACACCGATTACAGCTAACTTTCGAGAAGGCTTGAGTGTACTGCAGTACTTTATATCTACGCACGGTGCCCGAAAAGGTTTGGCTGATACTGCATTGAAGACAGCAAACTCTGGATACTTGACTCGTCGTTTAGTAGACGTTGCCCAGGATCTGGTTGTTACTGAAGTGGATTGTGGTACCGATGAAGGTTTGACGATGACGCCGGTTATTGAAGGTGGCGATATCATTGAATCATTGGGCGACCGTATTCTTGGTCGCGTTGTAGCGATTGATGTTTTGAAGCCGGGAACAAATGAAACGGCAATTGCTGCTGGAACCATGATTGATGAAAAACTCGTGCTTGAAATTGAGCGCATGGGCATAGACGAAGTATTGGTACGTTCACCGATTACATGCAAAACACGATTTGGAATTTGTTCAACATGCTATGGCCGCGATCTGGCACGAGGACATCTGGTTAATGTTGGCGAGGCAGCTGGCGTTATGGCTGCCCAATCTATCGGTGAACCCGGCACCCAGCTGACGATGCGTACCTTCCACATTGGTGGTGCTGCATCCAGGGCATCTGCACAAGACAGCGTACAAGTGAAAAAAGGTGGCGTTGTTCGTCTGCACAATATCAAGGTTGTGGAGCGCTCTTCAGGTGAGCTGGTGGCAGTATCGCGTTCTGGTCAGTTGGCAGTGGCAGATGAAAATGGACGTGAGCGTGAACGCTATAAACTTCCATACGGTGCAGTAATATCGGTCAAAGATGGCGCAACGGTCGAAGCTGGTGCAGTAGTGGCCAAATGGGAACCGCATACTCACCCGATTATCACTGAAGTGGCTGGTAAGGTGCGTTTTTCTGGTATGGAAGATAACCTCAGCATCCGTCGCCAGACAGATGAACTGACAGGTTTGTCAAATATTCAGATTATTGATCCAAATGAAAGGCCAGCTGCAGGTAAGGATTTGCGGCCTGCTGTAGCGCTGCTGGATGGCAAAGGCAAAGAAATGTGTTTGCCAAACTCAACTGTGCCAGCACATTACATGCTGCCGCCGAACGCCATTGTGGCGCTGACTGATGGCAGCATGGCTGGCATCGGAGATGTGGTAGCGCGTATTCCTCAGGAAGGTTCAAAAACACGTGATATTACAGGCGGCCTGCCGCGTGTTGCTGACTTGTTTGAAGCGCGCAAGCCGAAAGAACCAGCCATTCTTGCTGAAGTTTCTGGCATCGTAAGTTTTGGCAAGGAAACAAAAGGCAAGCGTCGTCTGATTATCACGCCAGCCGATGGTAAGCCGTTGGCTGATGGCAGCCCGAACTGGGAATTGCTTATCCATAAACATCGCCACATGTCAGTTTTTGAAGGTGAAAATGTAGAACGTGGTGAAGTTATTTCTGAAGGCCCGCCGAATCCACACGACATTCTTCGCCTGAAAGGTATCGAGGAACTGGCGCGTTATATCGTTAACGAGATTCAGGAGGTGTATCGTCTCCAGGGTGTAAAAATTAACGATAAGCATATTGAAGTTATTGTTCGACAGATGCTGCGTAAAGTGGAAATCCATGAAATGGGTGATTCCTCTTACGTAAAAGGCGAGCAAGCAGAGTTCAGCAATATTCAGGAGATTAACGAGCAGCTGGAAGCAGCCAATAAAACAGCTGCGAAGTACGAGCGTATGTTGCTGGGTATTACCAAGGCATCGTTGGCTACAGAGTCATTTATTTCTGCTGCCTCTTTCCAGGAAACTACGCGTGTTCTTACTGAAGCTGCTGTAACCGGTAAGCACGATCCGTTGCGTGGTTTGAAAGAGAACGTAGTTGTAGGGCGTCTCATTCCTGCGGGTACTGGCTTGGCTTATCACAGTGAGCGTCGTCGTAAACGTTTACAAGAAGCCCAGCGTGCCGAGTTTGGTGGTGCATCAGCACAGGATGTTGAAGCTGCTTTGACAGAAGCGTTGAAAACCAGTGCAAGTTGATTGGTTTATGCGCTTCAGGCGGTAATAAAAAAGCCCGGCAATGCCGGGCTTTTTTATATCTTGAAATAGGTTTTCTATTTATATCAGAGAGAAAAGTCCTGACCCAGATATACTTTGCGGACTTTTGCATTGTGCAGGATTTCGTCTGCTGTTCCTTCGGCAATGATATGGCCTTCACCAACAATATAGGCGCGCTGACAAATTGATAGCGTTTCACGTACATTGTGATCAGTGATCAGGATGCCGATATTTTTTGATTGCAGGTGATAAATGATTTGCTTGATATCGGCAACAGAAATGGGATCAACACCTGCGAAGGGTTCATCAAGAAGAATAAATTGAGGCTCGCTAGCCAAGGCGCGTGCAATTTCCACGCGTCGTCTCTCTCCGCCAGACAAGCTCATACCTAGCGTGTCAGCAATATGTGTGATGTGAAGCTCTTGCATCAATTCATCTGCGCGAGCCAGTCTTTGTTGATGCGTGAGCTCTTTGCGTGTTTCAAGAATTGCCAGGATATTATTCCGCGCACTGAGCTTGCGGAATACAGATGCTTCTTGCGGTAAATAGCCCAACCCGCGTTGTGCTCGGTTATGTATGGGTAGATGGGTAATGTCTTCGTTATTGAGTGAAATAGTGCCTTTGTCTGCAGGTACCAACCCCACCATCATATAAAAGCATGTGGTTTTTCCCGCACCATTGGGGCCAAGCAGTCCTACAATCTCACCGCTTGAGACATGCAATGAAACATCTTCAATGACCGGGCGCTTCTTATATGCCTTGGCTAGATGTCGTGCGTTGAGAGTGCTAACCGTCACGGCTACTTTTTCTCTTTTGTCGATGAGGTTGTATTAGAGGATGTCTTTTTACTAGGGGGGATGATCACAGTAATGCGCTTGCTGTTGTCGGCGCTGCCAGCTTCGGCAGCTTGCGCCCTTACCCGCTCAGATTTGATATCGTATTCGATGCGCTCACCGCTGATATTGCCGCTCTGTTGTTTCAGGCTACCATTGCCAAGCAGAGTAATAAGGTCTTTAGCGACATCAAAATGAATTTTGTTGGCAGCGGCATCTACAATGTCATCAGGGCCAGTGAGTTGCTGCCTGTATGTTGCCGGGTTGCCCGTCGCATTAATCTGGGTGAGTTCATTATTTTTGCTATCCAGTACGACTGTGTTGGCAGAAATGTGAATGCTGCCTTGCTGAATGTCTACATTGCCGGTATAGGTTGTAACGCCGGTCTTGGCATCGCGCTCCGCGCTATTCGCCTGAATCTCGATGGGCTTGCTGCGGTCATCGGGGAGTGCGTGAGCCCAACCGGCGGTGAATGCAGTTGCGATAATAATGAGTCTAGCGGCGGACTTCATGAATCTCCTTAACACGCGATGGCAGCAGCATGCGTTCGTTGGCCAGATCAGCCCTGATGCCAAGTGCTTTGGCTTCGCTGTTGCCCGTGCGTATGGTAACAGCTTTGTCTGTTTCGGCGAATTGCCTGCTTGTGTCGACAAGCAGTTTTTCAGTCAGGATTTCGGTACGTCCGCCGCGTGTGGCATCGCTCCAGAGACGTATATTCCCTTCCAGATCAACACGGTTGTTTGATTGGTAGGTGGTGGCAGTGTCTGCTGTCATTTGCCATGGTGTTGGTGGGGTATCGCCGCTTCGTTGTTCGAATTTAATCCGCGGAGCAAGAATCACACTGTGTTTGTCTGAATCGTAATAATCCAGTTTTTGTCCGTTCAGCTGGCGGATTTTTCTGCCAGTTGAATCAAATACATCCAGTAATGGGTCTTCTACTACAGCGTCGGGAAGCATGCGATCAGCTGGGGATTGATTTTCTGCGGTTGTACTGCCGGCCTCCCAGCGATAGTTGAGTCCTGCAATAGCGAGGAACAGGGTCGCGGCTATCAATCCTAACTGGCGGGCGCTGCCCAGACGGTATCGGGGAGCATCATCTGCAATGGCTTCAGGATCCATTAATTACCTCCCAGATAGCGTTGGTGGACGCTGTCCAACAGACCCCGGGCGCCAAGAATGAACTCAGCGGCTTCACGTACTGCTCCATTGCCACCTGAACAGGCAGTGACCACGTCAGCGTGTTGACGGACAATGGCAACGGCATTAGCAGGTGCAATACCCAGTCCGGCATGGCGAATGGCAGCAAGGTCGGGCAAGTCATCCCCCATGTAGGCTATCTGTTGGCTGGAGAGGCCTAACTGTTCCTGTACCGCCTGCATAGCGGCCCATTTGTCTTCCCTGCCTTGTATCAGCAGGCTGATTCCCAATTCCTGGGCGCGGCGCTCAACCATCAAGCTATTACGTCCAGTAATAATGCCGACCTGAATATCATTGCCTTGCAGCAATTTAATGCCTAAGCCATCGTGTATATGGAAGCTTTTAAGCTCCTGCTGATCACTGTTGTACGTAATCCGGCCATCTGTGAGCACGCCATCAACATCAAGTAATAGCAGTTTGACTGGAATGGACAACATGGCTGCATTCTGGAGGGAGGAAGTCATCAGGCAACCCCCGCCTTGAGTATTTCGTGCAAGTGCACAATGCCTTCAACCCGTTGCTCACCATCGGCTACCACCAGCGCAGTGATATGCATGTGTTCCATGATGGCCAGCGCTTCAGCCGCCAGCATGTGGCGATTGACGGTTTTGCCGTTGCGCGTCATCACACTGTCGATAGGTGTGTGGCGCAGGTCAACGATGTCGCTGTGCAGGGCCCGGCGAAGATCCCCATCAGTAAAGACGCCTAACAGATGGTGTTGCCCGTCGCAGATTGTTGTCAGCCCAAGCCCTTTGTTATTCATGACTAACAGGGCGTCGATCAGCGCAGTGCCTGCGGTAACGGCTGGAATACGGTCACCGGTATGCATAATGTCTTCAACTTTCAGTAGCAATTTGCGACCCAGCGCGCCACCGGGATGGGAAAAGGCAAAATCCTCTGCCGTGAAGCCCCTTGCTTCCAGCAAAGCAATGGCCAGCGCGTCTCCCATCACCAGAGCAACAGTGGTGCTGGCTGTAGGGGCGAGATCCAGCGGGCAGGCTTCTGCCTCCACACTGACATCCAGGTGTACATCCGCGGCCTGAGCCAGGGTCGACTGGGCGTTCCCTGTCATGCTGATCAGCGGCACGCCCATGCGCTTTATGAGTGGGAGGACAGTGACCACCTCGGCGGTGGAGCCTGAATTGGATAGTGCAATCACCACGTCTTTGGGGGTGATCATGCCAAGATCTCCGTGGCTGGCCTCGCCGGGATGCACAAAAAAAGCCGGGCTGCCCGTACTGGCCAGCGTCGCTGCGATTTTTCTACCAATGTGGCCGGATTTGCCCATGCCGGTAACGATAATGCGGCCATCGCAGCCTAGCAGTAACTCGCAAGCCCGACTGAAGTCGCCATTGACCGCTTGCTGCAGGCGGCTAACCGCAGCGCCTTCCAGTTGAACCGTGCGGAGGCCTGAGGCGATGAAATCATGTTTGGTATACGGCGCGTTCATGGCTTGGTGCTTGTGGCTCCTGATGGGGCTTTCATTCAGCATGGTGCGCGCAAATGGTATAGTGACTGCCCTGAAAAGTCATGGTTAAAAGAGAGTGCGGCGGAATGAGCGGGCATATCAACAGTTGGATTGAGCAGGTACTGACGGACGCATTGGCGGCTGAGCAAGTGCTGGTAGGGGGCGATGGACGACATTTTGAAATTACGGTGGTCAGCACGCATTTTGAAGGCCAGCGACCGGTCAAAAAGCAGCAGTTGGTATATGCTGCCCTGAATGAAAAAATCGCTGACGGAACCATCCACGCGGTGATGATGAAGACATTGACGCCAACTGAATGGCAAGCCCAGCAATAACGAGTCTGGGCATAACAGTTTTTACATAATTTCTTTGATAAGGTTTTTTTAATGGATAAGCTGATTATCACCGGCGGCAAACCGTTGTCCGGCGAAATTTATATTTCCGGGTCTAAAAATTCTGCACTGCCAATTCTGGCAGCAACATTACTGTGTGATGAGCCTGTTGTGCTGGGTAACCTGCCACATTTGCACGACATCACCACCATGATTGAACTGCTCGGCTGTATGGGCGTACGCGTTGTAGTTGATGAAAAAATGCGCGTCGAAGTAGATGCCAGGGAAATGGGTAGTTTTACTGCTCCGTATGATCTGGTTAAAACCATGCGGGCGTCGATTCTGGTTCTGGGCCCAATGCTTGGCCGTTTTGGCCGCGCCCAGGTGTCGTTTCCTGGCGGTTGTGCCATTGGGTCACGCCCGGTTGATCTGCACTTGCGTGGCATGGAGGCGTTAGGTGCGGTGATTGAAGTGGAAGGCGGCTATATCAATGCAACCAGCAATGGCCGATTAAAAGGCGCCACCATTTTTCTGGAAACAGTAACAGTGGGCGGAACGGAAAATATCATGATGGCTGCTGTTCTGGCTGAAGGTCAGACGGTTATACAAAACGCTGCGCTAGAGCCTGAAATTGTCGATCTTGCAGAGTGCCTCAATGCAATGGGTGCAGATGTTAAGGGGCACGGCACAGATACGATCATTATCAATGGCGTAGATAAACTGCATGGTTGTTCTTACGATGTGATGGCGGACCGTATTGAAACAGGTACATATCTTGCAGCTGCAGCGGCAACACGCGGACATGTAAAGTTGAAAAATACACAGGCAGATTCGCTGGATTCTGTTATTGCAAAATTACGTGAAGCAGGCGCAGACATCACTATCGGCGATAACTTCATTGAACTGGATATGCATGGCAAGCGTCCGAAAGCTGTGAGTGTACGCACGGCACCTTACCCTGCGTTCCCAACTGATATGCAAGCGCAAATTACAGCAATGAATGCGGTAGCGGATGGCGTAGGCACCATCGTGGAAACTATTTTTGAAAACAGGTTGATTCAGGCGCATGAAATGAATCGCATGGGGGCGAAAATTGTTATTGACGGAAATCATGCTGTTGTTACCGGCGTAGACCATTTGAAAGGTGCGCCGGTTATGGCAACTGATCTTCGCGCATCTGCCAGTCTTGTGATTGCCGGGCTGGTAGCAGAAGGTCAGACTATCATTGATCGCATCTATCACATTGATCGTGGTTACGAGTGCATCGAAGAAAAACTGATGCAACTTGGGGCCGATATTCGCCGCGTTCCGGATTGAACCCTATGAAAACTATTATCACGTTAGCCTTGACCAAAGGCCGTGTGTTGCAGGAAACCTTGCCGCTGTTGGCGGAAATTGGCATTGCGCCGCTGGAAAATCTGGAGAGCACCAGAAAGCTGGTTTTTGCCACAACGCATGAGCACGTGCAGTTGGTGGTATTGCGTGGTTCAGATGTGCCCACATATGTGCAGTTTGGTACGGCAGATATGGGTGTGTCGGGCAAGGATGTGATTCTGGAACATGGTGGTGAAGGGTTTTATGAGCCGCTGGATCTGGGTATCGCCCGTTGCCGTTTAATGACCGCAGGCATGAAGGATGCGCCGCTTAAATCCGGCCGTATCCGTGTAGCCACCAAATTTATCAATATTGCACGCCGATATTATGCAGAGCAGGGGCGGCAAGTTGATGTAGTTAAACTGTATGGTGCAATGGAGTTGGCGCCAATGATGGGATTGGCCGATGAAATCGTCGATATTGTTGATACCGGCAACACGCTGCGTGCCAATGGCCTGGAGGCGAGGGAAGTCATCGCGCCTGTGACATCAAGATTGATTGTCAATAAAGCGGCGATGAAAACCAAGCACGACATTATGCAGCCCATTATCAAGCAGCTGGCTATGGCTATTGAGAAGCGAAGAAAGAGCACATGAACATCCGGCAGCTGGATATCAAAGAAGCTGATTTTGCAGAGCGCCTTGCGCAGCTGTTGGCGTGGGAGTCTGTATCGGATCAGGATGTTGTTACGGCTGTTAACGACATCATTCTGGCAGTGCGTACACGCGGCGATGCTGCGTTGATAGATTTTAGCAACCGGTTTGATCGTCGCTCAGTCCAATCTATTGCAGAGCTGCAGATTACAGCGGAACAGTTGCGGAGCTCATTGGAAAAAATCAGCACTGCACAGCGTGATGCGTTGGAACAGGCAGCTGCGCGCATACACAGCTTCCATGAAAGGCAGCGTGCAGAATCCTGGCAATACAGCGAGGCAGATGGCACGGTATTGGGGCAGCGGATTACCCCTCTTGATCGTGTCGGCATTTATGTTCCGGGAGGCAAGGCTTCTTATCCGTCATCTGTGCTCATGAATGCCATTCCAGCCAAAGTAGCGGGTGTTCCGGAAATTATTATGGTGGTGCCTGCGCCGGATAACGAGTTGAGCGATATGGTGCTGGCAGCTGCAGCCATCGCCGGTGTTGATTGCATTTTTACTGTTGGCGGCGCACAGGCTATCGCTGCGCTGGCATTTGGAACAGAAACTGTGCCGAAAGTAGACAAGATTGTTGGCCCCGGCAACATCTATGTAGCAACAGCCAAGCGCGCTGTTTTTGGTCAGGTCGGGCTCGATATGATTGCAGGGCCATCTGAAATCCTGATTGTATGTGACGGCAAGACCAATCCTGACTGGATAGCGATGGATTTATTTTCCCAGGCTGAACATGATGAACAGGCGCAGGCTATTCTTGTTTCGCCCGATGCGGCTTTTCTTGATGCTGTTCAGGCCAGCTGCAAGAAACTGTTACCGACTCTTGAACGGGCTGCTATTGTAAAAACAGCAATGGAAAATCGGGCTGCATTTATTCTTGTAGAAAATCTTGATCAGGCGGCCGGTCTTTGCAACCACATTGCACCGGAACATCTGGAATTGTCGATGGATAGTCCGGAAAATTTTGCAGAAAGTGTTCGCCATGCAGGCGCTATTTTCATGGGGCGCTATACGCCGGAAGCGCTTGGGGATTACTGCGCTGGCCCCAACCATGTTTTACCTACATCCGGCACTGCACGATTTTCCTCTCCGCTAGGGGTATATGATTTCCAGAAGCGCAGCTCGATCATCCATGCTTCCAGAGCAGGGGCTGAGTCGCTGGGAAAAATTGCATCTGTATTAGCGCGTAGTGAACAGCTGACTGCGCATGCCCGCTCAGCGGAATACAGAATCAACTGAGGTATTGTAATGAGCAGATTCTGGAGTTCGCTTGTTCATACACTGGTGCCTTATGTTCCGGGTGAGCAGCCGAAAATAAATAATCTTGTCAAACTGAATACAAATGAAAACCCGTTTGGCCCATCGCCCAAGGCATTGGCGGCAATGCAAGCAGCGCTTAATGATGATTTGCGGTTATATCCCGATCCTGATGCGGGATTTTTAAAAGAAGCGGTTGCTCGATATTATGCAGTCGATGCATCGACAGTATTTGTGGGCAATGGTTCGGATGAAGTGCTGGCCCATATTTTTCATGCGTTGCTCAAGCATGAAGAGCCGATTCTCTTTCCAGACATTACCTACAGCTTTTATCCGGTCTACTGTGGTTTATATGGCATTGCGTATGAAACAGTCCCGCTTACAGAAAGTTTTGAAATAAATGTTGGGGATTATTGCCGGCCTAATGGAGGCATTATATTTCCTAATCCCAATGCGCCTACCGGCGTGCTGACATCACTTGAGCAAATAGAAACGCTGTTGCAGAAGAATAGTGATTCGGTCGTGGTGGTAGATGAGGCGTATATTGATTTTGGGGGCAATTCAGCCGTTCCATTGACCAGTCAATACCCGAATCTTCTGGTGGTGCAGACACTTTCCAAGTCGCGGTCATTGGCTGGCTTACGGGTTGGGTTGGCAATCGGGCATCCGGATCTCATTGATGCATTAGAGCGCATTAAAAACAGTTTTAACTCTTACCCGTTGGGTCGCATGGCGATTGTTGGTGCCGCCGCGGCTTTTGACGATGGCGACTATTTTCTGGAAACCACCAGGGCTGTGATCAGTGGTCGCGAAGAGCTATGTGTGCAATTGGCTGCGCTTGGATTTGTGGTGTTGCCATCAGCGGCTAATTTTATTTTTGTACAACACCCTGACTATCGTGCAGATGCTCTTTCAAAGGCTTTGCGTGACCAGTCAGTGATAGTCCGGCATTTCAATTTGCCGCGCATAGATAACTTTCTGCGTATAACTGTTGGGTCTGGTTCGCAGAATGATGCCTTGGTTAGAGCGCTGAAAAACATCGTGGCGGCGTGATTGCCTCAGAAGCCTTCCAGCATTGCATAGCGACTGAAATGAAAGCGAGCGCTGCCAAGTAATTCTGCAGACATACGTGCACGCTTCAGGAACAAGCCTATATCCAACTCATCCGTTACGCCTATGCCGCCATGCATTTGCGTCGCTTCGTTGCTGACAAGTTCATATGTCTCGCTGATCTTGGCTTTGGCGGCGCTGATTAACTGCGGAGCATTGCCAGCATCTTTTTCCACAGCATCCAGAGCCAGCATGAGAATGGATTTGCACATCTCTATTTCGGTGTACATATGCGCTGCACGGTGTTGCAGGGCCTGAAAAGTGCCAATCAGCACGCCAAATTGTTTGCGCTCTTTCAGGTATTGGACAGTGCGATCAAATATTTCCTGTATCCCGCCAAACATTTCTGCTGCCAGACAGATGCGCCCGCGATCCAGCGCCTTATCAAGAGCCGCAAATCCATTATGCATTTCGCCCAGCAAATGAGAGGCAGGAATGCAGACGTTATTGAATGTAAGACGCGCATAGTTGCGGGAATCTACCAGTGAGGTTTTTTCAATGCTGATTCCAGGCGTGGAGGCATCCAGCAGCAGCAAACTGATGCCATTTGTATCGCCCGCATTGCCAGCTGTGCGCACAGCAACAATAAAAAGGTCTGCAGACAATCCATCAATCACGCGGGCTTTGCTGCCATTGAGCAAAAACGTGTCACCTTCCTTGACAGCTGTTGCGCTGATTGCAGTGGGCTGGTGGTGGAATCCCTCATCGCAAGCTAAAGCTATGCGTTTTTCTCCGCTGAC
>ERZ724517.1429-NODE-1429-length-13174-cov-8.597302_pt1 | contig 13174 bp, 11 predicted proteins | sample MGYA00376050_ERZ724517 | MGnify/ENA primary metagenome ERZ724517 (study PRJEB28724, sample SAMN07190886) | activated sludge metagenome | isolation source: activated sludge of sewage treatment plant in Hong Hong | place: USA: Christiansburg, Virginia | collected... | reverse complement strand
ATCGGCGCGCTGACCATCGTCGTAGAGGGTTTCCATCTCGAAGCCGAGGGCTCGCCTGGCAATGACCTTGCCAATTCGGCCGAAGCCGATGATGCCCAGGGTCTTCTTGCTGACATCCAGGCCAAGACCGAATCCGCTCACGTTATCAGGTGTCCATTGCCCGGATCGGACAAAGGCGTCAGCCTGCGGCAAGCGCCGGGCGATGCCTAGAATCATGCCGAAGACGAGATCGGCGACCGCATCATCCATGGCGCCTGGAGTATTGGTCACCGTGATCCCGCGCGCCGTGCATGCGGCAACGTCGATGTTGTCGTACCCGACGCCGATGTTGGCGATCAGCCGCAGCTTCGGGCAGGCGTCCACGATTTCGGCATCCACGGCATCCAAGGCGGTGACCAGTGCCGCATCGGCATTGGCCATCAGTTCCTTCAGCCCTTCGCGATCGAGTCCTGCCTCGCCAGGCGCGATGACCAGATCCCCGAGCGGCGCCAGTGCATCGAGCAAGGGTTGCGGCAGGCGGCGGGCGATGGCGATTCTATTTCTTGACATGGGTTTGTCTCCTGCAGGGATTGGCGATCGGATCAGCCGGCCTGTCCCGTATTTTCTAGTAAGCCTGAAAGACGATCACTGTGACGGCGTGATCCGAGACATTGATGATGCGCGACGGCCAATTCGTTTCAAAGAAGCGGAAATCTCCCTGCGTCGCCGGCCAGTCGTTGCGCGCACCATCATTCCCGCTTGGTTCAAAAGCCAGCCTGGCAGCGTCGAGCGCGACTATCAATTGGGCGCTCCCCTGCTGCGGCAGAGGTAGCGGTTGCCCCGGGATCAGTTTGGCCTTGTAGGCACGGCCGCGGCGGGTATCGGCGATTAGTTGTGCCACGTCGCCAGCGTATGTAGAAACGCCCGCGCGTCGCTCGGCAGCGGGCGGCGTCTCGAGAAACTCGAGGCCGACATTGATGAAGGGCTGGTTGCCCGCCACAGAAACGCGATGGACCTGTGGCGTCGGCGAGTCCCGAGGCAGAGTATTCCCAGCCGGAAAGATGCTTTGACCTCTTCGTGGCGCGGTCGGCCTTCGGCTCCTCGGCGACATGCTTGCCGAAGAAGTTGGATTCTTCCGTCGTAGTCAGTGAGGTATGGCTGTCACTGGAGCCGATCATGCCGAACTTGAATGGGTTGGCGCCAAGCTGGCCGTCAAGCTTGAGGCCGTTCTTCAGAGCTTCACGGGCATACTCTTGCGGAATCTGCTCGCGTTTCTTGGGGTCCCCGTTCAGGTTGGCCGTGTCCCAGCGCTCGAATCTGGCGAATTCGTCATTCGGCGACATCAGCGGGTGGGCTTCAGAGTCCCCCTTTATTTGCGAGGCTTCGTAGAGCGGTTCCCAGCGTTGGCGGGCCTCGGCATAGGCGCGCGTCATCGGGTTGCCGAGCAGGTCGCCAAGGGCGAACATGCGCCCGTTGGAAAGGTTGCCGTTGTGCGGGATCGCCAGCACCTTGCTGCCTGTCTTCTCTTCCCAGGTCTGCAGCCATTTCCAAAGGTCTTCGGGGTTGGTCGAATCCCAGCTGGTGAACGGCACCATCAGGTCGGCCTTGTCCTTGCCGTCACGGAAGATAACGTTGCGGTGCAGGTTGTCGCCCTTGATCAGCGAGGTCCATTCGTAACCGATCAGGGTCGTGAAGCGGCCGGGGTCGTTGTATTTTTCCTGAATCGCCGTGTTGCGCTGCCACATGACAGCGAGCGTCTCGCCACCGGTCACGGCCTTGGGCAGGGTGCCGTTCGACTGGGCATCGATCATCTCGAGCGCTGCCGTTGCGCCGTCCTTACCACCCTTGGCGATCAATTCTGACCAGCGCCTGGTGGTCGGATCGCCCATCATCAGCGGGCTTTTCGCGGCGAGTTCCTGGATCAGGCCCAGGCCTTCCGCATGGTCGGCGATCACAACCCAGTCGAGCGGACGATCCAGACGCGCTTTCTGCCCGGTCGAAGACGTCACTTCCTCGCCCCGCGCAAAGCGCACCGCCGCCTCGGGTCCGAGTCGGTTGCCGAAGGCGCCGGCGTCGGCAGACCAGCCGCTGTGTACATGCGTGTCGCCCCACAGCAGTTTCTTCGGTGCCGAAGGGCCGACGTTGGGCGAGTAATCGGCAGCGAATGCCGCCGCGCCGGTCAGGGCGCCGGCGACGAACAAGGCGAGGGAGCCTGAGCGCATTTGTTGTGTCTCCTGATTTGATGGCCTTCCGGTACCCGGCATGACCCTTTAGTTGCTGTCGCTTTGGTCGAGTCTGAAACCGGTGCTAGCTTACCAACCTTGTCTGGGCAAGATGCAGGAAAGCCTTCGGATCCGTTTCAAAAATTCGGCCTTTCAGGAAGATGCCTTGCTTGCCTTGAATGCCTGATTCAGCGCGGCGCAATGGCCGCCGTCAGCACAGAGCGCAGCCACCGGGTTGCCGGATCATGCTCGCGTTCGGTGTGCCAGAAAAGGTGCAGGCGCAGTTCGGACTGGCTGAGCGGCAGCCGATGAATCTTGTTGCCCAGATGCGCGTTGATCGATTCGGCCAGGCCCCGGGGCATGGTGAGCAGCATGTCCGACTGGGCGACGAGCCGGGACGCCGATTCGTAGGTCTGGCAGCGCGCACCAATCTTCCGCGAAACACCCTGGCGCGAAAGTTCGATGTCGTCGACGGCGCGCCCGGTTTGCCGGGACGATACGATCGCGTGGGTGGCCAGCAGATAGTTCTTGCGCGTGACCGGGCTGGCGGAACGCGCAACGACGACCCATTCGTCCTTGAACAGCAAGCTGCTCGAAAGGCCCTCGATCGTGCCGTGAAAAACGTCGATGGCAAAACCCAGCCGGCCCGCGGCAAGGTCGGACTTGAGCGTGTCACGTTCGACGCGGACGCTCTCGATGACCAGTCCGGGTATTTGCGCGTGCAATGCGCTGACCAGCAGCGGCAGCAAGCCTGGCTCGGCCTTGTCGTTGATCGCCAGCCTGAGTTTCGCGATGTCGCGTGTCGGCTCGAAGTGGTCACCCTGCATCATTGCCTGCCCCAGCATGTCGAGGCCGTCCCGGATGCCAGGCCAGAGTCGATGCGCCAGCGGCGTCGGTACCACGCCCTGCGCCTCCCGCACGAACAACGGATCAGCCATGCGTTCGCGCATGCGCGAAAGTGCATGGCTGATCGCCGATTGGCTCAGGGCCAGCCGGTCGGCGGCCCGTGTCAGGTTGCCCTCGCGGTAAACTGTCGCAAAGACACGAAAAAGGTTCAGATCGAAGCGCGCCAGGCGGCTTTGGTAATTAATCTTGTTCATGACTCATCATGCAGGTTAATCGCTTGCGTCATCATAGCCCAAGCTCTTAGCATCACGCATTCCAACGACCGGAGAACAATGCCATGGATTTCGGAATGACCCCGCGCGGACGCGACTATCTGCAACGTACCAAGGCCTTCATGTCCGAGCATATCGAACCGGTTGAGGCGGCATTCTGGGAGGAGGCGCGCGCCCATACCGCCAACGGCGACTGGCGGCAGTGGAAAGTGCCCGCCGTGCTCGAAGAACTAAAGGCCATGGCGCGTGCGCAAGACCTGTGGAACATGTGGATTCCTGACGACAGGCTCGGTCAGGGCCTGAGCATCGCCGATTACGCCTACATTGCCGAGCAGACAGGCCGCAGCCTGATCGCGCCGACGGTGTTCAACTGCAATGCGCCCGACACGGGCAACATGGAAGTGATCTGGCGCTACGGTTCCGAAGAGCAGAAGCAGCAATGGCTGATGCCCCTGCTCGCCGGCGAGATCCGCTCGGTGTTCGCCATGACCGAGCCCGCAGTAGCCTCGTCGGATGCCACCAATATGCAGGCCACGGCGGTGGTCGATGGCGATGAAATCATCCTCAATGGCCGCAAGTCCTGGTCCAGCGGTCTGGGCGATCCGCATGCCAAGGTGGCGATTTTCATGGCGCTCACGCCCGACCCGGAAAAGAGCCGCCATCAACAGCACTCGATGGTGCTGGTGCCGCTCGATGCTCCCGGCGTCGAGATCGAGCGCATGCTGCCGGTGTTCGGCGAATACGATGCGCCGCACGGGCACGGCGAGGTCAGCTTCAACAATGTGCGCGTGCCGCTTTCAAGCTTTGTCGCCGGCCCCGGTCGTGGCTTTGAAATCGCCCAGGGACGTCTTGGCCCGGGCCGCATTCACCACTGCATGCGCTGCATTGGCGCGGCCGAAAAAGCACTGGAATTGGCAGTTGACCGCGGCATGACTCGCACGGCCTTCGGCAAGCCCCTGCTCAGCCTGGGCGGCAACCGCGAACGCATCGCCGATGCGCGAATGGCCATCGACCAGGCACGATTGCTGACCGTCTATGCTGCCGCGAAGATGGACAAGGTGGGCGCCAAAGGCGCAATGCAGGAAATTTCCGCCATCAAGGTGGTCGCGCCGAATGTGCTGCAACAAGTGGTCGATATGGCGATCCAGATTCACGGTGGCCACGGTCTCACCCACGACTTTCTGCTGACTGGCTTCTTCGCCCAGGCGCGCGCCCTGCGCCTGGCGGACGGCCCCGATGAAGTGCATAAGGGCGTGATTTCCAAGATCGAAATCGCCAAGCGCGGCTTTGGCGGTTCATCCAAGGGCAAATGAACGCCGACCACAATCCACCTGCGGGCTTCCTCCCCCTGACCAGATCGAGCCCGGTGCTGGATCTGCTCGGGCCGCTTTTTGTGCGCGGCAAGGGCAGGGAGATGGTGCTGGGTTTTCGCGTGCAGGCCAAACACGGCAATGCGCGGGGTATCCTGCATGGCGGTATCGTGGCGACGCTGGCCGACGTCGCCATGGGCTATGCCATCGCCTTTGCCTCCGAGCCGCCGACGCCCCTGCTTACTGCCAATCTGACGGTCGATTTCGCCGGCGCGGCAGCGATCGGCGACTGGCTGGAAGTGCGGGTGGATATTCAGAAACGCGGCGCGCGCCTGGCCTTTGCCAACTGTTACGTCAGCAAGGGCGACGAGCGCATTGCCCGTGCCAGTGCGGTATTCATGGTCACGGAACAGGGAACGGAGAGAATCGGTGGCTGAAGCATCTTCAACGAAGCCATCCGGCGCAGTAGACGTTGGCGGGGCTGTGCGTCAGGGTGAAGAGCTCGACATCGCCGCCGTCGATGCCTGGCTCAAGGCGCAAGTGCCGGATTTGCGGGGCGCGCCCGAAATCACCCAATACTCGGGCGGCGCGTCGAACTGGACATATCGGCTCAAGTATCCCGACCGCGATTTGATCTTGCGCCGTCCGCCTGCCGGCACCAAGGCGGCCTCCGCCCACGACATGATGCGCGAGTACCGCATCCAGCATACACTCAAGCCGGTCTATCCGACGGTGCCGACCATGGTTGCCGCCTGTGATGATCACGCCGTGCTGGGCTGCGATTTTTATGTCATGGAACGCCTCGAAGGCATCATTCCGCGCGCCAATCTGCCTCGTGACGTCAAGCTCGATGCCACGCAAGTGCGCAGGCTATGCACCAATGTGCTGGACGAACTGATCGCCCTGCACAAGGCCGACTACAAGAAAGCCGGGCTCGAAACGCTCTACAAGGGCGCGGGTTTTTGCAAGCGGCAGGTTGGCGGCTGGGACCAGCGTTATGAAAAGGTCGTTACCTGGAACGTGCCGTCTTTCCGCAAGGTTCGCCGCTGGCTCAAGGCCAACTGCCCGGACGATAGTGGCGCCTGCATGATTCATAACGACTGGCGCTTCGATAACGTTGTACTCGATCCGCAGGACCCGACCAAGGTGATCGGCGTGCTCGACTGGGAACTGGCCACCGTGGGCGATCCGCTTATCGACCTGGGCAGCATGCTGGCCTACTGGATAGAGCCGAATGACAACCTCGTCATGCGCTCCATGCGCCGTCAGCCCACGCATTTGCCGGGCATGCTGACGCGCGAAGAGGTGGTGCGCTATTACTTCGACAAGACCGGCTTTTCGAGCGAGCACTGGGCGTTCTATGAAGTCTTCGGCCTGTTCCGCCTGGCGGGCATTGCGCAGCAGATCTATTACCGCTATCACCACAAGCAGACCGACAACCCGGCGTTCAAGAATTTCTGGATCGTCGTCCATGCACTGCACTGGCGCTGCCTGCAATTGATGCGCAAGGCGGTGTGATGGCGAGCATTCTTCTCGTGCGTCACGGCCAGGCTTCGTTCGGCGCCGCGGACTACGATCAGCTCTCCGGCATCGGCGAGGCGCAGTCGTTGCGGCTCGGCGAGGCGCTCGCGGCCAACGGCGAGACGATCGATGCGCTGTGGAGCGGCCCGATGCAGCGCCATCGGCAGACTGCGCAGGGCGTCCTCGCCGGCCTGCAGTCCGCGCTGGCGCCGCAGTGGCTCGATTCGCTCGCCGAGTTCGACCACCGCGAAGTCATCCTGCGCCATGAACCGGCCTATGCCGACCACGACAGTTTCGTCGCCATGATGCAGTCCCGCCCCGATGCACGCGCCGCCTTCGCGGCCATGTTTCGCGGCGCCATGGCGCGCTGGGTCGGTGGCCAGTTCGATGCCGACTACAGCGAATCCTGGGCGGCGTTTCAGCAGCGTGCCCAAGGCGCACTGCAAAGGCTTGCGCAAGAGGCCGGTGGCGAACAGCGTCATCTCGTCGTCACCTCGGGCGGCGTGATTTCGGTCATTGTCCAGTCGTTGCTGGGACTTTCCACCGAGAAAGCACTGGACCTCAACTGGCGCCTGGCCAATGGCGGCATCACGCGGATCAATGTCGATGCCAGGGGGCGCTGTAACCTGCACAGCCTAAACGAACACGCCCACTTTCAAGGCAAGCACAAGCACCACCTGACCTGGCGATAGGACGCTACCCAATGACTAATTCAAAAACCATCATCATCACCGGCGCCAGTTCAGGCCTCGGCGCCGGCATGGCGCGCGAGTTCGCAGCGCGCGGTTACCACCTTGGCCTGTGCGCGCGCCGCACCGATCGTCTCGAAGCCCTGCGTGACGAGCTGGTCAAGGCGCACGGCATCCGTGTCGAACTGATTGCCCTTGACGTCAATGACCACCCGCAGGTCTTTGCGGTGTTCGACGAGTTCAAGAAGCGCTTCGGCCACCTTGACCGTGTCATCGTCAATGCCGGTGTCGGCGAAGGCCGGCGCATCGGTACCGGTCACTTCGAGACGAACAAGCGCACGGCAGAAACCAACTTCATCGCGGCACTGGCGCAGTGCGAAGCCGCCGTGGCTATTTTCCGCGAGCAAAAGGCCGGGCACCTGGTGCTCATGTCCTCAATGAGCGCCATGCGCGGCCTGCCCAGGCACCTGACCACCTACGCCGCCAGCAAGGCTGCCGTGGCGCATCTGGGCGAAGGACTGCGCGCCGAACTGCTCGGGACACCGATCAAGGTCAGCACCATCTATCCCGGCTACATCCGTACCGAAATGAACGCCGGGGCCAAGAAGCTGGCTTTCGAGGTCAGCGAGGAAGTCGGCTCCCGGGCGCTGGTCAAGGCGATCGAGAAAGCGCCCGCCGAGGCTTGCGTTCCCGCCTGGCCATGGACCGTGGTAGGGTTCTTCATGCGCGTCCTGCCCTTGCGCTGGGTCATCAAAATGAGCTGACCCGGAAGAAGAGAGCTTGTGTTGACAGCCCTGATTCCGCAATAAATGAGGCACCCATGAATGATTCACCCGCGCGCACAGGGCGCCCGCATCGACCAGAACAACCCGCCACCTCATCCGGCCCGCACATTTCCAGGCAAATACCATGAAGACATTTACCGAAAAAACTGCCGTCATCACCGGCGCCGCCAGCGGCATTGGCCTGGCGCTGGCCAGACGTGCTGCTGCACAAGGGATGAACCTCGTGCTCGCCGACATCGACGAAGCCGCCCTGCATGACGCCGCACAATCGTTGGCGCTGCCCCCTGGGCGCATTCTGACCGCGCCTGCCGACGTGCGCCATGCCGCCGAAATCAAGGCGCTGGCCGATGCGGCCTATGATCGTTTCGGCGCTGTCCACCTGCTGTGCAACAACGCCGGCGTCGCGCTGGGTCGGGTGACCTGGGAACACACGGCCGAGGACTGGGCGTGGGTGCTGGGCGTGAACCTGTGGAGCGTGATCCACGGGATCGCCGAGTTCCTGCCACGCATGCAGGCAGCCGGTGACACCGCGCATATCGTCAACACGGCCTCTGCTGCCGGGCTGACCTCCTTCCCCGGCATGGCTGCCTACAACGTCAGCAAGCACGGGGTGGTCACGCTGTCGGAAACCCTCTATCAGGAACTGCAGATGACCCGCTCGCCGATCGGGCTGTCGCTGCTTTGCCCGGCCTGGGTGCCGACCGGCATCGCCCGTGCCGATCGCAACCGGCCTGCCGATGCCGGGACCACGAAGCCGGTGGAAGGCATTTCCGCTGTGATCAACCAGCGTATCGGCCGGGCCATTGCTACCGGCACCCTGAGTGCCGACGACATGGCCAGCGAAACCTTCAAGGCCATCGAAGAAGATCGCTTCTACATCATTCCGCATCGCAACATCAATGTAGCCATCGAGGCGCGAATGAACGACATTCTCGCGCAACTCAATCCGTCGCTGCCCGGCTGACCAGCAGGCGCCCCATCTGGCCGCTGGCACCCCGGCAATGTTGAACCCGATTCAATCAAGGAAACCCTGACGATGAAAGCACTGATCTGCAAAACCCTCGGACTGCCCGCCGCCCTTGTCTGCGAAGAGGTGCCCGATCCGCAACCGGGTCCCGGCCAGGTGTTGGTCGAGATGAAGGCCGCCGGCGTCAATTTCCCCGATGCGCTGGTCATCCAGGGCAAATACCAGTTCAAGCCGCCGCTGCCGTTCTCGCCGGGCTCCGAGTTGGCCGGGGTCGTGCTGGCGCTCGGCGAGGGCGTCAAGGGCGTCAAGCTTGGCCAGCGCGTGATTGCCTCCTGCCAGTATGGCGCGTTTGCCGAAAAGGTGATCGTTGACGGCAGGCAACTGATCCCGATGCCGCCGGGTCTCGGCTTCGATGTCGCCGCTTCGTTTACGCTGGCTTATGGCACCTCCTACCATGCCCTCAAGGGCCGTGCCGGTCTCAAGGCCGGTGAGACCCTGCTGGTGCTGGGCGCCGCCGGTGGCGTCGGTCTCGCGGCGATCCAGATCGCCAAGGCGCTCGGCGCGCGCGTCATCGCCGCCGCCTCGACGCCGGAAAAGCTGGCCATCTGCAAGGCAAATGGCGCCGACGAACTGATCAACTACAGCAGCGAAGACCTGCGCGAGCGCATCAAGGAACTGACCGCTGGCAAGGGACCCGACGTCATCTATGACCCGGTGGGCGGCCAGTATGCCGAGTCGGCATTTCGCTCCATAGCCTGGGGTGGCCGCTACCTCGTCGTCGGTTTCGCCAACGGCGAAATTCCGGCGCTGCCGTTCAACCTGCCGCTGCTCAAGGGCGCATCCATCATGGGCGTGTTCTGGGGCGAATTCGTGAAGCGCCAGTTGCCCGACTTCATCAAGGACCTGACCGAAATGTTCGGCCTCATCGGCCAGGGCAAGCTGCGTCCGCACATCTCGGCCCGCTATCCGCTGGCCCAGGGCGCGCAGGCGCTGCAGGACCTGCTCGAGCGCAAGGTGACCGGCAAGGTCATCATCACCAACGGCGATGCCGCCGAAGTCGCCCCCGTCGCCCCTGCCCCGGCGCCCCGGCCGGCTGCCGCCGTTCCGGTGGAGTCCTCCCCGGACAAGCCTATGAAGCCCGGCGATCTGGCGCAGTTCGTCGGCAAGGAAATCGGCGTGTCATCGTGGATCACCCTCGACCAGGCTCGAGTCAACGAATTCGCGCACTGTACTCAGGATGAGCAGTGGATACACGTGGACGTCGAACGCGCTGCCAGGGAGAGCCCCTTTGGCGGCACCGTCGCCCACGCCTTCCTCAGTTTGTCGATGATCCCTGCCACCATGTACGAACTGCTGGGAAGCAAGGCGGAGTTCCAGGCCGCACTGAACTACGGCCTCGACAAGACGCGCTTCATGTCGCCGGTCAAGGTGGGCCAACGCGTGCGCAACCGCGTCAAGGTGCTGGCACTGGAAGACCGGGGGATGGGCCGCTGGCTGCTGACCACGGAGAACACCTTCGAGATCGAAGGCCAGGACAAGCCGGCCATCGTCGCGGTCAGCCTTGGCATGTTGATCGAATAGCTGCATCCCATGTTTGACTGCGATTACCTGGTCATCAGCTCCGGCTTCGGTGGTTCGGCATCGGCCCTGCGTCTGGCGGAAAAGGGCTGGAACGTCGCAGTCGTCGAGCAGGGCCGGCGGATCGGCAAGAAGGAGATCAAGGCCGGCAAGCGCAGCATGTTCAAGCTGATGTGGATGCCGGCGCTTGGCCTGCGCGGCTAGTTCGTGCAGCACGTCTTCCACCACGTCGCCATCGTCTGCGGCTGCATCGTCTGGTCCGCAGTGATGCTGGATTTCCCGGGCCTGACGCGCGCAACCGGCGATCGCACGATCGCCGGGTTAAAGCGCGACCATGCGATCAGCGGGGCCGCAAGTTGACGCCCGGGCAGTTGGTCGCCGACGGCTATGCGCTGGTCGCAGTCTTCGATGAATGTTTCCCGGCCACGCCGGGTATGGCGAAAGCGAAGTAGCATCTCACCCTGCCAACCGTTCAAGATTAAACAGGAGACTCACCATGCTCACCGGCAAGCCCCGTCGCGTCGCCATCGTCGCCGCCAGCCGCACGCCTTTTGCCCGATCGGGTACCGCCTACGCCAAGCTGTCGAACAAGACCATGCTCACCGATACCCTGTGCGGGCTGGTCGAGAAGTGCCGCCTTGAAGGCGTGCGCCTGGGCGAGGTGGCCGGCGGCGCGGTGATGAAGCATGCCAGCGACTGGAACCTGGTGCGTGAATGCGTGCTCGGCTCCGGCCTCGATCCGCGAACCCCCGCCTATGACGTGCAACAGGCTTGTGGAACCGGCCTCGAAGCGACGATCCTGGTCGCCAACAAGATCGCCCTGGGGCAGATCGATTGCGGCATCGCCTGCGGTAGCGACACGACCTCGGACGCCCCCATCGAGGTGAGCCGCGGCCTGCAGCGCATGCTGATGGACCTGAATACGGCGCGCAGCAACACCGACAAGCTCAAGATCGCCACCCGCCTGCTCAATCCCAGGCTGCTGCTGCCCAAGCTGCCCGCGAACGCCGAACCGCGTACCGGCAAGTCGATGGGTCAGCACGCCGAGATAACCGCCCGGCGCCTTGGCATCAGTCGCGAAGCGCAGGACAAGCTGGCGCTGGCCAGTCACAAGAATCTCGCCAAGGCCTACGACAGCGGCTTCTTTTCCGATCTGGTGATGCCCTACCACGGACTGACGCGTGACAACAATCTGCGCCCGGACTCAAGCCTGGAAAAACTGGCCTCGCTCAAGCCGGCCTTCGACAAGAAAGCTGGCACCATCACCGCCGCCAACGCGTCGCCGCTCACCGACGGCGCCTCGGCCGTACTCCTTGCCTCGGAGGCGTGGGCGAAGCAGCACGGCCTGCCCATCCTCGCCTACATGGTTGACGCCGAAGTGGCCGCCGTCGATTTCATCGATGAACGCGAAGGCCTGCTCATGGCGCCGGCCTACGCGATTGCGCGCATGCTGCAGCGACGCAAGCTGAGCCTGCAGGATTTCGACTACTACGAAATCCATGAGGCCTTCGCCGCCGTGGTGCTATCCACCTTGCACGTCTGGGAGTCGGCGGATTACTGCAAGGAGCGCCTCGGTCTGCCTGATGCCTTGGGCAGGATCGACCGCAAGAAACTCAACGTGCTCGGCAGCAGCATTGCCGCAGGGCATCCTTTCGCCGCGACGGGCGGCCGTGTCGTGGGCACCCTGGCCAAATTGCTCAGCGAAAAGCAGGGTAGCGGGCGCGGCCTGATTTCGATTTGTGCTGCCGGCGGACAGGGCATCACGGCCATTCTGGAGAAATAGACATGAGCGATTACCTGGTCAATCTGGCCAACGACAAAGTCACGGCACAACTCGTCAAGACCCTGGGCCTGCCTACCCCGGCCCGCCTGCGCCGTGGCGGCACCGAAGATGCGGCCCCGTTGGGCGGTGGGGTGTTTCTCAGCGTCAGCCTCCCCGGCAGCCATGTCCGGCGTGCGCTCAGTGCCGCGCTCAAGGCGCTCGGCGCCCAAGTGGTCGCCAGCCTCCCCGAAGACGACAGCCGGCTCCAGGGGGTTGTCCTCGATGCCACCGGCTGCCGCACCCCGGACGACCTGCACGGGCTTTACGATGTCTTTCATCCGCTGATGCGCCGGCTCGAGCGCTGCGCCCGCATCGTCGTGCTGGCGGCTGTGCCGGCCGAGCAGGATGATCCGCTGGCCGCTGCTGCGGCGCGCGGCATCGAAGGCTTTGTCCGGGCCTTGGCCAAGGAGGTCGGCAAGCGCGGTGCCACGGCCAATACGTTATACGTGGCCAAGGGGGCCCAGGCCCGGCTCCACGGCCCCTTGCGTTTTTTCTGCGGCAACGGAACGACCTACGTCACCGGTCAGGCGCTGACGCTCAGCGATGTCGTCAAGACGCCGTCAAAACAGCCGTCGACGCAGCGCCTGGCGGGCAAGGTGGCCCTGGTTACCGGTGCGGCACGCGGCATCGGCAACGCCATCGCCACCCGGCTGGCGGCCGAAGGGGCCAAGGTCGTATGCCTGGATGTCGCGCCGGCGCGCGACCCGCTGTATGAACTTGCCTTGCGCATCGGCGGCATGCCGCTGGTGCTCGATGTCACCGCCGCGCCGGGCGAGCTGGCGGATTTTCTCGCCAGCAAGTTCGGCGGGGTCGACATCGTGATCCACAATGCCGGCATCACGCGTGACAAGACACTCGCCAACATGAAGCCGGAACAATGGGATCAGGTGGTCGCCGTCAACCTCAAGGCCATAGCCGCCGTGGACAAGGAACTCGATGCCCGGGGCCTGCTCAGGAATGAAGGTCGCGAGGTCTGCCTGTCGTCGATCAGCGGCGTTGCCGGCAATTACGGCCAGAGCAACTACGCGCTGACCAAGGCGGCGCTGATCGGCTACGTGGCGGCACGTGCGCAACAACTCGCGGCGCGCGGCATCACGGTCAATGCAATCGCACCGGGATTCATCGAGACCCCGATGACGCAAAAGATCCCGGTCGTGACGCGGGAACTGGGGCGCCGGCTGAA
>ERZ724517.1425-NODE-1425-length-13191-cov-3.442448_pt1 | contig 13191 bp, 12 predicted proteins | sample MGYA00376050_ERZ724517 | MGnify/ENA primary metagenome ERZ724517 (study PRJEB28724, sample SAMN07190886) | activated sludge metagenome | isolation source: activated sludge of sewage treatment plant in Hong Hong | place: USA: Christiansburg, Virginia | collected... | reverse complement strand
TGAACAAATAGCTCACGAAGTGGCGTGTGCTCTTGGAGAAGCTGGAGGGTTTCGTCGGCATGTCCTAGGCAGTAGCCGTTGCCGATGAGCATGTCGATATCGCGGCTGACGCCTTCGGCCCCGAGCGCAGCAGCGGTGAAGCTGGTCGCCATTGAAAAGAAGTAGATGGTGCCGCCTTGACGACAGCACAGGATCGCGGCCATCTCGGCACGGGGCGCGCTGACGCAGCTAATGACCAGGTCATATTCGCCACCGTCCGTGCACGCTAGGTCTGCAATGGCCAGCGCATCGGCGGCGTCCGCTGGAAGGATGCGATCGTAGATTCCCAGCGCCGCCGCCTCGCTAGCCGCTTTGGCAAAGCTCTCAATCCCGACGACGACCTCGGCTCCCGCCTTTCGGGCCGCCGCGCCGACGAGGAGTCCAGACTTACCGCCTGCTCCTAGCACCAGAACCCGACGAACACGCTTGCTCGCTCGCGGATCGTGGCACAGTCGGGCGACCTGCGGGGCCGCTCCCGCTACGTCGAGGGCCGATAGGGCCACCGACTCGGGCAGCGTTGGTGGTAGTCGCGCATAGCAGCCCGAGTCGAACAGGACCGCGGAACCAATGATGCTGACCTGATGGGCGTGTAGGTTGACGCTGAGGATTCGCTCGATCTGAAGCGGCGTTAGCGAGAGGGACACCAAGGTCGCTACCCGGTCTCCCGGTCGTAGCGCGTGATGCGACGGTGATAGTTTGTTGCCGATGTGCCTCACTCGACCGAGCAGCATTCCTCCCGACCCGGTGACGGGATTGTGCATTTTGCCTCGCTTGTCGACGGTGTCGAGGATCTGCTTGCGGACTCCTGCGTCGACATCACCTCCCGTTGCTCGGGCAGCCTCTTCCATCTGTCGGAAGCTGGCGGCATCGATGTTGAGTCGCTCTACATCGAGTAGCAGTTCGTAGTCCTGACCGTCACACAGTGCCGGGTTGCTTTCGACGGACCAAGCAGCTTGAGGGAGCACTCGCACGGCATCGCGGACGCGGTGCAGGCCATAGCGAAACACGAGAGGAATTTGATCGTCTGTGGAGGTCATCAGTTGCCTGAATGTGCTCTTATTGGAGCTTCTGAACCCGCCAGCGACCGTCTTCCAAAATCAGCGTTGCTTCTTGCTCAGGGCCGAGTGGGAGTCGGGCGGTGTTGCCATCGAGCGTCAGTGGCTCGTCAAGGTGCTGTCGCAGGGACTCGACCTGGGCGGTGATCTTCGGCTCTGCGGCAAATCGCTGCTTCAGCGCGTCGGAGGACAGCTTGCTTTCAAGAGACTTGGGCACGAAGCGCGTCAGGACATCAAAGCGCTGCCTGGAAAACGCCCGCACAAACGAGCGCAGCGTCCGTGACGGGGTGTCCTGCGGGTAAAAATCGAGTGGATTGTCCGCGAAGTAGAACGATGACACGGGCTGGGCTCGCGAATTGGCATCATCCCGTTCAAGTCGCAGCGACGTGCCATCTGTGAGCTTGGCCTCTGCAGAGTAGACGGCACCGGGCTCTCCGGCACGCAGCTCATCAAGTAGCTGGCGGCTTTGGCCCGGTTGTGAGTCGAGAACTCGCACAAAACATGCCCGGTCACAGCGCTTGCGAAAGTCGGTGCTCAGTCGTTGATAAGCGGCGTCAATGTTGCCGAGCGCGCTGTCTTGGAGGAACCCGATGAGCGCTGGTTTTGGGCTCCGACTGGATGCGCCGCAGCCGCTCAGTGCGAGCAGCAACATCACAGTGAGCCTCGTCACGGCTTTTCTCCCTCTGTGACGGTAGTGACACTGAGCCGGTAGGGGGCCTCGAAACAAGTGCGGCGGTCGCGGCTGCTCACTCGAAGCAAGACGTCACCAGCGGTGGTGATCGTGTGTTCGGGGACTTTTCCATCACTGGGCTTGGCCGGATCGGACTTATCCGGGCGCGCCTTGCCATCCTCGGGCTTGCCATCGCTGCGGACCACATCGAGGGTGGCGCTACAGTCACCACTGGGCAGGATCAGCTTGGCCAGATAGGTCGTGGTCGAAGTGCCCATCGCTGGAATTCGGAAACAGTCGACATCGCCGGGCCACAAAAAGCCTGCGATTTCTGTGGAGCCGGACGAAACGGGAAGGACGTTGGCTTGGTGCGCGCAGGTGTCGTTTGGTTCGCTTTCGGCGCCTTCGAGTGGTGATTCGATGAGCATTCGAAGGTGGTAGCGACTTTCTCCGGGGGGTCGTAGGAAGTTCTGACCACGTATTGCAACGACGACCCGACCGCTACCCGCTGGAATGGGCAGGTTGCGTATCCGCAGATCCTCTTTGCCTTTGCTCGCCGAGAGATCGAGAACCAACTTGATTGGAGCCGTGCCAGCATCCGGGTTGCCGATGGTTGGTTCTACAAACACGCGAAGCGCTGGTTGTACCGCCGGGGCGCTTAGCTCGACCCGCAGAATCGCGGCCTCGCGGAGACCTTCGCCGCTACCCGGACTTGCGGAGCGTCGACCAGGCACCGCTGGCAAGGTCATCACGAAATAGTCTTCGTCGCGCTTTGTCGATAGCACACCCGAGGCATCGCTACCCAAGACGGGGGTTGCGGACAGCAAGCTATCGTTAGGTTCAGCCTCACTATCGGGAGCCGCTGCCGTCGCAGAAACCGTCAGTTGATACGTGCCGAGTGCTGCTTCATGAGCGGCTTCGGGTTTGACGCGACCACGTACCCGAAGGTACAGCGGTTGTCCCGCCCGTACCGTCAAGCCCCACACTCGCTCACCTTCGCCAGGACCGCGATCGTCAATGAGACCCAGCGACTCACCATTTGCACCGAGCAGTTCCAGGCTCAGATCGGGCGCTCCACTTCCGTCGATGCGAAGCGTCTGCGGCGTGGACTGAGCCGGCCAAACATAATAGTCATCATCGCCTCGGCCTGCCCCATTGGTCGTCGGTGGGAGCAGCGAGCCGCGTAGTGCCTTCTGAGGATCGAGGCGCTGTGCATGTTCACGATCGTCGTTCGGCTCGGACTCCGGCAGCGGAGGGGCTAGGCCCCCGGGATTGCCGATGAGTGGCTTGGCCGAGACATCCAGCACCTGCACCGATGGACCCAAATCCTTCGATACGGCAAGCGGCTTGCGGGGATTGCAGGCGCACAGCCCGAGCACCGCGAGTACCAGAATCGATGGGTGCATCATGACCAGCGATGATTGCCCAAGCGGGGAAAAAGCGGCAGTCCCAGGTCGGGGCCGTCGACTAGATGTCCGACTCCGTATCCGCAGAGGCTTCCTGGGATAGCGTGGATGGCAAAGTGGCCATGAACTCGGCTTCTGAAACGAGCTGTCCGGCAACATGGACCTCGCCGCGGAACTTCCAGATTCGCCCACGACCACGCAGCAGTGAGGTGGTCAGCACGAGCTGATCGCCGGGAACCACTGGTTTGCGGAACCATGCTTTGTCCATGCTGACCAAATAGAAGGCTTGCTCGCCGGCTTGCTTGCCCAGTTTGAGGCACGCATGCACCGCCGCCGTTTGAGCCATCGCCTCCAGAATCAGCACGCCTGGCATCACTGGGTGTCCAGGAAAGTGACCTACGAAGAAAGGCTCGTTGATGGTCACGTTTTTGATCGCCCGACAGCTTTCGCCGGAAAACTCGATGACCCGATCGACGAGCAAAAACGGATAGCGGTGCGGCAGAAGCCGCATAATCGCCGTCACATCCAGCGGTAACACGGGTCCATCGCTCACGGCTACTTGCTCCCTGGAGCAGGATTTGCGCCTGCTGGGGCGGTCGGGGCCTTCATCTCGTTGACCTTGCGGATGACTTCGTTGGTGATGTCCATCGCGCTTTGCTGCGGCCACAGCACCACGTCATTGCGCAGCACCATGGCGAAGTTGTCGCGCTTGGCGAGCACGTCGATGGCGCGCATCACCTTCTCCTGCAGCGGTTGGAGGACTTTGGCTTCCTTCTGACCGATGTCCTGCTGGGCCCGCTGGAGAGCCTCCTGAAGCTGCATCACCTTCTGCTGAAGCTCTTCCCGCTTCTTCTGGGCAGCGGCTGGTTGAAGAACCGACTGTTGCTTGAGAAAGTCTTCCTCGAGCTTCTTAAGCTCATCCTGCTTCGATAGCAGCTCTTTTTGCTTCCGGTCGGCCTCTGCTTTCAGACCACCGATGCTTGCCTTGCCCTCGGTGGTTTCTTCGATGGCGCGACGGATATCGACGATAGCGATCTTCTGCTGCGCGTGCGCCAGCTCAGCCGACAGCATCACTGAACACGCTACGCCCATGCCTAAGGTCCATCGCACTGCTCGATTCAACATCTCGTAAGACTCCTGTTTCTTGGTGGATAAAACGTGCGCAGAGGTAGCAGACGTCCGACGCTGCATGGCGCATTCATTAAAAGAAGTTGCCGATGGTGAACTCGAAGACCAGCGGGTCTTCGCCGGTCTGTCGATTCAACGGAATACCCCATTCAAAGCGCAGCGGTCCAATCGGCGAGAACCAGCGGAAGCCGAAGCCTACCGAGTAACGCAGGTTCTGGAATGTCGGGAACTGCACGCAGGGATTGAACACCTCGGGCAGTGCCGACGTGGCGGCGGCGCTCGTGCAGTATTTCGACTCGAGGTTATAGCCATTGCCCATATCAAAGAACACCACGCCTTTGATTTGGACCGCCGGGATGATCATGAACTCAATCTCGCTGTTCAAGATGATCTGCCAGTTGGCACCGACGTTGAACGGGATCAGGTACGAGCCCGGCTCGAGCGCGCTCTGAATCTGGATCCGGGGCCCGAGAGAGAACAGACGGTAGCCGCGGATGCTCTGAATGCCGCCGAGGAAGTAGCGTTCGTAAATGGGGACACCTTCCGCTCGACGAGAGAAGACCAGACCGCTTTCGGCATTGAGGCGGAAAATGAACGGTCCCCAGATTGGCCGATAGAAGCGTGCATACCCAGAGACCCGGACGTAGTCGATCTCCGAGGCCAAATATCGATCCGCAACTTCCAGCGAGAGCAAATGGAACATGCCCTTCGTCGGGAACATGCGATCGTTGCGAGAGTCGTACTGCGTCCACAGTCGCACCGATGAGGTCCAGCCCCGACGATACAGGTTTGCGAGTGTCCCGCCGGCGATCGACTGCACCTGACCAAAGCCCGAGATCGACATGCCCTGGCTGTTCTGACCGATCTGAACCCACTCGAGCTTGTACGTGCCGAGCAGTCGGAAATAGTCACCAAACAGATAGCCCCAGGTCAGGTCACCACCACGCGTCGTGCGGTTGAAGTTCGGGTAGTAAAGGAGCTGGTTATATCCCGAGAATGAGAACGTGACGTTCGTGTCGAGGAAGTAAGGATCGATGTAGTTGATCGAGAAGAGCTGTCGCAACGAGGACACCTGTGCAGACAGACGCATCGTGGTGCCACGACCGAACAGGTTGTTCTGGGCGATCTGGGCCTGAAAGATGAAGTTCTCGATCGAGGAGAAACCTGCACCGATTTGGAACGTCCCCGTCGGGCGCTCCGTGACTTCAATGTTGACCTCTAGTCGCTCGTCGGTGGTGCCGCGCTTGGTCGAAATCTCGACTTTTTCAAAGAAGCCGAGTGCTTGCACTCGATTCTTTGAGAATTCGACGAGAGCTTCCGAATACAGCTCGCCTTCGATGATCTTTAGTTCACGACGGATGACCTTGTCGCGGGTCTTGGTGTTGCCTCGGACGTTGATGCGCTCGAAATAGACCTTTTTGCCCTGCTGAAGGTCGAAGGTCAGGTCGACGATCTTCTTGTCGGCATCAATCTGGGTCAGCGGCGTGACGTTGACGTTCGCATAGCCGCGATTTTTGTAGAAGTTGTTGATGTTCTGGATGTCTTGGCCAAGCTTCGAGCGATTGAACTGTTCACCCGGTTTGACCTTGAGCCCGGCGAGCATTTCTTCCTTGGTGAGGAGAAGTTCACCCTGGAAGTCGAGCTTGCCCAGTTTGTAGATATCGCCTTCCTCAATTGGAATCGAGATATAGAGGAATCGTTTGTCCGGGGACATCTCGACGGTGGGCTTGCCGATCTTTACCGTCACGTAGCCGTGGTCGTAATAGAACGCGGTGAGCAGCAGCACGTCGCGTTCGAACGCATCCTCTTTGTAGGTACCGGCGGAGGTCAAAAACGACAGCCAGTTGCCTTCCTGGGTCGCCATGACTCCGCGCAGATCCTCATCGGTGGCATGACGGTTCCCGAGGAAAGTGATCTTGCGGACCTCGACCTTGGCGTGTTCGTCAACGATGAAGTAGACATCAAGCTGCGTCGGTGAGTGGATCTTGATATCGGACTTTACGTCAGCGAGATAAAAGCCCTTTTCTACGTATAGGTCGTGGATCTTCTCGACGTTGCGCTTGATCTTGGCCGGGTCGAAGATCGTGTCTTTTTTGAGATCGAGAACCTCGTTGATCTTGTCGAGGCCCACTTCGCTATTGCCAGAGACATAGATCTTGCGGACCGACCGCTTCTCACGAACCACATAGGCGAGCAGGATTCCGCCGGAGTCGCCCTCTTCCCATTCGATGCGGACGTCGTCGAACGAGCGCATCTTCCACAGCGTCTTGAGATCGTCCTGAAGGGTCTCCAGTTTGAGTGGCTGTCCCTCTTCGATCGGCTTTTTGCCAAAGCGCTCTTCGGTCGACAGGGCGCGCTGCATCGCTGCGGCTTCGACCTTTACGTTGCCTCGAAAGCTGATCTTCTCGACTCGGCGACCGAGCGGGATGTCACCGTCGGCTCGCGCTGAAACGCTGCCGAGCATCACACCGAGCAGGCACGCAAGAAGTAGCCAGTAGGATCGCTTCAAACTGCACCTTCCTGTGCGGCTGAGCTGCGGCGTTGGGATTCATCGTCGGTGAGGATTCGGCCATCGGCCATATGCAGACGGCGAGGCATTCGGGCGGCCAGGTCTTCGTTGTGCGTGACGACGATCATCGTCATTCCACGCTCACGGTTCAGCTCGACCACTAGCTCGTGGATGGCTGCCCCCGTGCGTGCGTCGAGGTTTCCGGTCGGCTCATCAGCAAGGAGTAGCCGTGGCTCCATCACTAGGGCTCGCGCCAAGGCCACTCGTTGCTGTTCACCACCCGATAGCTCACCGGGACGATGTTGAAGGCGATGGCCGAGCCCAACCCGCTGTAGCAGATCGGTTGCACGCTTTTCAGCGACGCTGCGCTGGAGCCCCGCGATCATGCCCGGCATGGCGGCATTCTCAACGGCAGAAAACTCAGGAAGCAGGTGATGGAATTGAAACACGAAGCCGATCGTATGGTTGCGAAATGCCGCAAGCGGAGTTGGGGCCAAAGTCGTGACATCCGCCCCATCAATGACGACTTTTCCGGAGGACACAACATCCAAAGTTCCGAGCACATGCAGGAACGTAGATTTTCCCGCTCCCGACGCTCCGACCACGGCGACCATCTCTCCGGCTTTGATAGAGAGATCAATCCCTTTGAGGACTTCAATCGGACGACCGCCGAATGCGAAGGCCTTTCGTAAAGCTATAATCTCAACGGGTGCGCCGGACATGGTGGAGGCGAGGGCAGGGAGCGTACTTGTGTAGACTTGGCATGTCAAATGGCCCGTCGCGTCGATTGTGATTCGGAAGTCATGGTGCGATCCTTGACGAGTCGGCTACGTGCGACTCAAACTGGTATTAACAGCCACGATGGCTGAAAGAAGTGGGCGATGTTAGAGCCCTGGATCATCGAACAAATCCGTAAGCGGGAGGAAAACGAGCAGCGGCGACGCGAACAGCCGTTGATCCGCATTCCTGATTATCCACCGCCGCGTGATAGCAGCGACGAGGAACGCGATGATCGAGACATCCCAGGCGGCGAACGCGGTGTCGTGATCATTAGTCTTTAGCGCTCGAAAAGCTGGGCGGCGGTTGCGAGAGCAGCGGCGTATATTTGCTTGAGCGGCTTCGCTCGTTCGCTGGCGATGGCACGAACCGACTCGAACTCCGGCGCAACGTTGATCACTTTCTGAGTGAGCGGGTCACGGCCCAGCTTTACTTCAACTGGGCCGAAGCTTGTCATCACAGTGACGATCTCGCGAGCAAGCACGCTTCGCGACACTCGGTGGTAACGAACTCCGAGAGAAGTCGTCTCGGCGAGGATGTGGCGTACGATCGCGTCCCGCTGATTTTCATCGCTGAGCACTTGCAGCATCGATCCAGGTCGGCCTTTCTTCATGATCACCGGCACCAGCCAGGCATCCCGGGCTCCAAGCGCCAACAGCGATTCGATGAGTGGCGGCAGAAGCTGTGGATTCATGTCGTCAATGTTGGTCGACAGCTCCCACAGGCAAGATTCATCGAGAGGCGGCTGCATCGCCTGCACCGTTTCCGTCGGTTCATGTCCGGCGACGATGCGAAGGATGTTCGGCCGATCCGGTAACTCGCGAGTGCCCGCGCCATGGCCTGTGGCGACAATTCGCAGCGGCGGCATGGGCCCGTAGCTGTCGGCGTGAGTCGCGACAATGAGTGCTCCAGTGGGTGTCGTCAGTTCACCGAGGAGATCGCCTGCTTCGACCAACGCCCCTTTGAGCAACGCTGCCGTTGCCGGGGCTGGGATCGGGAGCAATCCGTGAGCCGTTCGGACGCGACCGGAGCCGAGTGGCACCGTTCGGCAGACGATTCGACGCGGTGTTAGCCAGCTCAGCGCCGCAGCGACCCCAACGATATCGACGATCGAATCGAGAGCACCGACCTCGTGAAACATCACCTCGGAGATGGTCACGCCGTGCATGGCGGCCTCAACCTCGGCCAACCGATCGAACATCCGCAGCGCTCGTGTTTTTACATCGCTGAGCAGCGGCGCACCCAAGAGCAAGCGACGAATCTCGGCGTAGTGAGTATGTGGGTGCTCGTGATCATCTTCGTGAAGGTGGTGTTCATCGTGACGGTGTCGATCTTCGTGATGGTGCGGCTCGTCGTGATCGTGAGGCCCGTCGTGACGATCGCGGTGCTGGTGGTGATGCGCGATGTCGCCGTGGTGGCGATGTCGGTGCGCGTGCAACGGCTCCCTAAGATCGATGACATCCACCTTTTTACCGACCAGGCCGCGCTTGGTGACGGTGCTGATCCGCAATTCCCAGTTTGACAGGGGGAGCAGGGCGAGCTGCTCGCGGACGAAGGGCTCGGGCACGCCGAGATCGAGCAGGGCTGCCATCGTCATGTCGCCCGCGAGCCCGGTTGCGCAGTCGAAATAGAGGGTCGCGCCACGCAGTTCGCTACCGTTGGACGTGGGGTTCATGGCTCATGCCTCCGGAATGGATCGGGCGACGGATGGGTTACCGAGCGCAAAGTGAGGGCGGCTGCGTAGCCTGCCCCAAAGCCGTTGTCGATATTCACCACAGTCACTCCCGAGGCGCACGACGACAGCATACCCAGCAAGGCGGCGATGCCCGAGAAGCTGGCTCCATATCCAACTGAGGTAGGCACCGCGATCACGGGACGTCCTGACAGGCCGGCAACCGCAGACGGCAGAGCCCCTTCCATTCCAGCGACAGCGATGATGATGCGGGCTTTGCGCAGCGTCTCTTCGGCGGCAAGCAGGCGATGAATTCCAGCGACCCCAACGTCACACAACCGTTCGACGTGGCATCCGAGAAACTCAGCGGTGAGAGCGGCTTCATCGGCGATGGGCAAATCGGACGTGCCAGCGCAAACCACCAGTACCGGACCGGGACGTTCTCCCTCGAGTTTGGCCCTTGGGGATCGCAGCAATCGGGAGCTGGCGTCGTAGTGGACCTCGGGTAACTCCCGCCGCATTGCTTCGGCATGCTCGTGGCTAGCGCGGGTTCCGAGGGCGGCACTGCCGTGAGAAAGCAGTTCCTTGAAGATGTCGACGACGTGCTCGGGCCGCTTGCCTTGACAGAACACAACCTCGGGAAAACCGGCGCGTAGGCTTCGGTGGTGGTCAACGCGGGCAAAGCCGAGATCCGCAAAAGGGAGCTTGGAGAGCCGGGCCATCGCCGTCTTTACCGCAAGCTGTCCATCTGCGACCTGCGACAGAAGTTCGTGCAGAGCTGCTTCGTTCACGGCTCAAAGCCATATCACGAAACCCGGGCACGTCGAGGTGGAGGTGCGCTATCCGTGAAGGCTGATCGGCACCTCACACGGCGCTTCTCCAAACAGCAAATCGGGGAGGCGTTCGCGCTGAGTATCGACGGGATGGTTACTGAGGATCTCTTGGGCACGACGCAGATCGCGGCGGTATTGTCCGATCACGAGGCTCCGGTGTCTTGGACTTACGATTTCGCGGCCGCGCAGGTTCAGGGTATCGATGGCGGCCTTCGCGACGAGAAAGAGCGAACCATCACTGATCAGGCCCCACTCGTGAGCTTGGACGGCGGCACCAACGTACGTGTCAAAGAAGACCAGCTTGCTGACGCCGTGATCGAGATCCTTGGGGCTGCGCGGATAGGGGCAGAACATGCCGTGGCTGCCATCGGTCAAGATCTGATGGATGAACACGCCGCGCAGGCGCTCGGGTTGGTGATACAGCATGAGCTCGCCGCCCAGCATGTCGCCTTGGCCGCTGTCGCCGATAAAGACAAAGTCTGACTCGGGGTACAGCGCCGCGTACTGTACGAAGTTGCGGAATTTGGCGAACGCTTGGACCTCGTGGACGTTGCCGATGCCGGAAAACGCTCGTGGGGCGGGCAGCAGGCTGTAGCCGGCGATGATCGACGCGTGCGCGGAGAATGTTGGGTTGAGCGTCGTTGTGTAGCTAAGGCTGGCCATCTCACGAGGGCGTGCCGATAAAAAGGTGACTTCTCCGGGGCTGCTGGCTTCGTTATTGCTTGCTCGTGAGCCGACTGAGAGTGCGCGAAAGAACTCCAGCACACCCGGAAAGATGGCTTTGTGCTGATAACGCTCATCGCACAGCGAACGATACAGGGTGTCGTCGATGTCCGACAGAACGCGCACCTTGTCGCGGGGCGGACGTGATGGCTGCTGCTGTTCACTGCGAGACTCGCGGGCAAAGTGAGCCAGGATTGCCTGACGCAAGATATCGTCGGAGATTTTGTAGTAGATCAGCTCGTGGAGGGTCGCTCGGTCGGGGCCGCGCTCGACCAAGCTCTTGAGCCGCGTGAGATCCTCGCCACGAGTTGCGAGCAGTACTTTGGTAATGACCAGCTCCTCTCGTCGAGACAGCCGGCTGTGTTGGACTTTGTCGATGATGGCCGCCCGCTCGTTGATGTCTTCGCCGAGCGGTCGATCGATGGGATGAAAGTGCATGCAGCCGAGCAAGCCCGTGGTGATCCACGGCAAGACGCTGCGGAGTAGGTCGGACGGTTTCACGGCAAAACGCTCCTTTGGCTCAAGCTCTCTGAGCAGTGAACCCAGTCTACGACAGCCTGCTCGGCTCGACCGGGTGGCCTGCGGCGTGCCATGCAAAGGCTGCGGCGTGCCATGCAAAGGCTGCGGTGTGCCATGCAAAGGCTGCGTGATGCGATGACCAAGGCTTGGGCGTGCCTATCACGGGCTGCGCGAAGCGATGACCAAGGCTTGGGCGTGCCTATCACGGGCTGCGTGATGCGATGAGCAAGGCTTGGGCGTGCGTAGCACGGGCTGCGCGAAGCGATGACCAAGGCTTGGGCGTGCCTATCACGGGCTGCGTGATGCCATGCCAAGGCTTCGCTCTGCCATTCAACGCCCGGGCAAGGGGGGGGACAATGTCCATTTCAGGCCACGCTCATTCGATGATAGCGTGCCAAGAATGAGTCAAAGCGGCGGCCCCATCGGAAGCTCGGCGCGGATGGTCACAACGCAGATTCTGTTCGTGTTGATCGTTGGACTGTTGTTTGCCGATCAGAACCTGCTGGCTCCCAACCTGACCGCGATCGGGACCGAGTTTGGCTTCTCGCGGGCGGAAATCGACCAGCGACTCGGGGCCGATGTAAACCTGCTGTTTTGGATGCTCGGTGGTGTGTTGACACTACTGGTTGGTTATTTGACCGATCGGGGCGATTTGGGCGCGAAGTTGTCGCGCAAGTGGCTCTTGACCATCGTCGCAGTGATCGGCCAGCTCGCGTGTTTGGGGTCTGGGCTGGCGAAGACCTACGACCAACTGTTGTGGGCGCGGGCGCTGACGGGGATCGGGATTGGCGGTGCGTTCCCGCTGATCTATTCGCTGATCGGTGACTACTACCCACCTCAGAAGCGAGCGAGCGCAACTGCGACCCTGGGGCTGGCGCAAGGACTTGGGATTGGCCTCGGGCAGCTCCTGTCCGGCATGGTCGGGACGTCGAGTGGCTGGCGGATGCCGTTTTTCGCTGTGGCTCTACCGGGCCTGTTGCTGAGCGTCCTGTTCGCGCTATTCGCTCGCGAGCCGAAGCGTGGCCAGCACGAGGAAGGTCTGACGCAGCTTCTCGCTTCGGGGCAAGCCTATGAGGAGCGCTTCCACCTGCGGGATCTACCCAAGCTGTTTGCGGTGCGCACGAATCTTCTGATCCTGCTGCAAGCGCTGCCAGGGACGGTGCCGTGGGGGGTGTTCTTCGTCTACCTCAACGATTACTACGCGCATGACAAAGGGTTCTCGGTTCCTGATGCGACGCTGCTGGTGATGGGGGTCGGCGTGGCGGCTATTTTCGGTGGCTTTGTGGGCGGGCTGTTGGGGCAAAAAGTGATGAACCGTAAGAGTCGGAACCTGCCGCTTTTATGTGCTATCACGACGACGCTGGCGGTGATTCCGATGGCGCTCTTGATCGAATATCCGGTGCGGCCGGGTCAGAGTCTGCTCGGTCCTCTGCTGATTGCTCTGTTGACCGGCACGTTGGCGGCGGTGACTGGACCAAACGTCAACACGATGCTCATCGCCGTCAATCCGCCGGAGCGACGCGGCTCGGCGTTTAGTTTCTTCAACTTGTGTAACGATCTCGGGCGAGGTCTCGGGGCCTGGATCGTTGGAGGGATGGCGGCCCGACTGGGGCGGGTGAGCGCGTTTCACATCGCCAACTTGATGTGGCTGCTCTGTGGCGCGGTGCTGCTGTCGCTGGTCTTTCTATTTCCCAAGGACGAGCGTGCCGTGCAAGAGCGACTGAGACAGCTATCCGACCGGAAGTTACAGAGCGGAGAGTAAGCCGTGCGCACGCTGCTTTCGTCGGACTCGTATACGTTGCTGCTCGGACCTCACGGGTTTGATCTGCGCATGCGTGGTCAATCACTGCTCGGGCCGTT
>ERZ724517.1423-NODE-1423-length-13199-cov-6.414410_pt1 | contig 13199 bp, 11 predicted proteins | sample MGYA00376050_ERZ724517 | MGnify/ENA primary metagenome ERZ724517 (study PRJEB28724, sample SAMN07190886) | activated sludge metagenome | isolation source: activated sludge of sewage treatment plant in Hong Hong | place: USA: Christiansburg, Virginia | collected... | reverse complement strand
GTTACTTTCGATATTCAAGAAGGTAAAAAAGGATTAAATGCAGTAAACGTAAAACTATCTTAGTTATATAAATACCATTTAAAATCTTATCCCCGAAGAAATTCGGGGATTTTTTTTGCCCAAAAATTCTACAAAAAGATAGGTGAATCTGCAAAAAAAAGGTATTTTAGACGACTAATTAAAAAACACTAAAACTTTTATATGGAACAATCTACTGCACCAAAAACCGGACATCCTAAAGGTCTTTATTTTTTATTTTTTACCGAAATGTGGGAACGTTTTAGTTACTATGGAATGAGAGCAATCTTTATCCTTTTTATGACTAAAGTATTGCTAATGAAGGACAACGAGGCGTCTGAAATTTATGGAAGCTACACTGGATTAGTTTATTTAACACCATTATTAGGAGGTTATTTATGCGATAAGTTTTTAGGGAACAGAAGAAGCATTATTATTGGAGGAGCATTAATGGCTTTGGGTCAATTTTTAATGTTTTTAAGCGCTAGTGTTGGTGCTGAGGGTGGAGTTTCTATTATGTGGGCAGCTTTAACAGCCATTATTATCGGTAATGGTTTCTTTAAACCAAATATTTCTACAATGGTTGGTCAGTTATATCCTGCTGGTGACAGAAGAATTGATAGTGCCTTCACCATTTTTTATATGGGAATTAACTTAGGAGCATTCTTCTCTCCTTTAATTTGCGGGTCAATGGATTTCAAATGGGGCTTTTTAATGGCATGTGTTGGTATGATTGTAAGTTTAATTTGTTTTGTTATTTACCAAAAAAAATATTTAATTTCTGAAGAAGGTAAAGAAATCGGATTACCAGTTAAAAAATTAGATGCAAAGAATATCATGGTAATTATTGGTTCAATTGCCATTATCTTCTTCATGTTAAACTTCAAACAAATGTTCAAAACAGATTTGGATATTATTGGTTACTTTATTTATGGCGCTATGATTTTAATGCCAATCATTATTTTAACTGATAAAAGCTTAACGAAAACAGAGCGTAACCGTATCATCGTGATCTTCATCTTAGCTTTCTTTGTTATCTTTTTCTGGGGTGCATTTGAACAAGCAGGTGCATCTTTAACTTTATTTGCAGATAGACAAACAAATAGAACGATGTTTGGCTGGGAAATGCCAGCGTCATATTTTCAATCCGTAAATCCTTTGGCGGTTATTTGTTTAGCTCCTGTTTTTTCTTTGATTTGGGGCTTTTTATACATTAGAAAACTGGAGCCTTCTTCTCCCAAAAAAATGGCTTTAGGTTTAGCCTTAGTTGCACTTGGTTATATTATTATTGCTATTGCTGTTAAAGGCCTTGGTATATCTGACAAAGTTAGTATGTGGTGGTTGGTTGCCTTATACATTATTCACTCTATGGGAGAATTATGTTTATCTCCAATCGGTCTATCAATGGTATCAAAATTAGCGCCTTTACGTTTATCATCTTTAATGATGGGCACATGGTTTTTAGCAAATGCTGCGGCGAATAAATTTGCTGGAACATTAAGTGCATTAATTCCTCCTACTCCAGATCCAGCAAACCCAGTGCCCCTAGAATTCCCTTCTTTTGTAGGTTTTCAAATCACTAATTTATATGAATTCTTTATGGTGTTTATTTTAATGACTGCTGCCGCTGCGGGAATTTTATTTGTATTGAGCTCTTGGCTACAAAAAATGATGAACGAAGGGCATGTTGAAGCACATGTTGAAGAACTACGTTAATCACTCTTAAACTTAAATAAACCCTAATAAGCCTATCATTTCAAAAAGGTTTATTAGGGTTTTTCATTAAAACACAATCATGGAAAAACAACTAACAATAGAAGAAATACAAGACTTTAAAGGGAAATACCCGAAACAAATTTGGCCTTTATTTTTTAGTGAAATGTGGGAACGTTTTTCCTTTTATGGGATGCGTGGTATGTTGGTTTTTTTTATGATTAACCACCTTAATTTTAATGAAGTAGTTGCCAATTTACAATATGGAGCCACGCAAGCCTTTGTTTATGCTTTTACTTTTGTTGGAGGATTATTTGCTGATAAAATTTTAGGGAAACGCCGCTCTTTATTTTGGGGTGGAATTTTAATGATTATTGGAAGTGTTTTACTAGCTATTAATCCAAGCGATTTTTTCTTTTTAGGAATTGCTTTTAATGTGGTTGGTACAGGTTTTTTTAAACCAAACATTTCGAGCATGGTTGGTAATTTATATAGAGATGGAGACAACAGAGTAGATGCAGGCTTTATGCTATTTTATGCAGGTGTTAATGCGGGTGCCTTTTTTGGTGGCTATGCTTGTATTGCTATTGGTAAAGGAGAAATGATATCATCATTAGTGCCTGAAGCCATGCGTTGGAATGTAGCGTTCGGATTATCCTCTGTATTTATGGTAATTAGCCTATTAACCTTTACACAAACTCAAAAAAAATTGGGTAACATTGGTTTATCTCCTTTATTACACTTACCAAAAAACACAAGACTAACCAGAGAAATATTAACCTTTGTAGGTTCTTTAATTGCTGTGCCACTTATTATGTTTATGGTTGCTAAAACTGAATATACCGATTGGTTTATGTACACCATTGGACCTTTATCCATATTATATGTCTTATTTGAGATGCGAAATTTTTCGGCAGTTGAAAATAAAAAATTAGTAGCCGCTTTATTATTTATGATCTTCTCTATTTTCTTTTGGGCATTTTTTGAGCAAAGTGGAGGCTCGTTAAGCATCTTTGCAGCCAATAATTTAAGCGATTCTATCTTTGGAATGCACTTAGATCCCAATGGTGTAAACAACTCATCAAACTCGTTGTACGTAATTATTTTTGCTACGCCTTTAGGTTTATTATGGCTATGGTTAGCTAACCGCAAAGCAGAACCAAATACCATTGTAAAATTCGGGTTAGGATTTATATTTTTAGCCATCGGTTTCTACATTTTTTATTCAAGTAAATTATTTGCCGATGGGAATGGTATTTCATCATTAGGACTTTTTGCTTTTGGATGGTTCATTATCACCTTTGGTGAGCTTTGCCTCTCACCTATCGGTACTTCGGTGATGACAAAATTATCGCCAACTAAACTGCAAGCTGTTATTATGGGAATGTGGTTTTTAGCAAGTGCTTATGGCCAGTATTTTGCAGGATTACTAGGAGCAAACATTGCAAGTGCTTCCGAAAATTCCACCAATCTTGAGAAATTAACGATTTATGCAGATGGGTATAAACAGTTAGGTATTTATGCCCTCATTGCAGGGATTGTATTGATTGCCATTTCTCCAATTATGAAAAAATTAATGGGAGGCGTTAAATAAGATTTAACAATTAGGTAAGCTTTTCGAAATCCAAATTAACAGATTTTGGCATTACCTTTGTTTTATGATACAGCATGTTTAACTGGAAAGATATATCAATGGCGGGCATCATCGTGATGGCTATCGTATTTTATACTTGCAAGAAAAGCACCCTACAAGCTTCCATTAATTCTCCCGAAAATAAAGTGAGTAACTTTATCGCTGAAGATAATTCTACTTTCTCTTTTGTTTCAGAAAACACCTATACTGAATTTCATGAAAATTCACCAGTAAACTGGATTACGTTTGATGAAGCTTATTCTAAATGCAAAAAAAATCCTCGTCCTATTATGGTGGATGTATACACAACTTGGTGTGGACCATGTAAGATGATGAGTGCCCAAACTTTCAACAATCCATTAATAGCAAAATACATTAATGATAATTTTTATGCGGTAAAATTTGATGCAGAAAGTAAAGACAGTGTGAAGTTTGATAAATATGTATTTGTGTCAACAGATGCTTCTAATCCAAAAGCTCCTCATCAATTTGCCGCTTCGATTTTAGACAATCAATTAGCTTATCCATCGATTGTATTTTTGAATAATCAAATTCAACGCTTAGATATCTTAAAAGGATTTATGCCTCCAAAACAATTTGAACCCGTATTAACTTATTATGGTTCGGGCGATTATCAAAAAACAAAATGGGAAGATTACCAAAAGACTTTCTTGCCTACTATTAAATAAGTGTTCAACTTATTAGCCTGAGATATCTCAATTCAAAAATATAAACCATTTAAGACTATAAATTGTTACTATTAATACAATAAATATGTATTTTAGTAATGGATAATCCTTTTATCTTTAAATCGTGAGTATTTTAAAAATATACATTGTAGATGATCATCAAATGCTAATTGATGGTTTAAAAGCGTTGTTAAGCGATGAAGCTCACCTATCTGTAATTGGCCAAAATACATTACCAAAAATTGCTTCTCAAGAAATCGTCAAACTTTGTCCTGATATTGTATTAACAGACATTAATATGCCTGAAATGGACGGCATTGAATTAACGAAAGAAATTAAAAAAACAAACCCTCATATTAAGGTTATTGCTTTATCTATGTTTGGAGAGCGAGAAACGATTAGTGATATGCTAAAAGCTGGCGTAAGCGCTTACATTTTAAAGAATACTGGTAAACAAGAACTATTAAATGCCATTGATAAAGTGGCGAACGGTGGAACGTTCTTTAGCGATGAAGTAGCAGATGAAATGAAAAAAGTGAATACCACTTCAGAATCCAAAGAAATCACCTTATCCTTGCGAGAAATTGAAGTAGTAGAACTAATTGCCAAAGAGTACACCAACGCTAAAATCGCAGAAGCCTTATTCATCAGTGAGCGTACAGTAGAAACGCATCGTAAAAATATTTTCCGAAAAACAGATACTAAAAGTGTTATCGGTCTTTTAAAATATTGCGTTGATAAGCGGATTATCAAGCCATTAAAATAATTTACAAAGGCTGAGTTTTAATTTTTTTAAGTTCAAAAACAATAATTGGTGTTATGATTAATGTTGGACCCAACCATAGTATAATTGGACTTAAGGGAATGTGGTCACTTTGATTAACCGTAAATGCAGTGATCGCTCCGATATAGCTTCCGCACATATTACCAATATGTTTTTTTAACCAATACATAGTTTCTGTTTGACCGTGAATGTATTTAAGAATATTTCTATAAACGCCATAGGTTCCTAAAACGCCAAAAACAAATGGTATAATCGCTTCAAAGCTTTTAGTTTGAAAATAAACAATAACTGCAAATGCAACCATTCCCAAAAATGTTATTCCTGCAATAGCTTCAATTAACCAATCAATAAAATGAGGTTTTTGACCGTTATGCAAATTTTTAAGCTTCAAAGCACGGTAAGCAATAACGGTTGAGTAATAGGTGAATATACCAATCAAAAATAAAAATTGATGACGTTTTACAACCGAAATAAAAGTGGCTGTTATAAATACAATCGTCATGCACCAAAAATAAAATTTACCAACAGGTTTGTGTTTTGGGGTGTTGCGTTTTAAAATAATGGCTAGGGCTCCCGAAATTAATGCGCCAGTGGCAGCAACTACATGAATAAAAAGCATGATTGAGATAGTTTTTTCCATAATTATTAATTTTTATGGAAACAAATCTACAACTACTTGATACCACATGTCAAATGAAAGGGTTGATTAGCAATACTTTGGGATAATTATCAAAGTTTGGGATGAATGTCAAAGTGAAAAATAAGCTTTGGGACGAATAACTACTGTTTTAAAGACTCTAATCTTTCAAAAAGAGCTTTACTGTAGTTTCTAGAAACTGGAATTGTATCCTTCAATTCAACTTTAAAATCTATTCTGTAACCTTGAGCATTTCCTTTGATATGGTTTATCATTTTCAAATTCACAATATAGCTTCTGTGACACCTTACAATAAAAGGAAATGTAATTTGAGATTCTATGCGTTTTAAGCTACCTCGTAATAATTGCTTGTTGACTTTATTGTTTCTATAAAATACAATGTTTGAATAATTATCTGCTGATTCGATAAATAAGAGTTCCTCTGGTTTCAACTCAAACCTATCTTTGTCATTTTCTGCAATTAAAATTAGTAAGTCTTCTTTTAAATCTACTTGGTTTTCTTTTATAATAGGAGATTCAACCTCTACTCTATTTTGAAAATCTATAACTTCTGCTTCCATTAATTCAGCATCCTTTTGATTGAGAGTTACAAAGCGATTGTATTTTAAAAGCACATTGGCCGTTATGGGAAAAAGTCCTAATAAAAAAGTGGCCATTAATGCTAATAGTAATTCTTGAAAATTAACATGGCTAATTCTAATTAAATTACCATAACACAAATTACCAAAGGCTATAAACACTAACACTAAAAGTAAACCCAAAGTTTCTTTCCAAACCGTCCAGGTTTCTTCGGGATTTTGCTTTTTAAAAATAGACGTAGATATGAATCTAAAAATAAGAGGGCATATAAAAGAAACAAATCCAAAGCCTAATAATTTCAATATTTTATAATCTGTTTTCCAAATCGAAACACCAAAAGGTTGAAATACAATTAAGAAAAAAGCAACGAAGCAACCTATTAAAAAATTAGAGTATACATCTCTAAACGAAAAGGAATAATAAGGATATGGTTTCTTTAAAAATGAAAACATCAATTATACTAAATCGCCATACAAATCAAAATCGCTGGCATCATTAATTTTCACATTTGCAAAATCTCCAATACGCACATAATTTGTATCTGTAGCTTTTACTAAAACCTCATTATCCACGTCAGGGCTATCAAATTCGGTGCGACCAACAAAGTAATCGTTCTCTTTTCTATCAAATAATACTTTATAAGTTTTACCAATCTTCTCTTGATTTAAATTATAGGAGATTTCTTGTTGTAATTTCATCACCGCATCTGCACGCTCTTTCTTCACTTTTTCTTTCACATCGTCTTTCAATAAATGCGCATGTGTGTTTTCTTCGTGCGAATACGTAAAAATTCCTAAACGCTCAAATTTAGTGTCGCTAACCCATTGCAGCATTTCTTCATGATCTTGCTTTGTTTCACCTGGATAGCCCGCAATTAAAGTGGTGCGAATTGCAATACCTGGGACTTTATCTCTAATTTGATTTACCGTATCAATTGTTTTTTGTTTGGTAATGCCACGACGCATGCTCGTTAACATATTATCTGTAATGTGTTGTAAAGGCATATCTAAATAGTTACACACATTGCTTCTTTTATTCATTACATCTAATACATCCATAGGGAAACCACTTGGGAAAGCATAATGTAAACGAATCCAATCAATACCTTCTACATCACTCAACTGATCAACCAAATTTGCTAACTCACGTTTTTTATAAATATCCAATCCGTAATAAGTTAAATCCTGCGCAATTAACAATAACTCGCGAGTGCCTTTACTTGCTAATAATTTTGCTCTACTTACTAAAGCTTCTATTGGTTCAGAAATGTGTTTGCCACGCATTAATGGGATAGCGCAAAAACTACAAGGCCTATCGCAACCTTCACTAATTTTAAAATAGGCAAAGTGATTAGGAGTAGTTAATAACCGCTCTCCTACTAATTCCTTTTTATAATCCGCTTTTAATGTTTTTAAGATTTTAGGTAAATCACGTGTTCCAAAATACGCATCCACATCCGGAATTTCTTTTTCCAAATCTGCTTTATAGCGTTCACTTAAGCAGCCAGTAACGTATAATTTTTCAATACTACCTTCTTTTTTAGCTTCAACATAACGCAAAATAGTATCTATGCTTTCTTGCTTAGCGTTTTCAACAAATCCACAAGTATTAATAATCACAATGTTATGATTATCATCTTCGCTTTCGTGCTCTACATTAAAGTTATTAGCTTTAAGCTGTCCCATCAACACTTCGCTATCCACAATATTTTTGCTGCAACCCAATGTTACAACATTTACCTTATTCTTTTTAAGTGTTTTTGTTTTCATCTTTATTTTCTAACTTTACAAAGATAAGATTATCATTCATACTGCTAAACTATGATTTACATAAAAAAACATATTATTTTGTGGTATGCAACCATTTGTTGCCTTTTTTTGAGTACCGCCTACTCTCAATCTTTGAACTATGACCAATTAAAGAAACTTATTAAGATACATGCCAACAATGCCGATTCATCAGTGTTTTTAAATGTACAGCTCGTAAAACTTATAGAAAAAGACAAAAGTAAAACTGAAGATTTAATAATTGCCTATTTAGATTTAAGCGAAGCCAACTTGAGGATAGGTAACATCCCAGAAGCTATGACTTATTGCTCAAATGCGGCATTAACGTCTCAAAAACACAATAATTCCTACTTACTATCAAGAAGTTATTACAGTAAAGCGCGACTATACATTAATCAAGAGAAATTTCCAGAGGCAATTGAGTATTATAAAAAAGGCTTGGCCATAGTTGAGAAATTAGGAAAAAAGAAAGAAACAGCTCAATTTTTATCACAAATAGGGTACGGTTTTGCTAATCTAAACCAATTAGATAGTGCTATATTCTTTCAAGAAAAGTCATTACATATGCGTGAGTTGTTAAACGACAGCATTGGCATGGCGACTTCTTTTAGCAATATTGGCTATGTGTATTACTTAAAAGGCGAAGTTCAAAAAACAAGAGACTATTATTACAAAGCAGCTGATTACAGAAAAAGCAGTCCTGATAAATATATGCTTGCAAGTAGCTTTATTGATTGCGCTAGCGCTGAACAAGAATCAGGAAATCCACTAAAATGTATTGAACTAATGCAAAAAGCATTAGATATTATTAAAGTCTCAAAAAATTTTTTACTTGAATCAAATTGTTACCAATCTATCGCTTATTCATATGAAAACATGAACCAAATAGATAGCGCTTACAAATATCACAAACTTTTTAAGGCAACAAACGACTCAGTTTTTAATCAAAATAATATTAAAACCATTAGTAACTTAGAAAACAAGTACCTCCTTAGTTCAAAACAAAATGAAATTGATTTACTATCAGAAAAAAATAAGAATAATGAACTTCAAGTAGCAAGAGAAAAAATGATTAAATGGTTTTTTGTAATTGGGCTCTTATTACTAGGAATTATACTAATTATGGTTTACAAGCAGCTTAAAACAAAAAAAGATGCTTTTAATAAAATAACTGAGCAAAAAATAATCATTGAAGAAAAGCAAAAGGAGATGATTGATTCTATTAACTATGCAAAGTTAATTCAAAACACATTACTAGCAAGTAAAAGTACTCTTGAAACAAATTTAAAGGACTACTTTATTTTATTTAAACCTAAAGACATTGTAAGTGGGGATTTTTACTGGGCAACAAAAAAAGATGATTGCTTTTACCTTGCTTGCTGCGACAGCACAGGTCATGGCGTTCCGGGTGCGTTTATGAGTTTATTAAACATAGGTTTTATAACCGAAGCGATTAAAGAAAAAAATATTCTAGAACCTGGAAACATATTTAACTACGTAAGACAGCGATTAATTGAAACTATAGGTAACGAAGGACAAAAAGATGGTTTTGATGGTATTTTGATAAAAATAAATGCAACAACTAAACAACTATCATACGTCGCTGCAAATAATAATCCAATCCTTATTTCGGATGGAATTTTAACTCATTTACCGCATGATAAAATGCCTGTAGGGAAAGGCGAAAAAGAAGCGCTCTTTACAACTCATCAAATAACTTATAAGCAGGGAGATTCGATTTACTTATATACGGATGGCTATCCTGACCAATTTGGAGGACCAAAGGGTAAGAAATTAAAATATAAACAACTAGAAAGTTTGTTGCTCGAAAATAGCAACCTAAATACGAGCTCACAAAAAGAAAAATTAAACGTACATTTTGAAAATTGGAAAGGTAATTTAGAACAAGTGGACGACGTATGTATTATTGGGATTTCATTTTAGCATTTAGCAAATACTTTTATCTTTACACTTAAGATTAAAACATGAAAAAAATACTATTTCTAATTTTTATAGCATCTTCCGTCTTTGGGCAAAATCAACGTTATATTGATAGTGTAAAAGCGTTAACAAAATCAAAGGTTGATACGGTTCGTTTTTCGGCCTATAGCGAATTAGTATGGGTTTTAAAGGAGACGAATAAAACAGAAGCGTTAGAATATGGAAATAACCTATTAACCGAAGCTACAAAAACGGCCAAACAAAAATGGATAGCACAAGGTTATAACGATCTTGGTATTATATATATCAGGAGTGGAGATCTAAATAAAGCCCTATTCAACATAGAAAAATCTTTGGCTATTCGGGAAAAATTAGGAGATAAAAAAGATATTGCCTCAAGCTTAAGTAAAATTGCCAATATCAAAACTGAAGATGGAAAGTATGGCGAAGCCCTTGAAATGCAATTAAGAGTTTTAAGATTATATGAAGAATTAAACATACAACCTTATATAGCACATACTTGTAACAATATTGGACAGCTTTATAATAATATCAATAAATACAGTTTAAGTAATACCTACTTAATGAGAGCTTATACTATTGAAAAAGAAATAGGAGATGTGTATGGTATGCCAATCACTCTTGCCGTTATTGGAAGTAATTATAGTGATTTACAGCAGCCAGATTCTGCAATTAAATACTTAGGTTCAGCTAAAACACTATTTAAAGAGGTTGAAGACTATACTTCGTATGCAATTGCTTGCAACAACCTTGGTCACATGTACAGGAAATTAAAGGATACAAAAAAAGGAAAAGAAAATTATGAAGAAGCTCTGAGCGTTAGTAAACAAATTGGAGATTCATCAGGAATAGCTTTGTTTGCAAATAATTTAGCCAATATTTTAATTGATGATAGAGAGTTTATTGAAGCAGAAAACATTTTATTAAATTCATTAGACATCTCAAAAAAATTAGGCTTAGGCGAAAATATTTTGAAAATTTATCAAAGTCTTACTGGACTATATATTCAAACCAAAGACGCAGTTAAAGCTGATTTTTATTTTGATAAATATCGTCAACAAAAAGATTCAATTTTTTCATCAGAAACAGCATTACAATTTTCTGAAGCACAAACCAAATTTGATGTTGAGAAAAAAGATTTAGAACTTGCCAAAAACAAAGCTGAAATAGAAACTAAAGAAAAACAAGCATTTGTAAAAAATATAATTATTATTTCAATTATAGTATTGTCCATATTACTTGGCATTACAGGATTTTTATTTTATCGCAAAAAACAAATTGAACAGCAAGCTAAATTAGATTCGGAGATTGCCCATCAAAAAGAAATTAGAACAAAAGCTATTTTAGAAGCAGAAGAAAAAGAGCGCCGACGAATTGCACAAGATTTACATGATGGAGTTGGCCAGTTATTGAGTGCTGCTAAATTAAACTTAAGTAATCTCGACTCTAAAATTGCCACTCAAACTGAGGAACAAAAATTAGCCATGCAAAACGCCTTAAGTTTGGTTGATGATTCGGTAAAAGAAGTAAGGGCTGTTTCACACAATATGATGCCAAATACCCTAATTAAATTAGGTTTAGCAAGTGCCGTGAGAGAATTCATTACTAAATTGGGCAATGCTCCTACTCTTAAAGTTGATTTAGAAATTGTAGGTTTAGACACACGATTAGATAATCAAATTGAAACTGTTTTATATAGAGTCATTCAAGAAATCGTAAACAATATTATTAAACATGCCAAAGCTTCTCAAATTAGCATGCAGTTAATACGTCACGATACTGAACTAAACATAATGATTGAAGATAATGGTGTTGGTTTTGATACAAATCAGTTAGATAATTTTGAAGGAATTGGTTTAAAAGGAATTCAAACCCGTATTGAGTTTTTAAATGGCTCTGTTCACTTTGATTCTTCTATTGGCAGAGGAACTACCGTTATCATAGACATTCCTTTGATATGAAAATGATATGGTTGATAAGCTTTGAAGAAAGCTATTTTAAGCAAGAACAAATTGAAAGCCTTATTTTTATTATACTTGGAATTCTTTCCATTTGTTTAGCCTTCATTTTTTTAGGAATAATTAAATACTCCTTTTTTAAAGGAATGGCAGTTCCTTTATTAGCAGTTGGTCTTATTCAGTTAATTGTGGGAACGACGATTTATTTGCGTTCCCCAGAAGACAAGTATCGCGTAACTCAGATGCTCATAAACAAGCGAAGTAAAATTAAAACAGAAGAAATACCAAGAATGGAAAAAGTGATGCAAAACTTTACTGTCTATAAATGGATAGAAATCGTTCTCATTCTTGCTTCCATCATTTTGCTTATTATATTTTATTATTCTCCACAAACTTACTGGAAAGGCTTAGCTTTAGGCTTACTAATTCAAGCAATTATTATGTTAAGCTTAGATGTTTTAGCCGAAAACAGAGGTCAAGTTTATATTGAGCAATTACAAAAAATCAGCAAACGGTAATTTACTTCTCCGCCAAGTAAATAGCAGCTAATCCTAAACCCACTGAACTAAATGTTGCATTTTTATATCCCACTTTTTCAAGAATAGCAGTAAAACGTTCGTTATCAGGAAATGCTTTAATAGACTCAGGCAAATAAGTATAAGCGCGTGTATCTTTAGAAAACATTCTTCCTAATGTTGGCGTGATATATTTAAAATGAAATTTATAAAACTGCTTTACTGGAAATTGCTGTGGAGAAGAAAATTCTAACACACATAATTGTCCGCCTGGTTTTAAAATTCGCAACATATTAGTTAATCCCTTTTCAAGGTTCTCGAAATTTCTAACTCCAAAACCTACTGTAATTGCATCCATCGAATTATCAGCTAAATCACAGGTTTCAGCATCACCATACTGTAAGGTAATTGTTTTATCTAAATGAAGTTTTTGTAATTTCTCTCTACCAAACTTCATCATGCCCTCACTAATATCAATACCAATCACTTTTGTTGGATTGAGTTTCATAGCAGCAATGGCAAAATCACCCGTGCCTGTAGCTACATCTAAAATATATTTGGGTTGTTTATCCGCAATTAACTTTATACATTTTTTTCTCCAGCCTTTATGAATACCAAGCGATAACAAGGAATTTAAAAAATCGTAACGAAATGCAATGTTATCAAACATTTGAGCTACTTGCTCTTTTTTTGATTCGGTGTTATTGTATGGTGTAACTGGGTTCATATTAATTCCCGCAAATCTCGCGGATTTTCGCAGATTAAAAATTGTTCGTTAAAAATTATCAGCGCCGATTTGCGAAATCTGCGGGACAAAAATTATTTAACGAAATCTAACTTCAACGCTTCTTCTAATAACTGTTCTTTACTAACAGGTACAACGCCAATTTGTTCACACACTAA
>ERZ724517.1417-NODE-1417-length-13227-cov-3.385439_pt1 | contig 13227 bp, 10 predicted proteins | sample MGYA00376050_ERZ724517 | MGnify/ENA primary metagenome ERZ724517 (study PRJEB28724, sample SAMN07190886) | activated sludge metagenome | isolation source: activated sludge of sewage treatment plant in Hong Hong | place: USA: Christiansburg, Virginia | collected... | reverse complement strand
AAAACGACAAGGGTGCTTCTATTAAAAATAGGGTAGTGCAGAAAGTGATTATTGAATAAAAAAAAGCTACCCATTTTGAATCGGTAGCTTTAAGAATAAGTTTTGATATCCATTTAGATGATCAACATCGCATCGCCATAGCTGAAGAAGCGATATTTATTTTTGATTGCCACTTTATAAGCTTCCATGGTGAGGTCGTAACCCATAAAGGCAGTTACCATTATTAGCAAACTTGTTTTTGGTAAATGAAAATTTGTAATTAAAGAATTGATCAACGCAAAATCATGAGGTGGAGAAACAAATACATTGGTCCAACCCGATGAAGGCTTTAGCATTCCCGTAGTGGTAATAGATGATTCAATAGCTCGAACTGAAGTGGTGCCAATAGCGCAAATTTTTCGATTCTCTTCCTTCGCTTTATTCACAATTTTGCATGCATAGTCGTCTACCTCATAATATTCAGCATCCATTTTATGTTTTGAAATATCTTCTACTTCAATAGGTCTGAATGTGCCCAAGCCGGTATGTAAGGTCACTTCTGCAAAATTAATCCCTTTAATTTCTAACTTCTTTATCAATTCGCGACTAAAATGCAATCCTGCTGTGGGCGCAGCCACGGCTCCCTCATTTTTTGCATAAACCGTTTGATATCTTTCCTTATCGTTCTCATCAGGCTTTCGTTTGATGTATTTTGGCAAGGGCGTTTCACCCATATTGTCTAAAATTGTTTTTAATTCCTCATTTGAACCTTCAAAAAGAAAACGAATGGTACGCCCACGAGAGGTGGTATTGTCTACCACTTCGGCTACCAGCGAATTGTCATTTCCAAAATATAGCTTATTGCCCACACGTATCTTTCGGGCAGGCTCCACAATCACATCCCAAAGACGATTTTGTTTGTTAAGTTCACGTAACAAAAATACTTCAATCTTGGCTCCGGTTTTTTCTTTTCTGCCATATAATCTTGCGTTGAAGACCTTGGTATTATTGGCAACCATCACGTCTTTGTCATTAAAATAATCGAGCACATCTTTAAACAATTTATGTTCAATTTTGCCGGTATCTTTATGCACTACCATCAATTTACTTTCATCCCTGTTTTTTGAAGGGGTTTGTGCGATAAGATTTAATGGCAGGTCATAAACATATTGCGATAGCTTCATAAAGGTAATTATTTTAAAGGGCGCAAAGGTATGAAAAATATGTCAATAGTGCACTATTTTTACTATTGCCTATCTATTTTTGGAATACAAAAACCTGAATTGTAGGGGTATTTTGCACCATTATGACACAAATTGCTATTTTTTGGTTTCGACGCGATTTACGGGTCCATGATAATAAGGGTTTTTTGGCTGCATTGCAATCCGGACTGCAGGTGCTTCCCATTTTTATTTTTGATAAGAATATTTTGGCCGAATTGCCTAAATATGACCGCCGCGTTGATTTGATACTACAAGCTCTCATGCACATGCAGAAGCAATTCAACCCTTATGGAGCTAGCCTTCTTTGTATTCATGATACACCGCTACAAGCCTTTCAAACTTTAATTGGCCAATTTGCTGTTCAAAAGGTATTCACCAACCACGACTATGAACCCTATGCAAGAAAGAGGGATACAGAAATTGAAGATTTTCTTAGAAGCAAACAAATCGAATTTCTCACTTTTAAAGATCAGGTAAACCTCGAGAAAGACGAAGTACTGAAGGAGGATGCTAGCCCCTATACAGTTTTTATTCTTTACAGCAAAAAATGGAAGGTCACTCTGAACCCCATGGATTTGGAACCCTTTCCGTCTGAAAAATCCTTAAATCGATTGTATCAGGATAACAGTTTACCTGTGCTCCCCACATTACACAACTTGGGATTTGAAAAAACGGATCTGCAATACCGTCCGCCAGTTGTTGACGCCTCCATTCTTTCCAATTATCACCTTAGCAGAGACATACCGGCACTGAATGGGACCTCCCAAATGAGTGTACACCTCCGCTTTGGAACCATCAGTATAAGAAGCCTCACATCTATTGCCTTTCAAACCAATGAAAAATTTTTAAATGAACTGATTTGGCGTGAGTTTTATCAAAGCATTTTATGGCATTTTCCGCAAGTAGTGAGCCGCTCTTTTAAACCAAAATACGATGCCATCATCTGGCAAAATAATGAAGCCGCCTTCAAAAGCTGGTGTCTCGGACAAACCGGCTATCCAATTGTAGATGCAGGTATGCGCCAACTGAATGCCACCGGTTGGATGCACAATAGGGTACGAATGATAGTGGCGTCCTTTCTTTGCAAGCATTTGCTGATTGACTGGCGTTGGGGTGAGTCCTACTTTGCTGAAAAATTGTTGGATTTTGATTTGGCCTCCAATAATGGTGGTTGGCAATGGGCTGCAGGTTGCGGTGTAGACGCAGCTCCCTACTTCAGAATTTTTAATCCGTATTTGCAAACCCAAAAGTTTGACCCTGAATGGCTTTATATCAGAAAATGGGTTCCTGAAGTAGATACCTTACACTATCCGCGTCCTATAGTAGTGCACGAGGAAGCAAGACGTCGCTGTCTTGATGTGTATAAAAAGGCACTCAATGAGGAAGCTCTTTTTTATCCCAACTTACACGATAAAATTTGAGGAACGAAAAGGCAAGCGTGCGAGTTGGGATTATCCTGCCGGCCCCGCCATTCGTGGATTTTGAATTTGTTGTCAGATTGCCTTGAAGGGAGTTGCAAAACAAATACTTAATCATCTCAGCATTTTCTAACACTGAATTTGGGTTTAAAAAGGATTTCTTTACATTTGACCTGTATGAGCGAAACGATTCCACATGAATCTTATATGCAACGTTGCTTGCAATTGGCCCTATTGGGTACCGGGCAAGTGGCGCCGAATCCACTTGTGGGAAGCGTATTGGTGCACAACAATCGTATTATTGGAGAAGGATATCATCAACAATTTGGCGCCGCGCATGCAGAAGTTCATTGTATTGAATCGGTGTCGGAGCAGGATAAAAACCTTATAGCAGACTCCACCCTTTATGTCAATTTAGAACCTTGTTCGCATTTTGGGAAAACCCCTCCCTGTGTAGATTTTATCAAGCAGCATCAGATTCAAAAAGTAGTAGTCGGATGTAAAGATTTTTCATCAAAAGTTAATGGAAAGGGGATTGCACTTTTGAGAGAACATGGGGTAGAAGTACTGGAGGGGGTTTTAGAAAACGAATCGAAGCATTTGAACAGACGTTTTTTCTATTTTGAAAATCGGCGACTTCCCTATGTGATTTTAAAATGGGCTGAAAGTGCTGACGGATTTATTGGGAAAGCTAATCAAAGCCTTAAAATATCCAATATTTTTTCTGACCGTTTGGTGCATCAATGGCGGGCAGAAGAAAGTGCCATCATGGTGGGATATCGGACAGCCCTTCAGGATAATCCGCAGTTAAATGTACGACTGGCTAAAGGGAAAAACCCGGTACGAATGGTTTTCGATAGGGATTTAAGTTTGCCATCCACCTGCCATCTTTTTGATCAATCGCAACGTACGATTGTCTTTAACTATCTCATAGAAAAATCTGATGGGGTAATTGAATTCATTAAAATTTTACCAGATAATGAGATTGAACAAATGCTCGAAATTTTGGGAAATAAGCAGGTGTCCAGTCTGCTGGTGGAAGGTGGCGCTAAATGCTTGCAAAAAATGGTGAATGCGAATCAATGGAATGAAGCAAGAATCATTAAAAGTAATGAATATTTGTATAATGGAATTGTGGGCCCTCATTTACAAAACGCAGAAATAATAAAGCAGATGCATATACAAACCGATCAGATTACTTTTTTCAATAATTACACCCATAACTTATGAACTATCTGATTTTTTCAATTCTGCTCAACGCATATTTGGGGGTTATTTTTGTTTTTTTTAATAAGTTTAAAGTCGACCTTTTTCAAGCCATTGTATTCAATTATATTTTTTGTGTAGTAACTGGCAGTGTGGTCATCGGACAATTTCCCATACATATTGCTACCATCGAAGAGCCCTGGTTTAAGTGGTCGCTCCTAATGGGTTTTATGTTTATTGCTGTATTCAATTTAATTGCCGCAAGTTCTATTAATGTGGGTGTTACGGCCACGCAGACTTCTAATAAATTATCGCTCATTATTCCGGTTTTGTTTTCATGGTATCTTTATCATGAAGCAATCGGCTATATTAAATGGGTCGGCATTTTTCTGGCTTTGGTGGCTGTGCTATTTACAGTTTTTAAATCGGAGAAGGGGGCAAGGGTAAAATCGATATGGGTGTACTTTTTGCCGATTCTTTTATTTATTGGAAGCGGTTTAATAGATACACTTACCAAGTTTGTAGAAGCGCGATTTATTAAGAATGACACTACTGCCAATACCTATCTCATTGCAGGGTTTTTGTCGGCTGCCGTTATAGGATTTCTTGCTTTGCTTTTTTTATACGGATTTGGTAAAAAGAAATTTCATATCAAACATGTATTTGCAGGAATGATATTAGGCATACCCAATTACTTTTCTATTTTTTATTTAATCAAAGCCCTTCAGGGTAATACGCTAACGAGTTCCGCCATCATTCCTATTAATAATATCGGGGTATTATTTGTAGTGAGTTTGTTTGGTATTTTTATTTTTAAAGAAAAAATGTCGAAGTTAAATTACGTGGGAATTGTATTAACCATATTATCGATTGCGCTCATTTATTTCGGAGATAAACATTTTAGTTTGTGAGTATGATGGCCTTTACATACAAAACATTAGCCGAAGAATCTTTAGCAGAGTTTTCTGATCGGGGGAGTAAATTTATTGCTTATGCAATGCCCGTCGAAACGCAGGAGCAAATGAAACAGGCTTTAAAAAAGTGTAAACTATTGCATCCCAAGGCGGTGCACCATTGCTATGCTTTTCGCATTGGTTTTGATAATAACAATTATCGAGCCAGTGATGATGGAGAACCTTCCGGAAGTGCAGGGCGACCGATTTTGGGGCAAATCGATAGTGCGCAACTTAGCAATGTTTTGATAGTGGTGGTTCGATATTTTGGGGGTGTATTGCTGGGGGTGCCCGGCTTGATACATGCCTACAAAACGGTGGCACAGATGGCCATACAGCAAAATCAAATCATAGAAAAAAAGCGAATGCAATTTTACAAACTGAAATTTGACTATACGGTAATGAATGAGGTAATGCGGATTCTTAAAGCCCATCATTGCGAAGTAAAAACGCAACAACAAGGATTGTTTTGTCAGATGGAAATTGGCATCGCCCTAGATGAGTGCGAAGCGGTTATTGAGAAAATAAAAAAACTACAAGGAGTGGAAGTGGATACTGCCTAAAAAACCTACATCAACATACTCACCGGATTTTCAAGATATTCTTTGAGGGTTTGTAGGAAGGAGGCGCCCACAGCACCATCTACTACCCGATGATCGCAACTTAAGGTTAGTTTCATAATATTTCGAACCGCAATATTTTTGTCAGATACCACTGGAGTAGCAGCAATTTTTCCAACTGCCAGTATGCAAGCATCAGGAGGATTGATGATGGCCGTAAATTCATCAATGTCCATCATGCCAAGGTTAGAAATGGTGAAGGTATTACCGCTAAATTCGCTGGGTTGAATTTTTTTGTTTCTGGCTTTATCGTACAATTCATTGGCATCAGTTGCTATTTGAGCCAGGGTTTTTTGATTGGCAAATTTGATGACCGGCACTATCAATCCATCAGGTAATGCAATGGCACTACCTATATGGATATGATGGTTTTGTCGTATAAAATCGCCCAACCAGCTACTATTGACGATCGGATGCTTTTCAAGTGAAAGAGCTACCGCTTTAATCATCATATCATTGATTGAGATCTTCACCGGACTTACCAAATTGATTTGCTTTCTGGTACTCATCAAGGTATCCATTTCTACGGAGGTTTTCAAATAGAAATGAGGTGCGGTAAACATGCTATCAGAAAGTTTCTGCGCAATAATTTTTCGCATTTGCGTAATCGGGGTATCGGTATGAGATTCTACACCTGCAACAAAATTTGTTTTGTACGCTACTGTAGGCTGATTCGTTAGCTTGCTGGATTTTTCAATATCGTCTAAATCTCTTTTTACTATTCTCCCATTATCACCGCTTCCGTTAATTTGTTGAAGGTCGATTCCTTTTTCTCTGGCAATTTGTTTTGCTAAGGGGGAGGCTTTAATTCTACCGTCTTCATGATTTTCAGTTGACGATGGTGCTGCCGTTATCTGCGCTGTCACTTGAGTATTTGGTACCACCGCAGTTGCTGGTGTGCTTTCTGATTTCGGTGCAATTTTTTCCGATAAAAGCGAAGGAAGATAGGGGGTAAGGTCAGTTCCTTCCTTGCCTATAATGGCGATAATGCCATTTACTTTGGCAGCTTCTCCCACAGCAACCCCTCGATACAATAAGGTGCCTTCAGCATAACCCACTACCTCCATGGTGGCTTTGTCTGTTTCTACATCAGCAATCGCATCATCTGCTTTTACTTTGTCGCCAATATTTTTATTCCAGGTAACAATTTTACCTTCTGTCATCGTATCGCTTAACAGGGGCATGCGAATAATGGTAAGGTCTTTAGGCAACACAATATCTGTATTTGAAGTTGGTGGTTGAGACTGTGTTTCGGCATCCACTGTAGGTATTTCAGACAGCACAGAATTTCCTACTGGAGTTTCTTCTATAAGTGTGCTAATATCTTCACCTTCTTTTCCAATAATGGCAATTATGTCATTTACTTTAGCGGATTGACCTGCTTCAACGCCAATATACAATAAGGTGCCGGCAACATAAGGAATCACCTCCATGGTAGCCTTATCTGTTTCTACATCTGCAAGTGAATCATCACTTTTAACACTGTCGCCTACCTTTTTATTCCACTGAGCTATTTTACCCTCTGTCATGGTATCACTCAGTAAGGGCATTCGTATTACTTCGGCCATATCCTCTTCGAAATTTTTTTCAAAAGTAGTATATTTTGCATAAAACTTCTACACTAAAAACAAAGCATGGGGATGAAAAAAACTATATTTGCAGCAATTCAAAATTATGGATACAAAAAATTACAGTTTAGACACCCAATTGATTCATGCAGGAGTGGAGCCAGACCCAACAACAGGCGCCATCATGACCCCTATTTACCAAACCTCCACCTATGTGCAGGAGGCCCCGGGCGTTCATAAGGGATATGAATATGCCCGAACGCAAAATCCGACACGAACTGCCTTGCAGAATGCGTTGGCCGCCATTGAAAAAGGGCGCTATGGCTTATCATTTGGATCTGGTCTGGCTGCGACCGATGCCATTATGAAATTATTGAATCCCGGCGATGAGGTGATCGCTACCAATGATTTGTATGGGGGCACCTATCGGATTTTTACTAAAGTTTTTGAACGATATGGCATCAAATTTCAGTTTGTCGGTATGAGTGATGCAGGCAGCATTGAATCCTTATTGACTGAAAGAACGAAGATGATTTGGATTGAAACTCCCACAAATCCTTTATTAAATATTATCGATATAGCAGCCTGCGCCGAGATCGCCAAGAGGCATAATGTACTATTGGTGGTTGACAATACCTTTGCTTCGCCTTACTTACAGAATCCTCTTGAACTAGGTGCGGATATCGTAGTGCACTCCGCTACTAAATATCTTGGTGGGCATTCTGATGTGGTGCATGGTGCCATTATTTTGAATGATGAAGCATTGCATGAGCAATTGAAATTTATTCAAAATTCTTGCGGTGCGGTGCCAGGGCCGCATGATTGCTGGTTGGTGCTTCGCGGTATTAAAACCTTGCATGTACGTATGCAACGCCATTGCGAAAATGGCGAAAAGGTGGCCCATTTTTTACGAAACCATCCTAAGGTAGAAAAAGTGTATTGGATAGGCTTTGAAGATCATCCCAATCATGATATTGCCTGTAAGCAAATGCGCGGATTTGGCGGTATGATTAGCTTTGTCTTAAAAGGCGATCAATTAGAAGACGCCATGCGGGTTTTAAGCGGTACTAAATTATTTGCCTTGGCAGAGTCGTTAGGAGGTGTTGAAAGTTTAATCGGACATCCTGCCAGCATGACCCATGGTGCCATTCCTCGCGAAGAACGAATCAAAAACGGACTAGCCGATTCACTCATTCGATTAAGTGTGGGTATTGAAGATGCTAACGATTTGATTGAAGATTTGCGATTAGCAATCGGATAATGATTTAGAATAATCATAACGGTCGCCACGCTATTATCAAAATAATCTCATTGATTCATCTAAAGTGATTTTTTCCACTTTTGCCATGACGCAAAAGCGGAGCAAAAAGTCTAGGCTTTCGGAATCTGCCTAAAAAATACATTCGCTCGTCTGAAAAAAAATAGCTCGCGAGGCGCTCGGGCAGATTTTTTTTCTTCCCCTCACTTCATAATTCTTTTGGAGGCAAATTCCTAAGGCCGTTGCACATCCGACCGCGGATACTCAATAATTTAGAAGGGAAAATATTATTTTATTAAATATGAATAGGTGTAAGTTGCAGGATACTCCTCGGAGAATATTTGCCATTATATTTCACTAATAAGCGGAATCCCTTTTCTTTAGAACCTCATTTCCTTGACATCAGGTGAAATAGTGAGTTTGCCTGCAGTTTTTTGTTTGATTTCATCGATACTAACACCAGGAGCATATTCGATGCATTCGAATCCATCAGCAGTTACATTAAAAACACCTAAATCAGATACAATTTTCTTTACACATCGTAATCCAGTAATAGGTAATGAACATGCAGGAAGCAATTTTGAATTTCCTGCTTTGTCGGTATGCTGCATGGCTACAATAATGTTTTTAGCGCTCGCTACCAAGTCCATTGCACCACCCATTCCTTTTACCATTTTACCGGGAATTTTCCAATTGGCAATATCTCCATTTTCTGCTACTTCCATGGCACCCAAAACGGTTAAATCTACCTTTCCGGCCCGAATCATTCCAAAACTCACTGCACTGTCAAAAAAAGCAGAACCTGCAATGGTGGTAATGGTTTGCTTACCTGCATTGATGAGATCGGCATCCTCCTCACCTTCTAACGGAAAGGGCCCCATGCCTAAAAGACCATTTTCACTTTGCAATACCACATCCATTCCTTCAGGAATAAAATTGGCTACCAAAGTAGGTATGCCAATACCAAGATTTACATAAAATCCATCTTGAAGTTCTTTTGAAATGCGATGTGCGATTTGATTTTTATCTAGAGCCATTATTTATTATTTTGGATGAATAGTTGAGGGTGCAAGTTAAAAAACTTCGGATAAGATTGAATGAATATTTTTTGGGATTGTTGCGACAGCAATTTATTGATGATAGCAAGTTCTGCATCGTGGTTCGTACACATCTTTTTCGCCCAATAAAACGGTTGCATCCGAAACGGTTTTCCGATAGCTGAAATTGGCAATATCACCACAAACCATACAGATGGCATGCAGTTTGGTAACATAATCGGCCATAGCTAAAACCTGGGGCATGGGGCCAAATGGGCGACCTAAAAAGTCCATATCTAAACCAGCCACTATAACCCGCAAACCCTTTGATGCCAATATTTCAGCCACTTGTGGCATTTCATTGTCAAAAAATTGCGCTTCGTCTATTCCAATTACATCTACTCCTTCGGTTAGCAATAGTATTTGTTGCGAGTTTTCAACAGGGGTACTCGAAATTCTGTTTTCATTGTGCGACACAATATCAAATTCATCATAACGCACATCCACTGTTGGTTTGAAAATTTCGACCCGCAGATTCGCAATTTGAGCGCGCTTTAACCTGCGAATCAATTCCTCTGTTTTGCCACTAAACATGGAGCCGCAAACGACTTCTATCCATCCTTTTTTGGTGTTTCGTATATTTGGTTCTATAAACATTGGTAAATCTGTCCGGTTAAATTACTTTTGGAGTCAACGAAAATAACGTGTACATGAAAGCTAAACTATTATTTGCGCTCCTTTTTTTATACACAATGTCACTTTCTGCCAAAGAGGGAATGTGGTTACCCTTTTTATTAGAGAAAATGAATGAAAAGGAAATGAAATCTATGGGTCTAAAAATTTCCGCAAAAGATATCTATGATGTCAATAAGGGAAGTTTGAAAGATGCTGTAGTAATTTTTGGCAGTGGATGCACCGGTGAGGTGATATCTAAGCAGGGCCTGGTGCTTACCAATCATCATTGTGGTTATGGCACAGTGCAAGGACTCAGCAGCCTGCAAAATAATTATTTGCTACAAGGATTTTGGGCAAAAAACAAAGAAGATGAATTGCCATGTCCCGGATTAACAGTAACTTTTATAGTACGAATTGACGATGTGTCGGCAAGGGTGAAATCTGGGATTGACGAGAAGATGAATGAAACAGAACGGAACAAAATTATCCTTTCCAATATTGAAATTATTGAAAAGGAAACGGAAAAAAACACTGGGCTCAGCGCACAAGTGAAGTCATTTTATTACGACAATGAATACTACCTTTTTTTGATGGAAAAATACACCGATATCCGTCTTGTGGGCTTTCCGCCAAATGGGGTTGGTAAGTTTGGAGGCGATACCGACAATTGGGCATGGCCTAGGCATACCGGCGATTTCGGGTTGTTTAGAATTTATGCCAATAAACAGAATAAACCCTCTTTATATTCCAAAGATAATATTCCGTATACGCCCAAAAAATCATTCACCATCAATATTAAAGGAGTTAAAGAAAACGATTTTTCGATGGTATACGGTTTTCCAGGTCGTACTGCTGAATATTTAACCAGCAGTGGGGTGGCAGAGGTGATGAACGTATTGGATCCTGCCCGTATTAAACTTCGAGCTGCTCGCTTGTCAATCATGGATGAGGCAATGCGCTCGAGTGAGGAAGTATTTATTCAATATGCCTCCAAGCAATCGAGCATTGCCAACTATTATAAAAAATGGAAGGGCGAATTGCTCGGACTGAAAATCAATAATGCAATCGATAAAAAGAAAAATGAAGAAGTCCTTTTTCAAAAGTGGGTAAGCGCCGACGAAATGAGAAGCCAACAATATGGTAACCTTATCGAGTCCATCGCAAAAAATTATGAGGAGCACAAAAATGCGATTTTGCTCAATGAGTATATTAATGAAGCGATATGGGCAAGTGAGTTGGTTAAAAAGGGCAGTATCTATGGAAGAATGTTATCAGCAATAGATACCATAAAAAGTTTAGATAGTTTGAAGCAGTACGCAAAAGAAATGCAGTCGTTTTACAAGTCCATATCGCTCCCTACCGATAGAAAGATTACCCAAAAATTGTATGAAATGTATGCCAAAGATATTTCTATGAACGATTTAATCAGCGATTCGCAAATACAGGAATTATATGAGAAGTCCTTTTTGTCTTCCAATGAAAAGTTTAATCAATTGATTAGTGTGGAGCAAAAGGAGGATATTAAAATATTGATTAAACAAGATGCAGCCTATAAAATTTTTTCCTATTATGATAGTTTGCAAAAAGCCAATCTGGTTTTTCTGAAACAAAGTTTATTGCAATTGAACAGTTTGTATGGTAAGTATATCATGGCAATAAGGGATTTCAAAAAAGGCAAGCAATTGTATCCGGATGCCAATTCCACCTTACGACTCACTTACGGCAAAGTAGAAGGCGTAGCACCGCAAGATGGAATGATCTACTCTTATTATACCACCCTTGATGGGGCCATAAGAAAGCACAATGAAAACAGCACGGAATTTACATTGCCATCTAAATTATTGCAATTGTATGAAAGCAAAGACTATGGCCCTTATGCAATCCAACACAAAGGACATTCAACAGTACCACTTGCTTTTCTGGCATCTAACCATACCACTGGCGGTAATTCGGGTAGCCCAGTGCTGAATGCTAAAGGAGAATTGGTGGGTACCAATTTCGATCGCATTTGGGAAGGTACTATGAGCGATATTCTTTTTGATCCGAATCTATGCAGAAATATCACATTGGATATTCGCTATACCTTGTTCATTATCGAAAAATTTGGCGGGGCAAAATGGATTATTGATGAATTGAACATTGTGAAGTAGCTTCTCTATTTGCTTTTTTGACGCCTGTTAGGTCCGTATTTTTTGTCAAATCTCAGTAGATCTATACCTAGGAAGCCCTTGCTTTAAATGATGCGTTTTTTGATTGAAACGAGCTTATCCATCGTTTTCCATTTTTTCTACTTAAATTAGCAAACTAAATTTTATTGATGAAGCATCCATTATTCCTCTTAATAGTCGTTTTTATTGCATCTGCAGCCTACTTTTTGATGCCGTCGGTGACACTGGATTTTGAACCAAAAACAGGCGAAACTCAAGAAGAAAGTGAAAAGAAACATCGGTGGGAACAAGCCATGCTAGCCGACCCAGCCACAGGCCAAATTCCGCTGGGAGTTCGATATCAGGAGTTATCTTTTTTAAAGGCTTTGCAAGCAAATAGCTATGCCAATTATAAAATGACCAGAGGGGGTAGCTGGAATTCAAGAGGTCCGTGGAATATTGGTGGTCGAACCCGCGCCTTTTGTATAGATGTAAAAAATGAAAATCATATTATAGCTGGAGCGGTGTCAGGGGGAATTTGGCAAAGTTTTGATGCAGGTACCAATTGGACCAAAGTAAGTGACTCCAATGCGCATCCGGGTGTGGTTAGTATTACCCAAGATACCAGAGCCGGTAAAACCAATATTTGGTATGCCCTTTCTGGTGAATTGATTGGCACTTCTGCAAGTGGTGGTGGTGCTTTCTATTTAGGTGATGGTGCTTTTATTTCACTTGACAATGGCAATACCTGGAAGCCTATTTCTTCTACTGCGGATGGTGTACCAGGACTATATATTACCAAGAATTATCAAGGGGGTTGGACGATTGCTGCATCACCTGTGGATACAGTACCTGCTTGTGTTTATATGGCTACTTATGGTAGTATTTATCGTAGTAGGGATACAGGTAATACGTGGTCCGTTGTGTTAGGTATTAACAATAATTCCTATTATACAGATGTAAGAGTCAGTAGCACAGGAATCGTGTATGCTGCGCTAAGTTCTGGAGGTAGCACCAAAGGATTTTTCCGTTCAGGTGATGGAGTTCACTTTACAAATATAACGCCATCATTTTTAAAAAGTTATGATCGCACGGTCTTAGAGATTAACCCGAATAATGAAAATGAGGTGTATTTTTTAAGTG
>ERZ724517.1415-NODE-1415-length-13235-cov-3.687936_pt1 | contig 13235 bp, 13 predicted proteins | sample MGYA00376050_ERZ724517 | MGnify/ENA primary metagenome ERZ724517 (study PRJEB28724, sample SAMN07190886) | activated sludge metagenome | isolation source: activated sludge of sewage treatment plant in Hong Hong | place: USA: Christiansburg, Virginia | collected... | reverse complement strand
AATGACTGCGGCGTCGTAGTTGCGGCCAAGCAATGGAAAGGTCACGAAAATCGCGTAGGCGACCATCAGTGTCGTCTGGCCAAGCAACAAGCCGAAGATGGGCAACGCCAGGGCCGAAAGTTCCCACAGGCGCAGGGTCATCAGCGCCATCTGAAGGGACTGCTGTTCTGCGGGAGACTTCTCATGCAGGGCTTGCTGCACCGTCTCGATGACCAAATGCAGCGCTTGCTGCTCCCAGGGGAGATCCGAGTTTGGGTTGGACTGCATGGAAGCCTCTCTCGTGCGTTGGACTGAGTCTTACAGCGACGACACGGCCATGGCCGCACGTGGGCGCACTATAGCGTGCTCGGCAAAAAAACCCCTGCCGTTTCGTAAGCTTGCTGTGGTATGGCATCGCCATGGTTACTGCCCCGCGTCCAGGGCCAGATCCCCTGCCACCGAGCGCCAGTTCCGCCGAACTCCTGACCCAGGAGTTCCGGCTGCGTCGGTTCCAGAACTGGTTCTTCCTCGGGCTGATGTACGGCTTCTTCTACATGAGCCGCTACAACTTCAGTGCGGTGCAGGCTGCTGTCGCTGAGCAGTTTGGTTGGAGCCATGCCGACTACGGCTCGATCTTGAGTGCAGGGCTCGCCACCTATGGTTGCGCGGTCTTCCTAAACGGCCCGCTCGCTGATCGAATCGGTGGCAAACGCGCCATCCTGATCGGTGCTGCCGGTGCTGCGATCTTCAACCTGCTATTTGGCCTGTGCCACCTTTTGATCTTGAAACCTGCCGTCGTGGTCGGTGGCCAGGTGGTCTCCCACGCCGAGCTTGGTGCGGGACTCAACAACACCTCAGTCATCGCCATGTTCGCGGTGCTGTGGGCCTGCAATCACTACTTCCAGTCGTTTGGGGCGCTGTCGATCGTCAAGATCAACGCCGCCTGGTTCAAAGTCAGCGAGCGAGGCAAGTTCGCGGGCATCTTCGGCATCATGATTCAGACGGGCCGAACCCTGGCTTTTACACTCTTGCCCCTGCTCTTGCGCTTCTTGCCCTGGCAGTACGCATTCTTTGTCCCGGCGGCGTTTCTGACCATCATGTGGGTGCTCTGTTACTTCCGTGTCGAGAACACCCCTGCCCAAGCCGGCCATGGTGACTTCGACACTGGCGACGAAAGCCCCGATGAAGCCCAGGCCGCTGACACCATCGGATTTGTCCTTCGTAAGGTCTTTGCCCGCAAAGCCCCGTGGATCATCGCACTATCGTCGATGTGCATTGGCTTGGTTCGGCACTCGATCGACCACTGGTACACCCGCTACATCGTCGCAGTGTTCGGCGTTACCGCTCGTACTCTCGGTTCGTTCGGTCCGTATCAGTTCGCGTCGGTGGCCATGCCAATTGCGGCGGTCATCGGTGGGCTCGTGGCTGGCAATGCCTCGGATCGGCTGTTTCAGTCACGACGAGCGCCGGTGATCTTCTTCGCGTTTCTCGGCATGGCAGCGTGCATGACCGGCCTGCGCGGAACCATCCACAATGCCTGGGGCGCAGCGGTTGTTCTCGTCGCTGTTTCGTTCTTTGTTCAGAGCGCGCACTCGCTGGTCGGTGGCGCGGCCTCGATGGACTTCGGTGGGCGCAAAGCAGTGGCGACGGCGGCTGGTCTGTTCGATGGGGCGCAGTACCTAGCGGGGGCTTTGGCCGGTGCTGGTATCGGCAAGCTGCTTGAACGGTACAAGCAGCCAGGTGGTCTGCCCGGCTCCGAGTTCGAGGTGTGGCCGTTTATGCCGCTCTTTTTCTCGATCCTTGGCGCGCTCATCATCTCGCGGCTGTGGAACGCGCTTCCCGGTCGAGGCGGACATGCCGCCCCGATTGCGAAAAGCGGTGGGCCTACTTATCCACTGACTGCGAGCTTACCGGCGGAGCCGCAACGGTAATTACCCGCTCGACACCATCCTCGGGCAGCTTCGGCACGTGGGCTGGTGCCTTGTCGGTCTTGCCGTTATACGCCACGTTGCTCGACACCAACGAGAACGGCATCGAGTCGGTGGTCGACAGGGCACCCTGAGAGGCGAACACCGTCGCACCGATCGCAGGCTGACCATCGATGTACAGGTCGAACGTGACCGGCTGAGCGGTCAATCGGAACAGCAAGTTCTGCGGCACTGCTGCATTGGTGACGCCGTTGAACGCGATCTGGTTCTGGGCGGTTATCTGCGCGCTGTCTCCTGGATAGGCGTTGTCAAAGCGGGCATAGGCGATCTGACAGCCGGCTGGGCAGGTGATCGAGCCTTCAAACTGATGGGCGAACCGATCACCCTGCCAAGCCAGCACCCAGTCGCCTTGACCGTTGGTGGTAATACCCAGCGTCGATTGGGGAAGCTGAATCGCCGCACCGGCATCAATCACGAACGTCGAGTACTGCGTCGTGGGAAGGCCGCCGCCGCCGCTCCAGGTGTTTCCACAACCGTAGCTTCCGGTGCAGTGGTGGCTAGAACTTGACCACGGCCCACACCCGGCAAGTAGGGCGAAGGCCATCGCGGCGAGACTCTGAATTTTCATGGGCTGGCTCCTTTGTCTGTCGGGCGCGAAGGTGCGCCTTGTTTCGATTATCGGCTGAAATGGTCGTTCACAAGGGTGAAGGCACCGCCAACTGATCGTGTACCGACGACTCCCGACACAGATGACGTTCACCCAGCGAGTAATATTCAAAGGCCGCATGTTGGACGGTAATTGCCACTCATAACAATCCCTATGCCCCCATGTCGGCAGATGACCACACAAATGTCATGCCGTTCTATCAAATTACCGCTTTATAATATTAATAAGTCATTTTGAGGCATGGGCATGGCTAGGATGCGAGCGTTTCCGACCTGGGTGGGATTGCTGGGGATCGGTGTGGCCGGTCTGCTCCTGATGGGAGACGCGGGCAACGCTGAAGCTCGACGGCATAAGCGTCGTGAACGTCGCACCGACGAATGCAAGGCCCCACCAGTGGTGTCGCCGGCGGATCAGGAAAAGGCGATGCGTTTCTACGATAGTGCTGTGATCTATTGGGAATCGAAAGAATGGAACCGTGCCCGCTCTGATTTTCAGAATGCCTATAACATCAGCAAACTCCCGGATTTTCTCATTAACCTCGCCTTGGTATCTGAGAAACAACGTAAATTTAACGACTCAATCGGCTATCTGGAAGGGTATATCGATAACTGTCCGAACGCCCCCGACCTAGACAAGGCTCGTCAGAAGATTGAGGATCTGCGGATCGCCCAAGCCATCGAGGAGGGCAAAAATCCGCCGCGTACGGTCAAGGCCTCACTGCCGCCGTGGCCAGCGATTGCGCTGATGGCAAGCGGGGCCGGTCTGCTCATCGCCGGCGTTGGTCTGGGTGGTGGTGCCATTTCCAAGTCGCACCTGATCAGCGATCCCGACAACCGCACCAAGCTGTGGTCGGTCGATTTGCAAGACATCGAGACGGCTGGCCAGCGGATGCAGACGGCAGCGTTCACCCTCGATGCAATCGGTGTGGCAGCACTGACTGCGGGCGTAATCTGGACCGGTGTGTACTACGCGCAGGGCAACACTGGCTTGTCGCTGGCGTTGGCCCCCCGTTCAGGCGGTGGCAGCGCTTTCATCCTCGGGAGGTTCTGATGCGGAGGTCGATGGTTCTGTCTCGTCTGCTGCGTGGCCTGGTCATCACCAGCGGCCTTCTCGTCGGCACGAGCTGTTACGCCCCCGACGTCACTCATCTTCTGTTTCGCTGCAACGGTAGCGGGCCCTGTCCGAGCGGCACGGAGTGCCTGTACGGGCTGTGCGCTGCTCACGGTGTCGAAGCCTGCGCGAGCGGCAACGGTTCCTGGCTCACCGATGACAACTTCAAGGCGCTGTGCCCGGCGATCGGCAGCGCCAGTGCCTGCGGTGACAACTACGAACCGGACGCCACCTGCCTTCCCGAAGCCGTGACGGTCTGCACCGATCCCTCGACCACCAAACCCAACCCCGACTGCTTCCGTTGCTGTCGCAAGAAGTAGACGTTGACAGAGCCACGCCGCGCTCGCCTATAGTCGCCGCCCATGGCGACGCCGACCTCTCCGCAAGACCCGCTGTTTCCGCTACATAGCGCGCTCGCGACCAAGGCACCAGCGCTCATCTACCTGTGCGGGAAGGAACGCTTCCTGATCGACCGAGCCATCGAGGCGATCAAGACCGCAGTTCTCGAACCAGCGACGCGGGACTTCAACTACGATCAGCTCTTCGGCAAGGAAGCGGGCGCAGCCCAGATCCTGGCGTGTGCCAAGACGCTGCCGATGATGGCCAAAAGGCGACTGGTACTGATTCGCGATGCGGATGAGCTGACTGCGGACGAGCTGGCCAGCCTGACCAAGTTCATCGAATCGCCCGCGCCCGAGACGTGTCTGCTGTTCGTAGCCGAAAAAGCCGATCTGCGGCTGCGCTTCTTCAACCTGTTCAAAAAGCATGGCCTGCTGCTCAAGCTCGATCCGCTCGCCGACAAACAGCTTCCCGGCTTTATCGAGGCCGAGGCCAAGCGCCTGCAAGTCGAGCTAGAGCGTGGGGCCGCAGCGCGAATGGCCGACGAGATTGGGGCCGACCTCGGTCAGCTCGCCGACGCACTGGAACGACTGTGCTGCTTTGTCCCTGTGGGCCAGCCGATTCGGATTCGTGACATCGAGGAGGTCGTGGTCACCACCCGGCAGCACTCGGTGTTCGAGCTGATCGACGCGGTCGGGGCGGCGGATCGCTCGGCAGCACTGTCGCTGTTGTCCGAGATGCTGATGCAGCGTGAACCGGCGCTCAAGCTGCTCGCCCTCCTCAGTCGTCACATCATGAAGCTGTGGCAGACGGCGGATCTGCTCACCCATGGTCGACCTTCGGCGGGTGAAGTGGCGAGCGCGCTCGGGGTGATGCCGTTTGTGGCAGGCAAGCTGCTCGATCAGGCCCGCCGGCTCAAGCTACCGAGGGTGCAGGCCATGCACGAGGTGATCTTTCACACCGATCGCACCCTCAAACAATCCAAGCTCGATGACGAGCGGATCATGGAACAGCTCATCCTGGGACTTTGTACGACCTAGCCGACGCCGAACAGACTACGGAGGCGGAAACACCACAATCGGCAGTCGCTGATCGCTTTCCTGACCACAGCGCCGAGCTTCCATCACCGCCTCTGCTTCTTCGACGGCAACCGCACGGGTGTGCTGAGCCAAGTCCAGCCGTGTGCGCGTACACAGCGCCAGCAGTTCCGGCAGCAGATCGGGATGCGGAGCGACTGCCGCGACCTGCGCCTGCATCGCCACAACGTGCTCCAACGTCGCTAGGCTCACAAGCTGTGCGCCCCCCTGCGGTTCACCGACCAGACCCCCGATCGTGCCGCCAAGTGGCTGGGAGCGCTCCAGCAGAAGCACCGTACTCGCAGGCTCGGCCATCAGAATCGCTCGCGCCCGTGCCGCATCGCTACCGATCGTCTCGATGATACAAGCCCCGGCGAGAGGCAGTCCCTGAGCAGTCGCCAGCTCGGCCACTCGCTGCCGCGCCCCTGCCGGATCGAGCCGCGCCGCATCCTGTGCCGAAAAACGCACCACAAACAGCCCCAGAGCCTCTGCAAGCACCGCAGTCAGCGCCGACCTTACGCCAAGTCCCAGCACCACGCAGACGGTTCCTGGCGAAACCCCAGCCCGAACCAGCCCCGCGTACGGCGTGAGCAGCGCATCGGCCAAGGCCGCGAACTGCCACAGCGAATCCGAAAGCGGTGCCGCATCCACAAACGGCGGCTGCAGGGGCAACAGGTAGCGCGCTGGCAGCACCTCGTACGACTGCGGAGTCGACGGACGCGACCGTCTCTGGGGACAGGTCAGCACCGCACCTCGGCGACAGCAGGAGCACTCCCCACAGGGTAGAATCCTCGGGACCAGGACCGGCTGGCCCGCCAAGTGCTCCGCTGCGGCCCCCGCCTCGGCGACAACACCGACACACTCGGCACCAGGAAAAGCCCCGAGCGCCGAGCCACAGATTTGCACCACTACATCGCTTGCTTGCAACGTCACGGCGGCGGAGGTTTGCAAATTGCCCCCTGTATTGGCAAGCGATTGTCGGTGATTTGCGAGCGTGCAAAAATTTGCGCCCGCGATCACCGGGTCGTGTAATCGACCCATGTACGAAGCCTGCACGACCTGCGGTGAGCGATTCATCCCGCAGTATGCCTATCAAGTTGCCACCTTACCGAGCGGCGCGGGAGAAGCACCACGTCGTCAGTACTTCTGCCAGCTCAGTTGTCGGCGCACCGCCCTTGGTGAAGTGAGCCACGCGGTCAAGCGCGCCCGTCGCATTGCCATCCTCAACCAAAAAGGCGGCACTGGGAAAACGACGACGGCCATTAACCTCGCTGCGGGCCTTGCGGAGCGTGGTTTCGAGACGCTGCTGATCGACACCGATGCCCAGGGCAACGTCGGGGCCAGCTTGGGCATCAAAGGCGAACGTAGCCTCTACCACGTGCTCGTCGATGGGACCGATCCCTCAGAGGTCGCAGTGCCAGTGCGCGGACGACTTGATGTCATCACCGCCGATGCGACGCTGGCCGCTGCCGAGGTCTGGCTGGCCCGGCGCGACCAAGACCGCGACCGGGTGCTATCCCAGCGAATGGGCCTCGCACATCGTCGCTATCAGTATGTGATTCTGGACTGTGCACCGTCGCTGTCTTTGCTAAACCAAAACGCGCTGACGTATGCCGATGAAGTGCTGATTCCGGTGTCCTGTGACTACCTGTCGCTCGTCGGGGTAAAGCAGGTACTGAAGACGCTCAAGGACATCGAGCGCCATCTGGGTCACTCGGTACGAATTGCCGGAGTGCTGCCGACATTCTTCGATTCACGCATTCGCTTGGCCAGAGAGGCACTCGAGACGCTGCGTGGACACTTCCGCGAAAAGCTGTTCGACCCGATTCGCCGCTCGACCAGGCTCGCCGAAGCCCCAAGCCACCGTCAGAGCATTTTCGAATACGACGTGGACTCCCCAGGTGCCGAGGACTATCGTCGAGTCGTCGAGCGGATTATGGGACGGGAACCGGCGTCAGTCGGCATCGCCAATCACAAATCCGATTCCACCGCGTCGACCTTGGAACCAGCGTCCATCGAATAAGGAGTCCAGGGTCATGAGTGCCAAATCCAGCGCCCCACGCGCTCTGCAGACCGATCCGCTTTCTGTCGATGATATCTTGGCGACCGGATTTTATCGTCCCGAGCGTGATTCTGAACGTGATTCGGAACGCGAAGCAGTCCATCAGCTCCCCATCGGAAATCTGCCCGAGAAAAAGCCTCGTCCGACGCATTACAAAGTGGTCTGTATCTCGCTCTACAATGAAGACATCGAGCGACTCGAAGGGCTGGTGCGCGAGCTGAAGCGCCAAGGCTATAGCAAGGCCAATAAGTCGCTGGTGATCCGTGCTGCGCTCGAGCAGCTCGATGTCGAAAAAGTTCCGCGCTTTCACTAAAGCGCGTCGAGGGTGACAGTGTCTACGCAACGGAAGCTTCACGTCGCCGTGCTCTACGGTGGTCGTTCTGGCGAACACGAAGTCTCGCTTCAATCGGCGGCCTCGGTGCTGCGCAACCTCGATCCTGAGCGCTTCGTCGCCATCCCAATTGCCATCGACAAAGATGGCCGCTGGCATCCGGGCGACGTCTCGCGGATCGAAAAGGGAGCGCGTCTACTGCCAGTGTTTCGCGACCAGCCGCAGGTGGTGCTACCGCCCAATCCACCAGGCGGCGACGGCACCATGCTGGTTCCCATCGAAAATCCGACGCTGCTTGGGATGGGATTGCCGCTCCCACAAATCGACGTGGTGTTCCCCGTGCTGCACGGTACGTTCTGTGAAGACGGTACGCTGCAAGGCCTGCTCGAGCTGGCGGATGTTCCGTACGTTGGTTGTGGCGTACTTGCGTCGGCGATCGGCATGGACAAAGAGGTCGCCAAGCGGCTCGCAGGGCTGGCTGGCATCCCGGTCGTACCGTATCTGACGGTGCATGGGCGAACCTATCCGGCGCAGGCTTCCTCGCTGCCCAGCGAGGTTGAGCGCGTGCTCGGTTATCCCTGTTTCGTCAAGCCGTCGGGTTCGGGTTCAAGCGTCGGCGTCCACAAGGTCAAGCATCCGCATGAGCTTGACGCTGCAATTCGGGATGCGCTGCGATTCGACCGCAAGGTGCTGATCGAAAAAGCCATCGACGCCCGCGAAATCGAGGTGGCAGTGCTCGAAAACCTCGATCCATCGGGCGGTCCGCTGTGCAGCATCGTCGGCGAAATCAACCCTCGCCACGAGTTTTACTCCTACGAGGCCAAGTATCTCGACGAAAACGGTGCCGCGCTGCTGGTCCCAGCGACCTTGTCCGCCGAGCAAGTCAGCGAGATCCAGAAGTGGGCCGGGCTGGCGTTCTCTACCCTCGAATGCGAAGGCATGGCCCGCGTCGACTTCTTCCTCGATCGCAAGAGCGGCCAGTTCTACTTTAACGAGGTCAACACCATCCCCGGCTTCACCTCGATCAGCATGTATCCGAAGCTGTGGGAGGCATCGGGCGTTGGCTATCAGGAGCTACTCAGTCGGCTCATCGATCTCGCGCTGCGTCGCGCCAGCGAAAAAAAGAAACTCATCCACGACTTCCAGTCGATGTAGTGCTGCATGCCGACGCGAGGAATCAAGCTGTGGCACTTCGCGTTGGCACTTGCGCTCACGGGGATCATCGCGCTGCTGGTTCTGCTGAACCATAGGCCCCCAGATCCACTGCCGATAGACGCCGCCGCGACGCAGTTTTCCGCGATGCGCGCCAAGCAGGACGTGGCAGCACTGACGGCGTTTGGGCCTCGTCCGGTCGGGCGCGATGGCAAGCCGCATCCCGAGTCGCACCGTCTGGCTCGACAGTGGGTTGAAAGCAGGCTGCGTGAGCTGGGGATGACCCCGGAGGTCCAGACCGGCAACGTGTGCGAGGGTGGCCACTGCTCAGAGGTCGAAAATGTGATCGCTCGGCGTCCGGTGGAAGGGGAAGGCGCGGCCCGTGAACCCGTGGTGCTGCTGTCCCACTATGACTCGGTGGCACGGGGGCCTGGTGCCGGGGATGCCGCTGCCGGTGTTGCGACGGTGCTCGAAGTGGTACGGGCACTAAACACCCAAGCCGACTGGCAACGACCGCTGGTGGTGGTCATCGATGATGGCGAAGAGGCAGGGTTGCTGGGTGCACGACTGTTGCCGTCCCATCCACAGCTTCGCAAGGTCGCGGCGGTGCTCAACCACGAAGCGCGAGGCACGGCCGGACAGACGGCGATGTTCGAGACCAGCCGACACAGCACTTGGATCGTCGAGGAATATGGACACTCGGTCAGCCGTCCGGTCGCGTCATCGGCGATCTATCCGCTCTACAAGCTGCTTCCCAACGACACCGATCTAACAGTGCTCAAGGCTGCGGGCTGGCGAGGGCTCAACTTCGCGTTCGCGGAAAACGAGCACCTGTATCACACCGCGAACGACTCGCTGGCCAACCTCGACCTCGGTAGCGTGCAGCACATGGGGGATCAGTCGCTCGCCACCACCCGGGCACTACTCGCCCGCCAGACGCTGCCGAGCGACGATCGCGATGGAGTCTGGTTTGACCTGTTTACGCGGGTCTTTGTCCTGTATCGGACACCACTTGCTGTCGGACTAGGCCTTCTGCAAGGGCTGCTCTGGCTCACCGCTGTCGGAATGCTGCTGCGTCGACAAGGCCGCTCGGGCTTCAGGTGGCTTGGTGCCGGATTGCTGCGCTTTCTCGCGGTGCTTGTCGTCTCGGCTCTGACGGGATTTGTGGTCATCAAGAGCATTGGCGCGCTAAGCTCCGTGGCCAGGCCGTGGCGAGCATCACCCCTGCCAACCTGGCTGGCGCTATCCTCACTGGCGGCGAGTGTCGCCAGCTTGATGCAGCTAGGTGCCTGTCGACTGTCGCCGCCCTCTTCGCTCCGCAAGCTGTGGGGAGAAAGTGTGGGCACGCTTTTGCCATGGACGGCGCTGTCGCTGCTGCTCTCCTTGAAAGTGCCCGATGCGAGCTATCTGTTTACGTTGCCGGCGCTGTTCGCGAGCTTGGCGATCCTCATCGGGATGTGGACCGTCGATCGCGAGGACCAGGTGGGTGCAGCGCTGGCTGTGGCACTTGGCGCGGCACTGCCCGTTGTGGTGATCTGGTTGCCGCTGATTCGGGTGCTGCTGGTGATGGCCGGTGCCAACCTGCACATCGCGGTCACGCTGCCATGGGCGATGTTGATTACGCTCGTCGATCCACTGCACCGACTGTTTCCGGTACGGCTGCGACTGATTGTGCCGTGTGCGCTCGCAATTCTCGGAGTATGCGCGGCTGCCGTCGCAGGGTTTTCTCGCTAGCGACAGCTCGACGTCATTTGACAACGCTCGGCGCAGCCCAAAAAATGGGCAGCGAGGTCAGTTGGGACCGCGATGGGTGAAGCAGAGGGTTCGACAAAACCAAAATGCCCGGATGGGGCTCGATGCGAGGAAGACGCCCTGACATCGATCAAGGCGACGCCCAAACGCCCTGCGGGGCGCCGTCGCAAAGCGGGGAGTCATGATCAGCTCATCACCCTCAAGTCGATGGTCGATGGTGCTGGCACAACACCGCGAGCGGTACGCTTCTATGAGGCGGAAAAGCTCATCTCGGCGGCACAGCGCTCGTCAGGTGGTCACCGACTGTTCGACGAGGGAGAACTCGATAAGCTCAAGCTGATCATTGATCTACGTGCCTGCGGCTTTTCGATCGATGAGATCCGCGAGCTGCTCGCCGCCAGACAAACCAGTCCATCGAAGGAATCGGCGATGGCGCTGCAAACGCTGCTGTCCCATCACATCAATGGACTCAAACGCAAACTGGCACTCATCACCGAGCTGGGTCGTGAATTTCAAAGTGCGATCGTCACCCTCGATCGCTGCGCAACCTGCGACGATCCACGTGGAAAAGAAGCCTGTGCCTCGTGCGATGTCCTGACCAGCCGCACCGCACCGCGCTGCATGCGCTTTCTGTAGCACTGAAACGCTACATCGTCGGGCAAGGTGGACCTACGGAATGGCCTGCTCCTCGGGAATCGTCACCATCTCGATAAAGCGAGGGTGACTGCGCAGGCGATCGAAGTCGCTCATCCGATACATCGACGCCCGGAGCGAGCTGCCTTCGCGGGCCCCGTGTTGCCAAGTATCGCGCCGCGCCGTCTCGATCAATCGCACCACGGCCGCCCGAGTCTCGCCAACAGCCAGGTGATAGTAGATCACTGCCAGATCGACGCCATCGCCTTGCAGCTCGCTCGCTGGTAGCTTGGCAAACTCCAGTCGGGCCTCGGCAAGCTCCCCACGCTCGGCCAGCATCGCGGCCATGCCAAGCTGAACCTCGCGGTTGAAGCGGCTGCGCTGGACGAGGGCCTCTCGATACGCCAGCAGCACCCGCTCGGCGAACGCAATGTCGAGCTGGCCGGTGAAGCCACGAATCGCCAAAAACACGTTGTGTAGTAGCAGTGCCCGAAGCTGTACCGCCGCTGCCTGTTCATTGCCACGATCGGCCCGCAGCTTAAGCTGGTCCTCGATCAGCAGGAGCTGCTGAAGCTGGCCTTCAAAATAGGCGATACGCACGAAGTGCCGACGGGGTAGCGGTCCTCGCAGCGGTCCATGAAGCAGCTCGCGGTAGGCCAGAGCCCTCGCCTTCCGAACCTGGAGCAGGGCTTCCCGCAGATTGTAGCGACGAACCTCGCTCACTCCGCTTGCGTAGAGGCGTCGAATCTCGCCGTCGAGCCCGGCCTCAAGCTGATGCTGTTCCGTGGCTGCTCCGACCTCGACCAATTGATCGGTCGCGACCGAAACCGCTGGGGCCGAAAGAGCCAGCGATGCACCCAAAAGACCCCAGGCAAAGATCGCCACGCTTAAGACTCCACGCCGATGCGCCTGTGAGTGAGCGCGGGCAGCTCGCTTCGGATCTTCTGCAACGAGTCAAAATCCAGCTCGGCCACTGCCACGCCTTCGCCATCGGGACACTCACACAGGACGGTTCCCCACGGATCAGCGATCAGGCTGTGACCGTAGGTAGATCGCGTCGGGCTGTGCCGCCCTTGCTGGGCAGCCGCGAGCACAAAGCACTGGTTTTCGATCGCCCGCGCCCGCATGAGGACGTGCCAGTGGTCCTTTCCGGTATGCAGCGTGAAGGCCGCCGGAATCGACAGCATCTTCGCACCACCGGCCACCAGGCGACGATATAGCTCGGGAAAGCGCACGTCGTAACACACCGACAGCCCGAGGCCTCCCCACGGCGTTTCACTCACGATGGACTGCTCCACATCGCCAAATTCGACGGTCGATGACTCGCGCAGGCTGGTCGCCGCCTGAGCAAAGTGGACATCGAAGAGGTGGATTTTACGATACACCGCCGCAAAGTTGCCGTCAGGGCCGATATGCACGCTGCTGTTCCAGACCTTACCCGGCGATCGTCCAGCCTCGGGAAGTCCGCCCAGCACAAGATGAACGCCGAGCGTGCGCGCCAGCTCTCGCATGCGCTCGAGGATCTTGCCCTCGCCAGTTACGCCCGCGTCCGATTGGACAATCCGCACCGCCCACGCGAACTTGTCGTTTTCGTCCGGTGATAGCAGCGCAAAATTTTCGGGCAGAACAATCAGTTCGGCACCTCGGGCTTGGGCTCGCTGACACAGCGCAGCGACGCGCTCCAGGTTGTGCGCCACATCCGCTGTCGAGCAAAGCTGAACCACTGCGGCTGTTAGGACCGACATTCCACGCAGTATACTGCTTGCCGAAGAACCATCGTCTTTCCGATGCTGGAACTGAACAACCGCGCCCGTAAAATCCTCTCTGCGATCACGCAGGAATACCTGACGACCGGGGAAGCCGTCGGTTCACGCACCGTCACGCGTCGTTATGGCGTGGACCTGTCACCGGCGAGCGTCCGCAACGTGATGAGCGATCTCGAGGAGCTGGGGCTGATTCGGCAACCCCACGCCTCGGCAGGCCGCGTCCCGACCGACCTGGGGCTGCGCTTTTTCGTCGACTCGCTGCTCAAGATTCGCCAGCTTTCACCCCGCGATCGCGAAGAAATGGCCAGTCACTACAGCTTCTCGACCGGAGAAGTGGACGCCGTACTGCGGGAGGCCGGAAAAGTGCTGTCCGATCTGTCCTCTCACACGGTGGTGGTGATGACGCCACGGGTGGATCTCGACGTGCGCAAACACATCGA
>ERZ724517.1414-NODE-1414-length-13239-cov-4.782312_pt1 | contig 13239 bp, 10 predicted proteins | sample MGYA00376050_ERZ724517 | MGnify/ENA primary metagenome ERZ724517 (study PRJEB28724, sample SAMN07190886) | activated sludge metagenome | isolation source: activated sludge of sewage treatment plant in Hong Hong | place: USA: Christiansburg, Virginia | collected... | reverse complement strand
CCGAACTGCGGATCGAGCGCCAGCATCGCGGCATTATAGGCGCCCGCCGAATGGCCGCTGACGCCGATGCGCGCGGCGTCGCCGCCGTGGCTGCCGATGTGCGCGCGCACCCAGTCGAGCGCCGCGGCGCCGTCCTGCACAAAGCCGGGGAAATGCACCTGCGGCACCAGCCGGTAGTCGGGCACGACGGTGACGAAGCCGCGCGACGCAAACGCCCGGCCGGCAAAGCCGTAATCCTGCCGCCGCCCCGAACTCCAGCTGCCGCCGTAGAAGAACAGCACCACCGGCAGCGCGCCATTGGCCTTGGCGGGCGCATAGACATCGAGCGTCTGGCGCGGGTCGGCGCCGTAGCTGACATTGGCGGCGCGCTGCGTTGTCGGCGCATCGCCGGGCAGCACGCGATCGACGAAATCGAGCACCGGCAACAGTTTCGATGGATTGAGCAACGCATATCCCCCTGCTGCCAATGTCGCCGCACTGCTGCCCAGCATCACGTTGCGGCGGCTAAGCAGCATAGTTGCTGCGTTCGTGGTCGTGCATGTATTCCCCCGTTTGCGCCGCCTCGACATCTGTATGGCGGCTGCGGCACATAGCGGTAAACCGGAGCGACCCGCATGTGCAACCTGTACCGCATGACCAGCAACACCGAAGCCATCGCGCGGCTGTTCAAGGTCGACACGCACGGGGTCAATCTGCCGGCGTTTCCGGCGATCTATCCCGACCGCGAGGCACCAGTGGTGCGGCAGGATGCGGGCGGCGTGCGTCACCTCGACGTCATGCGCTGGGGCTTCCCGCCGCCGCCCGGCGTGGCGCGGCCGGTGACCAATGTCCGCAACCTTTCGTCGCCGTTCTGGCACGGTGCGCTCGCCAACCCCGAACGGCGCTGCCTGGTGCCGGTGACGGCGTTTTCGGAATGGTCGGCGGCGCCCGACCCCGCCACCGGCAAAAAGCGCATCCACTGGTTCGGCATGGCCGACCCCGCAGACGTGCCGTTCGCGTTCGCCGGCCTGTGGCGGTCGCAGCCGGGGGAAATGTCGCGCATGGCGTTCCTGACCTGCGCGCCCAACGCGCTGGTCGGCGCGATTCATCCCAAGGCGATGCCGGTGATCGTGCCGCATGATCGTTACGCCGACTGGCTCGAAGCGCCGCTGGCCGTGGCGACGAAGCTCGCGCAAGCCTTTGATGATGCTCGAATGGCGATGGTCGAGGCGTGAGCCGGAAATCGTCGTGTTATGGCGCGCAACATGATGTTCGCGATTTAACATCGTCGCCGATCATGCTAGCCCGTTGGCCATGAGCAACCGCGTCGAACAATTGCTGCGTGACCGTTACGACAGCTTCACCATGTCCGAGCGGATGATCGCCAACTTCCTGCTGGAAAACATGTCGGGGGTGCCGTTCGAAACCGCCGCGTCGATCGGCGCGCGCGTCGGAGTCAGCGCGATGACCGTCGGGCGCTTCCTCAAATCTTTGGGCTATCACCGGCTGTCGGCGTTGAAGCAGGATCTGCGCGACGGGCTCGGCGATGCGCCGTGGCTGCTGGCACCGGCGACCGGCGCCGGCCTTGACGAGCGGCTGCGCGCCGAAACCGCCGCGATCGCCGGGGTCTACCGGCTGGCGACAACGCCCGAATGGCAGGTGGTGGCGCAGCTTCTGGCGGGCGCCCGCCGCGTATTCGTCGCGGGTTTCCAGAGCGAGCGCGGGCTGGCGATGGGGCTGGCGAACCAGCTCGGCTATGTCCGTCCCGGTGTCCGGCTGGTCGATACCGCGGCGGGGACTTTCGGCGAAATCACCACCGAGGCCGATGCCGGTGACGTTATCGTGCTGCTCGACGTGCGACGTTACTCGCAGCACCTGCGCAAGCTCGCCGAGCATGCGACGGCGCGCGGTGTGCCGGTGGTCATCGTCACCGACCCCTATTGCCCCTGGGCGCGCGATGTGGCGCCGCATGTGCTGACCGCCGAGGTCAGCTTCGGGCACTTCTGGGACATGAACAGCGCGCTCGGGTCGATGCTCAACCTGCTTGTCGATGATGTCGTGCGGCTGATCGGCGAGCCGCAGGTCCATGCCCGGCTGGCACGGCTGTCGGCGGCGTATGAGGATTTCATCGGCTTCCAGGGCCGCGGCGGCACGACGATGCCCGCCCGCTCGCCCGGTGGCCGGGTGCGCGCCAAAGCGGCGGGCAAGCGCTGATCCGAACTGCACTGCGCGAAACTGAACTGAACCCACGTCGCTCATCCCGAGCGAAGTCGAGGGACGCGCCCAACCGTCCGCGTGTCCCTCGACTTCGCTCGGGATGAGCGGGGTAAGGTTGGGTGTAAAGGTTCGCAGGACCGGCGCTACTTGCCCTTCGCCGCACTGTCGTCGCGCACCACCGCGCCGCCCTTGATGACCACGCGCACGCGCGTCAGTTCGGTGACGTCGGCGCGCGGGTCGCCCGCCACCGCGATGATGTCGCCGTATTGTCCGACCGCCAGCGTGCCGACATCGCCGCTGCGGCCCAGCGCCTGCGCGGCGTTGACCGTCGCCGACTGGATCGCCTCGATCGGCGTCATCCCCCATTCGACCATCTTGGCGAACTGCACGCTGTTGTTGCCGTTGGGATAGGTGCCGGCATCGGTGCCATAAACCATTTTGACGCCGGCGGCGTGCGCGGCGCGGAACACCTGGCGCTGCTTCAACCCGACAGCGCGTTCCTTTTCGAGCGATTCTGGATACATGCCGTTCTTCGCGCCCTCGGCGAGGATATAATCGTCGTCGTAGATATCCATCGAGAACCACGCGCCATTCGCCTTGGCGAGCCGGAACGATTCCTCGTCCGCCAGGCTGGCGTGTTCGATGGTATCGACGCCGGCGCGCAGCCCGTCGTTGATGCCGCTGGCACCGTGCGCGTGCATCGCCACCTTCATGCCGAGCAGATGCGCCTCGCTGACCAGCGCCGCCATTTCGGCGTAGCTGAACTGCTGCGCGCCGACGGCGCTGCCCTTCGCCAGCACGCCGCCGGTGCCGTTGAACTTGATGACCTCGGCGCCGTATTTGCGCAACTCGCGGACGCGGGCGCGCAGCGCATCGGGGCCGTTGGTGACGCCGGTATAGCCGGTGCGGACCAGCGACGGCGGCAGCTCGGTCGAATCGCACGGGCCGCCGGTGGCGCAGATCGCATAGGTCGCGGGTACGATGCGCGGGCCGCGGATGATGCCGCGTTCGATTGCCTGTTTGAGCCCGACATCGTCGAAATTGCGGCTGCCGACGTTGCGCACCGTGGTGAAGCCGCCATCGAGCGTTTTCGCGGCATTGGCGACGCCGACCGCCATCCAGAAGCTGTCGACGAGCTCGAGCTCGCGGTAGCCGCTGATCATCGGATCGTCGCTGAGGTGGACGTGCATGTCGATCAGCCCTGGCAGCATCGTCAGCCCGCCGAGGTCGATGCGCTTCGCGCCGGCGGGCACCGCGACCGTCGCCGCCGCACCGCGCGCGCTGACGCGACCATCAGTGATGACAACGACCGCGTCATCGATCATCTTGCCGCTGCCGACATCGAGCAGGTGCGCGGCGTGCACCGCGACGGTTTCGGCGTGTGCCGCGCCCGCCAGCACCGCCAGCACCGCGCCGGCGAGCAGCCTCAGCCTAGCGCGCATCTTTGACGACCTCGCCACCCTTGATAACTACCGCAACGTTGGTCAGCGCAGTCACATCGGCGAGCGGGTCACCCGCCACCGCGATGATGTCGCCGTAGCGGCCCACCGCAATCGCCCCGACATCGCCGCTGCGCGCCAGCGCCTTCCCGGCGTTGACCGTGGCGGCCTGGATCGCCTGCATCGGCGTCATGCCCCATTCGACCATCTTGGCGAACTGCTTGGCATTGTCGCCGTTGGGATAAACACCGCCGTCGCTGCCGAACACCATCTTGACCCCGGCCTGGTGCGCGGCGCGGAACGTCTCGCGCTGCTTGCGGCCGATGATCTTTTCCTTTTCGAGCGATTCGGCGAAAACCCCGTTCTTGGCGCCTTCGGCGAGGATGTAGTCGTCGTTGTAGATGTCCATCGAGAACCACGCACCGCTAGCCTTGGCGAGCTTGAACGATTCGGCATCCGCGAGGCTGGCGTGCTCGATGGTGTCGACCCCGGCGCGCAGCCCGTCATTGATCCCTTCGGTACCGTGCGCGTGCATCGCCACCTTCATGCCCAGCATGTGCGCCTCGCCGACCAGCGCCTGCATTTCGGCGAGCGTGTACTGCTGGCCGCCGACGCTGTCTGTTTTCGAGAAGACACCGCCGGTGCCGCAGAATTTGATGACCTCGGCGCCGTATTTGCGCAGTTCGCGGACCTTGAAGCGGATGGCGTCGGCACCGTCGGCAACGCCGCTATATCCGATGACCTTGACCGACGGCGGCAGTTCGGTGACGTCGCAATGCCCGCCGGTGGCGCCGATGGCATAGGTCGCGGGCACGATGCGCGGCCCGGGGACGATGCGGCGCTCGACCGCCTGCTTCAGCCCGACATCGTCAAAATTGCCGCTGCCGACGTTGCGGACCGTGGTGAAGCCGGCATTCAACGTCCGCGCTGCACTGGCGACGCCGACCGCCATCGCATAGCTGTCGGTGACTTCGAGTTCGGCGTAGCCGCCGAGCGTCGGATCGCTGGTCAAATGCACGTGCATGTCGATGAGGCCGGGCAGCATGGTCATGCCAGGTAGGTCGATGCGCCTGGCGCCGGCCGGGACGGTGACATTGCTGCCGGCAGCAGTGATGCGGCCGTCGGTGATGACGATGACGGGGTTGGCGACGACGGTGCCGGTCAGAACGTCGATCATCCGCGCGCCACTGACCGCCACGGTTTCAGCGCCCGCCGGGGCCACCGCGACCAGCATTGCACCCAGCAACATGCCCCATTTACGCATCGTCATACCCTGTGAACCTCTGAGCCAAAATGCGAGGCTAGGCGCGCGGCGCGCCACGGGCAAGTGCGGGTTGTGCGATGCAGCGAATGTGGCCAGTCTTTACGGGTCCGGCCGGCAGCGCAGCGGCGAACAGGAATTAACGATGTACTTTCAATATATTACGCAACCTGCGCGAACGCCGGCGGCTGCAGCGCCGACAGGAACTGGTCAAGGCAGGCTTCCCAGCTGAACTGACGCGCATAGGCGACGCAGTCGTCAGGTCGCGCCACCAGTGCCAGTTGCAGTGCGTTGGCCATGTCTTCATCGATAGCGCCGATGCGCGCCCCGAAGCCCGGCACTACGCCGCAGCCGTCGGCACCGATGATATCGAGCGGCCCTGCCACCGGATAGCCCGCGATCGGTGTGCCGCTGGCCAGCGCCTCGATCATCACCAGCCCGAAGGTGTCGGTGCGGCTGGGGAAGGCGAACACGTCGGCGCCGGCATAGGCGCGCGCCAGGTCGCGGCCGTGCAGCGCGCCGGTGAAGATGACGCTGGGGTAGCGCGCGCGCAGGCTGGCCAGCGCCGGCCCGTCGCCGACGACGACCTTGCTGCCGGCGAAATCGGCGTCGAGAAAGGCTTCGAGGTTCTTTTCGACCGCGACACGCCCGACCGACAGCGCAACCGGACGCGGCAGATCGGCCAGTTGCGGCAGCGGCGTCAGTTGTGCATCGAACTGCGCGCAATCAACGCCGCGCGACCAGATCCGCGTCGAATGCAGCCCATGCGCCGCAAGCTCACGGCCAAGCCGCGGCGTCGCCACCAGCACGGCGCGCGCCGGACGGTGAAAGCGCGTCACCATGCCCCAGAAATGCCGCGCATCGATATGCGTGCGCAGCGCCGCATAGTCGGGAAAGCGCGTGTGGAACGACGTTGTGAACGGCATGGCGTTCCTGAGGCACCAGCGCCGCGCCAGCCAGCCGAGCGGGCCTTCGGTGGCGATATGCACCGCGTCAGGCGCGAAATCGGCAATCATGCCCCCCACCCGTCGCCCGCTGGTCAGCGCCAGCCGGATTTCGGGATAGGTCGGGCACGGGATCGACGCGAAGCGGTCGGGCGTCACTGTCAGCACCGCGTGCCCGGCGGCCTCCAGCATCGCTGCGGTGGTCATCAGCGTGCGGACGACGCCGTTGACCTGCGGCGCCCAGGCGTCGCTGACCAGCGCGATCCTCATGCGAACACCGGATCAGGCTGGGTGTCGGGCAGCACCGGCACGACAACACTCGCACCACGTTGCGCGACATGTTTTGCCCAGTCGAGGATCTCGATGCGGCCGTCGGCGTGTTCGACCAGCGCCGTGCAGCTTTCGACCCAGTCGCCGTCGTTGTAGTAGGTGACGTCACCGAACTGGCGGATTTCGGCGCAGTGGATATGCCCGCAGACGACACCGTCGACCCCGGCTTCGTGCGCGGCATGCGCGACGACTTCCTCGAACTGCGAGATGAACGCCACGGCGTTCTTGACGCGTTTCTTGATGTGCGCCGACAGCGACCAATACGGCAATCCGAAGCGCCGCCGCACCGCGTTGAACACGATGTTGAGCCGCAGCAGCAGCGCATAGGCGTAGTCGCCAAGGAACGCCAGCCAGCGCGCATAAAGCACGACGCCGTCGAATTCATCGCCGTGCAGAACCAGCAGGCGGCGCCCGTCGGCGGTGACATGCACTGCGTTTTCAACGACTTCGACACCGCCGAAGCTCAGCCCGCCATAGTCGCGCAGCATTTCGTCATGGTTGCCGGGGATGTAGACGACGCGGACGCCCTTGTTCGCCAGCTTGAGCACGCGGCGGACGATGTCGTTGTGCGCGGCGGGCCAGTACCAGCCGCGCTTCAATCGCCAGCCGTCGATGATGTCGCCGACCAGATACAGCGTTTCGGGTTGCACCGATTTGAGGAAGTCGAGCAGCAACGTCGCGTTGCAGCCTGCGGTGCCCAGGTGGATGTCCGAAATCCAGACGGTGCGCAGTTTGATCTTGCCGCGGGCTGGCACCGGTTCATCGTCGCCCTCGCCCCAGTCGGGGAGCATCGGCACCAGTTCAGCATTGCGAAAACCCGACTTCGCGCGGTGCAGCATTTGCGGCACTTCGACCGCTGCCGATTGAACCTGTGTTGCCATGCGGCCACCTCATCGTCTGCGATGCGGCAGCCTCTACACGCGGGGTGTGACAATTGCGTGTCAGGGGGGCGTTGCGGAATAGTGACAGGGCCGGCGTGATACTTGAACTAGGCCACTCTCACGCACTTGGCTGTGCGCGCAAATCTTCGCGCCGCTCAGGCCGGACCGGGGGTATACCAGATTGGCGTTGTATAGGCGCGTTCCTGGATGGTCGCGGGCACGTCGGTCGGGCGCTTGACGCCGAACTTTTTGGCATCGAACGTCGTCCAGCGCGGCGTCGGGATTTCGAGCACGCGGACATAATAGAACGCCCGTTGCTTCGGATCGAACGCCGGGTCGCGCCACGCCGCTGACAGCATCGGCGTGCCGATCGTATTGGTATAGGTCGCCGCGTCAATATTCACGGTGTTGCCGACCGCAGGCAGCTTGCCGTTGCTGCCCGGCTTGCGCGACCCGTCGCGCTGGCCGCTCCACGCCACGTCATAGACCTGTTCATGGCTCTTGCCGGCGCTATCGACCCAGCCCTTGATGATCTGGACGCGGTCGAGGTTCGCGGCATCGGGGTCCTTGAGCGCCTGCACCAGCAGCACCGGCGCCTTGCCGTTCGGTGCGGCCTTGAGGTCGCCGCCCATCGGCACGCCGTGCGCGTAGCCGTGCCTGGCAAAGTCGGCGCGGGTGACATCGGCGGCGGTGAAGTCATAGCCGGCAAACGTCCGGACGCGCAGCCGCGTGCCGGTGGTCGCATAGACTTCCTTGCGCGCCATCGCGTCCCACAAGGCTTCGCGCGTGTTCGATTTGGACCAGACCGCAGCGATTCCCGACGCGCTGGTTTCGCGTGCATAGTGGCGCGCGGCTTCGGGGCCGGGGCGACCCGAAACGATTTCGTCGAAGCGGATCGGCGCCGCCGAAGGTTCGAGCGGCACGACCTTGCCGAAGAAATTGTCTTCCTGTGTCGTCGATAGCGACGTGTGCGCGTCGGTCGAGCCGATCATCCCGAACTTGAACGGGTTGGCGCCGAGCTTGGCCTCATACTGCATGCCGCGCTTGAGCGCCTCGCGCGCCGGCTCCTTCGCCAGCTGCGCGGCAGTCTTGACCTCGGCGCCGAAGCTGCCGCGATTCCAGCGCTCGAAATTGGCGAATTCGTCGTTGGGCGACAGCGCCGGATCGGTTTCGGCATCGCCCTTCATCTGCGTGACTTCGTACAGCGGCTCATACTTCATCCGGCTGATCGCATAGGCCTTGGTGAGTGGCTGGCGCGTCGTCAGCGTCACGTCGTCGAACATCAGCCCGTTCGACAGATTGCCGCCGTGCGGGATGGCGAGCATGCGGCCACCGGTCTTTTTCTCGTACGCCGCCATCCACTCCCACAACTTTTCGGGATCGCTGCTGTCATAGGTCGAAATCGGAATGACCTGGTCGGCAAAGCTCTTGCCATCGCGAAACACGATGTTGCGGTGGAGGTTGGCGCCGCCGGGTTGCGACGTCCATTCGAAGCCGATGAATGCGGTGAACTTGCCGGGCTGGTTGTATTTTTCCGCCGCCGTGGTCATGCGCTTCCACATTTCGGCCTTGAGCGCGGTCTGTTCGGCGAGCGGGTCCTTGCCGGCGCGCATGCCGACCATCCACATGTCGTACGCCTCGATGCCCTTGGCCTGGTCGCCCGAGCGCACCAGATCATAGACCTGCTTGCCCCATGGGCTTTTGAGCAGCGCCTGATTACCTTCGGCGATGCCCGGCGCGAGGCCAAGGTTTTCGCTGTGATCCGAAACCACCAGAAAATCGAGCGGGCGCTGCAAGCGCGCCGGCAGCCCCGTGCTCGACGTCACCGCTTCGCCACGCGCAAAGCGGTAGGCGTCATCGGGGCCGAGCGTGTTGCCGATCATCCCGGCGTCGGTCGAGTATGACGTGTGGAGATGCGTATCGCCGAAATACGGTCGGCTGCCGTCATCGGCCGACAACGGCTGCGCGTCGTTCACATAGGGCGAATACGCCAGCTGCGCCGCGGTCGGTTTGCCCGGCGGCGTTGCCGTTTCAGCGCCGGACGTTTCGGCGGCAGGCTGCGGCGACGGCTTCGAGCAACTCGCCAACGCAATGACGGCACAGCCCATGCAAAGCAGGTGCCTGTTCGGGTACAGCATCGGTCGTCCTCCCTGATGGTGCTGCTGCACGCCCCCCCGCGCAGCATTGCGCCATTGCATAGCAGCGATGGGCCGCGCATTTGTGGTGCAATAGACAGTTTGCAGCACGAGACTGGAACCATAATGCGACACGCCGATTCGCAAATGTTGCTGACCGGCACCGGCTGGCTCAGCCGGACACCGCCGGCGTTCCAGCGCGCGATGTTCGACATGGTGGTGTGGCGCGAAGTCGATGCCGGCTCGACGATCATCATGGCGGGTGACAATGGCGGCGGGCTATGGGCAGTGGCGCGCGGCCAGATCGATATCGTCACCGCGCTCAGCACCCCCGATGCACCGCCGGCGCATATCGGCCAGCCGGGGTCATGGTGGGGTGCAGCCCCGGTGTTCGGGCGGCCGCGCAATGCCAGCGCAACGACGCGCACACCGGCGTTGCTGGCGCAATTTCCACTCGCCGGGCTCAATGCAATGCTGGTGCACGAGCCGGGCTGGTGGCAATATCTTGGCGCGCTGGTGCTCGATCTGATGGAACTGGCCTCAGGCGCTGCATCAGACCTGCTGATCCGCAATGCACGCCAGCGCTGCATCGCGGTGCTGCTGCGCGTCACCGATTGCCGGGCGCGCGATCCGCTGCGCCCGCCGCCATACAGCGTCACGCTTTCGCATAGCGATCTGGCGCTGATGGCCAATCTGTCGCGCTACCCGGTCGGCGAGATCCTGCGCGACCTCGACCGCGAAGGCTTGATCGAACTTGGCTACCGCACGATCACGGTGGTCGATGGTGCCCGTCTGCGCGAGATCGTTGACGCGTAACCGTCGCGCGCAAGTGCTGTCGGTAGCGCGCCAGCTCAATCGGGTGCAGGGGTCACCCCTGCCCGCCGGAGGCTCTGCTAGAATACAGCCCAGCCGCGGGGCTAGAACGCGAACACCCGCGCCCAGTCGTTGGCGACGCTGGCAATCGTCCAGCCGCGTCCCGGTCCCTCGTCAAGCCCGCGCACCAACCGCGCGAGGCCGGCGTCGCGGTCATAGGCATATTCGCGCGCCGCATCGTCGTGGTGGACGATCATACCGAACCGCGCACCGGGGCCGCTGGTCACCCATTCGAGCATGGCGAAATCGCCGTCCGAGTTGCCGAACGCGGCAATCGGGCGCCGGCCGATATGCCGGTTGATGGCGACCGGCTTGCCTTCCTTGTCGTTGTAGTGGTGCAGTTCGGCGGCGCGCACCAGCACCGGCGTGCCATCCTGAACGATGTAATTGGTGACGATGCTGCTGCCGATGACCTGCTCGGGCGGGATGCCATAGGCGGCCTCGCTGAAGCTGCGCATGAACTCGACACCGCCACCCGAGATGATGAAGCTCTTGAAATCATTGGCCCGCAGCAACGCCAGCACGTCGAGCATCGGCTGGTAGACCAGGTCGGTATAGAGCCGGTCGAAGCGCGCGTGGCGGGCCGTGGCAATCCAGTCACGCACCAGCCCGGCAAACGCCTCGGTCGTCATCCCCGCATGCGTCGCCATCACCAGCGCGACGAGCCCGTCCATGCCGACCGCCATGATGCCGGCGCTATCGCCGTCGAGCACCGCCTTGAACGGCTGCTGGTCGCGCCATTCGGGGTGCTGCGGCGCCAGCGCGCGGATGCGGTCGAGCACGAAGAACGCCTGCACCGGCAACGGCTGTTCGGCCCATAATGTGCCGTCATTGTCGAACACCGCGATGCGGTCGGCGGGCGGCACATAGTCGGCGTGGCCGGCAGTCGTCACCCGCGCGACGAAATCGAGGATCGCCGCCTTCGCCGCGCCATCGCGCCACAATGCAAGCGCCGGGGTGCCTGCCGCGCCGCTCACCAGGCGATATCCGACTGCTTGAGCCGGCGCACGTCGAATTCGCACCGGATGGCGATGGCTTCGGGTGTCGGCATGCTCACTTCTCCTGACCGCCGGGAGCGCGATCTGCCAGCTTTGACAAAATACGCCAAATAGGTTATGCGAGGCGTTGTTCGTTGAAGTGCTGAATGACGGACATGGTACGCAATTTTGGGTGGGACTGTAAACTTCGCCGAATGTCGAATCTTCGTACAGATTGTAAACTTCAACGCGGGCGGAAGCGCCTACCCCCGCCCGGATTCACCGGGTCGCGCCTCTCTTGAAAGCGCAGGGTCGAGGACCCGATTCAGTTAGAATTCCGTTCCTGCACAGTGCGTTAGCGTCTTGCTGATGACGGTCTGGGTGCGGATCATTTCGACCTTGGGCCAGGTCATCGCTTCGCCGGTGGCGATCAGATCCTCCATTTCGTCGAGCGACAGTTGGCTGAGGATTTTGGCCGGCGACCACAGCCGCGGCGGGTTGATGATGGTGATATCGCCGCCATAGTCCTGATCGATGATCGACATTGTCATATTGGCGAGGCCGTTCAAGGCCGGGAAGAACGACAGCGGCTTTTCCCAGATCGACAGACCGGCGTTCATCCACGCCTTGGTGCTGGCCACCGTCGCCTGCTTGACCGATTCCATCACCGAATTGGGCGACTTCAAATCGCTGATGAACGGCGTGACATGCGGGTTGGCCTGGCTGACGATATAGTGGTTGACGCCGTACAGCCGCGCGAGGCGCTTGGCGGGCAGATCGTTGGTCATCGAGCCATCGACCCATTTGCGGTCCGACAGATACGGCACGCGCTTGCCCTTGTGGTCCTTCGCCATCAGCGCGACGGGGTCAAAGATGCCGGGCACCGCGCACGACGCCGCGACGGCCTCGCGGATCATCACATTGGGCGAGGCGATGGCGTTGAGCAGCCGTGAATTCTGATGGCGCTCGGACGGCGCGACCGAGACATTGAGGTGGCGGCCGGTGAGTTGATACGCCTCCTGGAAGGTCAGATCGGGGATCAGCGTGTCGAGCTGGGCGCGCACCTGCGCCGACGTCATGCGCTTGCCCTCGGCGGGCTTGGCGCCATGCAGTTCGGCCTGCTCATCGAGCCACTTGGCATCGAAATACGGTGCGAGTTCGCCGTCGAGGTGCGTGCAGACGATGGCGCCGACGATCGATCCGCCGCTTGAACCCGAGATGATGTCAGGCAGCACGCCTTCCTGCCACAGCGTCTTGACGACGCCCATGTGGAAGAACAGGAACGCCCCCGAGCCGCTGAGCATCAGCGCCGACTGGCCGTAGCAATGGCGCGCGCGGTTGAAGAAGTCGCGCTTTTCCTCGGGCTTGATCGACCGCACCTTCTTGCTGGCGAGGTGTTCGAGCGCGCTGGCGATTTCAGCAACATAGGCTTCGATCAGCTTCTTGGTGCCGAACTGCGCCTCCTGGTACAGGCGCTCGTTGCCCATGCCGTCCATGTTGCCGTGGATGCCCTCGTTGAGCGCGTAGAGCAGCGCCTTGTCATCGCCGGCGGCGCGGTAGGCGCGCAACGTCGCGACGCGGCGGGCGATGGATTTATAGTCGTAGATGTCGCTGGCATCGGTTTCGCGCCACTTCGCCTTGCCCGACCGCACGTCATGCGCCTGCGCCTTCGCCGACCAGTCGGCATAGGTGCTGGCTTCGAATTGCGTCGCGCCGGCACGGCGAATTGGTGACAGATTCATGCGAAGATCCTTTGGCCCCATTTGTCTTTGCCAACGATGCTAGCCGACCCAGCCGCCCGCCACCAGTCGCAAAAATTCGCTGGCGACCGGCGCACCGGCAGCATTACGCCTGACGCGGGGTATTGTTGCGCGCATCGTTGCGCACCACCTCGAGTCCGGCAGGATCGACCAGCCCGCCATGGATGACGCGGTTGTTGGCATGCCCAAACTGGTGGAGGTTGAACGCCGACTGCAGCGCCGTCCACAGCCCCTGCGCGTCGATCGACTGGTTGACGCTCAACTTCGCCATTTTCAGCCCAATCATCGGCCGCGTGGCGATCTTCGCCGCCAGCGCCAGCGTGTGGCTTTCCAGTTCGTCGCGCGGCACGACGCGGTTGACCATGCCCAGCGTCTTGGCCTCGGCGGCGCCGATGGGTTCGCCGGTGAACAGCAGCTCCTTGGCGCGACGCGCGCCGAGTTCG
>ERZ724517.1412-NODE-1412-length-13241-cov-5.006143_pt1 | contig 13241 bp, 8 predicted proteins | sample MGYA00376050_ERZ724517 | MGnify/ENA primary metagenome ERZ724517 (study PRJEB28724, sample SAMN07190886) | activated sludge metagenome | isolation source: activated sludge of sewage treatment plant in Hong Hong | place: USA: Christiansburg, Virginia | collected... | reverse complement strand
GCTACATTTTTTGGTTTCAATCTTTTCAAAGAACTTAGTTAGTAAACTAACTTAATATTTTTTTAGTAGTCTTCGCTATTTCTAACTTTCTCTACTAAAATCTCTTAATGAACGTCCGCTATTTTCATTTGCGGGCTGCAAAATTACATATCCTTTTCCTAACCACCAAATTTATTTTTAATTTTCTTAAAAATATTTTTGTCTCCTACTCCTCTCACTCTACAACCTCAAATAACGGGCTGCAAATGTAATAAGTTTTTCTTAATCCCAAACTCTTTTTTTAAAGTTTTTTTAAATGATTTAAATATTCGCTGTAAAGTATTGATTTACTGAGTATTATTTTTTAAAATAATTTACTTATAAACCAATAAAAATAGGGTTTGAGAGAAATATGGTATTCAGATAAAGAATTATTTCATATTGATAAATTGCAAAGGGATTTCGTAATCTCCTTTTCTGCATAAAGCGATAACTGCCTGTAAATCGTTAATACTCTTGCTCGAAACACGGATAATATCATCCATTACTTGAGCCGTCACCTTGATTTTACTATCTTTAATATCTTTTGATATTTTTTTAGAAGCTTCTTTTTCTATTCCCTGACGAATTTTAATTTCTTTTTTTATTACCATACCTGAAGGGTAATGCGCTTTACTTTCATCCAAACAACGAGGATCTAAACCTTGTTTTATCATTCGGCTATGAATGGCGTCTATAATTGCAGTTAAACGCATATCATGTTCCGTAACAATGGAAATAATCAAATCCTTTTTGTTTAATTCCACTTCACTTTTTGAATCACGAAAATCGAAACGATTTAAAATTTCTTTTTTAGCTACGTTTATAGCATTATCAAGGGTTTGAGGATCGGCTTTACTTGTAATATCAAATGATGGCATATGGTATTTAAATTTAAAAGTGTTTTATGAATTTAATTAGGTTATGAAATTAAACATTTTATTTAAATAATATTTTAATGTCCTTAATTACTAAATTCTAACTCCAATAATGGTTACATCGTCGACCTGTTCTAAATCTCCGCGCCATAAATTAAATGTAGTATTTAATAATTGTAATTGCTCAGGCATTGGCAAATGTGCGTTTTCCAACAATAACTGTCTTAACATTTTACTCATGTATTTTTTTCCTTTTGGCCCGCCAAATTGATCAGGAAATCCATCCGTTAATGTGTAAATAACATCTCCCTTTAGTAAGTTGATTTCATGCAAAGTGAATGGCGTATCTTGTTTATCATGCTTGCCTACAGGCATTTTATCAGGCTTAATTTCTATTACCTCATACATTGAAGTACTTTCATCAACATTATTTTCGTTGAAAGAATTGCGACGCATTATCCAAACTGGATTATTAGCCGCGGATATCTGAAGCTTATTATTAGCAAAATCAAAACATAACAAACTACAATCCATGCCATCTTTACCTCCATCCAAGCTACCATCTCTTTTTAATCGTTTAATGATTGTTTGACGAGTATTGTTTAAAATATCGGCAGGATTCGTATAATGTTCTGTCGCTTTTTCTAAACTTGTGATATTCAATAAACTCATAATTGCACCGGGAACACCATGCCCGGTTGAATCTGCTGTTGCCAGCAAAAATTTACTGATGCCATCTACGACAAGTGTTTCACCCCAATAAAAATCACCACTTACAACATCTTTTGGTTTGAAGAACACAAAATAACCAGGGTCATCATTGTCTTTTGAAAGAGAAAAATTTTGATTCAGAATATCCTTAGTAGCCATAAAGCTACGCTGTATACGTTCAGCATAATTTATGCTATCCGTTATTTCTTTGTGTTTTTCTTCAATTACGTGTTTCTGTTCTTGAGTTTCTCTTTCCTTTATTTCTATAACTCGCTTTTGCTTACGAGTTATGCGAAATCGATTATACATAAACATTGCAAATAGAGCAATTAGAACCAACAATATTGCTCCAAAAATTAATATAATCTTGTTCCGTTGCTTTTCTGTAGCAGTAATAGCATCCTTTTTCGACTGCTCTTCTTTCGTAAGAGCCTCTTTTTTATCGAACTCATATTGCATTTGAGTCTCTATCGTTTTTTTAGTATTTTCTTCATTGAGTATACTATCTCTATAAATTATATATAATTCATAATTTGTAAAAGCATCTTTATAAAATCCAAGTACCCTATTTGTTTGAGCCAGGTTTTTATACGCAGTTTTTATTTCTGGTTTGGATCCAATTTCCTTTGCTAATACAAGACCTTTTTGAAACCACTTTTTACCCTCTTTAGCATTATTCAAGTTATCTGTATATAAACTTCCAATATTAAGATAAGATGCTGAAATATCTTTTTTATCACCAAGTTCTTTTTCTATTTCTAAAGATAACAAGTGATATTTTAAAGACTCCTGGTAATTTTCCTGATCACTATATAAAATTCCTATGTTATTATAACAAGAAGCTATCAGAGCTTTTTCCTTCATTTCCTGAGCAATCTTTAGTGCCTCAAATAAATATTTCGATGCTTCAGATAAATTATTTTGTTCGATATGAACAATAGCGATGTTATTTAAACAACTAATCGTCTGTTCTTTATCACCTATTTCTTGTGAAAATTTTAAGGATGTGTGATAATTTTTAAACGCATCTGGATAGTTTCCTTGGCTATCATAAACATATCCGATGTTATTATAACAAACTGAAATACCTTTCTTGTTACCAATTTCTTCGTTTATTTTTAACGCTGATAAGTGATTTTTCAAAGCTTCAGGATAGTTTCCTCTATACATATTAGCAATTCCAATATTACTATAGTATCTTGCACAACCTTTTTTATAATTAATTTGTTGAGCAATTTTTAAAGCAGAATTGTAATTTTTCAAGGCATTATCATAATCTCCAATTTCTACAAAATCAACACCTTTATTTCCTATACTATCAACCCGTTTTATTAAAACACTATCAGCGTTTTGCCCATATATAAAAGAGCTAAAAAATCATAGTGAGTAACCAACCCAAATTATCTGCCTCAAGTTATTCTTACTTTTACGTACCATTTAATATAAAAAGTGAATAGCTAACCTATAAAATTTCACAGCAATGTCCAAATATTATTATTGAAAAATATTACTAAAAGTGTATGATTTGTTTGTAACTATCTGTGCCTTTTATTCGTCTTGTTCAATATATTTGGAGTACATCACCAAAAAGATCAATAATGTTTAAGAAAATCATCATAACATCCCTGCTAATTACTTTTATTCAATTGGCTCAAGCTCAAAAAATAACGCAATTCAGTACCGATTCGGTTAAATTTATTAAAGAATTAAACGATTATTTTTATGATAATTCTGCCAATAAAAAAGAGGCAGAAGAATACGTTTTAAATTTTGGGAAAGTTTGGAAATCGCCTGATTTTGCTAGTAGATACAGAGCGGCTATTTACAAAACTAGCAACTCAATGTTGCAAAGAAAATTAAAGCCTTATCCCTATTTTATTAATTACCTAAACTCGGTAGTTAACTTTATTGATTCGAAACAAAACCCCGAAGTATTTGACAACTGGCAAGCTTGTATTGAAAAAATATTCAACTCAAAAAACTTGAAAAATTATGGTGAATATTTAGAAATGAGTGAAAATATTTTCTCTAGCAACACCTTCTACAAATCACCTACATACAGTTACAGAAGTGAACAAGCAAGTTATAAGTTTGAGTTTGACTCTATTCCCAAAGTTGTATTTCCTAAAATGACATTAGTAGGCTCAAGCCCAAGAGGTGACTCTATTTCCATTGAAAATATACAAGGTATTTATTATCCATCATCAGGGAAATTTGTAGGTAAAGGTGGGCGATTAAGTTGGAAAAGAACTGGCGTTGGAAATGACGTGTATGCCGATTTGATAAGGGTTAATTTAGATTGTAAAACTGGTGGCTATATCTCTGACTCAGCAACCTTTGTAGGAAAACAATATTTTGATGTGCCTCAAAAAGGAAGAGTAACTGATAAAATTGTAACCGAAAATGGAGATCCAACATACCCTCGTTTTGACTCCTACAGCAAGCGTTTAGTTGTAAAAAACATTTATCCAGATGTAGATTACGATGGTGGTTTTGGTATGCGTGGAAATAAATTTGTTGGTTCGGGTAACGCGCAAAATCCTGCTCGGTTATTATTTAAACGAAACAATGCAAGGTTTTTAGAAATATCAGCCCGCTCGTTTGCCATGACCAAAGAAAAAATAAATGCAAAACCTGCTGCTGTAAAATTTTATTTAGAAAAAGATTCTATCATTCATCCTGGGTTAAGCTTTGTATACCAAGTAGACAAAAAAACTGTAACACTTTTAAGAACAGATGACGGTCTTGAAAAATCGCCCTACTTCAATACTTATCATAAAGTAGATATGTACTTTGAACAAATGGTGTGGAAGATTGACGAACCAAAAATTGATTTTAATTTCTTACCAAACAATACTCAAGGCGAAGCATTTTTTGAATCACAAGATTTTTTCTCTCGCGGCAGAATGGAGGCTATTAAAGGCATGGAGAATGTTAAAAAAAAAAAAAAAATGGATGATTACTACAATAATAACGGAAATTTATTAACGTTTACTGTAGTTGATTTTGCTAAATACATAAAATATTTAGCGGTTGATTTAAGACCCATCATTTTTAAAATGGCAATTTTTGGTTTAATTTATTATGAACCAGAAACCGATTTAATCACTATCAGACCACGTTTGTTTGACTATATCCAAAATTTAAAACACAAAAAAGATTACGACATTATTACCATTCATTCCTTCTTTTCTGAAGAGTACCGAAAACATGCACCAAATCAAAATAATGCGACTATGAGTTTAGTAAACAACTCTTACGACATTACAATTAGAGGTGTTGAAAGCATTTTATTAAGCGATACTCAAAAAGTATTTATGTTCCCTAAGCATAACGAACTAGTTTTAAAGAAAAACAGAACGATGGATTTTTCGGGTGTGGTAGCATCTGGTAAGTTTGAGTTTCATGGAAAAGACTTTGTTTTTGATTATGACATGTTTAAAGTGAAAATGAAAACTATCGACTCATGTCGAATATATGTTGTTTCTCGCGAACCAGACATTAATGGCAATTATCCATTTAGAAGAGTGCAAACTGTTATTGAAAATTTAAATGGAGAACTAAGAATTGATGCTCCAAAAAATCATAGCGGATTTGGTAAAGCCACTACGTTCCCTCAGTTTCAAAGCTTTAAAGAAAGTTATACTTACTACGATAAGAAATCAATTTTTAAAGGCGTTTATAATCGTGATAAATTTTATTATAAACTCGATCCATTTACTATGGATAGTTTAGATAACTTTAGAAATGAAGGTTTGATTTTTGAAGGCGAATTTTCGTCTGCTGGAATTTTCCCAACGTTTAGAGAACAACTCACGTTACAAAAAGATTATTCATTAGGTTTTATAAGACAAACTCCTCCAGGCGGATTTCAGATATATGGAGGAAAAGCAAAATTTGAAAATGAAATTCGTTTAAGTAATAAAGGTTTAAGAGCAGATGGAGATTTGAATTATGTTACCTCCACTACTCGCTCCAAAGATTTTATTTTCTTTCCGGATAGCATGAATACTATGGCAAATTCGTTTGATTTGAAAGAACAAATTGACCCCATTGAATTTCCACAAGCTCATGGCGACACCGTTTACGTTCACTGGATGCCATACAAAGACGTGATGAATGCAAGTGATAAAGCGAGTCCGTTTAAAACATACAATGGTAAATGTACCTTTAAAGGAAAATATTCTTTAAGCCCTTTGGAATTGCATGGTAATGGTGTTATTGATATGGTAAAAGCCGACATTTCCGCCGTCAATATTTTATTTAAGCAACATCAATTTTTCTCAGATACCGCTGATTTCCATCTAAAAGCTATTGACGAGGAAGGTTTAACATTTGCCTCAGATAACGTCAATGCAAAAATGGATTTAGATAAACGTGTTGGAGAATTTGTTGCTAATGGTAGCGCTTCAATTGTTAGGTTTCCTAAAAACCAATATATCGCTTACATGGAACGCTTTAAATGGTTTATGGATAGCGAAGAAATTCAATTAGGTGATGAAAATAAAAAACTAGATGGAAGTGTTGAAAATGCGCTCGATTTGGAAGGACCACAATTTATTTCAGTTCATCCAAAACAAGATTCGTTACGATTTTTAGCACCAGCAGCTAAATATAACTTAAGAAAATGTGTCATTAGTTGTATAAATGTACCTTTTATAAATGTGGCAGATGCTCGTGTTTTCCCAGATTCAGGAAAAGTTATTATTTATAGAAATGCGGTTATTGATACTTTAAAAAATGCCAATATCTTAGCAAATACGGTTACAAAATATCATACCATTAGAAATGTAACGGCTAATATTTTTGGAAGATTTAATTATTTAGCAAATGGAGAATATCAATATTTGGATGAAAATAAGAAACCTTATTTAATTAAGTTTAATACCATTAAACCTGACACTGCTGGACAAACCGTTTCGGAAGGTGTTATCAATGAAGAGTCTAAATTTCAATTCAACGATTATTTTAGCTTTGCCGGAAAAGTATTTTTATACGCTTCCAATAAATTTTTAACCTATGATGGTGGAACAAAAATTGTTCACGCTTGCGGAAAAATTGGAAAAGCCTATTTAAAATTTAACGGAGAAATTGATCCCAACGATATCTTAATTCCATTACCAGAAAATACAACCGATATGAATGGGAAACCCGTCGGCTCCGCCATCATTTACGGACAAGATACCAATATGGTTTACTCATCTTTTGTATCCTTACGTGGCGGAAGAAAAGATGTTGATGTTGTTGGTGCAAGTGGGTTCCTTGGTTTTGATAAAGACAGCAAAGAATACCGAATTTCGAATAAAGAAAAATTAGTGGAGCAATCGTTACCTGGTAATTATATCAGCTTAAATACAGAAGATTGTAAAGTATACGCTGAAGGTAAAATGGATCTAGGAGCCGATTTAGGACAAGTTAAATTTAACACCATTGGTATTGCCACGCATAGCACTATTAATGATTCGGCAACGTTTGAATTAATGAGCACTATAGATTTCTTTTTTGACAAAGGTGCATTAAAAAAAATGGTGAAAGACGTAGAAGTCTTTAACAATACGCTAGAACCAATTGACTTTAGTAATAAAGTGTTTACCAAAGGTATTACCGAAATACTGGGCAAAGATAAAGGCGACAAGGTTATTGCGGATTTAAATTTAAATGGGAACATTAAAAAATTTCCCGACGAATTTGAAAAAACATTTTTAATTACCAATACCGAAATGCGTTACGATAAAGTAAGCCGTTCATTTTTGTCGATGGGTAAAATTGGATTAGGTGCTATTAATAAATCTGAAATCTACAAACAAGTACCAGGACATATTCAAATTCAGCGTAAAAAAGGTGGAGATAACTTTACTTTGTATTTTGAGTTAGATCCTCAAACTTGGTATTACTTCTACTACTTTAAAGGGGTAATGAGCGTAGTAAGTAGTAACGCTGACTTTAATAATACCATAAAAGAATTAAAATCAAAAGACAAAAAACAAGATGTAAAAAGCGGTCCAGCCTTTCAGTTTAATATTTGTAGCCCAACTAAAAAAGATATGTTCTTAAGAAAAATGAAACAGGCTAATGCTAGTAACGACGATAACTAATAATCTATGCGCCATTCAATAAGCCTTACTGTATTGCTTTTACTAATGATTAAAATTAGTACAGCGCAAATTTTTGTAAGAGCGTTTAATTATAGGCCAACTGGCGAATTTGGTTTCGCATTTAAACCAACCTACTCGGCTGAAATTGGCTATATGCCAGAATTTGAAGATGGTTCATGGGTAAGAATATGTGCGTCTGCTACTTATTTAGCAATGAAACCACGATTAGATACTTTTCCTATTTTTGCTGTAAAATCCGGGAACGGTACTAGTGTTTTACCAGGAGAGCAAAGTTTTAAAAAATATGATTTATTTGAAATTTTTGCGGGTATTGATGTTGCGGTTGTTAAATACAAAGGCTTTTTTGCATATATAGGCACCGATGTGATGATTGGAGCTGGTAGTGTAGAATACACTACCAATGTAAACACGCTAATTACCGAGGGTTATTCGGGTGGTGGAGCTATCGTAGGAGGCAGATTCAGATTAGGACTTCAGTATGATGTAACATACAATATTGGTATTATTGCTCATGTTACTCGCTCGGTAGGCTTATTATCCGAACCAAGAGCTTTAAACTGGGCTAATGATTATGGCGTTGGCATTAGATATCAATTTGATTAATAAAATTTACTAAAATGAAAAAAAATACAATCATCCATTATATCTTGATTATTTTAATTGCTGCAGTTGTTAGTTCTTGTAAAAAAGCACTCAAAAATATGGATGATTACTATCCAAAAGTGAGTATTGTTTCTGCTGAAATACAAACTGATGGTAGTGTTTTAGTAACTGGCAAAATCGATTCGGAAGGTGATGCACCAATTGAACGTTTAGGTTTTTGTTGTAACACAAAACCAAATCCAACTTTAACTAACAGGCAAATAATTTCTGAAATAAATGGAAGTACATTCACGGCTATTTATACAGGATTAGATGAGGACTCTGTGTATTATTTTAGGACCTGGGCAACAAACTCATACGGATATAAATACGGTACCGAAACTTCTATAGAAAACATTGTTGCAGCGCCAGTAATACCGGCATGTACCTTACCCATTAGTTATTTAGATAATGGAACTGGTAATGGTTCAACAAGCTATTATTACGTAAGTGTACCTACTAACTCTTGGCAATTATGGGAGTTTAGCGCATCACCTCAATTTGGAAACGCCTTAAATTTTAAATTTGGATCAGCTATAAAAACTGGTGTTTATACTACCGAAAATAGTTCGAGTCCACAATCAGGTAGAGTACTCGTATCATTTCAGTTTGGTTGGTTAGGTCCTGTTTCGTTAGAAAGTGGCTCAAAAGTATATGTAAACGCTATTGGGAAAGACACCTTTGATATTACTATTTGTAATGCTCCTTGGAAATACAATACCACTAATACATTTACACTAAACACACGATTTACTTGCCCAGATTAATGTTACACACTTTTATAAAATTCAAACAAATCAACTGCTTGTTTGGCTTCTTTTACATCATGTACCCTCAATATTTTTGCTCCATTTTGTAAAGCAATCGTATTTAATACCGTTGTCCCATTAAGAGCAGTTACTGGCGATGTATGAATGACTTTATTAATCATTGATTTACGAGAAAGGCCTGCTAATAAAGGATAATCAAACAATGTAAATTCGTTTAAGTGCTTTAATAATTGGTAATTATGTTCTACTGTTTTACCAAAACCAAAGCCCACATCTATAATCAATTTATCAAAACCTAAATTTTTGCATTGTTCTATTTTTGAAGTGTAAAACATCGAAATATCTTTTACTACATCATCGTACGAAGGATTTTTTTGCATGTTTTGTGGTGTGCCTTGCATATGCATTAACACATAAGCTATTTGATGCTTAGATACCACATCCAACATACTTTTATCCATTTGACTTCCCGAAATATCATTAATGATATCAGCACCTAAATCAATGGCAAATTCTGCTACATCAGCTAAATAGGTGTCAATAGAAATGAATATTTTAGGAAACTCTTTCCTTAATTTCATTAAAGGCTCTCTTAACCTTATGATTTCGTCTTTTACGGAAATTGCTAACGCATTTGGTCTTGATGAAGCAGCGCCAATATCAATAATAGTAGCGCCTTCATGAATTTTCATTTCCGCATCTTTTATAATATCGGTTACCGAAGAGAACTTGCCGCCATCATAAAAGCTATCAGGCGTAATATTTATAATAGCCATCACCTGAGCTTTTTCAAAACTCAATTGTTTGCCATTTGTTAAATACGTTTTGCCCATTTTAATTAAATTAGCGTGCACTATTTATAATTACTAAGTTCAAGGTAGTAAAAAAAATCGTAAGTAGTAAAAATTTAGACAAACGACAGAATTTATAAAATGAACACCACATCTTCACAATACGACGCCGCAATTAAGCTATGCAAAGATTTGTTTTTAAAAAAAATGAAAGATTATGGCACAGCTTGGCGTAACCTTCGCCCTACGTCGCTTACAGACCAAATTTTTATTAAAGCACAACGCATTAAAAGCATTGAAGAAAAAGGTACACAAAAAGTATTAGACGATATTACGGGCGAATACATTGGTATAATTAACTACTGCATAATTTCATTAATTCAATTAGAATTAAAGGACGACACTCGAGTTGAATTACCTTACGAAGAAGTTGAACAATTATACAATAAATACTCCACACAAACCAAACAACTCATGGAGGATAAAAACCATGATTATGGTGAGGCTTGGCGTGATATGCGAATTAGTTCTTTAACCGATTTAATTTTAATGAAAATTTTTCGAGTTAAACAAATTGAAGATAACAAAGGACAAACCATTGTGAGCGAAGGTGTAGATGCCAATTACATGGATATGTTGAATTATTCAGTATTTGCTTTGATTAAGTTGAAGGGGTAGCAATTATTATTAAAGTTCCACCACCTTATCTGCATAACGTAAAGCAGAATCTCGATGACTGATGATAATCGATGTCTTATCTTTCATGATCGATTTCAAGTTATTTAAAATCAATTCTTCAGTTTCTACATCAACCGCCGACAAACAATCATCAAAAATTAAAATTTGCGGTTTAGAAATGATAGCTCTGGCAATAGAAATACGTTGTTTTTGTCCGCCCGATAAAGTCACGCCTCTTTCTCCTACAACAGTATCAAAGCCTTCGGGGAAAGCCATGATGTTATCATACACGCCTGCATCTTTAGCCGCTTGTATCACTTCTTGTTCAGAATAATCGTGATTAGTTGAGAAAGCAATATTATTACGAATGGTATCAGAAAACAAAAACACTTCTTGAGGCACGTAGCCAATACTTTTACGCATAGCAAACACATCATATTTTTTGATAGGATGTCCATCTATATAAATTTCTCCAGAAGTGGTATCGTATAGACGTGTTATTAAATTAGCAATGGTTGACTTCCCTGCTCCTATTTGTCCTTTAATACCAATAGTTTTACCTTTTTCTATTTTCAAATTCAGATTTTTTAAGGCTTCAATTTTACTATCCGAATAAGTAAAGCCAACATTTTTAAATTCAATATCGCCTTCAATGTTTGTTTTTATTTCGGGCGTATTAATGATGCTTGATTTAGTTTTTAAAAATTCATTGATACGTGTTTGAGAAGCTGATGCCCGTTGAATTAAAGAGGTTACCCAACCTAATGAAGCAAAAGGCCAGGTTAATTTATACACGTATAAAATAAACTCCGTAATATTTCCTGGCTCAATGGTTTTATTAATAACTAAATGTCCGCCATACCAAACGGTAGCAATCACACTTACACCGATCATTAACACCATTACTGGCTGAAAAAAAGCTTCTACTAAAGCTAAACGTAAATTATGTTTTTTGAAATCGGTATTTAAGGTTTCTAATTCATTGATGTAATGTTTTTCGCGCGCGTAGGCTTTAATCACACGAATAGCCGAAAAAGTTTCCTGAGCATGAGACGTTAGCTTCGATAATTCTTGTTGAACAACCGTACTACGTTTATTTATTAAATCAGATACTTTATAAATCACAAAAGATAAAAAAGGCAAAGGAGCAAATACCAACAAGGTTAACTGCCAATTTATTTTAAGCATAAACGCCAACACAATTACTACTGTTGAAAATGTATTAATTAAATACATAATAGCAGGACCAGTGTACATGCGCACTTTACCAACGTCTTCGCTAATGCGATTCATTAAATCACCTGTGCTATTGTTTTTATAAAAAGCAGCGTCTAAAGTTTGGTAGTGTGTATATAATTCATTTTTTTGATCAAACTCTATATGGCGACTCATCACAATAATAGTTTGACGCATTAAAAACAAAAAGAAACCACTAGTTAAAGCCAATCCTAATAAAGTCAGGCCAAACACAATAAATTTTGTAGAATCAACCGTTTTGTGATTAGCAATTAAATCCACAATTTCGTTGGTGGCATCTCTAACAATAACACCTTGGTAAATAGAGAAAATAGTGGAAAGTACTACAAACAATGCACCCATTAATAAACGCCATTTATACTTGATAAAATAAGCGTTTATGGATTTAAGGGATTTCATTGGTAGTTCTGTCAGGCTGAGCGGAGTCGAAGCCTTGCGTAATACCCTTCGACTCCGCTCAGGGTGACAAGTCTAAATCACATTTAGGATCTTAAAAATCGTTATTTAACTGGTTAGTTGCTTTTTGTAAAATCTCGAAAGCATTTTCTGCCATTAAATTTTCTTTATCAAGCGTTGGGTTAATTTCTACCATTTCAAAACATACAATTTTTTTAGAACGCATGATGTAGTAAATTAAATTTCCAGCTTCTTTTTCTGTTATTCCGTTTGGCACTGGTGTTCCTGTACCGCTACTGATACGGCTGTCCATACTATCTACATCAAAACTTACGTAAATAATATCGCAATGGTCTAAATAGTTTAAAGATTCAATCGCTACACGTTCTACAGCTTTCTTACGAATTTCTTGTAAGTTAAACACACGCACTTTATTCTTTTTAATTAAAAATTCTTCTTGTGGTTCAAAATCACGAAGCGCAATATATACCAAATCGTTATAATTAATTTTTGGCGTAATACCTCCTAATGCTTTTAATTTTTCCCAGTATTCAATGGTTTCATCATCTGGCTTATTTTGCTGACGTTCTTTATTATCTTCTCCTAATACACAAGCGATGGGCATACCGTGCATATTACCGCTTGGTGTAGTATAGGGAGTATGTAAATCGGCATGAGCATCAATCCAAATAACACCAATGCGCTTATTTGGGTATGCCATTTTAATACCACTAATGGTTCCTAAAGCAGAACTATGATCACCTGCTAAAACAATAGGAACTTCTTCTTTTAATAATGTCTTTTTTATTTCGTTAGCTAAGCGTTCGTTTAAAGCAAAAATACCTTTTATACGTTTTGCATAATCATTTACAACTGGCTCTAACAATAAGTGGTTTTCGTTTTGAACTTCAACAGCTTTAAATTTTTTAAAAAAGTTACTTCCAAAATCTAAGGCTGCAATTTTAATCGCATCCACTCCCATAC
>ERZ724517.1403-NODE-1403-length-13273-cov-8.753367_pt1 | contig 13273 bp, 10 predicted proteins | sample MGYA00376050_ERZ724517 | MGnify/ENA primary metagenome ERZ724517 (study PRJEB28724, sample SAMN07190886) | activated sludge metagenome | isolation source: activated sludge of sewage treatment plant in Hong Hong | place: USA: Christiansburg, Virginia | collected... | reverse complement strand
CGGGGCGCACGCGCTGCGACGACTCGGTATGGATCTCGGTCAGCGTGCCTTTCTCAAAACTGTTCTTGGAGCGGTGGATTTGCGCGCTGACCACCTCGAACGGCAGCGCGCCGTCAATAAAGACCACCTTGCCATCGGGTTTGTGGGCCACGCCCTGGGCTTCGAGGTCCAGGGATTTCACTTTGAGCCAGCCCTCGGGCAGCGGTTTTTCAGTGGGAGATTGGGTTGGGTTCACGTCTGTCATGCCTGAATTGTCTCAGGTTGGTGGTGGGGACCAAAGATCCGCGTACCATGCGGTTTTCAAAGCAGCATCAGGAGAGAAACGATGGGAACCATGGTGAACTTTCAGCGCCCCGATGGCAAAACCATGCAGGGCTATCTGGCGGAACCCGCACACGGCTCCGGGGCTCCGGCGGTGGTGGTGATCCAGGAGTGGTGGGGGCTCAATGGGCAGATTCGCGGTGTCGCCGACCGGCTGGCCGCCGCCGGCTACCAGGCGCTGGTGCCCGACCTGTACCGCGGGCAGTCCACCGTGGAGGCCGAGGAGGCACACCATCTGATGACAGGACTGGATTTTGGCGACGCGGCGTCGCAGGACATTCGTGGCGCCGTGCAATATCTGAAGACCCGCGCGCCCAAAGTGGCGGTCACCGGCTTTTGCATGGGCGGCGCGCTGACATTGCTGGCCATGACCCAGACGCCGGAGGTGGACGCCGGTGTGGTCTGGTACGGCTGCCCGCCGCTGGAGTACATAGACGCCGGCAAGATCAAAGCTCCGCTGATGGGGCACTGGGCCACGCAGGACGAGTTTTTCAAGATTGACACCGTGGACGCGCTGGAAGCCAAGCTGCGCGGGGCCGGTGTCGGCTTTGAATTCCACCGCTACCTGGCGCACCACGCCTTTGCCAACGAGACCGCTGTCGGCCCGGGCCGCATACCGGCCACGCAATTTGATGCGGTGTGGGCCCAACAGGCTTGGGACCGCACGCTGCGCTTCCTGGGCCGCACGCTGGGCTAAGACGCTATTCGCAGGTGGCCTGGCCGGCTGGCTGCGTTGCGCTGCTGTCCAGTGTGCATTGCGCACGCGTGCGGTGGACGAAGTTGACACCCTGCCCGTAACTGCAGGTCAGCAGGGTCAGCTTGCCCCGTTGCGTGATTTTGGCGCTGGCAAGCCTGGTGCTTTTGAGCGTGTCTTTGGGAAGCTCGCACGACACATAGGCATCAAACACGCCGTCCGCGGACTCCCACAGGGCCACGTTCTTCAACTGGCGGTAGCGTTGAAAATCGGTGCAGACATCGGTCTCGCCCTGGTAGGCCTTGGCATCGTCACTGCAGTAACCGGTGAAGGTGTATTTCAACTCCTCGTCGCTGGGGCAGGTGCCCACCTGCACGGCCTTTGCCACATCGGGACATACCAGCGTCGCGGCCATGGCCACGGGCCCAGCTGCAACCAGTCCAAGCACAAGAAAACTACGCGTCACAACCGATTTCATCCAGAACTCCTGTCCACACGCATGGGGTCACCGCTCACATGACCGACTGGCGCGTGATGCCCCGGCGGTTGAGGTAGCGTTTGAGCTTGACCAGGGCTTCGTTTTGCACCTGGCGCACGCGTTCCCGGGTCAGGCCCAGGCGCACACTCAGGGTGTCCAGGGTCTCGGGGTCGTGGTCGTGCAGGCCAAAGCGCCCTTCCAGCACCTCGCGCTCGCGTGCGGACAGCGTGCCTATCCACTCTTCCAGCAACAGATCGACCTCGTGGGCCAGCGTCACGTCTTCCGGGGCCAACGTCAGTTCGTCCACCAGGCCGTCGCCCAGGGTCTGGTCGTCACCGGTGCGGTCCAGTGAGGCATCCAGCGATCGGGGCGTCTCGGCCATGGACAGCAAATCGGCCACGTGGTGGGGCTCACTCCCCAGCAACGCGGCAATATCCTCGACGCGAATACCTTCGGGACGCTTGGCCACCAGCTCGGAATCGTTCTCCAGCAGTCGGCGCGCCCGTAGCACATGCTGCAGCTCGCGCACCACGTTCACCGGCAGGCGCACGGCGCGGCCCTGGTACATCAGCGCCCTATCCACCGACTGGCGTATCCACCAGGTGGCGTAGGTCGAGAAGCGGAAACCCCTCTCGGGCTCGAACTTGTCGATGGCGTGCATCAGGCCCAGATTGCCCTCTTCCACCAGGTCGGCCATGGGCACACCCCGCCCCATATAGCCCTTGGCAATGCTCACCACCAGGCGCAGGTTGTGCTCGATCATGCTCTGGCGGGCGGCAAAATCGCCGGCACGGGCACGGGTGGCGGTTTCAAATTCCTGTTGAGGGGTGAACAGCTCGGTGCGGCGCACGCTGCGCAGGTACAGCGACAGAGCGTCGACCGACTCATCCGCCACCGAGTCATCTGCGGCGAGCTCACGTGCCAACAGCTCAACGGCCTGTAATGCTATTGAATCAGGAGCTGCATCCTCAGCATCCTCGAGGGCTGGAGGGCTATTTTGTTCCGACTGATGGCCCGCAAGCCCCGGGTCTGCGGCGCTGCTGCCCAAACCACTGTTGCGGGTTTTCTTCATGGCACCATCCGTTAGCGGGAGGGCAGGTACTTGACCGGATCGACGGGCTTGCCCTGGCGGCGCACTTCAAAGTGCAGCTTCACGCGGTCTGCATCGCTGTTGCCCATTTCGGCAATCTTCTGGCCTTTTTTGACGGCCTGGTCTTCCTTGACCAAGAGCGTCTGGTTGTGGGCGTAGGCGGTCAGGTACATGTTGTTGTGCTTGAGGATGATCAGGTTTCCGTAGCCGCGCAGGCCGGCACCGGCGTACACCACCTTGCCGTCCGAAGACGCTACGACCGCATCACCCGCCGCACCGCCAATGTCCAGCCCCTTGTTCTTGGCCTCGTCAAACCCGGCCAGAACCGGGCCGCTACCGGGCCAGATCCAGCCCAGGTCTTCCTCGCCGCTGGCCGCTGGTGCCGTCACGGCAGCCGTCGCGACTGCAGGGGCTGTGGCGGGAGCCGACGCAGCAGCCGCTGCTGATACCGGTGCAGGGGTCGACGCCGGTTTGGTGGATCCCGCAGCTATGGCGGTCGGAGTTGCGGCGCCAGTGGCAACTGGCTTGGCCACGGCAGTGCCGGCAGTACCTTCAGACGCCACCGGCGGTGTCACCCGCAACACCTGGCCGACCTCAATACGGTTGGGGTTCTCCAAGCTGTTCCAGCGGGCAATGTCCTTGTGGCTTTGTCCGGCCTCCAGACCGATGCCAATCAGTGTGTCCTTGGGCTTGACGGTGTAATAACCTGCCTTGCCTGCATTTTCAAAGCCTGGGGGCTGTTTCACCGGCACCACGGGTGCAGGCGTCTCCATCCGGCTGGAGACTGCGGCGCGGTCCTCCACGGGTGCATGGCTGAGGGGTTTGGAGCCGCACGCGGACAACGCCACCACCACCGCAGCTGCCAACCAAACACCGGGACGCATCAAACCAAACATAAGCACTTCCTTCAAGCAACACCCGATTTTAGGGGGACAAAGTGCACAGCCTCCAAAATGGTCTGGCGTACACCCTGCGGCGTCTTGTCCAATACCAGCAAGGCTTGCGCACCCCCCGGTGCACCCGGCGTCACCACCGGGGCTACCAGCCGCCCGCCAACGGCCAACTGGTCCACCCAGGCCTGCGGCACGGCTTCACCCCCTGCGGCCGCAATGATGGCCGCATAGGGCGCGCCCTTGGCATAGCCCACCATGCCATCGCCAAACAGCAGGTGCAGATTGGCCAGGCGCAGGTGGCGCAGGTTCTCACGGGCCCGGTCATGCAGGCCGCGCAGGCGCTCGATGCTGTACACCTCTTTGGCCAGCAGGCTCAGCACCGCGGCCTGGTAGCCGCAACCGGTGCCGATTTCCAGCACCCGGCCCAGCTTGCCGCTGTGGCCGTTGCGCAGCAGCTCGACCATGCGGGAGACGACGCCGGGCTTAGAAATGGTTTGCCCCAGGCCGATGGGCAGGCTGGTGTCTTCGTAGGCCTGGTTGATGAGGGCGCTGTCGACAAAGCGGTGGCGCTCGATGGTGCCCATGGCGCCCAGCACCTGGGTGTCGGCAATGCCCTGGGCCGCCAGTTTCTGCACCATGCGCGCGCGCACGGCGCTGGATTCCATGCCATGACCCTGCGGCGCTGCTGGTTTCGCGGTGGTGGGCTGCTTTGTAATGGGTGCCGCGGGTGCATTTCGCAGGGGCGGTGGCGCGACCGCCGGCACCGCGGGCGCCGGCACCCCATGGGCATTCGGCCGGTTCTTGGCCAGCGTGGCATCGAGTCGGGCCGGAAACGAGGGGCGTTGCTTCATGGAGTGGTTGGCTTGGCGATGCCGGACAGGCGTGCCGCGGTTTGAGCCCAGTAGCCCAGCTTGTCGTGGTCGGTTAGGTCGACCTTGAGCGGGGTCATCGCCATATGGCCCTGGGCGGTGGCGTGGAAATCGGTGCCATCGGCATCGTCCTTGACCGGGCCGGCCGCGCCAATCCAATACATGGTCTCGCCGCGCGGGCTCTTTTGCTGGATGACCTTTTCCGCCGCGTGGCGCTTGCCCAGGCGGCACAGCTTCATCGCGCCAATCTGCTCATAGGGCAGATTGGGGATGTTGACATTTAACAAAAAGGGCGTGTGGGAAATCAACTGCTGCTGCACCATGGACTGCACCAGTTCACGCACCTTGCGGGTCGCCGCGTCCAGGTGATGCCAGTCTTTTTCCACCTGTGAGAAGGCGATGGCCGGAATGCCAAACAAAAAACCTTCCATGGCCGCGCCGACGGTGCCGGAGTAGATGGTGTCGTCACCCATGTTGGCACCGTTGTTGATGCCAGAGACCACCAGGTCGGGGCGGTAGTCCAGCAGGCCGGTCAGCGCAATGTGCACGCAGTCCGCCGGGGTGCCGTTCACAAAGCGAAACCCGTTGCTGGCGCGGGTGACGTACAGCGGGGAATGCAGGGTCAGCGCGTTGGATTTGGCGCTGTTGTTCTGCTCCGGCGCTACCACTTCCACCTCGGCCACATCCTTTAGCGCCTCGTACAGCGCCATCAAGCCAGGGGCCAGGTATCCGTCGTCGTTGGAAATCAGAATTTTCATAGATCTTGGGGGGGTTGAAGGACCATTGTAGGGGGCCGCAAAGAACCCCAGATGTAACCGAGCCGGGTCGCCCCAGAGACATTTTTTGTGGGGCTTGGGGCCTATCATCCGCCCAGACATGGACAACCCGTGGGACAGCCCGTCCCCTATTGATGAGGAACCGATTTATGCACGCCTGGCTTTGCGAAAACCCCACCGGTATTGACGCCCTGAACTGGAAAGAACTGCCCACACCCCAGCCAAAAGCCGGTGAGGTGCTTATCGAAATCAAGGCCGCCAGCCTGAACTTTCCCGACATCCTGATCGTGCAGAACAAGTACCAGATGAAGCCCGCCCTGCCCTTTGTGCCGGGTTCGGAATACGCCGGCATCATCCAGGCCGTGGGCGAAGGCGTCACCCACCTCAAGGTCGGCCAGGCCGTGGCCTGCCTCAGCGGCACCGGCGGCTTTGGCACGCACACGCTAGCACCCGCGGCGCTGTGCATGCCGCTGCCACCCGGCTTTCCCATGGTGGATGCCGCCGCCTTCATCATGATCTACGCCACCTCCCACCACGCGCTGGTGGACCGGGCCCAGTTGAAGGCCGGCGAGACCGTGCTGGTGCTGGGCGCCGCCGGTGGTGTCGGAACCTCGGCCATCCAGATCGCCAAGGCCATGGGCGCCAGGGTGATTGCCGCGGCCTCCACCGATGAGAAGTGCGCGTTGTGCAAGAAGATCGGCGCGGATGAGACCATCAACTACACCACCACCAACCTGCGCGATGCGCTGAAGGAACTCACCGGTGGCAAGGGCCCCGACGTGATCTATGACCCGGTGGGTGGCGACTTTGCCGAGCCAGCCTTCCGCTCCATCGCCTGGCGCGGCCGCTACCTGGTGGTGGGCTTTGCATCTGGCCCCATTCCCGCCCTGCCTTTCAACCTGGCGCTGCTCAAGGGCGCGTCCATCGTCGGCGTGTTCTGGGGCGACTTCGCCAAGCGCGAACCCAAGGCCAATGCCGCCATGATGGGCGAGCTGGCGCAGTGGTACGGCCAGGGCAAGATCAAGCCGGTCATCGACCGCACCATGCCCATGGCCGAACTCAAGGCGGCCTATGCCCACATGGGTTCGCGCGGGGTGATGGGCAAGCTGGTGATGGTGAACTAGACCGGCTGGCGCAACGATCACGGGGATAATTGGCCCATGGCCACAGTCCCCAACCCTTCTCCACCTAACGGGCCAGCGCTGCTGGCGGTCATGGCCATCGGTTGCGAAGGGGTGGCTTTGTGGTGGCTGGCAACGCAGCAGCCGGATGGTGGTTGGGCCGTGGGGCCGATAGCGTGGGCCGCAGCCGGGCTGCTGGGTATGGTTGCGAGCACCCTGTGGTTCGGGTTGCGGGCACGAACCACACGCCAAGCGATGGACCAGGCCATGCAGGCGGCCCAACAGGAAGCAGTTCGCACCCGCCAGATGATGGCATCCAGCCTGGACACGCTGGACGTGGGGCTGGAAATCTACGACGAGCACGACCGGCTGGTGATGTACAACAAGCGCATCAACCTGATGCACCCCAATTTGCACACCCCGGATGACATTGGCAAAACCTTTATTCCGCTGGTGCGCGGCAATATTGAAAAGGGGCTGATTCCCTCCGCCGTGGGCCGTGAAGATGAATGGCTGGCCCAGCGCATGGCCACGCGCGACACCCGCACCGAGCCCCTTTTGCAGGAGCTGGCCGGCGACCAATGGATCCACACCTACGAGACCCGCACGCCCGAGGGCTATCTGGTGGCGGTGCGGGTGGATGTGACCGATCTGGTGCGCAAGACGCGGGCCCTGGAGGAATCCAACCGTCTGCTGGCCCAGCAATCCATTACCGACAGTGTGACCGGCATCGGCAACCGCAACCTGTTTGACCAGACCCTGTCCACCGAGTGGCAACGCGCCGCCCGCAACGGCACCGAGCTCAGCCTGCTGCTGGTCGACGTGGACCACTTCAAGCCCTACAACGACCACTACGGCCACGTGGCCGGGGACGAGGCCCTGCGCCGCGTGGCGCGGTCCCTGAACGATTGCGTGCGCCGCGCCGGGGAATTGGTAGCGCGCTACGGCGGCGAGGAATTTGTCATGCTGTTGCCCGGCGCCAGCCTGGCCCACGCGGTGGTCATGGCCCAGCAATGCCTGGAGCGCCTGCAACAGGAAGCCATTGCCCACGCCGCCTCCCCCACCGGGCCCGTGCTGAGCTGCAGCATAGGCCTGGCCAGCGTGCAACCGGCTACCCACCAGGTACCTGATCAGCTGGTCAACGCCGCCGATGCCGCCATGTACCGCGCCAAGTCCTTTGGCCGGGCGCGCTTCGAGATCGCACAGCCATCCGACTGGACTATTGGAAAAGACACCCCACGCACCCTTGCGGAGCCCGCCATCCGGTCGCCCTTGCATTCTTCCAGGCTTTGTCTATAGTTGGCTTTACGGGAGTCGTTGCCATGCAATGGGTTCCGAAAAGGTTTCTCGAGAAAGGTGGCACCATATAGAACAGCACCAACCCATCCCCAACCCACCACCGGTGCTACTTCGCCCGGTATACGTTACGGTATCGTGACGACCCAAGCCACAGTAATGTGGCAAATTGCAAGCCCTGCGTTCTGCGCAGGGTTTCGCATTTCTGGGGTTGCAGTGGGTATGCTATGGGCATGAAGCAGACGCTGCCATTTCCATGAACCTGTTGTCCTCCATGCGCTACCTGGTGGCGCTGCACGAGCACCAACACTTCGGCCGCGCCGCGACGGCCTGCCACATCACCCAACCGGCCCTGTCGAACGCCCTGCGCGCCCTGGAGAAGGAATTCGATGTCGTCATTGTCAAACGCGACCGCAACTATGCGGGCCTGACACCCGAGGGCGAGCGTGTGCTGGCCACGGCGCAGACCATGCTGCACGAACAGGCGCTGCTGCACCAGGAGCTGCGCAGCGACGCACTGCAGCCGCGTGGCGGTTTGCGCGTGGGCGCGGTCCCCACCGCCATGCCCGTCGCGGCACGCTTTGCCGCACAGCTGCAGGCCCGCCATCCCGGCATCGTGCCGACCGTGCTGTCGCTCAGTTCCGCCGACCTGGAGAACGGACTGGAAGACCTGTCCCTGGACCTGGGCCTGGGCTACACCGAACGCATGGTCTTGCACAACACCCGCCTGCTGGCCTGGCCGCAGTACACCGAGCACTACTTCCTGCTGCGCCGGGCCGCCACACCGGGGCTTGACGGCCTGCGGATCGGCCCCTCCATCACCTGGAAAGCTGCCGCCAGCCTGCCCCTGTGCCTGCTGACCCCCGACATGCACAACCGCCATATCGTCGATGCCGCCTTCACCATGGCCGGCCTGCCGGTCAAACCCGCCATGGAAACCAATTCCGTTCTCACACTGGCACTCAGCGTGGCGGCGGGCAGTGTCTGCAGCATCCTGCCCGGCGCCCTGGTCGGCGCGGTGCGCGACAACCGCGCGCTCGAAGCCCTGCCCCTGAGCAGCCCCGAGGTACGCACCCCCATCGGCTTCATGTCGCACGCATCGGCGCGCGCATCGCGGGCGCTGGAGGCTGCGCTGGCGCTGGCGCAGGACGCCACCTGGCTGCACCACGCGCAGGCGCACAGCGGGTTGCTGGTGGCCTGAGCGCATTCAAGAATTGAATCACGCCATGTCCCGATTGAATTGGACAGCCCCATTTGCTTGCGCCGATACTGATCAGAACCGAAAAAACCATGCCCCTGTTGCCCCGTCGGCAGCGCTGCGGCAAGATGTGCCCATGAACCCCTCTACCCCCTCCGGCGGATGGAAACCCATCGCCCTGACACCGGCAGCCGACCTGCGCGCCGGTCCGCGCAAAAGCCGCAACCAGCTCAAAGGCCGCCAGGCCGAGCCCGCCGCGCTGGAGCAGGTGCGCGCCTTGATCGGAGCGCGCCCCGCAGACGGCCACCGCCGTGACCTGCTGATCGAACACCTGCACGCCCTCAACGACCACTACCGCGCGCTGTTCGAGCGCCACCTGGTGGCGCTGGCCCAGGAAATGAATATCCCCATGGCCGAGGTCTTTGAGGTGGCCAGCTTCTACCACCACTTCGAAATCCTGAAGGATTACGCCACTGCGCCCGCGCTGACCATTCGCGTCTGCGACGGCCTGGCCTGCGAGATGGCCGGTGCCCGCAATCTGCTGGCGCGCCTGCCCGCGCTGCTGGGCAACCCGAGCATCCGCGTTGTGGCAGCGCCCTGCCTGGGCCGCTGCGAACAGGCGCCAGTGGCCAGCGTGCACCAAAGCCCGGTGATACATGCCACGGAGCACGCAATAGCCTCCTTGGCCGATGTTCATACGCAAAATAAGCCGCTAGCCCTCGAATTACCTGGAGATACCGCTATTCATTTCGTAGCAAGCGAATTTGCACAGAAAAGCATTTCACCCCCGCCCGCGCAGCAACAGGCAACGCCCGCCTTTACCGACTATGCGACCTACCGCGCCCACGGCGGCTATGGCCTGGCCGCGGCCGTGGTGCAGGGCGAATACGACCCGCTGCAGGTGATCGCCGCGTTGGAAGACTCGGGCCTGCGCGGCCTGGGTGGCGCCGGTTTCCCGGCCGGGCGCAAGTGGCGCATCGTGCGCGAGCAGCCGGCACCGCGCATGATGGCGGTCAATATCGATGAAGGCGAGCCCGGCACCTTCAAGGACCGCACCTACCTGGAGCGCGACCCGCACCGCTTTCTGGAGGGCCTGCTGATCGCGGCCCAGGTGGTGGGCACCGAGCGCTGTGTCATCTACCTGCGGGATGAATACCACGGCTGCCGCGCGATGCTGCAGGCCGAACTGGCCAAGCTGCTGGCGGACCCGCCCTGCCCGCTGCCCGCCATCGAACTGCGCCGCGGCGCCGGTGCCTACATCTGCGGCGAAGAGTCGGCCATGATCGAGAGCATCGAGGGCAAGCGCGGCGAGCCTCGCATGCGCCCACCCTACATCGCCGAGATCGGCCTGTTTGGCCGCCCGACACTGGAGCAAAATTTTGAAACCCTGTACTGGGTGCGTGACATTGTGGAGCAAGGGCCGCAGTGGTTCAGCGGCTTTGGTCGCCGTGGGCGCAAGGGGCTGCGCAGCTTTAGCGTCAGTGGGCGCGTGCAATTCCCTGGCGTCAAGCTGGCGCCGGCCGGCATCACGCTGCAGGAGCTGATTGACGAATACTGCGGCGGCATGTCTGAAGGCCACACCCTGTACGCCTACCTGCCCGGCGGCGCGTCGGGCGGCATTCTGCCGGCCAGCCTGAACAACATTCCGCTGGACTTTGACACGCTGCAGCCCTATGGCAGCTTCATCGGCTCGGCTGCCGTCATCGTGCTCAGCCAGCATGACAGGGCCCGCGACGCCGCGCTGAACGCGATGCGTTTCTTTGCGGACGAGAGTTGTGGGCAGTGCACGCCGTGCCGGGTGGGCACGGCCAAGGCAGCGACCTTGATGGAGGCAACTGTGTGGGACAACACGACTTTGGAAGACTTAAGCCAGGTGATGGTGGACGCCTCCATCTGCGGGCTAGGTCAGGCGGCGCCAAACGTGGTGCGCTCGGTGCAAAAGTACTTTGCGCATGAGATTGGGGGTGCGGCATGAGCGGCACCAAAGCTACACCTCTTGCGAGCGCGCCAGTCGCAGCGCCCACCGTGGACTTCTTGCTGGACGGCCAGAGCGCCCAAGCCTTTGCGGGCGAATCCATCCTGAAAGCGGCGCAGCGCCATGGGGTGGACATTCCGCATCTGTGCTATTCGGACGGCCTGCGTGCGGATGGGAATTGCCGAGCCTGTGTGGTCGAGATTGATGGGGAGCGCAGTTTGGCTCCCAGCTGCTGTCGCAATGTCACGGCGGGCATGCAGGTGAAAGCCCAAAGCCCGCGGGCTCTGAAGAGCCAGGCGATGGTGGTGGAGATGTTGCTGTCGGATATGCCGGAGGTGGGGTACAAGTGGAATGACTCTGGCGCTACCAAAGGTGCCGCGGTTACTTCTGGCGCTGCTGCGCCGGGGGATGCGCCGGGTTCCTCGTCGCGAAGCTCAATATCGTCACCCGGCGCATCCCCCGGCACAGCCGGGTCCGGGGCATCCATCGTTGTGGGGCAGCATGGGGAGTTGAGTGAGTGGGCTAGCCGCATGGGTATTTCCGTTCGCCCTGCACTTAAAGCCTTGCGGCGCGCGCAGCCAGCTTCTGACGTCTCCCACCCCGCCATGGCCGTCAACCTGGACGCCTGCATCCAGTGCAACCGCTGCGTGCGGGCTTGCCGCGAGGAGCAGGTCAACGGCGTCATCGGCTATGCCCATCGCGGCGCGCACAGCGCCATTGTGTTTGACCTGGGCGACGCCATGGGCACCAGCAGTTGCGTGGCCTGCGGCGAATGCGTGCAGGCTTGCCCGACCGGCGCACTGATGCCCAAAGCGCAGATCGGCTCGCAAGCCGTGGACAAAAAGGTGGACTCTGTGTGCCCCTTCTGCGGCGTGGGTTGCCTGATCACCTACAACGTCAAGAACAACGCTATCACCAGCGTGGACGGGCGCGACGGCCCGGCCAACCATGGCCGCCTGTGCGTCAAGGGCCGCTTTGGCTTTGACTACGCGCACAGCCCGCAGCGGCTGACCGTGCCGCTGGTGCGCAAGGCCGGTGTGCCCAAGGACCCGGCCGCGCTGCAGCACTTGAACCGCAACACGGCCGACTGGTCCGATGTGTTCCGCGAGGCGACGTGGGACGAAGCGCTGGCGCTGGCGGCCGACCCGCTGAAAGCCTTGCGCGATACCCATGGCGCCAAATCGCTGGCCGGGTTTGGCTCGGCCAAGGGTAGCAACGAGGAAGCCTATCTGTTCCAGAAGCTGGTGCGCACCGGCTTTGGTTCCAACAATGTGGACCACTGCACGCGCCTGTGCCATGCCAGCAGCGTGGCGGCCTTGCTCGAAGGCGTGGGCTCGGGCGCGGTCACCAACCAGGTCAACGACGTGGAGCATTCGGACCTGATCTTTGTCATCGGCTCCAACCCCAGCAGCAACCACCCGGTGGCCGCCAGCTGGATGAAGAACGCGGCCCAGCGCGGCGCCAAAATCGTGCTGGCCGACCCGCGCGTCACCGACATTGGCAAGCACGCCTGGCGCACGCTGCAGTTCCGGGCCGACACCGATGTTGCCATGCTCAACGCGCTGATCCACACCATCATAGAAGAAGACCTTGCAGCCCTCGAATTCATTGAACAGCGCGCTATTAATTTTGAAGCACTGAAAGAAAACGTCAAGGGCTACAGCCCCGAGGCCATGGCGCCCATCTGCGGCATCCCGGCCGAGACGCTGCGCGAAGTGGCGCGCGCCTATGCCACGGCCAAGGGGGCGATGATCTTGTGGGGCATGGGCGTGAGCCAGCACGTGCACGGCACCGACAACGCGCGCTGCCTGATCGCACTGGCCACCGTGGCCGGCCAGATCGGCAAGCCGGGCTCGGGCCTGCACCCGCTGCGCGGCCAGAACAATGTGCAGGGCGCCAGCGACGCCGGGCTCATCCCCATGATGTACCCCAACTACCAGCGCGTCACCAACCCGGCCGTGCACGACTGGTTTGAGAAATTCTGGGCTACCAAATTGGATGACCAGCCGGGCTACACCGTCGTGGAAATCATGCACAAGGCCCTGGCCCCGGACAGCGACCCGCACAAGGTGCGCGGCATGTACATCATGGGCGAGAACCCGGCCATGAGCGACCCCGACCTGAACCACGCCCGCCACGCGCTGGCGTCGCTGTCGCACCTGGTGGTGCAGGACATCTTCATGACCGAAACCGCCTGGCTGGCCGACGTGGTGCTGCCGGCTAGCGCCTGGCCCGAGAAGACTGGCACGGTGAGCAACACCGACCGTATGGTGCAGTTGGGTCTGCGGGCGACTGACCCCCCGGGGCAGGCACGGGCCGATCTGTGGATCGTGCAACAGATGGCAAAACGTGTTGGCCCCCACGCTCCGCACTCCGTGTCGTCGCTGCCCCCCGAGGGGGCTGTCCGCGCCTTGGGGCGGCCCGGCGGCGCGGGCATGGGCCTGAACTGGGACTACGAAAACGATAGCGCACTACGCAACAGCGACGAGGGCTACCACGGTGTTGAACTGGTCTACGAGGAGATGCGCCAGGCCATGCACGCCGCCATTGGCGGCATCACCT
>ERZ724517.1396-NODE-1396-length-13328-cov-4.102916_pt1 | contig 13328 bp, 7 predicted proteins | sample MGYA00376050_ERZ724517 | MGnify/ENA primary metagenome ERZ724517 (study PRJEB28724, sample SAMN07190886) | activated sludge metagenome | isolation source: activated sludge of sewage treatment plant in Hong Hong | place: USA: Christiansburg, Virginia | collected... | reverse complement strand
CGCGTGGGGGTGGGGATTTTCACGCTATGCCTTATGCGGCAATCTACTTGGGCGATACGGTGGTTTAAGCCCTATTCTCCCGCCTGTAGACGAACGGTCTTCATGAGCTGACCACTCAAAAAATGGCCTAACCGCCGCAGGGCAATCAGCAGCCGGCCCGCATCAGCAATGACAAGCGGCCGAGCTGCTTAAAGCCGATCATGATCGCGTCGGGCTTGCCACCGTTCATGACCACAACCAGGTCGGTACGCGCTTCGCACAGTGCGCTCTCAAATCTGGATTGCCGTCTGTACCGACTATGTGGGGCACGGCGGCTTGGTTGTTTTGCAGCCTGTGATGAGCCTACTCGGCAGGTGACAGCATGTGATGGCCTCTCGATGCATCGTCCTGCGGGCGCGTCGTGGGGCTTTGGTGCGCCAAAGCAGCAAGCGCCTCGACCAACCGAGGATGCACAAACCGATAGCCTGCCGCCATGGCCGCGCGGGGCCTCGCATTCTGTCCATCCAGCAGCAAAGTGGACATCTCACCCAAAACGGCTCGCATGAGTGTGTCGGGCATGCGCAACCACACAGACCTGCCAAAGGATGCGGCCAGCGCACGCGCGAATCGCGCTTGCGGCACGGTATCGGGCGCCACCGCGTTGACAGGCCCGCGCAGATTGTCCTGCGCCAGCGCAAAGCGCAACAAGGCGACCGCGTCGTCGAGATGAATCCACGGCGCGGGCTGGCGCCCGCTACCCAGCACTGATCCCAACCCGAGGCGGGCACTCCATGCCAGCATGGGATAGGCGCCATCGCCGCGCCCCAGAACCACGCCAAAGCGCATGCGCACCACGCGCACCCCCAGGACTTCTGCGCGGCGCGACTCGTGCTCAACAGCGGCGCACAGGTCAGACTGAAACTCCCCGGGCCGTGGGCTTGCAGTTTCGTCCAGCGGGTCGAATGAAGCATTCTTTGCAGCACCGTAGAAGCCCACTGCCGACGCGCTGACCAGCACCCGAGGGGGCTGTTGCAAGCGCCGCATCAAATTAACCACAGCCACAGTGACGCCGATGCGGCTGCTGAGTAAGGTGCGACGCCGCGCGCCCGTCCAGGGCATGCCCAGTACCCTTGCACCCGCAAGATTGACGACGGCGTCGATGCGCGTTTCGCTGGGAATGGCGTCCAAGCTCTCCACCACCCAAACTTGTGCGCCGAAAGTGGCGCGTGCCTGCATCCCGTCGCGGGACAAGACGACAACCCGCTGACCATCGCGTAACAGGTGGGCCACCAGGGCGCTGCCGACAAAACCAGTGGCCCCGGTCACCAGTACGGCGGGCGCGATGAGGTGGCTGCTGGGTGTGGATCCTGATGCATCAGAGTTGTTGACCAAATGACGCAGCGCCAACACCGCGCAAACATTGCGTGCACTCCAGGCCAGCACCCCCACGCCGTACAACGTGCACAGCCACGAGATCCAACCGTGCGGTGTGAACGCCAGGGCGGTGGGCAGTTGCACCCAGCCCAGCAGAACCGGCGCGAGGAAACCCAGGAACAAGCCGTAGCTAATGGTAAGCAAGGTATGCAGAACGCGCTCAAACGGCGGCAAGCGGCGTGTTCGGTCTTCCTCCAGAAAATCGGCCAGCGTGATACCTAACTCGATCAACAGCAGGCCGCTCAAAGCCAAGGCACAGGCGCCGCGCCACTCGAACCAGGCCAGGCCAATGAAAACAATGCCATAGATGGCCTCGCGTGCGGCATGCAGCGACAGTTCGTAGCGCGCCGAGATGCGTTGCGGCAGCTTAGCCTGAAGCTCGTGGTGCCACAGATTGTCAAACGCGCCCAAGATGGCCTGGACGGACAGAAGAACGAAGACGGTGTTCATGTTGAGGTACCTCTTTCAAAGCGGCAAATGCAAGTCAAACGGGATCGGCGAACACGCCGGTTTGCCGGAACGTTTCCCCCCACAGCGGATGCACCATGGAAAGTGTGAAGCGGAAAAAGCCACCGCCCAGATCTTTGTGGACAACGCGGCAAGTGCCAGGCGTTAGCAGTGCGGGCACTGGCAGGCGAAAGCGACCCCACACCAACCAAAAGCGGTGACTGAGAAAAACCAATGCGCCGGCTTCTTCAAACACGTGTAACGACATGCTCAAGCCGCCGTCGGTGCGTTCCAGCAGGCCTCCATCGCTGCCCAACTCTTTGGTAGAGCGCACGACACAGTCCCGAGCCGATGAGTCTGCATGAAAGCAGCGTTCCCACACGATCCCGCCAAGGCCGTTGTCACTGACACGTACAGTGGTCGGTACGGCACAGCTGTTGAATGTGGTCAGCGGGCCGCCCACCCAACGCGCCATGATGGCGTAGGCGCGACCAATGTGCGAGCAGTGCAGGTCCATGCGGCCTTCATAGGTCACCTCCTCATGGGCCGACGCAAAACGTTTCTTAACTGCCGGGGGCAAGCGCGACCAACCTAGCGCACCCACCAAAGCGGACAAATCGAGGCCATTGGCCACCGGCCTCGCAGCGGGCTGCAAGTGGGCCCCAAGGAGGTGGTGATACAGGCTGGGCAAGAGGGCTGAAAGGGTGAACATTGGCGCTCGCGGTGAGTTGCGGACACAAGCCTTTTTGCGAAAAGCGGGCCAGCCCTGTCAACCCGCGCAAGTCATTGATTTCATTGAAAATGGTGTTTGAGGCTGCATACTTGGTTTACAGTCATCCCCGCTTCAACCGTCAACTCCAGCAACAGGTCTTCAATCGCCATGCCCAGCAGTTCAACACCTCCGCGTTGCGCAAAGCGCAAGTGCCAAAGCGGCCTACTGACATGCTGATCCACGCTGTTCTGGGTTTTGCATTGCTGGAAACGCTGGTGTTGGCCGCTGTACTGCTGGCTTGGGCCGACCGAGTCGCTGGCGCTAGGCTGTTGGCGGCATTTTTGATCGGCATTTCGCTGTGGATGCTTGGCAACGAACTGCCTAACTGGTTTGGCCCGGACACTGAGCGCGCAATGATGGTGTTGCTGTCCACGGCACCATTCACGTCAACCTTGTTCTTTCACTTTTGCACGGTGTTTTGCGGCGTGGACAAGGGCCGCACAGGCACGTTGGTTGCGGCCTATGCACTGGGTGCGGGGGCCAGCATTGTGGCTATGGTCATGGTGCCCGGCCATATCGTGCAGCACCGCGACATTGGCTGGATCGCAGTTGCCGACACGGTGGGCTGGTGGGCCAGTATGGCCTGGGTCATCTTGGGCATCGCTGGCGTTACGGTGTTGCTGCATGCGCTGTTGCGCGCGCACCGCTCTGGCGACCGGCAGAAGTTTCGCCAAATCGCCGCTGTCACTGCATCGTGCCTGTGGGGCATGCTTTGCCTGACCGGGTATGGCATTGCCGCGCTTGACTTGCCGTTATACCCGTTTCCGCTGTTGGGGCTGCCGCTGTACTCGCTGATTTTGGTCTACGGCATCCTGCGCTACGGCGTTTTTGTGGCCAATGCCTGGGCAAGACGCGCGCTGGTGTGGGCACTGCTGCTGGCCCTTGGTGCGGTTGTCGTGGCGCTCATGCCGTTGCTGTTGCCGTTCGAATCACGTTGGCTAGGGGGGCTGGCAGTGGCAGCCAGCGTGCTTGCACTGAATGGCCCTGTGCGGCGGTTTGCCGAGCGCCTCGTCTATCCCGGTGGCGAGGTCTCTGTGGCCGACCTGGGTACTTGGCGCGCGGCGCTGCAGAAAGCCGAGACACCACAGGCGCTGGCGCAGCAGGCTGCGGACTTGCTGAGCCAGCGAATTGGCACAGCGGTGGATGTCTTGATCGGCGCATCGCAAGACGACAGCACCACGGGCACCAACGCGCCGCGCTTGATTTGCGCCCATGGCAGCGACGGTTGGAGCGCCACATTGCAGGGTTGGGACGCCGCGCCACCCGGGCCGCGCCATGTGGCCGATTTGTTTGGTACCGTGGTGGCGGAAGCTGCGGCGCGCGTAGCCCAAGCGCAGCAGTTCGCCGCGCGTGAGCGAGAGCGCCAATTGCAAGCGCGACTGGCAGAGTTGGGCGCGCTGGCGGCCACTGTGGCGCACGACATTCGTAACCCGCTGAACATCATCTCCATGGCCGTTGCCACGGCGAGTGGCGACACGCGTCGCGAAGTGGCAGACCAGGTGGCGCGCATCGCCAACCTGACGCGCGACCTGCTGGACTACGCCAAACCTTGGAAACTCGCGAGCTCGCGCCTGGACCTTGCCGCTCATGTCCGCACAGCCGCCACGCGACTGCCCGACGTCAGCTTGGGCGCTGGGCTGGACAAAGCCCTGATGCTGGACGCCGATCCGCAGCGTATCGAACAGGCGCTGACCAATCTGTTCGAGAACGCGCGCACGGCGACCGCGTCTGTCGGCGATGCTTCTGGTGCGGCAACACCCATTCACAGCCATGTGCACATCGATGCAGAGACGCTCTATGACGCGGTGTTGCTGCATATCTGCGACGACGGCCCCGGTGTGCCAAACGAAATCCGTGACCGCCTGTTCGAACCCTTTGCGTCGCGCAGCCCTGGCGGTACCGGCTTGGGCCTAGCCATCGTGGCCCGCATCATGGCGGCCCACGGCGGATCGGTTGCGTTGACCGAGCGTGAGCCGTGGCGCACCTGCTTCACGTTGCGCTTCCCATTGACCATGACGCCCTGACCCGATGACGATTTCCACCCCCGTGAGCGCTCTCGACAAAAACCCAGACGCGGCGTCCCAAGCCGGGCATATCCTGCTGGTGGATGACGAGCTTGCATTCCAACGCCTTGGCGGAAACTTTTTGCGCGACCTGGGCCACAAGGTCACTTTGGCGGGCGATGGCGACCAAGCTCAGGCCGCGTTTGCTACGCAGCAACCAGAGCTGATCCTGTTGGACTTGGCCATGCCACCCCACATGGATCCCGAGATCGGCCTGGAGTTGATTCCCCATTTTTCGCGCGTGCCAGTGGTGGTCCTGACAGGCCATGGCGACCATGCATTGGCCTTGCGCGCGACCGAGCTCGGTGCCTGGGACTTTTTGACTAAGCCGATTGACCCAGACATGCTCCGCTTTGTCGTCGCCCGGGGGTTGCGTAAGGCGCGCTTGGATGCCGAACTCAGCGCTCTTCGTACTGAGCAGGCTTGCGATGATCTGGGCATGGTGGGCCAAGCTCAGGCCACCGTACAACTGCGGGCACTGGTGCGCCGCGTGGCGCAAACCACTGTCAGCGTTTTGGTGTTGGGCCCAACCGGTACCGGTAAGGAGTTGGTCGCGCGTGCGTTGCATTCCTGTAGCACGCGCCAGGCCGGGCCGTTTGTGGCCATCCATTGCGGCGCGCTGTCAGCCGAGCTATTGGAAAGCGAGCTCTTTGGCCACATGAAGGGCAGTTTCACCGGCGCTTATCGCGACCAGCCTGGCCTTGTCGATGCCGCGCATGGCGGCACGCTGTTCCTGGACGAAGTCGGTGAGATGCCGCCACCCATGCAGGTCAAGTTGCTGAGGTTTTTGCAGGAGGGTGCTTTTGTACCGGTTGGGGGAAGGGTGCACAAGCGCGCTGACACGCGTGTAGTGGCCGCGACGCACCGCGACTTAGAGGCCATGGTTCGTGACGGGTCGTTTCGCGAAGATTTGTTTTATCGGTTGAAGGGGGTCGTTTTACGTACGCCGGCGTTGGCCGAACGCCCCGCCGATATTCCGCTGTTGGCCACGCGCTTTCTGCGCAGAGTGGCGCCACGTGCGGGCCTGTCTGCTGATGCCTTGGCTTGGTTAGTGGCGCGGCACTGGCCAGGCAATGTGCGTGAGCTGAAGGCCGTTGTGGAGTCCGCCGGTGCGCTTTTATTACCCGATCAGCGCGAGGTAGACGCGAAATTGTTGTGTCTATCCAGTGGTGACAGCTCCTTTTTCGAAGCAGACAGACCTACCGAAACGCCTGCATCCAGCGTCAGTGCTGGTCCACTGGACGCGGCCTTGCTGCAATTGGAGTTGCGTTTGGTCCGCGACACAATGACCGCCGCAGGCGGCAACCAGTCGGAAGCCGCACGACGGCTGGGCATTTCCCGAGTGGGATTGATCAAAAAGCTGGCGCGTCTGGGACTGCGTTGAACTGATGATGTGGGGCACGGCGGCTTGGTTGTTTTGCAGCCTGTGATGAGCCCGACAAGCGCGACATTTTAAGTAGGGCGTACTCCTGGTTTATGCCAACTCGTCAGGGTGTAATGGGAAGTAGCTGCACTCGTGAAAGCGCGGAACTTCGAACGTGAAGCTGTGTCTCAGGAACGCTACGTCGCGCGAATTGAAAATGGGATACTTGTCCCAATACGGTTGAACCTACTGTCCTCAATGCCTCACTCTTATTTGTTTTCTTCTCGCGTGCCGCGCATTCTCACTGTGCTTGCAGCGCTTGCGTTAGTGGCCTGTGGGGGCAAAAGCGCACCCGCCGCCTCTGCGCCACCGCCAGCGCCCCGAGTGGGGTACGTCGTGATAGCGACGCAAGTGCAGGGCTTGCACAGCGAATTGGCAGGCCGCACCAAAGCCTCGCAAAGCGCAGAGGTCCGCCCCCAGGTGTCGGGCATATTGCAAAAGCGTCTGTTCACCGAAGGCGCGTGGGTCAAGGCGGGCCAACCGCTGTACCAAATCGATGCACGTACTCTGGAGGCGAGCGTCAAGAGTGCAGAAGCAGCGCTGGCCAAAACCAAAGCGGTAGCGCAAGCCGTCAGTGCCACAGCCGCACGCAATGCCGAGCTGGTGAAGATCGACGCCATCAGCCGTCAACTGTTTGACGACAGCCAAGCCCAGGTCGCGACGGCCTCGGCAGACGTCGCAGTGGCCCAGGCCGCCTTGGAGAATGTGCGTATCAGTCTGCAATACAGCAGCATCCTGGCGCCCATCAGCGGCCACACCGACTTATCGACCGTGCTGCCCGGTGCTCTGGTCACTGCCAACCAGGCGCAGCCCCTCACCACCATCAGCCAGCTCGACCCCATCTATGTGGACATCACCCAGTCCAGCGCCGAGTTGCTCCAACTCCGAAGCCAATTGAAAGCCGGTGTATTTGGCAAAGTCGATGGCAGCAAAGCCAAAGTGCGCCTGGCGCTGGAAGACGGCAGCACCTACCCGCACATCGGCACGCTGCAGTTCACCGGGGCCGTTGTGAGCCAGAGCACTGGCGCGATCACCCTGCGTGCGGCGTTCCCCAACCCCGATCGCTTGCTGATGCCCGGTATGTATGTGCGCGCGCAGTTGGCGACAGGTGAAGCCAGCGACGCGATGGTGGTGCCCCAACAGGCGGTGCAGCGCAACCCGGCGGGCGACCCCAGCGTGCAGCTCATCAATGCTGACAACAAAATTGAAAAGCGGCCTGTCAAGCTGGGTCAGGCCCTGGGCGCCCAGTGGCTCGTGCTGGACGGCCTCAAGGTCGGTGACCGCGTCATGGTCGACGGCTTCCAGAAGGCCCGTGTGGGCCAGGCCGTCACACCTGCCGAGATGCGGGTGCAGGGCAACCGTGTGGTGGAGCTGCAGGCCAAAGCCCAGCCCGCCAAGCCCTGAATGAAGTCGCCGGGCTCCACACACGTGGGTGACCCTGTCATTTCCTGAGCAACCCGAACCCACTACGCAGCACTATGGCCGAATTTTTCATTCACCGTCCCGTTTTCGCCTGGGTGCTGTCCATCGTGGTGATGTTGGCAGGGGCCATGTCCATCTTCACCCTGCCACTCGAGCAGTACCCCGACATCGCCCCGCCCCGCGTCTCGCTCAACGCCACTTACACCGGCGCGTCGGCTGAGACGGTGGCGGACTCCGTCACGCAGGTGATTGAGCAGCAGCTCAAGGGCATCGACAACGTGCTCTACATGAGCTCGACCAGCGACTCCGCCGGCCGTTCGCGCACGCAGCTGACGTTTGCCCCGGGCACCGATATCGATGTGGCCCAGGTGCAGGTGCAGAACAAGCTGCAGACCGCGATGAACCGACTGCCGGAGGCGGTGAAAAGCCGTGGCGTGTTCGTGAACAAGGGCGGCCAGGACAACCTGATGACCTATGTCTTCACTTCGCCCGACCCCGCAGTCACGCAGGTGGCCATTGGCGACTACATCAGCAGCAACGTGATCGATGTGATTTCGCGCATCGACGGCGTGGGTGATGTGAGGGTTTTTGGCACCAATTACGCCATGCGCATCTGGATGGACCCGGCCAAGATGGAGCAATTCGCGTTGATGCCGTCTGACATTATTTCGGCACTCAACTCTCAGAATGCGCAGGTCTCGGCTGGCCAACTCGGGGCATTGCCTGCGGTCAAGGACCAGATGCTCAATGCGACCATCACGGCGCGCACCAAGCTCAAAACGCCTGAGGAATTTCGGGCCATTGTGCTCAAAGCCGTCAGCAATGGCGCGCTCGTCACGGTTGGTGATGTCGCCCGCGTGGAGTTGGATGCCGACAACCTGAGCGTTAAATCGCGCCTCAATAACCGACCAGGTGCCGGCTTGGGCATCGTGCTGGCTGATGGCGCCAACGCCATGGGTGTGGCCAATGCCGTGAACGCCAAGATGGCAGAACTGGCGCCATTTTTCCCAGACGGCATCACCGGCGTCATCAGCTCGGACAGCACGCCCTATGTGCGCGCCTCGATCAGAGAGGTGGCCATTACGCTGCTCGAGGCGCTGTTGCTGGTGGTGATTGTGATGTTCGTGTTCTTGCAGAACTTGCGCGCCACGCTGATCCCGGCAATTGCTGTCCCGGTGGTGTTGCTGGGCACCTTTGGCGTGCTGTCCGTGATGGGCTACTCGATCAACATGCTGACCATGTTCGCCATGGTATTGGCCATCGGCCTGCTGGTGGACGACGCCATTGTGGTGGTAGAGAACGTAGAACGTGTGATGCACGAAGAAGGTCTGTCAGCCGAGGCTGCAACCAGTAAATCCATGGCCGAAATCACGCCTGCGCTGGTGGGCATTGGCCTCACGCTTTCAGCCGTGTTTGTTCCTATGGCCTTCTTCTCGGGCTCGGTGGGGGTGATTTACCGGCAATTCTCGGTCGCCATTGTCTCGGCGATGGCCTTCTCCGTGCTGGTGGCGCTCACGCTTACGCCCGCGCTGTGCGCCACCATCCTCAAACCAACGACCCACCTGCACGGTGCGCCGCGCAAAGGGGCGCTGGGCTGGGTAGACCGGTTCTTTCATTGGTTCAATGACGCCTTTGACCGCAACGCCACGCGCTACCAAGGTGTCGTGGGCAAACTGCTGTTGCGCAGCAAACGCGTGATGTTGATATTTTTTCTGCTGATCGGCGGCGTGGTGGTGCTGTTCCAGAAGCTGCCCACCTCGTTCCTGCCAGTGGAGGACCAAGGCTTCATCATTGCCAGCGTGACCATGCCCAGCGGTTCTTCAGACGCACAGCTAGAAGTCGTATTGCAGGAAATCACCAATTACTTCACCCAACAGACCGATGTGCTGCGCGTCTTCTCGCTGGCGGGTAATAACGGAAACCAGAGTTCCGGCTCCGTTTTCGTGCGCCTCAAGCCCTGGGATGATCGGCCGCGCCAAGAGCAGGGCGCTGATGCCATTGCGCGCAAGGCCACCAAAGATTTGTCGCGCATCCGTTCTGCGCGCATCTTCGTGGCCATGCCCCCCGCAGTGCGTGGCTTGGGCTCCAATGCCGGTGTGAACTTTGTGCTAAAGGACATCAACGGGCTGGGTTACGAAGCCCTCAGGGCTGCCAAAGACCGCGTGATCGAGCTGGCCGCCAAAAGCCCTGAGCTGGTGAGCATGCGCACCACCGATTTCGATAACACCTCGGAGCTCCAGGTGGTGGTCGATGACCGCAAAGCCGCCGCGTTGGGGCTGGCCACGAGCGACATCAACAGCGTGCTTTCCACTGCCATGGGTGGGGCTTACGTGAACGACTTCGTGCACAACGGCCGCGTCAAACGTGTTTACGTGCAAGGCGATGCGCCTTACCGCATGCTGCCCCAAGACATTGGGCAGTGGACCGTGCGCAACCGCAATGGCGAAATGGTACCGATGTCGACTTTCACTACCACCCGCTGGACCAGTGGTGCCCCCCAACTGCTGCGCTACAACGGGTCGCCAGCATTGGAGATGATCGCCAACACCGCTCCTGGGGCGAGCTCAGGGGTGGCCATGCGGGCCATCGAAGCGATCATGGCCGAGATGCCTGTGGGCATTGGCTACGAGTGGACCGGTGCGTCGCTGCAGGAGCGCCAGTCAGGCGCGCAGGCGCCTATGCTTTATGCCATCTCCATCCTGTTTGTGTTCTTGTGTCTGGCTGCACTGTACGAAAGCTGGAGTGTGCCGTTCTCGGTGATCTTGGCTGTGCCATTGGGCGTGGTTGGCGCCTTGCTGGCGACGTATTTCCGCGACATGTCCAACGACGTTTACTTCCAGGTTGGACTGTTGACGACGGTGGGCCTGGCGTCAAAAAATGCCATTCTGATTGTGGAGTTTGCCGTGAAGTTGCAAGAACAGGGCAAGAGTGTTTTTGACGCCACCTTGCTGGCCGTGCGCCGGCGGTTGCGCCCCATCCTGATGACCTCGCTGGCCTTCGGCTTTGGCGTGTTGCCTTTGGCCTTGGGTACCGGCCCGGGCGCGGCCAGCCGCCAGGCGATTGGCACGGCCGTGATGGGGGGTGTGGTGTTGTCAGTGGTGCTGGGGTTGTTCTTTGTGCCCGTCTTCTTTTTGGTGGTCCGCAATTGGGTCAGCCGCCACAAGAAGAAGGGCGCGCCACCGGACGACGCCAAGCCCGAGTTGGCGCCACAAGGAGAAGCCTGATGATCGCCCAAGCCAAGGCCTCTGCCGCCCCCACGAGTGCTGCTTTGGGTGCAACTGCGGCCGCGGTCGCTCTGTTGCTGATTGGCTGCGTGCAGATGCCGCCTGCGCTGCCCGATCTGCAAGGCGGCATGCCGCTGGTGGTTGGCCAAGCCATGGCCGTGGCCGCAGCCAGCGACGCCGCCATGCAGCAGGCCCAGGCCTTGGCCTGGGTGCAGCACCCGGGTTTGCGCCAATCGATTGCCCAGGCGCTCACTTACAACAGCGACCTGCGCACGGCTTTGCTCAACATTGACAGGGCGCGTGCCTTGTATGGCATCACGAGTGCGGCGCAACTGCCCACGGTGGCGGCCACAGCGAGCGGCAGTCGCAGCCGAACTGCGGCCGATTTGTCCAGTACGGGCCAGTCCACGGTCAGCAACCAGTTCACCGCACAGCTCGCCATCACCAGTTTTGAGCTGGACTTGTGGGGCCGCGTGCGCAACCTCAACGACGCTGCCTTGCAGCAGTTTCTGCAATCCGGGGTCAACCAGCAAAACATTCAACTCACCTTGGTGGCGGATGTCACTAACGCGTGGCTCAATCTGGCTGCCAATGAAGCCCGTTTGGCCCTGTCTACAGACACACTGGCTGCTCGTGAAAAGGCCTATCGGTTGACTGAGCGCATGCGCGAGCTCGGTGCCAGTTCGGGTCTGGCGCTGGCACAAAACCGAAGCACGGTCGAGACTGCGCGTGGGGATGTCGCCGCATTGACGGCCCAGGTCGCCAAGGACCGCAATGCATTGCTGGCCCTGGTGGGCACCGGCTTGCAGCCCGATTGGTTGCCCACGCAAAGCACGCTCAGCAGCGCACCGAATACCGTGCCCGCTGCATTGCTCACCGTGCCAGCGCCGCTGCAATCTACCGTGCTGCTCGCACGCCCGGATGTGCGCGCAGCAGAGCACAATCTGCGTGCCATGTCCGCCAACGTAGCCGTGGCGCGCGCCGCCTTGTTTCCCACCATCAGCCTGACCAGCACCCTTGGCGTCGGCAGCCGGGAGCTTGGGAGTCTGCTTGGCAGCGGCAACAGCACGTGGAGCTTTGTGCCTCAGATCCGCTTGCCGATTTTTGACGGCGGCAGTGGCCGCGCTTCGGTGAGCGTGGCCCAGGCCAACCGTGATATCGCCGTCGCCCAGTACGAAAAAATCATCCAGACGGCATTCCGCGAAGCTTCCGATGCGTTGGCCGAACGGGGCCAGTGGCAGCAGCGGCTGACGGCCCAAGAGGCCGTGGTTGAAGCCAATGCCCGTACGCTGGAGTTGTCCGAGGCGCGCTTTAAAAACGGCGCAGACAACTACCTCACTGTGCTGGATGCCCAGCGCAACCTCTATGCCGCGCAGCAGACCCTGATTGGACTGCGTCAAGCCGAGCAGGCCAACCGCGTGACGCTGTGGAAGGTGCTGGGCGGCCAGTAACTAAAAGCCGGTGGCCGTGACACCACAGGTCACGACAAAGCTCGCTGTGGAACCCGAGGGGAATGTGGCGATTTGCACACCCGTGGTGAGGCTGACAAAAGGCATGGACGCTGCAGGGCAGATTGCACCACCCGCGCCAGTGCAGGTCGCGCTGATGCAGTTCAGGCCTGCGCCAGCGCTGTCGGTCAGCGTCATGTTGTCGGCGCTGCCCGGCCCCAAATTGCTCACCGTCACGGTGTACATCGTGGTGCCGCCAGACGTGACGGTGACGGTACCGTTGGTTTTGGCAACTTGTACGTTGGCGGTGGAGCACATGGGGGTAGTCACCGCTGTGTCGGTGTTGTTGCTGGTCAGGGTTTCACCGGCGCCAGTGGAAATGGCTACGCTGTTGGTTTGGGGGACCGCGCCGGTGCAGATCTGTGTGAGGGTGGCTGTGCCCGTGATGGACGCAAAGTTGGTGGCTGCGGCAATCGGGTAGGCATTGGCGTTCGCCAGGGTGCAAACCATGGGGGCAGTGCCTGAACACGTCCAGCCTGTGCCGGTAAAGACCGCGCCCACGGTCACGCCAGCGGGCAAGGTGTCGGTCACCGTGAGCGGGTTGGAGCCCAGCGTGCCCGGCACGTTGGCGGTGGTCACATCGGTAGCCTGGTTCACGCTGTACGTCAGGCTGCCAATGGCACGGCCGTTGTTGCGCGGCGTCAGGGTGTAGCTGATGGTGCGCCCCGGTGTGGCCGTTGCAGGCGCGGTCTTGGTGATGCTGAAATCCGGCAATAACTGCACATTTTCATCTGAGGGCCCGCCCACCAGTCCGCTGTAGTTGCTGCCCAGCACGTTGCTGGTCGAACCGCTGGCGTAGGTGGTGTTGGCGCTGTAATTGGTGCCGCTGCGGTTGGCATTGGCCAGAGTGGCTGGCGTGACCATGCGCACAGCGCTGGTGCTGCGGGTGGGGTCCAGAAAAATCACGCCAGCAGGGTTGTGGTACGTCCCCACTGTGGCGGTATTGGGGATGGTGACCGCAAAGCCGACCGTGATGCTACCGTCCTCCGGCAAGTAAAAGCTCCCGAAGTTAGGGCTGTTGTTGCCAGTGGTGGGCGTGACACCGGGCGCCGAGCC
>ERZ724517.1394-NODE-1394-length-13336-cov-3.613132_pt1 | contig 13336 bp, 10 predicted proteins | sample MGYA00376050_ERZ724517 | MGnify/ENA primary metagenome ERZ724517 (study PRJEB28724, sample SAMN07190886) | activated sludge metagenome | isolation source: activated sludge of sewage treatment plant in Hong Hong | place: USA: Christiansburg, Virginia | collected... | reverse complement strand
GTTTCTGTCAAAAACTTATGCCATTCTACAAATGCAGATTGATGATTATTTTAGAGATTTGGAGCAACAAAGCAAAGAGCAAGAGAGTACCCCTAAATTTTCGGCAGATGATAAAAAAGATGCTAAAAAACAAGAACAACAAGCCACAGCCAACGGAATATTAGACTATTTAAAGAAAAAAATACCTTTCATAAGTTTTGTTACCGATGCTAAGGAGTATGCGGAAAAAAGAGATGAAGCCACAAAAGATTTAACGAACAAAAGTGGCGACATTCTCGGTTTTGTTCACAATGGCAAAATATATCTTGACCCTGCAAAACTTACTCCTAAAACATTAGCAGAGGAATTTACCCACTTGCAACAACAAGCATTAAGATTAGCATCTAAGCAAGGAAATAAACAAGCACAGAAAATTGTAGGAGCGTGGGATAATGCTACTTCAAAACTTGCAGATGCTTTAATTAGCGGAAATGCCAAAGCTAAAGAACTATTAAAAGAGTTAGGAATACCTGAAAGTGAGTTAGCCTCCGATGTGTATAAGCAACAAGCAGGAGAAAGTAAAACCGCCTATACAGAAAGACTACAAGATGAAATTTGGGCAAAAGCACAAAAGACTGAATTTGCAGAACATCTTGAAAGACTATCTAAAGAAAACAAATTTACGGCTACCGTCAATAAAATGATTGATGCTTTAAAGGACTTTGCAAAATATGTAGGGCAACAATTAGGTATTTATAATGAAAAGGAATGGAGTAAACTTTCATTACCTGAATTGATAGACAGAACTAATAAAGCGATTAGCGGAGATAAGTTTTTGAAAGGGTTAGAGCAAGGCGTTTCAAAGGGTACGCCACAATTCCAAAAGAGCCAAGAACAACACAAAGAAATAAGCCAAAAGAACTTTGAAACTTTGATAGACAAATTAAAGAAACCGTTTGCTAAAGCGTTTAAGAATTTGAATATTACCCATAGTTGGAATGATTTTGTGGAAAAACACGAAGCCTTAAAGCGTTTCGGGTCGTTAGAAAATATTGTCTTTGCAAAACAATTAGAGGCGGTAAATAGTAAGTTTAATAATGAGTTAAAACAACTTATCAATGGGACTTTACCTAAGGGGCATATATTCCAATTAGGTAAAGCTGGAGAAATTTTAAAGTCGGCAGGGGTAGAAGATTTACCTATTGAGTTAAGTTCGGATAGAGCAAAAGAAAAATCTGAACAGAAAAACCACCCTTTCAATTTAGAAGATTTAACAGGATTGTCTAAGGCAATTCAAAATCCTATCGCAGTATTTGACAGCACTAAAAAAGATGGTGCAAAAGTTATCCTAACAGAACTGAAAGATAACAAAGGGAATAATTATGTTGTTGCATTAAGAGTTTCTAACAAAGGAACAGGCAGATTGAATGTAGAAATAAACGATGTTAAAAGCGTTTATCCAAAAGATAATGTTTCAGGCGTTTTAGATTGGATTAATAGTAACGATAATTTACTTAAATATGCAAACAAAGAAAAAGCCCTTAACTATATTTCGGTTCAATCGACCAATTTGATTGGAAACGGAAATACAGAAAAAAGCTTAAATGATGCCACAAAGGTAATAAAAGATTTCCAAAATCCAATATCCGATAAAGATGTTAAAGGGGTGCAGTATTCGATTTTAGGGTTTCACGGTTCGCCTCATTTATTTGAAGAATTTAGTAATGGTTGGCTTTATTCAGGAGAGGGAGCAAGTGGATTTGGAGAGGGTTTTCACTTTACAGAGAGTAAAGATGAAGCTAATGATTACGCCCGAAAATTAGACAAAGGAGATGGCAAAGCAAGAGTTTATAAATCTAAAATACCAGACTTAAAACACTATTTTGATATTAGTAGGGATAAGTACAACCACGAACAAAGTAAAGAAGTACAAAATGCAATCCTAAACATTGACGATGCTACGGCTCAAAAAATATTGAATAATGACGATGCTACGGCAAAAGATTTATTAGATATGCACAGTCGAACTTTTTTTGATGCAATACAAGAAAATTTATACAACAACGATTATAGTGCTGAAAGCAAAGCAAGTGCCTTTTTAGAAGATTTAGGAATAAAAGGGAATACCCATACAGAATTTGGGAACAGGCATTTTATTGTTTTTAATACAGATGATATTGCAATAAAACAAAGAAGTAGGGTTCAATTCATGCACACGCAAAAAGGCGAAGTGTACGGAGCAAAGCTACCTGATGGCACTATCTACATCAACCCTGAAAAACTAAACGCAAACACGCCTATACACGAGTTCTCCCACCTTTGGGAACAGATAATGCCTAATGCTTGGAAGAAAGGTTTAGAGATATTTAAACAGACAAAAACAGGCAAAGATTTATTTGAAAAGTTACAGAAAGACGGTAACTATAAAAACCTTTCAGAGGAGCAGTTATGGAGCGAAGTAATGAATACGTTTATCGGGAACTTAGGAGAGAGTAAATACCATAGCTTACCAAAGGGAAAATTAGCAGAGTTTGTAGATTGGGTAAAAGATACTATGGCAAAATTTGTCAATGTAGTTACAGGTAAAAAAGAACTCAATAAAGAATACGACCTAAAAGATTTTACAAATAAGGTATTAGGCGATTTATTAGGCGATAAACTTTTAACGCCCGAAAGTGTGAAAGCGATTGATACTACTATCCAATACGCTAAAGACTACGGTAGAAAATCTGACTTTAATGCAGACGGTACAGTTAAAGAAAGTGTACGCAAAGAAATAGAGGAGGAAAGAAAAACCATTGTAGAGAAAGCCAAAGCAGACGGTACTTATATGAAAGCTCCTAATGGAGAAAAAACAAAACTAAATGAGGAGCAATGGGTAACTACAAGAACGGAACGATTTAAAGATTGGTTTGGAGATTGGGAGAATGACCCTAAAAATGCAAGTAAAGTAATTGATGATAACGGAGAACCGTTGGTGGTGTATCACAATACAAATGAAAACATTACAAAATTTGACGGAAAAAAAACAAATGATAATTCCTTTTGGTTCACATCTATAAAAGGGAATAAAGAAACTGGTGCTTCTGCAATGGGAAAAGAGATTGCTACTTTTTTGAATATAAAAAAAATGGCAGGATGGGAGCAAGAGGATAAACTAACAGATGACCAAATGATTAATCAAGGTTTTGATGGGAAAGAATTAGATGGGGATTTTGTTGCTTTCTCCCCCAACCAAATAAAATCCGCTACCTCCAACGTTGGTACATTTAGTAATGAAAATAACGATATACGTTTTCAGATAGACAATAACTTAGTGGATTATATAAAAAATGAGATAGAGGGCGACAGTACGCTTGAAGAAACGATACAGTTTTTAGAGGAAAACGATTACGATTTCAACGAGCAGGATTTAATAGATATATGGAAAGATTACGAACAAAAACAAAAGACAGCGCCTAACAGGCAGTTTTACAAAATGAGCTAATAGCGTAGTATATTTTTGTGTTAGCTCACTTCGTAAAGCTGCTAACCAGTAGCGGTAATGCACCAGCAACACACCAAATAGCAACATCAAACAAAAACTGAAAGTAAAATTTTCGATACAACATTCCCAGTTTTGGACACTTTTTTAAATGAAAATTGTTGAATTTTTGTATTATATTTTAAAACAAGTAATAAAATGCAAACAGTAAAATTAAACAACGGTATAGAAATGCCAATATTGGGTTTCGGAGTTTTCCAAATTCCTGATGAAACGGAATGCGAAAAAGTAGTTATAGAAGCAATCGAAACAGGTTATCGCTTAATTGACACAGCAGCTTCTTACCAAAATGAAACAGCAGTTGGAAAAGCAATTAAAAAAAGTAACATTCCGAGAAGTGAACTTTTCATTACTACTAAATTGTGGGCTTCGGATATGGGCTACGAAAAAACAAAATTAGCCTTTCAAAAATCCTTGGATAAACTGCAATTGGAATACATTGATTTGTACCTTATCCATCAACCTTATGGCGATGTTTTTGGCTCTTGGAAAGCTATGCAAGAACTATATAGTGAAGGAAAAATTAAAGCGATTGGTGTGGCTAATTTTCATCCTGACAGAGTAATGGATTTGATGATTAACAGTGGTTTCGCACCTGCCATTAACCAGGTTGAAACCCATCCTTTTCACCAACAAATTGAAGCGCATCAATTTTTGATAGAGAACAACATTCAACATCAATCTTGGGGACCATTTGCCGAAGGGAAAAACTATATTTTCAAGAATGAAATATTAAAATCCATTGCCAGAAACCACAACAAATCAGTGGCGCAAGTAATTCTTCGTTGGTTGACACAAAGAGGAATTGTTGCCATTCCAAAATCGGTTCGTAAAGAAAGAATGGAAGAAAATTTTGCCATTTTTGATTTTGAATTATCAGAAAACGAAATGCAAACTATCGCAACATTAGATAATAAAACCAGCTTGTTTTTTGACCACCGAGATCCCAATATGGTAAAATGGATCAGCGAACGAAAATTAAATTGATAACTTACTCTAAAATTAAAAAAATGAACCGAAGAGATATTTTAAAATCAGCAGGTTTGGCAATTGCAGGAACTGCATTGATGCCATTTAACAGTTTTGCACAGGTTACAAAATCAAAAAACAAATTAAAGCCAAACAGTACCGAAGCACTATTATCGGGTAAAAGAAAATTGGGAAAATTAGAAGTTTCTGCCATTGGCTTGGGCGTTCAGAATATGCCGAGAACCTATCAAACTACTATCCCCAACAGAAAGGAAATGCACAACATCATTCATAAAGCGTATGATAATGGCGTTACCTTATTTGACACAGCCGAAGCGTATGGCCCGTTTGAAAGCGAGAAAATTTTGGGCGAAGCCACTGCTTCTTTTCGGGATAAAATCGTGATTGAAACAAAATTTGGTTTTGACATTGGTGGCGATGGCAGACGAAGCGGTGGTATGAACAGCCAACCTTCCCATATCAAAAAAGTGGTGGAAGAGATGTTGAAAAGACTTCGCACCGATAGAATCGATTTATTGTACCAACACAGAGTAGATCCCAATGTACCAATCGAAGAGGTAGCCGGAGCGATAAAAGATTTGGTAAAAGAAGGAAAAGTACTGCATTACGGGCTTTCGGAAGCGGGTTTGCAAACCGTTAGAAGGGCACACAAAGAATTTCCGCTCACTGCCGTTCAATATGAATATTCGCTATTGTGGCGAGAACCGGAAAAAGAACTGATCCCACTTTGTGAAGAATTGGGAATTGGGTTAGTTTGTTGGAGTCCGTTGGGCGTTGGTTTTTTAACCGGAGCTATTGACGAACGTACCCGTTTTGCACAAGGTGATTTCAGAGGAATGACCACACGTTTTGATCCAGAAAATCTTACAAAAAATATGGCGTTGGCTCGGCTCGTACAAAAATGGAGCGAAGCCAAAAATGCATCGATGGCGCAAATTTCTTTGGCTTGGTCGCTGGCTCAAAAACCGTGGATTGTTCCCATTCCTGGAACCACACAAATGGCGCATTTGATGGATAATATTGGTGGCGATAAGGTGAAATTCTCATCATCAGAATTGCAAGAATTTAATAAGGAATTGAACAACATTCAAATTGCAGGATTGCGATTTCCACCGGGAGTACAAGCTATTTCGGGCGTGGAAGCACCACCAAAAAAATAACTACATTTACAAAGCATTTTATAAACCGGATATGAAATTATTAATCGTCGGAATGTTTTTATTTTCTATTAGTCAATTTAGCAATGCACAACAGCAAGAGCCAACAGAAACCGTTGTAATGGAAAAAAATAATACGACTATACAAGAGGAAATTATCAATCTTTCAAAACTGAAATGGCAATGGATGGCAGAGAAAAATGTGGTGGAATTGAACCAATTATTTGACGAAAAAGCAATGTTTGTACACAAGGGCGGAAGTTGGGGCAAAGAACAGGAAATCAATGTGATTAAGACGGGAAGTATTTGGTACAAAAAAGCAGAAGTGTATTCCGTAACCGTGAATATATTTGGCAATACCGCCATTTTGTTAAATGACATCGATTTAGAAGCAGTGGTTGGTGGTAGTGCCGTTATCAATCCTTTTATGGTAACAGAAGTTTATGTAAAAGATAAAGACAAATGGAAAACGGCACAACTCACTTTTTCGCAAATTCTAAGGCCTGTAAAACTAAAAACCACTACTAAAGAACAATAAACTCAAATTTTTTTTTAGAAATAAATAATTCTTGGACACTCAATGACTAAAAATAATAAAATAAACGAAATAAATTCCATCGCACAATTTCATCAATTGTGTGGTTTGCCGGAGCCATTGCATCCACTGATAAGCGTAGTTAAGCTGGAAGATTTTGTGTATAATAAAGCAAATGATGAATTTTGGAAACATTATACAGATAATCTTCACACGGTTTCCATTAAAAGAGGAATGACTGCAAAAATAAGTTATGGACAAACCGAATATGATTTTGACGATGGTGTTTTGATAGGAACTGCACCCAAACAAATTTTCAGTCTGGAAGGTCTTGAAAATGTGAAAATGTCAGGTTATAAATTGATGATTCATCCTAATTTTATTCAAGGATATTCGTTGTCGAAAAATATCCACAATTACGGATTTTTTTCTTATTCCAGCAACAAAGCCTTGTTTCTGTCGGCAAAAGAGGAACAGATCATCTTAAACCTTTTTAGAGCTATTGAGCAAGAATGTCAAAATAATTTAGACAAATTCAGTCAGGATGTGATGATTGCAAACATTGAATTACTGCTGGTTCACATTGACAGATATTATAGCCGACAATTCATCACACGGAAAAATATCAGCAATGATATGCTCTCACAAATGGAAGACATATTGAATGCTTATTTTGAAGCCGAACATAATCAATTACCAACGGTTCATTACATGGCCGAACAATTAAATGTATCACCAACCTATTTAAGTGATTTACTGAAAAATTTGACTGGACTAACAGCACAACAACATATTCACGAAAAATTGATAGAAAAAGCCAAAGAATTATTATCAACTTCAAACCTTTCTGTAAGCGAAATAGCGTATCAATTGGGTTTTGAATTTCCGCAATCGTTCAATAAATTATTCAAAAAGAAAACCGATTTAACGCCATTAGAATTTAAACAATCTTTTAATTGACAATAGAGGACAAAAAAAGAAGCACTACCTCCAACAAAAATTCGGTGAAATAGCGGATACAAATTATCAAAAATATAAAAATCATACAGAAAGTATGGTACATCAAACGCAATTAATGCTACCTTTTTTTTAATATTCTTTAGAAATTTATTTTACAACTCCTCAAAATTTGGAAGTTGATTTATTTGAATAGCATTATCCTCTCTTACCTGAAAATAATAACTTTTTTGTCCATTCGTAACCATCAGAAATGGAACTTGCATAGCGAGGTTGTAAGTGGCAATTTGTTGTAATGTTTTTTCTTGCAAATCTATATGTTCAGCCTTACATTCAATCAGAATTTTAGCTTGCAATTGTCGGTTGTAAACTACAATATCATAGCGTTTACTAAGGTTGTTTACTTTTAGTGTTTTTTCTACCGAAATATATTTTTGAAGATAATGGAATTGCTCAATTAGTTGGTGCAAAATAAATTGTCGTACTTTTTCTTCAGGCGTCAAAACTATCCATTTTTTCCTGATGATACAGAAAATATGCTTTGTGTCATTAATGCTTTTAATATTCGGTGTTGGTGGAGGCATTATTTGCACAAGCTTTTTACACTTCGGAACATTCTGCTCCAGTGAATACCATCCATAAATGAATTAAAATTATCTTTCGATAACCATACAAACAAGGGTTTTCCTACCACATGATCTTCTGGAACAAATCCCCAATAACGAGAGTCGGCAGAGTTGTGACGGTTGTCGCCCATCATCCAATAATAATCTTGTTTAAACGTGTAAGTATCTACTTTTTTCCCATCAATAATAGCCGTAAAATTCTGGTCTATTTCTATGTTTTGTTTTTCGTATGCTTTTATGGTAAATGCATACAACAAAATAGTAGCCTTGTCAAGCTTTACCGTCCATCCTTTTTTAGGAATGATGAGTGGTCCAAAGTTATCCAACGTCCATTGGAATACTTGATGATTTTGCGGAAATAAAGCATCCAAGTAATTATCTCCAATTACTTGTCTTAATTCATCCGCAGATGCCGGTCGAATTTCTTTTACGGATTTACTTTGTTGTAAGGAAGTCAATTGGTCATTATCCAACAATACCAACATTGAATCTTTTTGTGATAAATAGCTGATATAAATATTATACAATTCATCTACCGGCCTTACGGGAATACCGTTTTCATCCATGCGCAATTCCATAAACTGATTGTACCAACGCACTTTTGCATTTTCAAAATCTGCCGCTGTTACTTTGTTACTGTTGTTGATTAAATAGTACGCAAATTGCATTTTTTTGTAGTGCGGTTGTGCTGTTGAATTGACGAATAATTGTCTATTTTTTATTTGAATAGTATCGCCGGCAATGGCAACACAGCGTTTCACATAATTTTCTCTTTTATCAATAGGACGTTCTGGAAATTCTAAAGCATCTCCCGGATAATTAAATACGACCACGTCGCCTCTTTCTACTTTTTCAAAACCTGGCAAACGATAATAAGGAAGTTGTATTATTTTGGAATATGCTTTTCCTAACCCCATCGGCATGGTATGGTGTGCAAATGGAAATGCAATAGGTGTAATAGGCGTTCTAGCGCCATAATTTAATTTACTGACGAATAAAAAATCGCCCGCCAACAAGGAGCCTTCCATGGAAGTAGTTGGAATTTTATATGCTTCAATAACAAAAGTGCGAATGATAGTAGCGGCTACCACAGCAAAAATGATGGCATCTGCCCACTCGCGCGCAAAAGAGCGTTTTATCTTTTTTTCTTTAGATAATAAATTACTTGGACCTTCGTATTTTGTGTTTTTATCCAAACCAATAATGGGAAAATAAAGGTATCCAAAAAAGATTCCCAAAACATGCTGCCAAAGCGAACGTTTCCCATAAGAATTACAGATGTCTGCTGTCCATGTTAACCCAAATAAAAAATTGATATACGGAACCAAACCCCAATAAGCACTGCTCTTTTTTCTTCCAATGATTTCTAATAAAGTAAAATCTTGAACTAAAGGAATAAAAACATGCATAGGATTTTTTCCTGCTTTTTTATACAAACCAAAGCAAGGAATATGTAATAAATAGTGAAGTAAGTACGCGTAAATTAAACTGAGCATATTGTGTATTAAATATTGAAGGTTAAATTAAACAGTTGTTCGTGTTTATGGAAAAAATATTCCTTAATAAGTCTTAAATGCCTGATTTATTTATTAAATCCTAATACATCTTCCATGCTATAAGCGCCTTTTTTGTCTTTCAGCCATTCCGCGGCAAGCAAAGCACCGCCGGCAAATCCTTTTCGGTTGTGTGCAAGATGAGTCAGTTCTATTTTATCAATAGATGATTCATAAGTAATGGTATGTGTGCCTGGCACATTTTCTTCTCTTTTTGAAATAATAGATAATTCTTCAGAAACAGCAGTTGTTTCATTTTTCCAATCTTTTTTTCTTTCCAATCTTTTAAGAATATCTAATGCCGCATGCAAAGCCGTTCCACTTGGAGCATCTTTTTTTTCTGTGTGATGTATTTCTTCTAATACTACATCATATTCATCGTGTTGGTTCATGATTTGAGCCAAGTATCGGTTTACTTCAAAAAAAATATTTACACCAATGCTAAAATTCGGTGCAAATAAAAATGCTTTATTGTGTTTTAAGGCATATTCTTTTATTTCGGGTAATTGATTGGTCCAGCCTGTACTGCCTACCACTACTGGTACGTTGGCATCGAAACACCATTTAATATTTTCTACGGCTGTGTGCGGTGAAGTAAATTCAATGGCAACATCAGCTTGTTGAAGTTCTTCTTTAGTTACAGTGGCGCGGTTGTCAACATCAATGATAAGTACTATATCAAAAATAGTTTTTCCGGCACGTTCATTTTTTTCTTTAGCTATTTCGTGGATGGCTTTTCCCATTTTCCCATATCCGATTAAAGCGACTTTCATAAGTGTATTTTTCTATTTTTATTTTAAATTCAAATGTACTCCTATTCCTGCGTAATAGGTAAAATTCGTATAATTTAATTCAGGTTTAAATTTTATGGTCAATTTATCAGAAATATCAAAATGATGTAAATGTGCATCCACTACGGCATCTACAATGGCTAATCCCCATGCAAAAACAGTACCGAATGCCGCTATCTGCACATTCCTCCTATAGGAATTTCTAAAAGATTCTATTTCATTTAAACCGAGTTGATTATAAGGGGCAGGGTTGGGGATGTTGTTGTAATAATTGCGAATATATCCGTTATAGGTGTGTAGTTTTTGTCCATTCGATACAACAAAATAGATAGCCGTTCCTAACACACCATAAACGATGGGTAATTTCCAATATTTTTTATTATAAATTTGCCCAAGTCCGGGAAAAGAAGCACCCCATATAGCCGCTTTTTTGGGAGAGTAATGGGTAGTGTCTATTTTCTTTTCTTTCTTTTTCTTTTTGGAAAATTCTGTTAATTGTAAAGAAGTAGAATCTTTTGAAATGCTTTTTCCATTTATGCTGGATGAGGCGGTATCAATTTTTATAAGTTGATTGGTTTTTTCTTTAAGCAAACGAATATTAGAATCAAGCAAATTTGATTGGATGCTATCTTGTTCTGACAAAGTAATAGTAGCATGAGTGTTGGTAGAAAAAAATAACAACAGTACGATGGTAAAAACAGACTTACCGCTTTCAATTATTTTTTTTCTCCACTCAATCATTTTAGGTTTTGAGTATTAATCTTTTTCAATAATATCCAGCAATCTATTTAAATCCGAAACAGAGTAAAAAGGAATAACGATTTCTCCTTTGTCTGCTGCTGTTTTTTTAATTTTTACTTTCGTTTCAAATAAATCCATCAATTTTGTCTGAACACTTTTATACGATGCAGGAAGTGCTTCTTCTTTTTTAGTGGCTTTTTTTGCAGAAGATCCTGAAGATAATAAACGCACTAATTCTTCTGTCTTTCTTACAGACAAACCTTTGCTGTCAATTTCTTTTAAAACATATAATTGTTTGTCCACCTCTGGCACCGCAATGATAGCTCTGGCGTGTCCCATGGATAATACTTTACTGCGCAGTGCTTTTTGTATTTCTGGTGGTAGTTTTAATAAACGTAAATAATTAGTAACGGTGGAACGGTCTTTACCTAAGCGTTCTCCTAAATTTTCGTGTGTTAAGCTACATTCATCAATTAATCGTTGATAAGTAAGGGCTACTTCAATAGCATTTAAATCTTCCCGTTGAATGTTTTCAATCAACGCCATTTCTACTACTTCTTGGTCGTTGGCAGTACGCACATACGCCGGAATGTCTTTCATTCCAGCCATTTTGGAGGCGCGCAAACGTCTTTCGCCCGAAATTAATTGATATTTTCTGTCGCTTATTTTTCGAACTGTAATGGGTTGGATAACGCCGTGTACTTTTATGGAAGAAGATAATTCCTGCAATGCTTGTGGATCAAAATCTGCCCGCGGTTGAAATGGATTGACTTCAATTTCTTCCAATTTTATTTTTGGTACTGTATTGATAATAGAATCTTCGTCGGTTGCGCTAATTTTTAATACATCTGCTGAATCGTCAATATCAGATAACAGCGCACGAATCCCTTTTCCTAAAGCATCTTTCTTTTTACTCAACATCATTTTTTAATTTAATTTTTCATCTATTTCAATAAATTTCTCTTCAGTAGGAATATTGGTCATTCCGTTGTTTTGCATAATCTCGCGCGCTAAATTCAAATAATTGACAGCTCCTTTACTATCTGCATCGTACATAATAATAGGTTGACGCAAACTTTGTGCTTCTCCCAAGCGGGTGTTTCTGTGAATAATTGTATTAAATACACTGTGCTCAAAGCGGCGTTTTACTTCGGCCACTACTTGGTTGGATAAGTTCAAGCGTTGGTCATACATGGTTAATAAAATACCTTCTATTTCCAATTCTTTGTTTAAGCGAGATTGAACAATTTTAATCGTGTTTAATAATTTCCCCAAGCCTTCTAAAGCGAAATATTCACATTGCACCGGCACCAATACAGAATCGGCTGCGGTTAATGCATTTACTGTAATTAATCCCAAAGAAGGAGAGCAGTCGATAATGATGAAATCATATTCATCTCTTATTTCATGCAGCATTTCGCGCATAATTTTTTCTCTGTTGGGGTGATTGATTAATTCTATTTCTGCACCCACTAAATCTAAGTGAGAGGGCAATAAATATAAGTTGGGGGTATCAGTTTCTAATATAATATCTTTTGCTTTTACGCTGTCGATTAAACATTCATACAAACTTACTTTTACATTTCTTGGGTCGAAGCCTGCGCCACTCGTACTGTTTGCTTGTGGGTCAGCATCTATCAATAATGTTTTTTGTTCTAATATTGCTAAACTTGCTGCTAAATTTATGGCAGTAGTTGTTTTTCCAACACCCCCTTTTTGATTCGCAATGCTTATAATTTTTCCCATACTTTTCGTGTTATACTTTTTTTGTTTATTCTATTTCTATCGTTTTTCCTATTTCTACCAAAATCAATTTCTTTCCCGCCTGTTCAAATTTATTTTTTGCGACTTCATGGTCAATGACAATATAACCAAATGTATCATAATGAACGCCGATAACGGTGTTGCATTGTATAAAGTCGGCTGCTACAATGGCGTCTTCTATATCCATAGTGAAATTATCGCCAATAGGTAAAACGGCAAAATTCAATTTAGACCAGCGAGGAATAAGCTGCATATCCATAGTAAGAGCCGTATCGCCACTGTAATAAAAATTTCCATCAGGAGTATTAAAAACAAAACCCATTGGATTAGCCCCGTAAGAACCATCTGGCAAATTGGAAGAATGGACCGCCGACACACATTTTACTGTTCCAAAATCGGAAGTCCATTTGCCGCCCGTGTTCATTGGTCGAAAATGGGTTAATCCTTTTTTGGATAACCATTCATACAGTTCAAAAGCACAAATAATGGTGGCATTGGTGCGTTTTGCAATAGCTTCCAAATCGGCAATATGATCGAAATGACCGTGCGAAATAGCAATGTAATCACATTCAATTTGGTTTATATCAATATGTTTTGCCAATTCATTATGGGTAATAAATGGGTCAAATAATATTCTTTTCCCTGCGGTTTCTACTAAAAAACAAGAATGTCCGTAATAGGTAAATTTCATAATAGAAT
>ERZ724517.1393-NODE-1393-length-13337-cov-3.842117_pt1 | contig 13337 bp, 13 predicted proteins | sample MGYA00376050_ERZ724517 | MGnify/ENA primary metagenome ERZ724517 (study PRJEB28724, sample SAMN07190886) | activated sludge metagenome | isolation source: activated sludge of sewage treatment plant in Hong Hong | place: USA: Christiansburg, Virginia | collected... | reverse complement strand
GTGGAATTCGCCAAGTCGTGTCGGAAGCGCGTCGCCCGTAATCAGCGCATCATCAACCGGGATGGGCGGACTTGCACTGACCAGCAAGCCCCATGCGGCCAATGCCGCAAACGCACGCATCACCGGATCGCTGCCTCCATCGATTGTGGCAACACGATCGGCGCAAGCATTGCCGGCTCGGCACCCTGGCTCAGATCGACAACGGCAGGATTGGCAGACGTTGCGCGTGCCTTGGGATCGGTCAACCCGAGGGAGAGCGTCGGCACCTTGTCGGTCACCCGGATGTTGCTGCCTGTCCCGTCCCACACAATCGGGGGAACGCTGCCCATTGCCGCAAGCATTTCGGCACCGCCCTCGAATTGCGGCCCAGGCGCATAGCCTGCGCGACCATGCATGTTGCCGCCGATCACCACATTGGCCGGAAGCGGATTATAGCCTGTGTCGGTAAAGCTGTTGCGATATCCGACGATGAAGATGTTGGTGCTGCCGTTCTCGCCCAGGATATTGTTGAACACATGGACATCCCGATTGGCCATGATGATCACCCCGGTCCCGTTCGGCACCCCAGCGACGATATTGCCCTTGGGGGCAAAGTTCGGTGTGTCGTTCCGTTCCGACCGGTTCGAGAAGATCCGCACGGAATGTCCGCCCTTTTGCGGAAGATTCGGCAAGTCGAATACCAGAATGCCCCCCGCATTGTGGGTGGCGACGTTCTGGTACACGTCGGCACCATAGCAATTTTCGATCTCGATTCCTGCAACATTGAACATGGCGAGCGAATTGCGCACAATGATGTTCTTCGACTGCCCGACATAGATGCCGGCATCCGATGCCCCTTTCACTGTAACCTTGTCGATCAGGATATCGCTGGATTCGACGGGGTAAACACCATAGGCGCCATTGCTCGCCTTGGGGCCACCTGTCCATTCGACCCTCAGATCATGATAGACAATGCGGTTGGCGCCCTTGGACTTGATACCGTCGCCGCGCGAATCCTCCACGGCAAAGCCACGCAGGACGACGTCATCCGCCGTCACCAGCAGGCCCTCACCTGCTCCCTTTTGGCCCTTGAAGCTGAGGATTGTCGCACTCGGCCCGGCGCCCCTGACCGTTACCCGATCGACATCGAGCGACAGGCCGTCAGTCAGGTCGAACCGGCCCGCGCCGATCTCCACAATGTCTCCCGGCTTTGCGTCGATAAGTGCGGACTGCAAGCGCGACTGCGCATCCGCACCAGGTTCGACACGGATTGTATCGGCAAGGGCAGGGCTTGCCAGAGCCAAAAGGCTGGCGGCGACGAAAAAGGGGATTGGCTTCATAGGCCAATCATTGCACTTACATGAGTGTAAGCCAAGAGAGGATTCCCATGTTGCGTACAATTCCCGTTGCATTGCTGCTTAGCCTTGCCGCTGCCCCTCCAGCCCATGGAGCCGCTTCGGTTTCCGGGCTATGGCTGACCACCGAAAAGGACAGCATTGTCGAGATCGCACCGTGCGGCGGAGCGCTTTGCGGCCGGATTGCCCGTATCCTCAAGCCCAATCCCAACGGGCCGCCGCGTGATATCAACAATCCTGATCCGGCGCTTCGGAGCCGGCCAATCCAGGGTCTTCCGATCCTCACAGGCTTTCGGGATTCGGGGCGGAACTGGGAAGGCACAGCCTATGACCCGCGCGCCGGAAAATCCTATCGATCCTACCTTACTCTCCTGCGTGACGGCACACTGGAAGTTAAGGGCTGCATCGGGCCGTTCTGTCGCACGAAGAGCTGGACACCCGCGCGCTGAACTATTCAGGTTTTACTTCCAGTTGGAATGATTTTTCAGGGACGAGCCATTTGCGGGCCGCCTGCTGGATTTCGGCGGGCGTGATTTTGAGATAGTCGGTCACCAGCGACTGAAGTGCCGTGATCTTGCGCGGATCGCGGGTGGCCCCAGTCAGCTGACCAAGCCAGAAGGAGTTGCCGCTTGAGGCACGATTGATCGATTCGTGAAGCGGATTGATGACGCGAGCCAGCTCGTCCGACGAAACAGGACGCGCCGCGAGGTCCGCTGCAATCCCTCTGGAAATTGCGAAAAACCGTTCAAAGCCCTCCGGCTTGAGTTGCGACGTCACGATGAAGCTGCCGCCACTTTCCAGGCCGGTCGGCCAGCTTGAATCGACATTCGGGCTGTAGCTTGCCCCCTCTTCTTCACGCAGTTGGGTGAACATGCGGTCATTGAAGATCTGCGCCAGAATTTCGAGTTTCCTCGCTTCGTAAATGCTGCCGAGCCCGCCACCAAGAGGCCAGGCCAGTACAGCTGCGGCCTGCTCTTTCGGCCCCTTGTGCGTACGCACGAGTGGAACCGGAGTGGGCGGGACGCTCGCCGGAGACGCTTGCCTGATCGAGACTCGCTTAACGGGTCTCTTCTTCAACGCACCAAAGCTCGCTGCGGTTGCGGCAACGGCCTCATCGGCCGAAATATCCCCGAAGATCATGACTTCGATGGGCCCGGTCTTCAAAAGCGGCTCCCAAAACGCCCGGAACGCTCCGGGAGTCAGAGCTTCGACATCGGCTCTGGTAGGAGTCGACCAGCGCGCATCACCGCCACGCAGAAAGCCGCCGAGATCGCGCCCAAGCACCGAACCCGGAGAGGATTCAAGCGTGTCATAGCCCGTCAGGAAGGAATTGCGTGCCCGCAGGACCGGGGCCGGATCCCAGCGGGGCATGGTGATGGCCGCCGCCATCAGTCGCAATTGATCCGTCAGATCCGATGCGCGCGTCTGGGCGCGGAACTGGAATGCGTCATCTGTGATATCGAAGCCCATGTTGATCTTTCGACCGCTCGTCAGACGATCCAGTGCATTCTGATCGAACGGGCCAATACCCCCCGCGACAAGCGCGGCGGGCGCGGCCCAGGCTGGCGTCTGGCGATTGGCAGGCAGGGCTTTCATCCCGTCCCCGAAGCGAACATTGACATAAACCTTGCCCTGCTCGGATGGATTGGGAGAAACGAGCAGCTTGACCCCATTGGCAAAGGTCACCTGCTCAACATCAATCTGTGGGACGGGAATTGGGATTCGCTTCTTGATCTGGCCAGGCTTGCCCGGGCTGGGCAGTTGATCGAAGCTGACGGGCGTTCCGCTGCCCGTCGAGGCCATGGCCGAAACCGGTGCCGTGATCGCCGCAGCGAGTTCCGTTTCTGCATTTTCGAGTGGAACCGGGCTCGTCAGCAGGGCTCGCGGGCCAATCCCCGTGAACAGTTTGCGTGTCGAGGCAAGGATCTTCTCTGGCGAAATGCCGTCCTTGATTCCGCTGAACACATCAAGCGCGACTTGTGCTGTCGCCACGGTCTCGCGAATGTTGACAGCCTCGATCAAATCATCGGCCTGCTTGGCTGCTGCCTCCGCACGCTGCGTTTCAACGCCGACTTGAAGTGACGCAAAAAATTCGTTGGCCTCCCGATTGATGTCGGCTTGCGAGCTTGGATTGGTCATCGCATCAGCAATCACTGCCCGCACGTCCCGAAGTGCCGCCTGCCAGTCATTGCCGAGAGGTGCGACCTGCACAAAGGTGCCGTCGACCGAACGAGCGACATCGTCCTGATCAACCTGTGCCTGCAGGAAGCTGCCGCCTGCACGCGCCCGTTCCTCCAGCCTGCGGTTGATCAGCCGCAGCGCGACAAGGTCAACAAGACGCCCCTGATTATAGGCGATCGTGTCATTCTTCTGAAACCACGGGCGCAACCAGGCCATGCTCACGACAAGCGGCGCGCCGGGCTCGGTAATGGATTTGGCAATCGCCTTGCCTTCGATCGGTCGGCCGAAGTCGGGATCCGGCAAGGATGGACCAACGCTCTTCCAGTCAGAGAAATATTTTGCGACAAGATCCTCGAAAACCAGCGGGTCGCCATCCCCGGAGATCACCACCACTGCGCGCTCAGGGCGATACCAGCGATCATGGAAAGCCCTGATCGCCTGCGGCGTCGCGGCATTGAGAGTTTCGGTCGTGCCGATCGGCTGGCGATTGGCGAGCAGCTGGCCGGCAAAGAAGTGCGATGTCGTCGCTTCGCCGATCCGCATACCCGCGCCGAGCCGCTCCCGCGCTTCGGCAAGGACGGTGCGACGTTCGGTCTCAACACCCTTTTCGGAGATTTCAGGCGCCATCATCATGCCCGAAAGAATCTTGATGCTCTCTTCAAGGCCGGATCGCGTCGCCCCCGGCAGGTCGAGCTTGTAGACGGTCTGGGTCAAGGTTGTGTTGGCATTGGTGTCGCTGCCAAACGTCGCCCCCAGTCGCTGCCATGTCTTGATGGCTTCGCCATCGGCAATGTAGCGGGAGCCCCGGAAGCTCAGATGCTCCATGAAATGGGCAAAACCGCGTTCTGTCTCGCGTTCCATGAGCGATCCGGCCTCAATATCGACGCGGACCGAAACCTGGCGCGGCGGGACCCCGCTGCGCCGCACCGCATAACGGACACCATTGGGCAATGTCCCGAAAAGCCAGTTCGGGTCGGGCGGTATGTCGCTGCCCTTGTAGAGCCAGGGTGTCGACCGTTCGGTCGAAACGACCGGGACAGGCGCAGACCGTTTCGCAATGGGCCTGGATCCTTGTCGCGCCGCATTAGCCGGGGTGACGAGACCAAGGGTGGCAAGGAGAGCAAGGGTGAATCGCAGAACGCGCAAGGGCTGGAAGGACATCAATTCCTGTTTACCGGTTTCCAAAGGCAAATCCAGCCAATCACGCAGCCTGCGCCTCAATGGCCTTTTGGCGCCGTCGCTGGACCGAAGAGCCAATGCCCATCGCTTCACGATATTTCGCGACGGTACGGCGGGCAATATCGAAGCCCTTTTCGTTCAACATTTCAACCAGCGTATCGTCGGACAAGATCGCTTTGGGGCTTTCGGCGCTGATTAACGCCCGGATCGCGCTCTTGACAGCTTCTGCGGAGACGGCTTCTCCGCCATCTGCGGCCGCAATGCCGCTCGTGAAGAAATATTTGAGTTCGAACAGCCCGCGTGCACAGGAAAGATATTTGTTCGATGTCACTCGGCTGATTGTGGATTCGTGCATTCCGATTGCTTCCGCCACCGCGCGCAATGTGAGCGGGCGCAATTGAGACACGCCTTCGTTGAAAAAGGCCTCCTGCTGCTTCACGATTTCGCTCGCGACCTTGACGATGGTCCGCTGCCGCTGATCCAGTGCGCGGACCAGCCAGTTTGCGCTTTGCAGGCATTCGCTCAGCCAGGCTTTGGAGGCCTTGTCCTGTGCGCCGCTGGCGATTTCAGTATAATAGCTCCGGTTGATAAGCAGACGCGGCAATGTCGCACTGTTGATTTCAACGGCCCAGCCCTTGCCCTTGCGCGCAACGAAGATGTCAGGCGTCACGGCCTCAATCGGGCTTGAGCCGAATTTCAGCCCAGGCTTGGGATCATAGTTGCGGAGCTCGCGGATCATGTCCGCCATGTCTTCGGCATCGACACCGCACATGCGTTGAAGTTGCGCCAGCCTCCCTTCGGCCAGCAGGTCCAGATTGTCGAGCAGCCGGGCCATCGCCGGATCGTAGCGATCAGCCTCCTTCGCCTGCAGGGCAAGGCATTCGCCAAGCGATCGTGCGCCAACGCCAGTCGGGTCAAAGGTCTGGATAGCCTGGAGGACATCTTCGATGCGAGACAAGGCAACACCAAGCCGGTTCGCGAGATCCAGCAGGGGCATTGAAAGATAGCCCGCCTCATCAACCTGATCGATCAGGTGACTTGCAACAAGCAGATCCTGGGGGTCAAAGGCCATTCCAGCCTGGGAAAGCAGATGATCGCGCAGCGACGGGGCGTCGGCCGCCATGGCATCGAAATCCGGGCCATCTTCGAAGCCGCCTTCGGAGCCACCCGAAATGCCAAGCTGGCCGTCCATGCCAGGCCCGCCATCGGCGGTGCTGTCATGATGAAAGGTTTCAGCAGTCATGTCGACATCAAGGCTTGCACCGGCATCGCCAGGGGTTGCGTCGAGCAAGGCGTCCGCCGGTGTGCTGCGATCCTCGTTCGGCAGCTCAGGCTCGGGCGCGCTCACTTCATCGCGCTCGGCGTCGAGCAAGGGGTTCTTTTCGACCTCCTCTGCAATGAAAGCTTCAACTTCAAGATTGGATAGCGCAAGCAGCCGGATCGCCTGCTGCAATTGTGGCGTCATGACCAGTGACTGGCTTTGCCTCAGGTCAAGGCGGGGGCCCAACGCCATGGCTAGAGACTGAAGCCCTCGCCAAGGTAGAGTCGGCGGACGTTTTCGTCTGCGACCAACTCTTGCGGACTTCCGGAAAACAGGACACGCCCGTCGTAAATGATGCAGGCGCGATCCACGATGTCGAGCGTTTCGCGGACATTGTGATCGGTAATCAGGACCCCGATCTGCCGCTGCTTCAAATCCTTCACGAGATCGCGGATATCGGCAATGGAAATCGGATCAATGCCCGCAAAGGGTTCGTCGAGCAGCATGATCGATGGCGTTGCAGCAAGCGCCCTGGCAATTTCGCAACGCCGCCGTTCGCCGCCAGAAAGCGCCATCGCCGATGCGCCACGAAGCTTCGTCAGGCCGAATTCGTCGAGCAGGAATTCGAGCCGCTCGGCCCGCTGCGCCTTGTCGGGTTCGGCAAGTTCGAGAACGGCACTAATATTCTGTTCCACCGTAAGCCCGCGAAAGATCGATGTTTCCTGCGGAAGATACCCGAGGCCGAGAATCGCGCGGCGATACATGGGCAGTCCGGTAATGTCCGCCCCGTCAAGCATGATGCGTCCAGAATCCGGCTTCACAAGGCCCATGATCGAGTAGAAGCAGGTTGTCTTTCCAGCGCCATTCGGGCCAAGCAGACCAACGACTTCGCCACGCCCGACCGACAGGGAAACATCCGAAAGCACAACCCGCTTGTCATAGGATTTTGCGATCGAAACGATCGATAATCCGTTTGTCGTCGCATCGGGGTCAGCCGCTATGGCGTCAAGCGTGGATACGTCGTTCATTGGCACTCCTGCAGCCTTGCTGGCATGGCAATGGTTTATCAAAGGCTAATTTTTGTGAATTGGCAAGATTATTGCATGGCGAATGTGCAAGCGAAAACCAATATAGGAGCTATTGCGCTTTCTTGACGGTGAATCGTCCGGTGACGCGACCACCAGCGCCGCCCTGCGTCCCTGGTGCCCCGACTGAGCTTCCATCGACCACGGCCCGACCCGAATTGAGGTCAATCACCATACGACCGCCGCTCACCCGATTGCCGCCTTGTGTGAGCGTGACACCGCCGACCATCGTGATCAGGCGTCGCGGCAAATCATAGATCGCCGTGTTTCCCTGAGCCGTCTGATCGCCTTTGCGTATCGTAACGCCGCCCGTTGCATCGAGCCGTTCGATCTGAACGCCAGCGTTGGCGCCATTGGCATAAGCCACGGTGAGCCGCGCCGATGCCAGCGTCAGGTCGGCCTGATTGACACGCACATTGCCAACGAAGATTGCACGGTCTGCACGGTCCTGTACCTCGATGCGGTCGGCCTCCACATCCACCGGTGCGTTTGTGTTGTGCCCTTTAAGGGCCTGGCCCGTTACTGGACCGGCCATCATCGGCAAGGCGAAGGCAAGGATAAGGGCTTTACGCATGGCGGCTATCTGGCGCGGCCCTGCACGATATGCAAGTGCGCACGCCCCTGCAGTGTGACGGTATGTTCGCCAAGGTCTGCCTCGAGGCGATCGGCACGGAAATTTCCGAGCGGCATTTGTCCGTCGACCGGTCCGCCACTTGCCAGCTTTCGCGTCTTGAGGCCAACCGCCACATCGCGGGTCTGAAGCCGATATCCCCCGCTTGAGGTAAAAACCACCGGGCCGATTACGGAGACGATTTCGCGATCCATATCGTAACGCCCAGTGTCTGCGTGAAGCGAAGCGGGGCCATCCTTCAAAAGGATCGTAGCTGTCAGGTCGCTGAGCTTCACGACGGGATCGCGCGAGGTTGCCTGAACCGCCGAACCGGCGGTCAGCTGGAAGGGCTGCCCCTTCCCGTCTTCTCCGCGATAGGTCGCCGCCGTCACGCGCATGCGCTCCTTGGCTATGGCAACCGTGTCCTTGGCCAGGACAAAACTGACATCGCCGCCCATGACGAGCGGTGCAAAGACAAAACCCGCTGCAAGAACGCCAATGATCGATGGCAACGCCACCCGCGCAATCGCAATCAGCCGGTCGTGGCGACCGCCGGGCGCAGCCCATTGCTGGAGCGCCGAGCGCTGCGACAGGGCCGTCTCATGCATGGGCGAAAATATCGACCTCGGGCCATCCCTCAAGGTCGAGCAAGGCACGCGCGGGGAGGAAATCAAAGCAGGACTGGGCAATCGTCATGCGCCCCTCCCGCTCAAGCCTGACGTCAAGCTGCGACTTCATGCGATGGAGATAACGGACGTCGGACGCCGCATATTCTCGCTGCGCGTCGGTGATGACGGGCGCCCCCCAATCCGAAGATTGCTGCTGCTTTGAAAGTTCGACACCAAGGAGTTCCCGGACGAGATCCTTCAGCCCGTGGCGATCGGTATAGGTCCGCACGAGCCGCGAAGCGATCTTGGTACAATAGACAGGTGCTGCCACCACTCCGAGATAGGCATGGATCGAAGCAAGGTCGAAGCGCGCAAAATGATAGAGCTTGAGCCGGGCAGGATCGGCAAGGACGGCTTTCAGATTGGGTGCCGCAAAGTCGCTGCCCGGTCCGAAGCGGACGAGATGCTCATCGCCTTCGCCATCTGAAATCTGGACAAGGCACAGTCGGTCACGACCGGGTTGCAGACCCATTGTTTCGGTATCAACCGCGACAGGCCCCTCGGCAAGCACGCCGGCCGGCAAGTCTTCTTCGTGGAAATGGATCGTCATTGGGCCTGCTCTTTCCGCTGCGCCGCTTTCCGTTTCCGGGCATCGCGCGCCATGATGTTGAGCAGCTCGACCAGAACCGAAAAGCCCATTGCCGTATAGACATAGCCTTTGGGAACATGAACGCCAAATCCATCGGCAATCAGGACAGCGCCGATCATCATCAGGAAAGCGAGCGCGAGCATCACGACAGTCGGATTCTTGCCGATAAACGTGGCAAGCGGATCAGATGCAATCAGCATGATGCCGACCGTTACGACAATGGCAACGGCCATCACGGGAATCTGGTTTGTCATGCCAATGGCAGTCAGAATGGAATCGATCGAAAAGACAAGGTTGAGCACGCCAATCTGGGCGATCGTCGCCCCGAAGCCGACGGCTCCATGACCCTTCTTGTCCAGCATTTCGCCGCTTGGTTCAGGATCCATCGCATGGTGGATTTCCTTCGTTGCCTTCCAAAGCAGGAACAAGCCCCCTGCAATCAGGATCAGGTCCCTCCCGCTCAGCGCAGTTTCAAACGTCGGTTCGCCATGCTCGCCCAACGGCCCGGCAAACCCGAAATCCAGAATTGGTTCAGTGAGCCCGACAATCCAGGCAATTGCCCCGAGCAGCGCCAACCGCATCACCAATGCCATGACAAGCCCGATGCGGCGCGCGCGCTGCTGGTGTTCCGGCGGCAGTTTGTTCGAAAGGATAGCGACGAAGACCAGATTGTCGACGCCGAGCACAACTTCGAGCACGATCAATGTGAGGAGAGCCATCCATATGCCCGGATCAGCGAAAAGGCTTATAATGTCTGTCATGGGCTCTGCCTTGCCATAGTCTTGGCAATTCCTGCAAGTCGGCTAAGATTGCAGGCCCGAACGGGAGGCTTCGTCATGAATGAACCGACACAGAGACCGAATGCAACGCCAGGGGCAAACGGCTTCGAATTCAATCGCCCGACAATCGTCGGCTTGCTGTACCTTGCAAGTTGCATCACCGGCATTTCTGCCATCATTGGCGTAGTTCTCTGTTATGTCTGGAAGGGCGAACCGCATGAACCATGGGAGGCGACCCATTACACCTATCTGATCCGCACCTTCTGGATTGGCGTCATCGGCTCGGTGGCGGGCATCGTGACACTGCTGGTGGGCATCGGTTTCCTGATCCTGCTTGGGATTGCCATCTGGTCGCTGGTCCGAACCGTCCTCAGCATTGTCAGCGCACAGAAACGCGAGGCGATGAAAGACCCAGAGACGCTCTTCGTCTAGCAAGCCGCAAAGTCGATTGTGCAAGTATCTGAAGCAATGAATCAAAATCGCTCGCCCAAGCCCGATTTTTAGGCTATTGCGAATCAAAGGTGCGTAATGGTTCTGCGCCGAATACCATGTGCACCATCGCCCGGTGCTTTGGTTCTTTGGACCTATGGGCGATGAATTCGGGAAAGTCATACAGGGCATGAGTTTTGATAAAGGGCGTCGCGGTGATCGCGGCGGGCGCGGCAGGGACAAGCGCGATAGCTTCGGCGACGACAATTTCGGTGGATATGCCGCTGGCAGTGACCGTTTCGGTGGCGGCGGCGGTGATCGCTTCGGCGGCGGTGGTGGCGATCGCTTCGGCGGCGGCGGCGGCGGCGGATTTCGTGGCGGCGGAGGCGGAGCACCGCGTACATCGATGCCTGCACAGGTCGTTGGCGAAGGCACGGGTGTCGTAAAATTCTTCAACGGCCAGAAGGGCTTCGGCTTCATTGTCCGCGACGATGGCGGCGAAGATGTCTTCGTGCATATTTCAGCGGTCGAGCAGGCAGGCCTGACGGGGCTGGCCGAAGGACAGCCTCTGGGTTTCACTCTCGTTGATCGCGGCGGCAAGGTTTCGGCGACCGAGCTCAAGATCGATGGCGAGCCGATGCCCGTCGAAGATCGCCCGCGCGAACCGCGTCCCGAACGGAGCGGCGGCTTTGGTGGCGATCGTGGCGGCGGTGGCCGTGGGCCGCAGCGCCAACTGACGGGTGAAAAGGCGACTGGCACAGTCAAGTTCTTCAACGCCATGAAAGGCTTTGGTTTCGTCCAGCGCGATGACGGCCAGCCCGATGCATTTGTTCATATTTCGGCAGTCGAGCGTGCGGGCCTGCGTGGCCTGAACGAGGGCGACCGGCTCGAATTCGATATCGAAGTCGATCAGCGCGGCAAGTTCGCTGCGGTCAATCTGGTTCCAAGCCAGTAATCCCGACATCCCGAAAAGGGCGCGGCATCCTTCAGGGCGCCGCGCCCTTTTCTATTGGAAGCTTGCCTTGATCCCGTCGATGATGAACTGCGCGGCAAGTGCGGCCAGGACCACCCCGAGAATCCGCGTGATCATCGCTTCGACCTTGTAGCCAAGCGCTTTCATCAGCGGGCCGGCTGCCAGCAGGGAAGCCAGCGTAACGCCCAGCACGACAGCCAAGGCCGCAAGCACAGTCAGGCTCTCTTCAATCCCCTTGCTGCGCGCCGACATCAACATCACCGATGCAATCGACCCCGGTCCGGCAATCATCGGAATCGCCATCGGGAAGATCGAAATGTCTTCATGCTCCGGATGGGCCTTGATGTCTTCGGCCCGGTTTTCCCGCCGCTCGGTGCGTTTTTCGAAAACCATTTCGATGGCAATCATGAACAGCATGATGCCGCCCGCGATCCGAAACGCGTCAAGGCTGATGCCCATCGAGCCCAGGAACTGTTCACCGAATGCGCCAAACAGCAGAAGGATCAGCCCGGCCGTGGCGATTGAGCGCAGCGCCATTGCCCGGCGGTGCGATGCCGGGGTCCCCGCGGTCAGGCTCGCGAATATCGGAGCGCACCCCGGCGGGTCGATGACCACGAAGAAGGTCACCAACGCTGAAATGAACAGCTCGCTCAAAATCTCCGGTCCTGCGGCATGCCGCGCCTCATCCGGGCAGCCTGCAGCGTATTGTGCAGAAGGCAGGCAATCGTCATCGGGCCGACGCCGCCCGGCACAGGTGTAATCGATCCGGCGACGGCTGACACATCCACAGTATCGACATCACCCACCAGACGCGTCTTGCCATCAGCGGCTGGAACCCGGTTGATCCCGACATCGATCACGCAGGCGCCCGGCTTGACCCAGTCGGCCTTGACCATTTCGGGCCGGCCCACGGCAGCAACGACAATATCCGCGCGACGCACGACATCAGCCAGGTCCTTGGTCCGGCTATGCGCCATCGTGACCGTGCAATTGGCCGCGAGGAGAAGCTGTGCAACCGGCTTCCCCACCAGGATCGAGCGGCCGATCACGACCGCCTCCTTGCCCGAAAGGTCGCCGTTCAGAGTATCGCGAATCAGCATCATGCACCCGAGCGGAGTGCAGCTGACCAACCCGGGCAGACCGGACGCGAGCCGTCCGGCGCTGACGACGTGCAATCCGTCAACATCCTTGTCCGGATTGATCGCACTGACGACGGCCAGTTCGTCGAGATGCCCCGGCAGCGGAAGCTGGACCAGAATCCCGTCCACCGAGTCATCGGCATTCAGTCGCTCGACCAGCGCAATCAGATCGGCTTGCGCCGTGTCTGCCGGCAGCTTGTGCTCGAAGCTGTTCATGCCAGCCTCGACTGTCTGCTTGCCCTTGTTGCGGACATAGACGGCACTCGCCGGATCGTCCCCCACAAGCACAACAGCAAGGCCGGGGACAAACCCTGTTTCCGCCTTGAATGCCTGCACACCCTCGCCCACCCGAACGCGAAGCCCGGCGGCGAATTCTTTTCCATCAATGATCGCTGCTGTCATGCAGCGCGCCTTTACAGCTTCACGAGCATTTTTCCAGTGTTGCCACCGGAGAAGAGTCCAAGAAACGCATCAAAGGCAGAACCGATCCCCTGATGCACCGTTTCGCGCATCTTCATATCGCCGTTCATGACCCAAGGGCCCATCTCTCCAAGGAATTCCATCATGTGTTCGGCATAATCGGTGAAGATGAACCCCTGGATCCGGATGCGCGCCGGAATGGTTCGGATCAGATATTTGAATTCCACCCCGCCTTCCGCGTCATTGTAGCGATCGATCATGCCGCAAATGGCGAACCGCGCGAAATTTCGGGCAACCGCAAAGGCCGCGTCGAGATGGTCTCCGCCAACATTGTCGAAATAGACGTCAATGCCATCCGGCGCCGCGGCTGCAAGCTGGGGCAGGACGGGCCCGGCTTTGTAGTCGATACACGCATCCGCTCCCAATTCCTTGACCCATGCACATTTGTCGGGACCGCCGGCCGACCCGATCACGGTCATGCCTTTCTTCTTTGCAATCTGGACTACGGCCGAGCCAACAGCGCCGGCGGCAGCCGAAACGAATACAATATCGCCAGGCTTTGCGTCTGCCGTCTTGAGGAGGCCGAAATAGGCAGTCGCCCCGGTCAATCCAAGATTGTGGAGCCATGCCTGGATCGGCACATTCATGGGTGGCAGTTTCTGCGTTCCCATTCCGCCCGGCCCAGGCTGC
>ERZ724517.1387-NODE-1387-length-13376-cov-3.164177_pt1 | contig 13376 bp, 17 predicted proteins | sample MGYA00376050_ERZ724517 | MGnify/ENA primary metagenome ERZ724517 (study PRJEB28724, sample SAMN07190886) | activated sludge metagenome | isolation source: activated sludge of sewage treatment plant in Hong Hong | place: USA: Christiansburg, Virginia | collected... | reverse complement strand
CATGGCGCGAGGACGCCCACGCTGAAAGCGCACCCACTCCCCGTCCGTCCAGAACTGGGAGTCCATGGGAGTGCCGTCGCGTTTGATGCCCGGCTTGGTGTCTAGAAATAGAATTTTCTCGTCGGCCATTACAGAATCACCCATCCAGAAGAATAAGCCTTGAGGTGAACAACTTCCCATTGGGAAGACAGAACTCGGGTCGCCGCCCCGTCGATGGTGTCCGGCGAGCGGGGAGTAAGGGTTACGGTGTTTGCCGCATTCACTTTTTTGAATGTCAGCCGCCGCCCATTTGTAGCTTGCGGCAGCGCGACCACAAAGGAACCAGTCGTCGCATCGACGAGGACGATGGAATCTTGGGGGGTAACGGTGTAGGAAGCAGAAACGACGATCAGACGCTCTACGCGCGACAGCCCCTGAAAGAAGTCCTGCGTCGGAGACCGCAGTTCTCTGTGGGAATGCAGGTCGCAATCACCACCGGAGGTTAGACTTTCTTCCATCCACAATTCCATGTCAGCTCCTCATCTCCGGCGGAAGCTGGGAACGGTTGCGCTCGTTCTCATAGGACTGCTTGCAGTGATCCGGCTGCCAGAAGAACATGGCGTTGAACACCTTACGCGGCAGCGGGTGCGTGTCCTGAATGCGGTGCGCGCGGGACGACATGGTTTCGTCGGCCCAGCAGCCGCCCGGAAGCCAGACGCAGCAAGTGTTCAGGACTTGGTCGAGGGCGATCAGGAACTGTCTCATTCCGGCCACCCCGCCGTCACGTCGTAGGCCAGCAGCGTGTCGAAGTCGGCCTCGTTGATAGCGGTTTTGTGTGCGCGGTAGGCGACGTGTAGCGCGTTGGCGTAGGTGGCAAGGGCCACCGGCATACCGAACATCGCTGCCTGATCCATCGTCACATCGGTATCGTCCTGCGCCGTCCAGTTGATCGTGAAGGATGGGCCAGCAACCTGCGCCGTCTGGACTGCCGTGTTGATCTTGATCGCGCTGCGCTCATCGGAGTCGAAGGTCTTGCCCATGTACGGGAAGCCCGCCGTTTCCATTTGCTGACGGATCGCCTTGGCACGCGCCTTGACCATCTCGCGCACCGACTCAACCGGCTTCGGCGTCACGACCAGATACGGCGCGGCATCCTGTTCGGTGTTGTAGTAGAAACTGTCGTCGCCACGGACGGGATCGGGAATCTCTACAACATTAGCAGCAGCCCTAATTTCAGGGGTATCTAATCTAGAGAACCCTTTATAGTGTCCATTAATATTGACACGTAATTTTGTATCATTGTCGATATACATTATTTCTCCTATCGAGCGAGTGAATATTTAGCCGGGACGTCTGCGACGGCGAGGAAGATGTAGGTGCCGCTGGAAGCATTAACTTCAGTGCTGGTGCTACGCAGCTTGAATCCATTAGCAGTAAGATCGAGCAGATCAGTTGTTACTTCAGCGGCGGAGGTGTTAGCCACCAATTGATCGTTATCCACGTTGTAGCCAGCACGGATTGAATCAAACACCTGCCAGCTTCCAGTGCTATCAGTCCGCTTAATCATCACGAACTTCGGCTTGAACCCAAGATGCACGAACGGCCCGTCAGCACTACCGTTGCCGGTGTAGCTGAACACCTTGGAATAGCCGGGTACGGAGTGGAAGCAGAGGGCGACTAGATTCTTACCTGACTCATTAACGTTTTGGCCGGTGCCAACAGAGAACACGGATACAGTTGGTGATGTGTTATTCCACGGAACTGCACTGGGGCCAATTTTTGCGCTTGTGTTGAATTGGACGCTATACGTATTGCCAATGGCGGTGTGATAAATATCCCAATCTGTTGCCGACCCACTATTGCGGTTCTTCACAATCACCAACTCAGGCGCACTAGATAACCCATGCCCAACAGTCGCATTCACACCCGTGCCGATGTAGGTAACAACACTCTGCCCCGCCAGCACGTTCGCGCTAACTTGGGAACTGATTGAACCTGAGTTGTTGGTGACAGGGGCGCCACCGGCTTTCCATAGCCAATCGACGAAGCTATTGGTCGCAGTGGTTCCGTTGATCTGATCCAGTGCGCCACCTGTGTAGCCGTTGGAATTGAATGCGGTGATGCCGGTGGTTTCGGTTGTCTCTGCTCCGGTCTGGTTCGACTCAAGCTGCTTCTGCACACCACGAACGGAGTCATAAAGCGCATGATCAACAGCGCGACCGCGAGACTTGATCCAAGCCAGATCAGGCTGAAACAGCAAGTCAGTTACCGAGTAAGTCGCAGCAGTGCCTGTGCGAGTGCGAACATCAAAATGCAACTCAGGATTCAGAATCGCCGGATCAGGCAGGTTCTCTTGGCAGAGGGCTTTTGCAGTGCCTTGATTGCTTGGGTAGGAGAAGGTACGTTGACCAAAGTTGAGAACGTGAATGCCGTTGCTGCCCCCCATTTCCGAGTGCATGCCCAAGGCAACCGAAGTGGATACAAGGTTGATCACACCCTGTGACGTGCCATTCTTGAAGAACTCGACTGTGTTCGCGGTCTTGTCCAGAAGGGTGCCAATCACATCCCCCGTCGTGTAAGTAGCCCCATACGCGGTATCCACATTATTGACATACTTGTGGCCGTTGCTGAAGTAAATAACAGAGTCGTTGAACACGGTATTCTGAGCCAACCCGCTATCGACACCGATGCCGTTGATAGAACTGCCAACAACCTCAACCAACGTCTCCCAATAGTACTTCCCGGAAGACACATATTGGGTTCCCCAGATGTACTTGCCGGCTACGCCAGAGTCGTTCGTTGCCCTCAGGTTCGCATAGGAATAGATTGCCTGCCCTGTGCTCGCCCGATACATCAGCGGATTGATCGTGCAGTAGCTGTTCCCCGGCACATCCAGCATGTAGTCGTAGGTCGTGCCTGCTGTCAGGCTGACGTTGTTCAGCGTCCAGTTATTACCCTTGCTGCTCTTGTCGTAGCCGAGCGTGGTCAGACTGGTAGCATCATCGAATTCGAGCATGGAGCTATTTGAATCACCAGCATCGACTAACGCCTTAATCGCGGACTGGCTCTTGCTCACCCACTCGTTGATTTCGGTGTTGAAGTAGCCGAAGTCCGCTGCGGTAAGTGCGCTTCCGCCAATGAAACACCCACGCGCTCTTTCTCCGTCGAAATAATTCGTGTTGTTGAACCGCTTGCCCATATACATCGCATACGAGGAATGGTTGAAGAACCAGTTCGTGCCGTTCGTACCCGAATTGGTGTCGAACGCAGTGATCTCTACACCATTAATCCAGATCTTGAACGACGTAGTCCCGTTGCTCGCAACAACCAGATTAAAAAACGCGGTTGGATCGCGAAGCACCGCAGTAGTAACGCGTCGACACCCGTACGAAGCAGCTACGTAGTTGTAGATGTCGAGCTTGTTCGCGGTTGTTAGCCGGATAGCACTTTCGTTATTGCCATCAGTACCTGCGTCAAGCAGCAGTTGGTCTGTGCCGAGTTCTCCGCGCTTGATCCACTCAGAGTATGTCCAGACGGTGCGGCTGTTGTTGTTCGCCGGGGTTCTGCTCCACGAGGCACTAGCCGCACTCCGCAGCCGCAGCGAATGCCCAATGTCTCCAACATCTACGCCGGAGGCACTTGCGAACCCTACGGGCAACACGCTCATGACAGGGCCGCCGATGCAACGACATAGGCGTTGGTGCCGTTGTCGAGGTAGGAGAGCAGGTACGTGCCGGTTGCACTGATGCGCGTCAGGTCTGCGGCGGCAATCTTGGTTGTGGCCGCTGCGGTGATTGCGTAGTTGCTGCCATTGACCAAAAGGACGAACCCGGACTGCCCTGCGGTGTGGTTCGTGAAGGTGAGCGCACCGCCTGCCGTGGGCGTACAGACAAAGTTGTTCGTCACCGACTGGTCGAAGGACAGATCGTTGTCCGTGGTCAGCGTGCCGCGTTGGGCGCCTGTCCAAGTTTGATCCACATCGAGCTTGGCAGTATCCACGTCGTAGGCTTGAACGTCGGTGCCGATCACGAGGCCGAGCGTCGTACGCTGTGCGGATGCGTCCGCATCATCAAGCAGGGCGAGGCCCGCAGCAGTCGGGTTGACCGCCGCGTACTCGTCAAGGTTGGCACTGGCAGGTTGCTTTTCGGAGTCCAACTCAGCGAGAGCAGCTTGTACATTTGATGCCGCGATGCTCCCCGTCGGTGTGAAAGGAGTGTTTGTGGCGCTGATGCCGAGATTGGTGCGGGCGGTTGCCGCGTCAGACGCTCCGGTTCCACCCTCCGTCACCGCCAAGTCAGTTGCCAGCGAAAGACCAGAAGGGGTAAAGGTGGCGAGCATTGTTCCGTTGCCGGTAATCCCGACGCCGCCCGATCCGGATCGGTAAATGCCAGTGTCGGCATCTGCCGTGAAGTAAATGGCCGGAGAGCTCGACGAACCATCGACGATCGACAGGGAAGTCGAGACCGTCGCCGTCTGCGCCAGTACAACGTCCACACCATCGCAATAGGCGATCACCCGGTCAGAGCTGGTCAAGTTCGGGCCACTGCCCGCTGCTGTCTTGATCTGTAGATTCGGAGATCCGGTGTATGCGCACTGGATGTAGTAGACCGAAACAATAGCAGGAACCCGAATAGTCACAGGGGACACCGGAGTTCCTATGAACTTGAGCAGCTTGTTCCCCGCCTCCTGTGTCGTCAGAACGAACGTTCCACCAGCGGAAACATCCTTCACCAATTGGGTAAACTGAAACTCCGTCGAGCGACCGTAGCCAACAGTGTACCACTCAGCTCCTGAGCACACCAGAAAGGCGCTCTCTCCGGGATTGAAGGTCTTCGACAGTCCCCCGTCGACCTCTTCGCTTGAGTAGCCATCCACGGTTACGGTTCCGGTTCCAGCGTTGCTCAGCAGGAAGAAGAAGCCGTTGCCGGTGGTGCTGGCAGACGGGAGGGAGACTGTGGCCAACCCTCCTGTGCACACAACGGCTGAAGCCCGGTGCGCGCTCGTAATCGATACCGCCCCGGAGTTCGTCTCGACCAAGTGCTCCAGCTGAAGCTCTGAAACCAGCACGGAAAGCCCGCTTCCATCCAAGGCAGAGGCATCCGCACCGGAAGTTCCGGTTCCAAAGGTAAACACCGCCCACACTCCGGCCGCAGTGCTATTGTCCTTCAAGTACAGGAACTTCACTTCGCCGGTGGCGATGGATGCTACGGCTCCGGAAGCGTTGTCAGCAACCGCGAAGCTGTTCGCCCCTGTGTTGCGCAGCAGGATAGTGCGCCCGGTGGAAACCTGTGAGGCATCCGGGAGCGTCATGGTCAGTCCCGCGCTCGCCGTGACCTCCATGATGTCGGCCATGCTGTCAGAGCTAGCATCAACCTCCGGCCAGTAAAAGGTGGTGCTGGCTGCCAGCGTAACAGCGCGGAATTTCTTATCGGATGGCGGAACCGTTGCCCCGCCAAAGACGTCGGTATAGGTCGTCATTCGACGCTCCTTGTTGCGTTGTTGTCTTGCATTCTACGCCCAGATTCGCCGGCAAGCGCGTTCTTAGCTGCCTCGTACATCCCCTGCCACTGCTGCAGCAAGTCGGGGCGCTTCAAGAACGGAGCAGCTTCGAGCAGCGTGGCATAGAGCAGCAGTTGTGGCGCGTACTGCGTAGTCCAGCTTGTCTGGTTGGTCGAGCTCAGGGGCTCAGGACGCTCGTGGAAGCTGATCTCGCACACGTAGTTCTGGTCCGGAGTCGGGACAATCAGCCAGTGCTCAAAGCCGTAATCAGCATAGTATCGCGGGACACCGACAACACTGGCGTCCGGAGCGAACTCACGGCAGTATTCATACCCGCGCTCCCGGAGCGTCTGCCTCTCCGTGCCGACGGTAACGTTGATGCTCAGCGTCTCTCTCCAACGGGCAGGCTTCTCCACCACGCTGCTGCCGAGGATCCCATTGACGAACCGCTTGAAGCCAAGGCCTCGGCACTCCGTTGCGATACGGTTCTCCGCCATCATAACAAAGCGCGGCAGCTGTGAGACGAACGGCTCGTCGCGCCGCTCGCTGTAGGTCTGGATGTCCGCTAGAAGCGAATCATAGGTCATTGCGGCGGCGGTCATATCAGCACCTCATCCGGACGCGGATACTCAAGGCCGATCTTCTCCTGAGCACGCATCGGCTTCTTGTAGGGATCACTTTCGTCCCGACAGTCTTTGCACAGGCGCAGCCCCGTGTTGTCTGCCTCGCCAGCAAGCTCCCCTAAGTACTTCTTGGTGTGGCAGCGGTCGCACACACCAATGGCGCAGGTGCCGCCGACGTTGCGATACGGAAGGAATGCGGCCATCTCAACCTCCCGTGTAGGCCGAGATTCTCGGCACGAAGTAGATCGGATTGCCGTCGGTTTCCTCGGCCTCGACTTCGATGATTGCCTTGTCGGCAAGACCGGAGAGGAGGCTGATCCGCGACGGATCAACGCCGGGCAACTCCATCGACAGACGGAACGCCAGATGAACGATGAAAGACTCCAGCCAACGAGTCGGTATCGCCAGCTCTTGTTGAAGGGAGCCAACGTCCTCTGTCTGGTGGTGCCGCCAGTAACTGACGTGATCGGTGTCCACGGTTGGAACAGGCCATAGCGTCAAAGTCGGGGTGATCTTTTTCTCGAAAAAGTAGTTTGTGCTCGAGCGTCCTTCAACGCGCTTATTCGGGAGGTTGGCGAAGTCGTCGCGATTGAAGGGTGTCATCGGCACCTCAGAGAGGTCCGAGCACAAACTGAACGCGCTGACAGTGAGCGCGGAGGCAGAGGAAATCCTGAAGTGCAGCGCGGTAACTGACGGATCAAGGTCGAGGTAGTGCCACGCACCAGCCACGGGCAGCGCCGTCTGCGCTACCACCTTGCGCGGGGTCCACACCACGCCATCGTCAGAAGAGTCGATGGAGATTCCGCCAGAAGCCGGGAGGTTGCTCAGCTTGAAGCCAACACGGATCACTTTCGAAGCTTCCGCGAGTTCTCTGGCGAGAGCCGTTGCGGTAGTAGTGTCTGTTCCGGTCAGTAGAGTCGGAGCCGTGTACAGCACATTCATCACGGAGATGGTACCGGGGAGGAGTGTGTACCCGGTGCGCCCTGCTTCCAGCCCGAGAATCTCCCGGGTCACACACCACAAATTCAGGCCGCGCGACGCCAAGTGCGCAGCCAGAATGAACAGGCAGTTGCGCGCGACGATGCTGTTCTCAGCCGTTTGCGCTCCGGCAGGAAGCCCGCAGCGCCGAACAGCATGCTCGATCAGAGTCGCATTGTCGATTACTGTTTGACCAACAGTTCCGCTGGTAGCCATGGCTTACGCATACAGAACGTTGACAGTTGCCGCCGTGCCGCCGCAGACCACGTGAAGGCCAGCTTTTGCCGCGATGCCCATGCCGCCGAAGTGGATCACGTCGCCAACGGTGAGGCCGGTCTTCGTGAAGAGCACGGTGCCAGAAGCAGAGGTGTTGTCGTAGATGGTGACGGTGCCGGATGTGGAGGCGACCACAACCAGACCGAAGAGCTTGGCAGGGCCGGACTTGACCGTGGCTGCTGCCGCTTGGGTAACTTGGGTGTAACCTGTGTATTGAATCATCGTTCTTCTCCTACTATTTCAATACGAAAACGGGGCCGAAGCCCCGTGCCTTACGCTGCGCCGCCAGTGTACTGGATGGTCACACGGGCTTGTCCCGCTGTGGTTGCCCCGACCTGCGCCACGCGAACATAGACCGTGGTGTTGGTACCGATGTCATCCATCGCCGCCAACTGTGCTGCCGAGTAACTCGGGGTTTCCCGACCGTTCGACTTGACATCGACCGAGGTCATGTACTCTGTGCCACCAGCAGTGGAGCCGATGGTAAGTCCAGCCGACGTAGCCGAATCCCACGCCGTCAGCGTATCCGGGAACAGAGCGATGATCTGCGCGTTCTTCGGAAGCGTGAAGGTGGCATCGACGTTGACCGTTCCAGAAGTATTGCGATCGATCACGACAGTTTGCGAGAACACCGCCGTTCCGACACCAACGCCGCTGGGGAGTTCGTTCGGAGCATCTCCGGACTTCACTGCGCCTTGAAAGTAAGTACTCATTCGAGGTTCCTTTCCTCAAAGAGCAGGGGCCGAAGCCCCCGCATCTTGTTTAGACGCCAGCGTTGCCGAAGGTCGAACGCCACTCCGTCCAGCCCGAGCCGAAGCGCATGGTGGACTTGTAACGCATCGAGTCGGTCTCGAAATCGCCTTCCATCGACTTCTGGATACGGCGACGCCAGAGAACCTTCAGGCCATCCATGGCGTCCGTCTGGATGAACCAGGCGGTGGCCGAGGACAGGCGGCTCAGGACCACCGGCTCAAGGTTCATGCTCTTCAGCACGTTGACATCGTTGTTGCTGGTGCCGGTGCGGAGGACCGACTTCAGCAGCACTTCTGCCGTAACCATGTTCGACGGGGACACGATCAGCTTCTGGCCGGTCAGACGGATCGGCTTACCACGAGCGTCCTTGGCTTGGCGCACGGTGACCATCGCTTGTTCCAGCGAGGTCTGCGAGAGCGCTGCCGAAGTCAGCACGTTGGACTGAACGCCACCGATGACCGGGTGCGAAGCCGAACACAGCGCCACGGCGTCGCCACCAGCGTAGCTGGCGTTGAACGCACGGTTCAGGTGGTTCGCCGTGACGGTCTCGACCGTCTCGACCATCGACTGAGCTTGGTGCTTGGCGTAGGTGGAGCCCACACGAATGTGGTCGCCGTCCTCAACCAGAACCTTGGTCAGCGCGAAGGCAGCGCCGTAGACGTCGTAGGTGTAACGCTTGACGTACAGCTGGCCACCTTCGTCGTACTCGACTGCCTGACCGTCCGGGAGCAGGGGAGCGTTGTTGAAGCCGTACAGGACAACTTCTTCGTGGTACGAGCGCGGCGTGCCGTTCTCTTCCTTGAAGACTTGCTTGTACTCGTCTTTCCGCTGGTCGTAGACACCGTCGAACACCGAGTTGAGCAGCGGCTCGACGACGTTACGGAACTGAGCGGAGCGCATGTTGGTTGCAGCCATTTCAGTCTCCTTTCAGTTAGACAGCAGCGGCTTCAGCGCGGTACGAATGCTCAGCGATCTGCACCACAACCTTCGTGTATGCGTCACCGGCAGCGTTGTCCACGCCACGCTGGATTTCGAGAATGCGGAACTGGCCGTTGGCGGCAGCACCGACGAGGGTCGAGCTCAGAGCACCGGTCGAACGTCCGGTAGCAGTCGAGCCGCCGCCGTTGGTATTGAACTCCGCCCAGTCAGCTTGGTCGCCGATGGCGGTAGCCGCGATGGAGCCGTTCGCCTGAACGACATACTGCGTATCCGGATCGTCGTAGACGTAGGCGACGATGTTGGTCGCAACGGTCGAGGCCGGCCAGTAGTTCGAGACCACGGGCTTGCCGGTGCCGTCGATGTACTCGCAGCCAGCGAAGACGCCGAGCAGGGAGATGTTGTCGACCGTGCCGGTGCGGGTGCCGTCGGAGGTGCCGAGTTGGATGGTGCCCGCAGTGACCAGCTTGACCGGATCACCTTGGAAGATGTTGGCCGCGTAGGCCGAAGCGATCGTATAGGCATTCGCGCGAGCGTTGCCGGACGGGTGCTTGGCGGCTACGAAACCAAAGGGAGCATTGGTAGCGCTCATTTAGGTTCCTTTACTGAAAAGTTGGCGTCTTCACCCGGCGTGCGAGGTTGGCGAAGCCATCGCCTTCGACACTGCCGAGATCCTTGCCAGAACTATCACGTTCGGCTGCATTGCGCTCCATGACGGAACGAATCTCGGTCTCCATTCCGAGGGGCCGCTCGTGGTGGCTGATGAGCATCAGCTCCTGATAGGCTTCTTCCGGAATCTTGAAGAGAATCATTTCGTTGCAGGCAATGCAACCATCGAACTCGCCCTGCGTAACCTTGTACTGCGACAAGGACGGGATGTCGGAGGCTTTTGCCGGCTCATATCCGAGCTTCATGCGAACATGAATCGGATCGACGGAATTGGTCGTCGACAGCCAGCAGAAGTGCCACCCCGGAACACTCGGGGGAGTAGGCAGAATTTCCTGCCCCATTTCATTGAACGTTGCACGAACACGTTCGCGCACCGAAAGAGCTGTACCATCCTGCTCAGTACGCTCTGCATCAGCGAAACCACGACTTTCACGCGCAGCACCAGCCGCCGACTTTACCAGCCGATCGTCCGAACCATAACGCTTGTTTTGCTCAGCCATGTTGTTTCTCCTTACCCTTGGGTCTGTTGTTTGTCATAGTTCCGGTAGCGCTGGATCATATCAGCACGCTCTTTGGGATCATCCCACTTACCAGCATCCTTGATCGCCTGAACACGTTCAGCCGACAAGCGATAGCCGGTAGAAGCCGCCGACGAATCGCGCCCAGAACCCCCAACAACAGAACGCGGAGTACCAGTGGGTTTATTATAGCCCGATTTTTGTCTGTGAGGCAAAAATTTCTTCACACGAGTTTCCAGCTCCTCCCAGTACTCCGCAGTCGTCGGATTCCACCCTTCCTCGGCCATGGCTTGGTCGATGGTGAGCGTTACCCGGGAATCCATGTCCCTGCCCTGCGGATCGTACCAGTCGTTACGGGTCATCCAAGCCTCGGCATGGGTCTTGATGCGCGGGTCAAGGGGTTGCGGTTGCGGCTGGCTTCTCTGCTGGGTGTAGCGCTTGTGCAGATCGGCCAGTTGCTCAGCACGGCGGCGGGATTCGATCATCCGCTCCATGGCCTCGCTCATTGTCTTGCCGTCGGCCGCGTCGGTAGCCTGCTGAACCAACTGCTTGTACTGGTTGTACTCTTCGACCGAACGCTTGTACGCAGTCTCGATCTGCGCCACTTCGGAGCCGGTGTTGCGCCGCTCGATGGCATCCAAGCGAGCCTGCTGCTGGGCCAGAAGTTCGTCCCGAGCAGCCAACTCACGGCGAAGCTGGTCTTCCTTCTCGCGGTGATTCAGGCGGCGACGGCGCTTTTCCTCACGACGGCGCTCACGCAGAGCTTTGCGCTCTGGGTCGTCGTCCGTTTGGGAAGGATCGTCGTCCTCGTCATCTTCGTCGGAAGCCGTTGTCAGCGGACGCTCATCGCTGGTCGCCTCCTCGGACTTCGGTTCGTCGACAACAGTGGTTTCTTCCACCTGCTGTTGGATGATGTTGCCTTCGTCGTCTACAAGGACGTCTTGTTCGGTGTTCATACAAGCTCCGTGATCATGTCAAATTTGGAAGGATCGACCACGCTGCTGATCTGGTGGTCTTCGAGAAGGACGAAGTTGGCCTTGTCCTTGGAGTCGGGCAGGTTGCGACTGAACCGATGACCGACATACTTCGGAATCCGAACGATGTCGCCGGTCTTGCACCAAACCCCTTCCGGCCAGCGATAACCGGTCTCGCGATTGCAGAAAGCAATCTGACCGAGTGCCACAACCTTGCCGACCTGACTGATGGCCTGATTCACTTCGCGCGTCTCTTCGACAAGCACAATGCCACCGCTGGTCTTTTCGCGAACGGTCTGGAGTTGTACGAGGACGCGGGGGCCGACTGGCCACTCGCATGGGTCTACTTCTGGGAATGCGGAACTGAGATCAGCCGCAGAGATCATAACGCGCTCCTTACAGCACGGTGGGGAGAAGAACCCTGCCCCCCTTTCAGGGTGTTACTCTTGGTCGTTCAACACCTGATCGATGATGTTCAGCGCCTCGTCGATGCCGTGCGCACGGTTTTGTAAGGCGATAGTGCTGTCCCAGGACTGTGTTAGCAGAAGTCCTTCTTTCAGCTCTTCTCTGCGCTGGTGCAACTTGGAAATACACTCGCCGATCAGTTTGTCTCGCGTGGTCATGGTACAATCCGTGTGCAGAGGGGATTAGTTAAGCGGTGGCATTGATCTCTGTTACCGATCCATTCCACGGGACTAGATTCATTACAAGCGTCCCGGCCAAACCTCCGGGCAGCAAACGAGAGTTTTTATACGTGATACCGGACACATAAACCTGTGCCGCGCCACTGCCTTTGAGGATGGCAATATTGTTCAGCGTTGCCGCCTGCGCCCCCGGCGATCCTGTAATCCGTGTTTTCGCAACTCTGAAAACCGTCAGCCCATCCGGCGTATACAGGAAGTCGAATGCTCGATACCCATCCGCTCCGATGTCTGTCGGCTCTGACATGGACGCCCACAATGCGCCACCGTCAGGCATTTCGCACTGAATAAGCGCCGGTCTTCCGTTTTGCCGTGGGTAATCTCCTACCTTCTGCCCGATCAACGGATGCCGGGTCGACAAACGCACCATCGGAGCCTCAGACGTATCCACTTCGGAATTGTCGGTCAGGTAATACCTGCTATCGGCATGCAAGCTGATGTCGCCCGTCCTGCCGTAGATATTGACCTTGTAAACGTTCCAGCCTTCGTATTGCCAGAAATTTGCCGGGGCGGTGTTGGCGGGAGGTGCCGCAGACACGCGATCCCAGTCGATCACGCACGAATACGGTTCATCGCCGATGCAAATCAGCCACTTGTCGCGATGCTTGTCATAAATCACGGCATGCACATGGCGGACTTCATGTGTGCCTGCATTGGTGTTCCATGTGAGCAACGCTGACCACGTTGCGCCTCCATCTGTGGATCGCAACACGCGAATCTGATCGTTAGTGCCGCTGGTGTTGGTGGCCGAAATTCCATACTCACCAAACAACAAAGTGCTGGCATCTTTTTTACCTAACGACCGATGGTGAAGGGCTTTAACCTCAACCTCATGCCCACCGCCATGTAATCCCAGGTCGACGGCGGCATACTTATTATCAAATGCCGGCGAGTTGTTGCCGACAGTCCATGCCGACCCGTTGTAATTGGCGATCCATAAAAAATTCTTTGATGCGTAAGCCCCTGTCCCAGACCCTTGAAAAACGATTCGCGTGGGAGAAATCCACCATGCGTCTCTCGCAAGCAGGCTGCCGATCAGTGTGCCTGTGTTGTTTCTCAGCGCTGTGCCGAGGGAGGCAGTAATCGCCGTTTTCGACAGTGAGCCGATGGTGCCGGATGCAATCGCGATCTGTTGGAAATAGACACCATACGTCGCATCGTTCTGTGTGAAAACAAACCGGCCATCATCGGCCTGATCGAAGATCACAGCTTCGTCCGTCGCAGCGAGAGACAGCCCATAAATCGCCGGGAAGTTTTTGGACGCATTCCCGGCCAAATAACTAATCACCCCGGTGGCAGTATTAACCTCCCCGGCGACCAGAGGGTTGCCATTCTGATAGGCTTGGATGCTGCCATCTTCCTCTTGCCATACTTCGAAAGACTTGCTGGATTGAGTGGTCTGGTTGTCCAGTCCAAATAACTTCTGACGAAGGCCCATTTGTTGCTCCTTTTAAGCAGCCAGTAATAGCA
>ERZ724517.1383-NODE-1383-length-13391-cov-5.896821_pt1 | contig 13391 bp, 8 predicted proteins | sample MGYA00376050_ERZ724517 | MGnify/ENA primary metagenome ERZ724517 (study PRJEB28724, sample SAMN07190886) | activated sludge metagenome | isolation source: activated sludge of sewage treatment plant in Hong Hong | place: USA: Christiansburg, Virginia | collected... | reverse complement strand
CCTTTAGTCATCGCTAAATCAATATCTGTAGCAGAAGCAATCCCTAAATACTTAGTATCGGCCGCTTCGTTAATTAACAAACAAAGCACACGGTTAACGATGTATTTTGCTAAAGCTTCATCTCTTGTTGGTTCAGGTAAGCTAGTGCCTTCTCTATAATCATAAAAACCACGGCCTGATTTTTTACCCAAAAACTTAGCCTCTAATAAGCGTTTTTGAGTTAAAGAAGGTTTAAATCGTGGGTCGTAGTAAAATTGTTTCCAAACGGTTTCAGTTACTACATAATTCACATCATGTCCAATTAAGTCCATTAATTCAAAAGGCCCCATTTTAAAACCTCCAAATTCTTTCATCGCCCAATCAATGGTAGCCATATCGGCTAATTGCTCATCGTAAATACGCAAAGCTTCGCTATAAAACGGACGAGCCACGCGGTTGACGATAAAGCCTGGAGTATCTTTTGCCGTTACTGTTACTTTGCCCCAACTATTAATTAAAGCTTGGCAATGGTTAGCGATAACCATATCTGTTGCAACACCTGGAATAATTTCTACCAAAGGCATTAAAGTTGCAGGATTAAAAAAATGAATCCCAATTACTTTTTCGGGATTGTTGCACGCCGATGCAATTGAGGTAATGGATAATGAAGAAGTGTTAGAGGCTAAGACACAAGTGTCAGAAGTAATGCTTTCTAGTTCTTTAAACACAGATTGTTTTACATCGATATTTTCAACAATCGCTTCAATAATTAAATCACATGATTTAAAATCATGAATAGAGCTAGAGTAGGTGGTCAATGCTAAAATATCAGTAGCTTTTTCTGCACTGATTTTTTGTTTTTCAACTAACTTGTTAAGTGAGTTGGATAAATTGGCTTTTGCTTTATCTAAAGCAGCGGCGTTTGTATCGTAAATAATAGTGGGGTGACCGGCAGTGGCTGCTACTTGTGCAATGCCACTTCCCATGGCGCCAGAGCCAACAACGCCAATAATAGAATCTTGTTTAAACATAATGTAATTAGTGCTGAATAATTATTTTTTTGGTTTCGTTAGAATTTGTTCCTTTTAAAGTCACAAAATAACAACCGTTTTTTAATGAATTGATATTAATGACTGTTTTATAAAAATCATCATTGATGATGAAGCTGTTTTCTAAAACTACTTTTCCTAACATATCAGTGATCACACAAGTTATAGTTTTGTGAAATTGATTGGCAATTAAAAAATTGATTTCGTTAGAAGCAGGATTTGGATAAACAGAAAAAGTAGATGGTTGTTTTACATTTTCTTTAACACTTACTGGGTTTGTATAATTTACATCACCTTCTAAAATAAAAATACCATTTTGCATATCGCAAGCAATAATAATTTTACTTGGTAAATAGGGATAAGCTCCCCAATTGCCTCTATAAGCGCTTGTACTAAAATTATCGTTGACACCATGTTGTGGGTGAGTATCAAAATAACCATGGACAGTAGTGTTTGAAGGATTTGAAATATCGTATAAATAAATACCATCTTGATAGGTGCTTATCCAACACCAATTATTACCAACAATATAAGGATTGTGCGGTGTTGCTAACGCATGAGAGTTAATGGTGTCAACGATCATAATATTATTTAAATCACTCACATCAATTACTTTTGCTGGTAATGAGGCTGGTACTTCATCTGCAAACACCATCGTTTTTCTATTATCGGTTTGCCATGAGCTATGATTATAACCATCATAAGGATAGCCATCATAAGTTTGTATTAATGAAAAATGATTAGTTAAAGTATCAAATTTTAATATTTGTAATCCTTTCCAACCAGTGGATGCAAAAATTGTATCGTTACGCACAAACATATCATGCACATAGTCTATCTGAGTGTTGCTGATGTCATCTTCCAAACGTCTCAGTAATACTGGGTTTTCAGGATTTGCTAAACTATACACGCGCATTGGTGACTCATAACCAGTAACGACATCTTTTGGTGCGCCGCAATATAATCTATTATGATCCACAAAAATGGTATGACTTCTTTCAAAGTAAGTTGTGCCGCTATGAACTACATGAACAGAATCTGGTAAATATTGCATATCTACAATTTGAAAACTATTTGGTGGATTATCGTCGCTAACTATATAACAGTAGTTTTGGTAATTTTTCACTTCACGCCAAGTGCAACCATTTTTTAAAGCTTTTACCGAATCGCATATAATTGGTGCTGCAGGATTAGTGACATCAATAAAATAAGTTTTACTGCTAGTGGCTACGATAGCATATTCTTTATTTTTTGCGGCTTGGTACCAACCCCAGCAGCCAGAGTATTTGCGGTTGTCGTTTCCTGTATTATCAGTTTCTGGATTTAGATGCGCTAATAAATTAATATTTAAACTAGGATAGGTTTGCGCTTTAAGATTGCTGAGCAAGCTGATAGAGCATATAATGAGGGCTAATAAATTTTTCATCTATGTGTTTTAAAACACACACAAAGTACAAAAAAAAAATGATTTAGGAAAATTAGAACTTACTTTCTTTGCCTGCCATGCAAAGAAAGTAACAAAGAAAAGTCACCGCTTCTTAAATTTATCTCGAAAATCTGAACTTATTTTCCCACCCGATTCTGGAAACTCGAACGGTGAAAAACCGTTCTCAAACAGCCCAGAATCGTCGCGCAAATCCTTGCTAAAAACAAGTTCGATTTTAGCAATTAATACTTACTGTTTTTTATTGGATTGCAGAATACGCCTTATGGCTATTTCTTCGTTAAATTTAAAAGGCGGATTACCTAGTGACTAACTATTACTTTATTCACAGTACTTAAACCGTTAGGATAAAAAACTCTCACAAAATAAATACCTTCTGCAAAATTTTGTAATTGTAGTTGGTGTGTTTTTGAATTCACTTTTTCTGATAATAAGGTTTGTCCTGTGATACTCAATAATTCAACTTTGTTGAAGTTAGTTTGACTGTTAATTAAAACTGAACCGCTTGTTGGGTTGGGATAAAGATTCAATTGTGTATCATCATTTGACGATTCTTTGATACCAGATAATATTTGCAAACTATTAATGGTGGTATTAGTTATAATTGGAGCATTATAATCAAAGAAAATAGCGGCTTTATTTCTAAACTCAGTACCTGGAACTAAATTTCGTTTTGTTTTAATTCTGTAACTTACCATGCCATTACTTGCTAATCCTGACCAAGGCAAATTAATGTTATTAAACGAAAACTTCACAACGCCATTTAAATCCATACTAGCAGAGTAATTATGGTCTGCATAACCTGGTTGAAATGTGGTCCAGTCCAAATCATTATCAAGCGTATCTAATACATAAATATTTTGTGCATAGTAGGTTCCTGTATTTTGAAAATGAATCACATATTCTAAAATAGTATCATTGTATGTGATGATTCCATAAGGACCTAAACCTTTAGGACTTACTTCTTTAAAGTTTGGATCATAAGATGAAACAACGGTTACGTTATAATTACTCACATTGTTCCATGGCGTGTAATCCGATGTCCATGTAGTTGTAATAGGAGCCGAACTAGAAACAGTATCTTTAAAATTAACGACGGTGCCAGCAGGAACATTGGTCTGCACAAAATAATTAAATAGATCTACTGAATAAGCAAATTGAGGAACTGTAATAAAACCAGTATTAACGGTGTACCAGTTTGGATAAGTTCCAGCATTGGGTTGAGTTAATGGAGAAGTAGAATTAAGAAAATTTAATTGTCCATCATGACCATAGGACGACTGAATGGTATTTTCAGTATAAGTACCTTCATTATAAACTATCATTTTTTGCTGATAATTGTTTCCTGGAACCGCTTGATTGACTGAATATCTCAGTACGTGTAAATCATGATTAGGAATAATCGTATTTGCAAAATCAGTTTGAATTACACAACCTGAAGTTGGAGTTGAAATTACAATTGCTGTATTATTTTGACACCCTGTTACTTGATAATTTGGATTTAACTGTTCTGTTAAAGTATAAGTTCCTGCAGGAACCGTAAAACTATATACACCGTTTACATCAGTATAGGCATATCCAAAACCTTGACAAGCTATTCTTACATAAGGAATTCCATTTTCGCCTGCATCTATGATACAATTGGTATTGGCATCATCATACACAGTTCCTGTGATGATACAATAACAATTAGTATTGCTATTATTAGAAGTTAAATAAGTATGTTCTGTTTTTACACAACCGTTAGCATCTGATACTGTTAAATAATAATTTCCTGTTGCCTGATTAACAAGATTAGCAGTGTTCGATCCGTTTGACCATTGATAGGTAAATGGAGCTGCTCCATTAAAAATAGTTGTATTAATCGCTCCGTCTGCGGTAAATATACAAGAGTTTGGAGTTGTGTTAAATCCTATTTGAATAGGAGAAGTTGTATATACAATAGCAGATTTTATTAATATACAATTTGCAGCGTCTGTTAATGTACATGTATATGCTCCATATGGGAGATTATTCAAAGAAGACGTTGTAGAACCATTAGACCATTGATAAGTATATGGTGCTAAGCCAGAAGATACAGAAAATATGACTCCTCCATTACTTTGGTTACAGGTGGCAGAAGTTGTAATAATACTTCCCGCCAAATTGGATACATTTCCAATTGTTACAACTCCATTTCTTATACATCCATTGGCATCAGTTGCTAAAAAACTATACTGACCAGTTGGCATATTTGAAAGAACTGTACCTGTTTGCGAGGGAAATATATTCCAAGTGACAGAATAAGGAGCTTGCCCTCCAGATAATGTTAAAGTTGAACTACCTGTTGCAGCTGTGCATTGACTTGCGCTAGAAGTATAAGTAGCAACTATAGGTGATGTAGATGTTATATTAATGAATGCATCTCCAAAACAACCATTCATATCTGTTGCTCTTACTTGATTAACACCAGTAGGTTGATTAGTAATGATTTGAGAAGTTTGGCCACTTTGTAACCATTGGTAAGAATATGGAGCTTGTCCTCCACTAGCAAAAACTGTTGCACTGCCATTACTTAATAAGCATGTAGCATTGCTAACCGTTGTCCCTACATTTAATACTGGATTTTGTGTTATAAGAAAACTATTATTTGTATAGCACCCAGCAGCATCTGTTACTGTAACATTTTTTAAACCTTTTGTTAAGTTATTTATAGAGTTAGTTGTTAAACCGTTATTCCATAAATAAGTATAAGGAGCTGTTCCTCCAGAAATGGCAGTTACAGAAGCTGTTCCATTTGTGCAATTGGCAGGTGTTGTATTTACGCTAAATGTTATGCCAGAATCATATGTAATCATTAAAGGAGGCAAAGCTGGAAACATGTTAGGTAAATTATAATTACAACCAGCAGCATCTGTTATAGAATAAGTATATGTACCTCCTATTAAGTTAATCGGATCTCCAGCATATATAATATGAGTATATATATCTTCCCATGCGACATTGTAAGGAGCGGTTCCTCCTGTAAGACCTAAGGAAACAGTAATTCCAGCTGATGGACAACTATAAGTTAGTGTAGTTCCATAGGGTAGTCCAATATTTATTTTCTTTGGTAAGATTTGAGTAGTACTTGTTGCAACAGTTATACTCCCTTGTTTGATTTCTGCTACATAACTTAATGGATAATTGCCAGTAGCTCCTGTTAAACCATTTATTTGAGTCGTAAACGTTGTAATGTTGTTTTGTGTTGCTACAATACTGACTGGAGAAACATAATTTCTATATAAAACTACATTATAAGGTGGCGTAATTCCAATTGTATTTACTTGTAATATTCCATCCTGGTTACAATCAAGCTGCACCACACTTAGTGTTACACTTTGAGAATTTATGTTTTCTACGAATAGAAGAAAAAAGAAAAATAAGAGTAGCAATTTTTTTCATGATATGTTTTTAAAACATATACAAATTACAAAAAATAAATGAGTGACCGAAATTTAATTCAAGCCAGCCAATTTCATAGCGTCTAGCTTAATAGCAGAGTCTAAAGGAATTTGTAGATCCTGAGACTTTTTAGTGGATTTTTTTAGTAGGACTGGCTTCTCTCTAATTTGTTTTTCGAATTGCTTAATGTTTTTATTTCTAGCTACTCGCGCATAGTATGCCGTTGGGTTGGTGTACAATTCGTAAGCATCTTCAATAAAGGTATTGGCAAAGCTTGGTAAATTACCATCTGAATAAAGCAACATAATTACCTGGTTACTTTCGATGTTTTGTTTTAAATCTAATTGCCATACTTCTACTTTTTCGGTAGGGCTTGGGTTAGGGATTATTTTATTGTAGTAATACCAAAACTGTCCGCCAGCAAAGCAATTTTGCCCAACACCCATATACACAGGGCCATACCAATAACTATCAGAAATAGTTAATACTCGTGTTTTATTTTTTAAAGTATCTTGCTCAAACATCACTTCTGGATAAGCCAGTTTCATGTTTTGTTCAGGATTTTTATAAAGGTTCATGCTTTTTAATACATCCGCATCACGGCTGCGAGAGGTATCAACCACATCAATTTTATTCCATACAATATCAGGCATATCGCAATGGTGTAATTTTTCGATGTGTCCAATAATGGTATCCACTGCTAAGCACTCTCCATAATAACTCCAATGATGTCCGAACTTAGGAAACAAAGGATATGGCGTTGTTGGTTTTAGTTTTTGAAAATAGGCTTTTAAGTCTAATACATTTAAACCTAATTTAGTTGAGTTTGAAATATAGGTTTGGTAATTAGTATGGGTGATTGGATGCTTGTATTTATCTTCAATCTGCTCCATGCAGTATTCGCCTTTACCCGGTGCAAATACTAATAATAAATCAATTCCTTTTTTCTTTAAAGAGTCTTGAACGACTTTAGCTTTTTGGAGCTTCGTCACAATTTTTTGTTCGCCCACATAATCATCTCCAAAAGCAGAGAAGATATATCCTTCGCTGTACACATAGTTGTCTTTTCCTAATACAAATGAGTTCACACGTATTTGATTAAAGGCTTTGCAATACAATTGATTATTTAAGCGAACGTATAGTTCTTTAAAAGCCCAATGATCGTTATTGTAATCGTCTTTCAAATTTTGATATTCACCACTAAACCATAAGCCTTTGTCTTGTTTTAATAAAGAATCAGGATTTACATCATTAATCACAATACCAGTCAACTTTGGTTTATTGTCTTTTTTCATCCAGCCCATTACCATAGGAAAAGCAATGGCTACAAAAGCAATGATTACAAATAAGTTATATGATTTAGCTTTTGCCATTTCTTAAAATCTAAAATAAATAAATGGATTAAAATCTAAAGCAGCTATATAACTGAGCGACACGTAAAATAAAATAACGCTCAAAGATAACATTAATGTATTTGATAGAGTAGTATGATTTTCGCCATACACTTTGGCTTGAATGTTTTTGGTAAAGGGAATAAAAGCAAAGAATGAAAAGAATATGGCTAAGCTCAATGAGAAATAAAAATCATTATGCAAAGCAAATTTACCATCCGTAAAATTGAAACTGAACATCGTTTTTACGATGTGGTTTGCCTGGCTTAAATCTTCTACTCTAAAATACACCCAACCAACAACCACAATTAAAAAGGTGAGTAGGGTAGAGATGATCTTCCCTGTTTTATCATATACTTTTAATAAGAATAAACGTTCCATTACTAAAAACAACCCATGAAAGGCACCCCAAATAATAAAGTTCCAACTTGCGCCATGCCACAAACCTGAAAGTAAAAACACAATGAATAGATTGCGATACAGTTTAAAATTTGAATCCACTTTATTTCCTCCTAAAGGAATGTATAAGTAGTTTTTCATCCAGGTCCCTAAAGTGATGTGCCATCTGCGCCAAAACTCTGTAATGCTTGATGATAGATATGGATTATTGAAATTCTCTGGTAAACGAATACCCATGATTTTACAAAGACCAATGGCCATATCGCTATAACCACTAAAGTCAAAATAAATTTGAAAGGTGTAAGCAATTGCGCCCACCCATGCCGCAGCTGTATCGATGTGTTCGCTACCTAACTTAAACACATCATCGGCTTGCATACCAATAGTGTTAGCGATGATTACTTTTTTTGCCAAACCAATACAAAAAGTATAGAAGCCACTCAGCTTGACATCAGGAGTATAATTTTTTTCGCGATTGGTAATTTGGTCAGCAATGTCATGGTAACGAACAATTGGTCCTGCAATTAATTTTGGGAACAATAAAATGTAAGTTTGATAATGCCAAAAGTTTTTTAAAGGTTTGTGTATGCCTCTGTAAACATCCACCACATAAGTCACACTTTCAAAGGTGTAAAACGAAATGCCAATTGGCAACACAATTTTTAACCAAGTAATTTCCTTAATACCAGCTAAACCTAAAGCACCATTAATATTGTCAATAAAGAAATTGGAATACTTGAAATAAAACAACAATCCCAAATTCATTAGTAAGGAAATGACTAGTAATTGCTTTTTGCCTTTGGATGTTTTGGCTTCGGCCATTTTATTGACCAAGAAATAATCTAAGAAGGTTGTGCCAAGAATAACGAAGATGAATTTTGGTCCACCCCAAGCATAAAATACAATACTAAAGATAAGGATGCAGGCATTTTTGTATTTATTGGGAGTAAGGTGATACGCCAATAAAAAGATTGGTAAAAAATACACTAAAAATGTAATGCTGCTGAAAACCATATTATGATTTAAGATTTTAGAAATGTGATTTAAGATTTTTAATTCTAAAATCTACAATTCTTAAATCTTACTAATGTGAGTATTGTTTTTCGTAATAGTTAGCGTAAGCACCCGAAGTTACATTAGTTAACCATTCTTCGTTTTGTAAATACCAGTCAACTGTTTTAGATAAACCTTCTTCAAATTGTAAAGATGGTTTCCATCCTAAATCTTTTTGAAGCTTAGTAGAATCAATGGCATAACGTAAATCGTGACCAGCTCTATCAGTAACAAAGGTGATTAATTTCTGATTAGTGCCTTTTGCTCTTCCTAATTTTTCATCCATCATATCGCACAATAAACGAATCACATCAATGTTCGTCCATTCGTTATGTCCGCCAATATTATAAGTACTACCTAACGCAGCCGTATGGAAAATAACATCAATAGCACGAGCATGATCTTCAACAAATAACCAATCACGCACATTTTCGCCTTTACCATAAATTGGTAATGGTTTATTGTTCTTGATATTGTTAATGCAAAGAGGAATTAATTTTTCAGGAAAATGGAAAGGACCATAGTTATTTGAACAGTTAGAAATCACACAAGGTAATTTATAGGTATCAAAATAAGCTCTTACAAAATGGTCGGAACTTGCTTTAGAAGCAGAGTAGGGACTATGTGGGTCGTAGGCTGTCGTTTCAGTAAACAATCCAGTATCACCTAAAGACCCATAAACTTCATCAGTAGAAACATGATAAAACTTTGAGAATTTAGTTGCATCAGCTTTATGTAACTCTTTAGCAGCGTTTAGTAAGTTCACCGTACCAATCACATTTGTATAAACAAATTCTAATGGGTTAGTAATACTTCTGTCTACATGACTTTCAGCAGCTAGGTGAATAACAGCATTAAACTGATGTTCTTTAAATAATTTATTAATGAAGTCTGCATCAACGATATCACCTTTTACAAAAGTGTAATTGGGTTTATTTTCAATATCAGTTAAGTTAGCTAAGTTACCAGCATAGGTTAATTTATCTAAGTTAACAATGTTGTAGTTTGGATATTTGTTTACAAATAATCTCACAACGTGTGAGCCAATAAAACCTGCGCCTCCTGTAATTAATACTTTCATTTGTTTAATTTTAAAAATCAGTCACGAATATAATAAAAATTACGATTTGTGAAGTACGATTTATCAATTACAAGTTGCGATTTCCGAATTACGAATTTTCTTTGTTTAAAATCGTAATTCCTAATTCGTCGCTCGTAAATCTTATATTACTTCCCTCGTCCTTGAACAACGATTAAAACCGTATGAATTAAGATTTTAAAATCTATAATTAAGCTCATGTTTTCGATGTATAATAAATCGAATTTTACACGAGATACCATTTGTTCAATGTTTTCGGCATAACCATATTTTACTTGTCCGTAACCAGTAATTCCTGGTCTTACTCTGTGTAAATGCACATAATGAGGCGCGTGGACCACAATTTTATCAATAAAGAATTTACGTTCAGGGCGCGGACCAACTAAACTCATATCACCAATTATTACATTATAAAACTGAGGAATTTCATCTAAACGTACTTTTCTTAAAAAACGTCCAATCTTCGTAATACGAGGATCATTTTCTTTAGACAAAGTAGGGCCTAGTTTTTCGGCATCCGTGTACATGGTTCTGAATTTGATGATATAAAAAGGTTTACCATCCTTTCCAATACGCTCTTGTTTAAAAAATATGGGACCTTTTGAATCCAATTTTACCAAAATCATCAAAATAATGTATACCCAGCTAAAGGCAATTAATACAAACACCGAGGCACTCACATCAATAAACCGCTTTACAGATTGTTGCCAGTTAGGCATTACTTGCTTATTGATAACAATTAATGCGGTATCTGAAATAGAATTCATTTTTACCTGACCAGATAAAATATCATACATATCAGGAATAATTTTAATGATAGCTTCAAAATCGTTTAACTCGTTGATGATTTTTTCTAGGTAGCCATGTTCCCATGATTCAATCGCAATAATGATTTCTTCAATTTGGTGAGTGTTAACGATTTCTTTAAGGTCTTTATATTCACCTAAATGAGGCAATTGTTGTTTTAATTGTTCCGAAAAACCATTTTTTTCGTCTAAATGAATGAAGCCAATAAATTTATTACCAGAAGATTTATGGCTTGAAGTGATTTCTTCATAAATTTTTAGAGCACGCTGGTTACTTCCAATAATAACGGTATTAAAGCCTATGGTACCATTATTAATTTTGTGATTGGTAATGGTAGATAAAATAAATCTGAAAACAGCCGTAATTAAAAAATGTAAAGCAAACAAAACCGTGTATACTTTGTAGTAGGCTTTATAGCTTGATACAAAATCATCCAATAAAATAAAAAAGAAAATAAAAGTTACTCCAATAATTGATGTAGCAATGGTTTGCATTAATTCGTTAATACGCGATTTTCGATAAATGTTTTTGTACAACCCCGTTAGGTAGTAAGCCAAAAGCCAACCTAAAGGCAAAACAATCATTCCTAAAACATATTGCCTATCAAATACCTTTTCAGGATCAACACCAAATTTATCAGGTTCAATATAAAATTTACGGTATAAGTAAAATAAGCTCCATGCCAAACAAGCTGATAAATAATCAGCAAACACATATTTAAATGTTTGTAAAGCCTTGTTCACTTATTGATAAATCAGTTTAGCGTTGTCAATATATATTTCAGGAGAATTTACTTCTTTAATAGCTTCTATGTATACTTTATATGCGCCATAAGTAGGAGGTGTACTAACAGTTGAAGTTAACTGAATATAAATATGATTCCAGTCATAAGAGGAGTTTACGGTAACAACACTTCTTTTATCTTCACCTCCTGCTGAATTAATTCCAATAATACCAACATTAAATGGTTGATTGCTCCTATAATCTAATTCCACATATATAACAGCACCTCCATCGGGTAAATAATAAGCATTTGCTTGTATTAATTTAGAAGTTGGTTTAGAGTCTGTCATCGTCATATATATCGAACCTCCAATGCCACCAAAGGATTTGGTCATATCAAAATCTTTGGTATTTGTTGGAGGCAAATCTCCTTGATATGAAAAAAAACTACCCTGTCCAGGATTTAAATCAAAATTGTCTGCGTAGTAAAAGAAAGCGGTTGTATTGTATTCAAATTCTGGAGAAATCGTATAAGTTTTGCCAGGTTCAATTTCTAAATTAAATGTTTTGGAATTATAAATGGCGTAAGGTTGTCTCGTTGAAGAAATACCATTGTTTTTTATACCCGCAAATAAGGTAATCTCTGCATTTCCATTAGATATGATTGGCATGACACTACCAACTGGGAAAACGCCTTTAAATTCGCCATCTACATAATACCAAATATCCACAATTTTATGGCTATTAGCACCTTGGAGGGCCGTTGTTTTTATTGTAACATTATTTACTACCAAAAAGGATGCTTTGGGAGCTTTCAATTTATCTTTTTTACAAGAAACAAAGAATAATAAGTTACAAAACAGTAAAAAGTACAGTAAATATTGGCGCATATTGGTATTAGAACGTAAATATAAAGCACTTATTGTATTAAGAAAGCAAAAAAATAAAAATATTTTTTTAGAATGGTGACCCTTATTTTCTGAGAGGATTGATTTGTAGTTCAATTTCTCTCACTACTTGAAGGGCAATTTCCGCATCAGCTAACGAAACAGCTAAAGGATAGTTTTCAGTAATGCTCTTATAAAAAATCTCTAATTCGGTTTTTATCGCATTTACTGGGTGAATAATTGGCTGATTTTGAAGCATTTCAAATTGCTGTAATCCTTCGCCTGGATTCAGTAAAATCCCTTTTTGATTTGTGAGAGAGGTAATCGGTACTATTTTGTGAACGCTTGTTGATTTATTTAATAAGTCGACATGAATAAAAGTGTTTTTTTGAAACACGGTCATTTTTCGAACATTACTTACTGCCACGCGATTGGCTGTTAAATTGGCAAGGCAACCATTATCAAATTCTATTCTTACTTTAGCCCAATCGGCTGTTTTACTAATAACTGAAGCTCCAGACGCCGATATTTTACGAATTTTGCTTTTAACGGTGTTTAATAATAAGTCAATATCGTGTATCATTAAATCTAATACAACAGACACGTCGGTTCCTCTTGAATTGTAGCAGGCTAATCGTTCTATTTCAATAAAGGATGGATTTTCAAAATAATCTTTAGCAGCCGTAAATGCAGGATTAAAGCGTTCAACGTGTCCTACTTGAACTATAACTCCAGCCTCTTTAGCAAGATTTATCAAAATTTTTGTGTCATCTGGATTGTCGGTAGCTGGTTTTTCAATAAAAACGTGTTTTCCTTTTTTAATTGCTTTACTTGCTAATTCAAAATGTGTAGAAGTAGGTGTAATAATTAAAACAACTTCACACAATTGCAACAACTCATCATAATTGTCACAGATAGTTACGTCTTTTTGATAGGTTAAATTGGCAATGACGTGGTTATCAATATCATAAATTGCCTTAATAGTATACTGAGGAATTTCTCCCAATAATTTTAAGTGAATTTTACCTAAGTGTCCTAATCCAACAATTCCAACGTTCATTAATAGCTTTTTTGCAAATGTAATATCTATTAAAAACTAATTGTTAGAAATCATTTTTTAATATTAAAACTCGATTG